>Ga0194124_10000704_pt1 | contig 48770 bp, 48 predicted proteins | sample TA2KigCas0mmetaG_FD_148605 | JGI IMG/M metagenome (GOLD analysis project Ga0194124, IMG submission 148605) | Freshwater microbial communities from Lake Tanganyika, Tanzania - TA2015031 Kigoma Deep Cast 0m | ecosystem: Environmental > Aquatic > Freshwater > Lake | place: Tanzania: Lake...
GGCGCAAATTGTTTCGGCATTTAGCAACCAGTCAGACTGGATCAAAGAAGAATTGTGGGTACAGACCAACTTTGACAGCGATGCCAACGGTAAACTAGACCGCATGCACGTTTTTTTGACCCGGCCATTACAGACCCAAACGCAAGGACTTAAGTTGCCTGTGATTTATATGACGAGCCCTTATTTTGCGGGCACCGGAGGAAACTCCAAAAGCTATTTTTGGAATGTTCAACACGAAATTGGCCAAACGCCGCCACCACACAAAAACGCGGTAGCCGAAAGAAAATCCAACAGACCAATAGACGCTTATTTCCAAGATATGTCTTGGGTGAAGCGAGGATTTATTGCTGTCTATTCATCCTCACCCGGTACTGGTTTTTCTGACGGCGCACCCACCATTGGTGGAGAAAACGAAAAATTAGCGCCTGCTGCTGTTATCGATTGGCTTTGCGGACGCTCGGCGGGTTACACAACGCGCACTGGTATGGATACGGTAAGTGCATATTGGTGTACTGGTAAAGTGGGCATGATGGGGACATCCTATAATGGCACTTTATGCTTGGCTGCTGCTTGTACTGGGGTACAAGGTTTGGAGGCCATTATTCCGAATGCGCCTGTGAGTTCTTGGTATTTATATTACCGTTCCAACGGTTTGGTGCGTTCGCCGGGTGGTTACCTAGGTGAAGATACCGACGTACTTTACGACTTTGTCCATAGTGGCGACCCAGAAAACCGTGCACACAACGATGCATTGGTTCGGGATAAAATATTAGTTCCGGGCCAAGACCGTATTACCGGAGACTACAACACATTTTGGGCCTCAAGAGATTACCTCACCCAAATGGACAGCATGAAAGCTGCTTTATTTATGTGCCATGGTTTTGAAGATTGGAATGTGATGGCCGAACATAGTTTTCGCTTCTATGAAAAAGCCAAGCAAATGGGCCTGACTGCCAAAATTTATTACAACCAGCAAGGCCATGGCTACCCGCCCCCATTTTGGATGATGAACAAGTGGTTTACGCATTATTTACACGGCGTGGAAAATGGCGTGGAAAACTTAGCGAGCGCCTGGATTGTATCAAAAGGAGAGAAAGAGGCACATGCCTACAGTGCTTTCCCCAATCCGAAAGCCAAAATACAGCGTTGGTATTTACACGGTAGCGGCAATACCGGTATGTTATCAAAAGAAAAAAGTAAAGCAAGTATCCTGACTTTTACCGATGATGCAAGCCTCAATGCCGTACAACTCCTTTCTGACAAAAACGCTGCCAACCGCCTCCTTTTTTGGACTAACGCAGTTGAAAAGCCCCTGCATTTGTCAGGTACAAGCCTTATTCATATTGCTGTAGCTAGTTCAAAACCTGCTGCAAACCTCTCCGCATACCTCGTTGCTGTACCTCCGGGTTTCAATCCAAAGAAAGCAAAGATAGAAGAGGTGATTGTCAACCGCGCTTGGGCCGATCCCCAAAACCATGCTTCATTAGAAAAAGGGAAAGCGCTCCAACCTGGTCAATTTTATACCCTTGACTTTGCCTTCCAACCGGATGATCAAATTATACCAGCAGGCTATCAATTAGGACTTATGATTTTTTCTTCGGATCCTGAATTTACCTTACTTCCTAAAAAAGGTACGCAACTGAGCGTCAATTTGGGAGAAAGTTGGATAGAATTGATGGAAGTTAAATAAATACTAATAAAAAGTATAAAAATTATCAATAACAACACTATCTTAAATCATCGTTTACGGCACAACTTTTGATAGCAACCTGCTAAAACGTTGAAAAATGAAAAAACTAATAATGATAACAGCTTTTGCTGCAGGTGTGGCAAGCTGTACAGTAGTAAAACCACATCAGGTAGCCGTAAAAAGTAAACTCGGAAAAATAGATGAAAAGGTAAGAATGGCAGGACCCGTAGCCTACAATCCATTTATTACCAAAGTGGTGAAAGTCAATGTGCGCACCATGAATTTGTCGATCAAAGAAAACCTGCCTTCAAAGGAAGGTCTTACTATTCTTTCGGAGAGCTCCATTTTGTACCATATTAAAGCTGAAGATGTGCCAAAAATTATTAAAGAGACAGGTTTAAATTATGAAGAAAGCTTGATTTTACCTGTATTTAGATCGGCAGCATCTGATGTATGTTCAAGGTATTACGCAAAAGACATGCACAGTGCCAAACGTTTGGAAATCGAACAAGAAATCAAAAAAAGGCTCGCCGAAGTTTGCGATGAAAAAGGGTTTGTCATTGAGGCTGTATTATTGAAAAGCATCAGCTTACCGCAAGGATTAACCCGCTCCATTGAGGCAAAATTAGAGGCGGAACAAGAAGCGCTCAGAATGGAATTTGTACTCGACCGTCAGAAAAAAGAAATGGACCGACAGCTCATAGAAGCAGAAGGCGCTAAGAAGAATGCAATTATTCAAGCGGAGGCGAGAGCTGAAGCAGTGAAAATTGAAGCAGAAGGACGCGCTAAAGGAATTGAAATTGAGGCCAAGGCAAACAAAGCCGCCAATGATTTGCTTAATTCTAGCCTTACGCCGAATGTCTTAAAGATGAATCAAATTCAAGCATTCATGAAGCTTTCCACCTCTGCGAATACCAAAACGATCATTACCGATGGCAAAAGTGGGGTCATCAATATTTTGGACGATAAGTAATTCTCGAATTAGTAACGATATCAGACTAAAAAAGCCCCTGAAATTCAGGGGCTTTTGTACCTCGGGCCGGGATCGAACCGGCACTCCCGAAAGAACAGGATTTTGAATCCAGCGCGTCTACCAGTTCCGCCACCGAGGCATTCTTTCGACTTTCAGGGCCACAAAGATACAAACAAAATAGTAAGCAAACAATTTAAATTAACTTGGATGTTAAGTTATTAAAAGCTAAATTTAAAGGAAGCCAAAAGGGCGCAAAATCAGTATTTATCTAAAACTTGCCACATGAAACGCATCTTATACAAATGGGACAAATTCAAGTTAGGACGTCGTCTACACTACCTTCAAAAAAGATTGCACAGAGCCGAAGAAAATGGCTATCATGACAAGATAGATAAATACCACCGTTACATCAAGGAGGTCCAAGAAAAACTCAAACATATCAAAGAATAAGGGCTTGCTCGGTTAATGCTGAACAACCTCGTCTTGATTGATGAGCTCAATCCATTCCTCGACGCTTTTTGCGTTAGCTATATGAAAAGACCCTGACTGCGTTCTGCGCAGCGCAATAAGCGCTGCTCCAGACTGCAAGCGCTGACCAAAGTCATTGGCTATACTTCTGATGTAAGTGCCTTTGCTACAACTGATTTTAAAATCTACTTCCGGGAAACGCGCAGCGTCCAGCTGAAAATCAAAAATTTCAATCTGGCTTTGCTTCATTTCTACGGTTTTACCTGCACGTGCAAAATCATAGGCGCGCTTGCCGTCAATTTGTTTTGCCGAATAAATAGGCGGCGTTTGCATTTGTAGTCCAAGAAAAGATGCGCGTACTTGCTCAAGCAGATCAGCATCTATGTGCGTGGTGTCAAAGTCCTGATTATACTCGGTTTCTAAATCAAAGGATGGCGTCGTTTTGCCAACAAGAAAAGTACCCGTGTAGGTTTTGGTATCATTTGTAAGGCCTTCTATTAATTTAGTATGCTTGCCCAAACAAAGGACTAACAAGCCAGTTGCCAATGGGTCTAATGTGCCGGCATGACCCACTTTTACATTCTTAACCCCCAGTTTTTTCTTGAGGTTCCAGCGGATTTTATTGACGACATCAAACGAAGTCCAGGTGTAGGGCTTGTCTACGAGAATGGTTAGGCCTTCGGTAATATCTAGCATCAGCCTGCCATTTGAAGATCAACACCCATTGCCAATAAAAGTAAAATTAGCGCACCCAATATGATCCGATACCAACCGAAAGCGCGAAAACCTTTCTTTTGCAAAAAGGAAATAAAGGACTTGATGGCTAAATAAGCGACCGCAAATGCAACGATGTTTCCGACCAATAAAAGCAACCATTCCTTGCCCGCAGACGCTAGTAATAATTCTTTTTCGTCGTACATGCTTTTGAGCGTAGCGGCAAACATGGTTGGGACTGCCAAGAAAAACGAAAATTCTGCGGCTGCTTTGCGGGTTAGTTTCTGAGTCAAGCCCCCAATAATGGTGGCAGCAGATCTAGAAACACCGGGAATCATAGCCAGGCATTGCATGGTTCCAATCAGAAATGCAGATTTAAAATCAAGGGGGGTCTCTTCGGTTTGGGTTTCGTTTGACGCAAAAATACGGTCTACAAAAAGCAATACGATTCCGCCTAGCAATAAAGACCAAGCCACCACTACAACATTTTCTAAAAGATCGTCTATGTGTTCTTTGGCTAACAAACCGATGACAGCCGTAGGAATAAAAGCCGCGCAGAGTAAGAGGTAAAAGCGAAAAGACTGTAAAAATTTCTGAAAATAAACCAATACTACTGATAAGATGGCGCCAAACTGGATGGCTACAGTAAATAGTTTAACAAAATCATTGGAAGCATTGCCCATGAGCGTCGAGGCAATGATCATGTGACCGGTAGACGAAATAGGTAAAAACTCGGTAAGGCCTTCGATGATGGCCAAAATAATTGCATCCAAAAAAGTCATGGGCTAAGACTCAGTTTGGTCCTTTTTGTTGCGCTTCATGATGGCATAGAAGATCACTACATAGCCAGCAACAATAAGCATAGGGGCTATTGTGATGCGCACCGAACTAAAAAGCTCGTCAGCTTTGAAAACATTGGGGTCGTCGGAGCCACCGCCAATCATGAGTAAGAAGCCAAGAATATTGATAGCCAAGCCAATGTAGAGCCATTTGTAGTTGGCAGGGTCAAAGCCGAAGTGTTTGATAGGGTCCTTCATAGTTAATAAAGATCATCTAATTTCATACGAAGATACTTGTTTAAGGCAAACCAAGTAGAGATCATGGTAATAAAAACGCCTATGACGAAAAGCAACGCCACCAAAAGCAAGAAACTCTCTAGGGTGTAAGCAATTTGAATGGTTTCGAGTAAGTTATTGATTCCGTAAAATACAGTTAGTAATAAGGCCAAACCGATCAAGGATGAGAACAATCCTTGAAAGAGCGCCTGACCTAAAAAAGGCTTGCGGATATACATGGCTGTTGCCCCTACAAGTTGCATGGTTTTAATGGTAAATCTTTTGGAGTAAAGTGCCAAACGGATGGTGTTATTGATCATGGCCACGGCGATAACAATAAGCAACAATGCAACTGCCAAAAATAACAATGCAAATTGTTTGAAGCCTAAATTGACATTAGAAACACTGGCTTTATCGTAGTTGACCTCATCGATTTCATCTTTAAAGCGCGTCAATAATTTACGTTTGATAGCTGCCATTCCGGGCTGACTGGCAAATTCCATTTTGGGTTTTATGCCAATTGTTGCAGGAAGCGGATTTTCTGCATCAAAAAGAGCTAAAACTTCTTTTTCAGCTTGACTTTCACCGGCAAATTCTTGAATAGCCCGTTCTGGAGAAATAAAAAAGACATCGGCGAATTCAGGCCAAGCCTTGAGTTCTTCTTCGATTTGCTTGATATCGGCATCATTGAGTTCCGATTTAAAAAAGATGTCTGCCTGTAGGTTTTCTTTTGCCTGTTTTTCGATACTGCGCAAGCCAAAAATGCCGCCTAAAACCAAGCCTATCATAAAAATGACGAGGGAAATCCCGATTACCGTTGACACATAACCCGTACGGATTCCTCTTTTGCTATAAATATCTGCCGTCTTTGCCATAATTCAAATTTAATTGGAACCCCACAACAACTTACTGCCATTCGTTTTTAGTTTTAAAGAATGAAATGTTTATTTAATTACTTGGGTTCATTTTTGGCAGAAGTGAGTTGTTTCATATTCAAATTTACAGCGTTTTTTTCCTTAATTTAGACACCGAATGCACAAAATTATCTTTTCCCTTTTCGTCGCTTTTGCATTGCCTCAATTGCTTTTTGCCCAGACATATACCGGGGCTCAAAAACCGCATATCAATACCCAAAGTAAAGGCGCCAACTGCCCGCCTCCAACGCACACAACCTACTTAGAACTCAATAATGTGCGGGCCATGATCCATACCGCTGGTAATTTGTGGCAGCGGCCCAACCAAAACTTTTCGATGTACGAAGTTCCTAAAAACTCAGGTATCATGGCGCTTTTTACAGCAGCGCTCTGGCTTGGCGGAACGGATGTCAATAACCAGCTCAAATTAGCAGCATTGCGTTACCGCAATGGCCAAGACTACTGGACTGGCCCGCTTTCCAAAGTTTTTGCCGAAACGACTTATGACAACTGCGCCAAATTCGACAAGCATTTTATTTCTACTCAAGATGAAATTCGCGAATTCAACGCCTGGTACGAAGCCGGAATATTCGACATGCAAAACGGTACCAATACTCAGGCCGATTTATTTCCCAACTATAGCGTACCTCAGATTATTAAAGAATGGCCGGCCCATGGCGATGTTTCGCAAGGTCAAGATTACTACTTAGCGCCTTTCTACGATTACAACAACGACGGCACCTACAACTGGCAAGATGGCGATTTCCCCTGGTACGACATCAAAAAAACCAAAGATTGCTCTACCGAACGCAAAATCACGCTCTACGGCGACCTCAATTTTTGGTGGGTCATGAACGATAAAGGAAATATACACACGGAAACAGGTGCCGATCCAATTGGCATGGAAATCAGGGCGCAGGCATTTGCATTTGCCTCCAATGACGAAGTCAACAACATGACTTTTTACAATTACGAACTCATCAACCGAGGTACCCAAACTTTGTATAATACTTACTTTGGTTTCTTTACTGACGGTGCACTCGGCGATCCCTACGACGATTACGTAGGCTGCGACGTAAATAGGGGCTTGGGTTACTACTATAACGGAGATAATTTTGACGGTGACAACTCCGGCTTCAAAGGCTATGGCTATTCACCTCCTGCTGTCGGCGTCGACTTCTTCGAAGGCCCTTATCAAGACAACGACGGCCTAGACAACGCCTTTGGAATCTGGGAAAACGAAGCGCTAAACGGCATCGGCTATGGTGATGGAATCGTTGACAACGAACGCTTTGGGATGCGCAGGTTTTTGTACTACTCCAATACAACCAACGGCGCCAACCCCAATCAAACCGACCCCGTCAATGCGGGTGATTACTACAACTATTTACGTGGTTTTTGGAAAGACGGCACCAAATTCGTTTATGGCGGTAGTGGGCATATCTCTGACCCGGAAGCCGATCCAAATACGCCTTGTGACTTTATGTTTCCAGGCAATACCGATCCGCTCGGCTGGGGAACCGGCGGAAATCCGCAACCCAACTGGACCGAACAAACCGCCAACAACACCCCAAACGACCGCCGTTTTGTACAATCGGCAGGGCCTTTCATTCTGAAGCCAGGAGCAGTCAATAACATCACCGTTGGGGTGGTTTGGGCCCGTTCGAGCAACGGAGATCCATTCGCATCTGTAGAAACCCTGCGCCGAGCCGACGACAAAGCGCAAGCCCTTTTTGAAAACTGTTTCAAAGTGCTCGACGGGCCGCATGCACCGGATGTGCAGGCACAAGAATTGGCCAATGAGGTTATTTTAATGCTTTCCAATCCAGTCAATTCTAACAATTACAAAGAAGAATACGAAGAATTTGATCCGTTCATCGTTGCCGCCGACCCCAATGCCGATAAAACCTATAATTTCCAAGGCTACCAAATCTACCAATTGGCCAACTCCAAAGTTTCTAGCTCGGAATTACAAGACCCCGACCAAGCGCGCTTGGTAGCCCAATGCGACATCAAAGACGGCATCGGTAAAATCATCAATTTTGAATTCAGCGACCAGCTTGGTGCCTCTATTCCGGTGCAGCGCGTAGACGGCGAAGACAAAGGCATTCAGCACAGTTTTAGACTTCAGACCGATCAATTTGCCCAAGGTGACAAAAAATTAGTCAATTTCAAGCGCTACTATTACATGGCTATAGCCTATGCGCACAACAATTACAAAGATTATTCTCCCAATGACCCACTTTCGTTAGACGGTCAAAAGAAACGCTACATTGCCAGTAGAAAAGCGGCAGTTGGCGAGGTCAAGCCCATTGAAGTAATTCCGCACAACCCAATGCCAGAAGCCGGCGGTACCGCACAGCTCATTGCTTATGGTTCCTCACCTCAAATTACGCGCTTAGATGGCTATGGCAACGGAAACCGCAGTTTGGAACTAACCAAAGCCAGTTTAAATACCATTTTATCCGATGGCTACATGGCTAATCCCACTTATGACTACGGTGCAGGGCCAATCAACATCAAGGTCGTTGATCCGCTGAATTTGGCCAGCGGTTATTTCACTTGCAAATTCCGCGACTACACTGCCCCAACTATTGGCAACAGCGCCGATACCGCCAGCTGGGTCATCTACCGCCATATAAGTCAAGACGACCTCACCGTTTTAGATTCGGTCAGCTCTGAACGCACAATTAACCAAGATAATGAGCAAATTATTCCGCAATGGGGGGTCTCTGTTCAGATTTTCCAAACGAAGTACTATGGCGGTCAGGGTATCAATACCAAAAGGACTGACATGATCGATGCCAGCATGGAATTCGAAGACTCTTCGAAGCGCTGGCTCACAGGCGTCAAAGACAACGATGCGTTTTTCCCAACCAATTGGATCCGCTCCGGAGATTTCAAATCACATACTGATCCAGAAGATGACGCTTATGAATGTTTACCGAATGGTCAAAATTACCTAGATCCTTGTTTTTATGACGATGACATTGGTGCCGACCCAACCCAAGCCTTCGAAAAAGTACTGAATGGCATTATTGCACCACACCGTTTGGTCGGTTACCAAGCAGATTACATGCCTTTATGTTACTTCGGTAGTTACACGGCCTCCAGTAGATTAAATGCATCCATTTCATTTTTACCCAGTATAAATATTGTCCTTACAAAGGATAAAAACCTCTGGACCCGTTGTCCCGTGATAGAACTTGGCCGCAAAGCCGCACTCAATGTTGGTGGTGCACAACCAGGCGGTCTGCGCAAAAGCCCAAGTGTCGATAAAAATGGCAACCCTGATGGTTCGGGTACTGGAATGGGCTGGTTCCCAGGCTACGCTGTAGATTTAGAATCGGGCGCACGTCTGTTCTTGGCCTTTGGTGAAAACTCATTCCAGGGAGGTGAAAACGGTGCCGATATGATTTGGAACCCGACCGATCGTTTGGTGAGTAATGTCGGCACACCACTCATGGGCGGTATGCACCCGATTTACGTATTTAGCTACAATCAAGCTAGCATCAATGGCTTTAGCAATGGATTCGATTTCCCGGCTTATCAGCCATCGAGTGCTGAATTTAATACAAACAATGCTGCCTACAACAAGTTTCTTGAGGTAGAGGCCTATCCTAACAGTCCGACACCAAAGCGCCAACTATATGGTTCGCTATCTTGGATAGCCTATCCACTACTTGAACAAGGGCAAGAATTGCTTTCCACGGACGTCACCATTCGTTTGCGCATCAATAAAGAATACAAAAACTTTGTTGCTACTGGGCAGAACGGTGGCAAGCCTATGTATGGTTGGAGCATGGATAAGATTGCAACTCAAATTGGGTCACAAGATATGCTCAAAGAGGCCTTGGATATGATCAATGTGGTGCCGAATCCCTATTATGCATTCTCAGAATACGAGCGCAATAAACTCGATAACCGCATTAAGATTACCAACCTACCCGAGACCTGTTATATCCGAATTTATACAGCCAATGGCAAACTGGTCCGAAGCATCAAAAAAGACAACACTGCTACCTACCAAGACTGGGATTTAACCAACCATGCTGGTATTCCAATTGCAGGTGGTATGTATTTGATTCATGTCGAGGTTCCTAATGTGGGTGAACGGGTGCTCAAGGCATTCATCGCCATGCGCATGGTGGATTTACAAAATATTTAAATTACGCTTTATGAAAAAGCATTTACTACTTCCATTCGTAGCTCTTTATAGCTTCTTATCAATTGCACAGGTTTATACTTTACCCAACTTACCCTTTGCTTTTGATGCCTACGAACCCTACGTCGATGCACAAACCATGGAAATTCATCATGGCAAACACCATGCAGCCTACGTCAACAACCTCAATAAAGCCATTGCCGGCACCTCTATGGAAACGACCAGTATGAACAACCTACTGATGTACGCCAGTTTCCGTTCGGCAGCAGTTCGCAATAACGCTGGCGGGCATTACAACCACAACCTTTTCTGGGATATCCTAGCTCCCAAAGCTGCACAAAAGCCGATTTCCGATGCCTTACAAACAGCAATTATCAATCAGTTCAAGAGTGTTGATTCATTACAAAAGCTCATCAATAATGCGGCCTCAACGCGTTTTGGTAGCGGTTGGGCCTGGTTGGTCGTTACGCCAGAAGGAAAACTCGCTGTTTACAGTACTGCCAACCAAGACAACCCCATTATGGATGTCAGCAAAGAACGCGGTATTCCTATTTTAGGTATTGACGTTTGGGAACACGCCTATTATTTAAAGTACCAGAACAAAAGAGGCGATTACCTTGGCGGCATTTGGAATCTGATCAACTGGGGTGTTGTTTCCGACAAATATGCAAGCGCAGTTACTGATCCCTTATTAAAAGAACTTGAAAAAGACAACTGGTTGGCGCTCAAAGATTTTCATAAAGTAATGGCGCAAACTTTTCATCCGGCCGAAGAGAACAATTTTGAGCCTCTTTTGACCAGAAGTGGCGAACTCTATGCCAAAGCTATTCTACTCAAAAACGCAACACCTCCTGCTTCGGTAAATAACCCCAAAGTTCAGGATGCGCTTAACAGGCTTGAGAAACAGTGCTTATTGATACACCAATTGGCTCAAAAACCAAGCAAAAATCAGGCGGCTAAAAATGAGCAGTTGTTCGAGCAAATCACAAAAGCACACGATATCTTTCATGAGGTAGAGGGCCTCTGTCACGACTAATTCTTGTAGAACTTAACCATTTGGTAAAACCTTTGGTGGTCAATTCCGTATCTTTGTCAAAAAGAAAGCGATGCGTTTTGAGTTAACCAAAGAATTTATTGCCGAACTGCGACAAAAAATTGTCGCGGCAGACCATCTTTGGATCCAAGAACAAGTCTTGGAACTTCACTACGCTGAAATCGCTGAAATCCTCGACAAACTCACCAACGACGAAGCTAAATTCATCTACTTCATGGTCGATGAAGATACCCAGGCCGACATCCTTATGGAGCTCGAGGAAGAAGTTCGAGACCGCTTCTTGGCCTCGCTTTCGAGCAAAGAAATGGCCGACCAGCTCGAAAACCTCGACTCCGACGACGCCGCCGACATCTTAGGTGAACTCCCCGACGACAAAATTCAGGAGGTCATCTCTCAGATGGAAGACGACGAAGCCGCAGAGGACATCGTCGACCTACTCAATTACGACGACGACACCGCAGGGGGCCTGATGCAAAAAGAATTTTTTCAGGCCAATGTAGACTGGCCGGTAAATCAGGCTATTATAGAACTGCGCAAACAAGCAGCCGACGTCGAAAAAGTATACAATATTTTTGTTGTCGACGACGACGAACATTTGCTAGGCGTGCTCTCACTCAAACGCTTGTTATTTGCCAATGCCCGAACCAAAATCGGCAGCATTTACCAGAGTAAAAAAATCATTTCTGTCAAGACAAGTGACACCGCCGAATTGGTTGCTAAGGTAATGGAGAAATACGACCTTGTATCGGTACCTGTTGTCGACTACCAAAATAAATTAGTAGGCCGCATTACCCTCGACGACGTCGTGGACTACATCAAAGAAGAAGCCGACAAGGACTTCCAAATGGCAACCGGTATCTCAGATAAAGTAGATTCGGACGCCGCAATTTGGAAGGTCAGTTTTTCGCGCTTACCTTGGCTTATAATTGCCATGTTTGGCGGCACCATTGGTGCAAAAGTCATTTCCAATTTCGAAGACAGCATAACGACTATTCCAGCAATGGCCTTCTTTATCCCATTAATTACGGCAATGGGCGGAAATGTTGGCGTGCAATCATCTGCAATTGTTGTGCAGTCCTTAGCCCGCGGCGATAAAGACCTCGGCAGAATTTTACCCAAATTGATCAGGGAAGGCAGTGTTGGCCTTATGAACGGACTCATTTTATCGAGCCTCATTTTCTTGGTAGCCACAGTATTTGTAAATATGCACTTAGGGGTGGTGGTGAGTTTATCCTTATTTACGGTCATCTTATTTGCCGCCATTTTTGGAACTTTATTTCCAATGATACTCAATCGTTATAAAATTGACCCTGCACTAGCCATTGGGCCTTTTGTGACCACCCTCAACGACGTCATTGGCATCTTTATTTATTTCTCTATCGGGTTACTGTTGATGTAATGGCACAGCAGCTCGGCCCGTTTCCTAGAATCAAAAAAGCTTTGTATCTTTGCACTCCACTAAAAACCTGGAGAGGTGTCCGAGTGGTTGAAGGAGCACGCCTGGAAAGTGTGTATAGGCCTAAAGCTTATCGAGGGTTCGAATCCCTCTCTCTCCGCCAAAGTATTCAAAAGCTAGCTGAAAGGCTGGCTTTTTTGTTTTTTAATCGCTCATTCAATTCATGACACAACCATGCACTTCCTGCGCCCACCAGCGCGCCTACGAGCACATCACTAGGATAGTGAACGCCCAAATGTATCCTTGAGTAACCAGCGGCTCCGGAGCAAAAGTAGGCTGTAGCAAAAGCTTCTGAGGTATGGCCAGATGGAAAGGAAGGGCTTCCTGCTCCGGCGAGTTTTTGGATTGTTTTTGTCATATGAATCGATTTTATTGAAAAGATGAATTGGGAAATAAACTGTACATGTGGTCAGTATCGACCTCATCGCCGAACTGGTAGCGGTGTTTGATAGTTGCTTCTTTTTGAAAGCCAAAAATGGCCATTAGGCGATTAGATGCAATATTATCGGTAGCCACAAAAGCTTCGATGCGGTGTAATTCCATTTCATTTTTACCGTACGCCAAAATCGGTTCGAGCGCTTCGGTCATGTAGCCTTTTCGTTTGAATTCATCGGCTTTCAAGCTGTAAAAAAGTTCGGCGCGATGATGTTGTTTTGCCCACGAGTGGTAGCCCGCCCAACCAATGACATTACCCGAAGATTTTTCGACCAATTGAAAAAATTGAATAGTTAAATTGTAGGTAGAAAATCCGCCTTTGTAACGGCTGCATTCGAGTTCATATTCTTCGTCATTTTGATGCCCAAAAATTTGCATGATTTCTGCTTTTTCAAATGTGGAAAAAATAGAATCGTAGGTGCTTTGATCGAAAGAAATAAGGTTGAGCCTAGAAGTTGCTAACAATGGTTGAAAAGTCTTCATGAAACGAAGGTACACAATCACTTTGTACTGATAAAAAATCAGGCAGAATTACTACTTTTGTTTTTATGCGCAATCTGATCGCTTTCTTGCAACGTTTCCGGATTTTTTTAGTGTTTGCTGTGCTGCAAATTCTAGCGCTATCTTGGTATGTGACCTACCTCAGTTTTCCGCGCAATCAGTTCCTCACGACCAACAACGACATTGCTATTCAAATCCTAGAATGGGAGCACGACCTCACCAAACATTTTAACCTGAGTAAAAATAATACCCAACTTCAATGGGAGAACATCTATTGGCGCAAAAGGCAACCTAAATTTATGTACCAGTTGTCGCGCAATAAATTTAAAATCGACGACACCCTATACCAACAACAATACACCTATATTCCAGCTGAGGTCATCAACTCGAGCGTGAGTAGAAGAAACAACTATTTCACGCTGAATGTAGGCACGGCACAAGGCATTAAGCGCGGTATGGGCGTATTTTGTCACGAAGGGGTTGTAGGCGTTATTCATTATGCCAGCGAACATTACAGCTTGGTCAAAACAGTGCTCACCGAAGATATCAATATTGATGTAAACATTCACATGAAAAAATCTGACTTGCCCGGCTTGCTGATTTGGGATGGTCGGGATCCTCGCTATGGCATGATTACCGGCATCAACAATGACTTGCGGATTAAAAAATGGTCGAAAGTAGAAACGCGCGGCGGATCAGGCATTTTCCCCAAAGGGCTTCCGGTTGGTAAAGTAAGTTATACCGAACCCATTGAAGGCCAAGCATTATGGAAAGTGGAAATTCGCTTGGCCGTAGACTACCGTCGTCTACAACGCGTTTACGTCATTAAAAATATCCACCTCGCCGAGCAAACTGCGCTCGAGGCGCGTATTCCAAACGAAGACTAAATGACCAATATTTACAAACATATCATCCGCTTTGTCATTTTCACCTTTTTGCAAGCGTTGGTCTTCAATCAACTCAATATCGGTTTTGGTATTCATCTGATGATACAACCACTTTTTATCATGTTGCTACCCTTTGAACTGACCGTCATTCCACTCATGGGTGTGGCTTTTTTAATGGGCTTTTTTATTGATATTTTTTCAAACACCTTTGGACTATATACCTCTTCACTTGTACTGTTAGCCTACTTGCGTCCAATTGTATTTAAATTCTACGGCCCACGCGAAGGTTACGACCCGCTCAAAGAACCCACCGCGCACGACATGGGATCGGGTTGGTTTTCGATTGTCTATGCCATCCTTCTTGGCTTGCACGCATTCTGGTTTTTCTTACTTGAGATATTCGAAATTGGCCGCTTCGGATTTATCCTTCAAAAAACCATCCTTAGCGGCGCATTCTCCTTCTTGCTTGCCCTGTTAATGCAAAGTTTCATTTTGAATAGCAAACAAAAGAAATGAATCTAGAAGCGCGCCGCAATGTAATTCTAAGCTTCATCATCCTGATGATCAGTGTTTACCTCATCAAGCTTTTTTACATGCAGGTCATTGATGAAACCTGGACTTTGCGCGCTCAAGAAATTGCCGAAAAACGAAAAGTCATTTTTCCGCCAAGAGGCGTCATTTTTGACCGTAACGACAAAAAAATAGTTACAAACCAGACCTACTACAACCTCATGATGGTTGAGGATAGTATCGTGGATCTCGACACCGCTGCTTTGGCTAAACTCATCGGCTGGACACCCAAGCAAGTCCACGCACGCTTTAAGGAAATCGTAGAAGGAGAGGGGACTTACTACAATAAAATTACCCGAAAACGAACGCTTAACTACCAAAAAATTAGAGCCTATCCTTTTCTCAAAGAAGTTACCCTCGAAGAAATGTCTAAAATTGCACCGCATCTTTCTAACTTCAAAGGATTCCATTACGAAGCTACCAGTGCGCGCAATTACCCGTACAAAAGTGCGGCAAACATCCTTGGTTACTTATCGGAGGTTTACCGAGAAGAAATCGAAGAAGATCCATTCTACAAACCAGGCAACAATATTGGGCGCGCCGGTATTGAACGCTTCTATGAAAAAGAGTTGAGGGGCGTAAAAGGAATTAAATACATTGTAACCTCTGCGCTTAATAACGCTATTGAGTCCTATGCCGATGGAAAGTACGATACCACCGCACACCAAGCGCCACCCCTAAAAATGGGCATGGACGTCGAACTTCAATCTTATGGAGAACGGCTGATGCAAAAGAAAAAAGGCTGTATCGTTGCCATAGAACCTTCAAGCGGAGAAATTTTAAGTATGGTTTCTGCGCCGTCCTATGATCCCAATTTGCTTGTCGGGAAACGCAATATCAGTGCAAATTATCCAAAACTTGCCAAAGATCTCAACCTTCCATTGTTTCCAAGACCTTTGCAAGCAGAATACCCGCCTGGTTCCATCTTCAAGTTAGTTCAAAGTCTCATCGCCATGCAAGAAGGCGTTATTACCGCCACTTCGGGTTTCCCATGTGACAAAAGCTTAGTGGGCTGTCATAACCACCCTACGGCACGCAATATTGCAGAGGCCATCCAATACTCATGTAATCCCTATTACTACATGGCGGTTCGCCGCATTATTCAACAAGGCGTCAAAAGGAGCACCAATGCGGACGCCGAATATGGCCTTCAAAAATGGTACAAGTACATACGCAGTTTTGGTTTGGGTAAGATCTTTGATACCGACGTCAGCGGCCAAAGACCAGGGCTTATCCCGAATCCTGCATTTTACGACAAATGGTATGGTCATCATGCATGGGCTTTCTCTACCATTCGCTCTATTTCAATCGGGCAAGGAGAGGTCAAGTTAACGCCACTTCAAATGGCCAACATCGTTGCCATTATTGCCAATAAAGGTTGGTACTACACACCTCATTTTGTGCGCTCAATTGGCAAAAAGGGCGCCCTCGCTCAGTTCAATAAAAAGCACTGGACCATGATCAACTACCAACACTTTGATCCGGTCATCGAGGGAATGCGACGTGTAGTTAATGAGCCCGGAGGTACAGGTAAAATGGCGCGTCTAAATGACATTCTGGTCTGTGGAAAGACCGGGACTGTTCAAAACCCACACGGAGAAGACCACTCTGTATTTTTTGCTTTTGCGCCAATGAATAAGCCCAAAATTGCTGTAGCCGTATTCGTAGAAAACGCCGGATGGGGAGGCACATGGGCAGCACCAATAGCCTCGCTCATTATCGAGAAATACCTCAAAGGAAAAGTATCGGACCCCGACAAAGAAAAACGAATTTTAGAAGCACAAATTGCTTTTCAAACTGCTAACTGATGCGCAAACAAGAAAGCCTCACCGAACACCTCGATTGGTCCCTTTTTGGAGCCCTGATGACGATGCTCTTGATGGGCTTAGCGACAGTTTATTCGGTTGCCTACAACGAAGAAGCACCATCGCTTTTTGCGTTCTCAGAAAAATATGGGCGACAACTTTTCTGGATTTTATTTTCATTGTTCCTAGGGCTTTTGGTATTTCTCATTGATTCAGACATCTATCGCCGCTTTGCCATCCCAATTTATCTATCGACACACGTACTTTTAATTGTGGTCTTGTTCATGCCTGCTGTACACGGTGCGCATGCATGGCTGGGGGTAGGATCTTTTGGTGTGCAGCCCGCTGAATTTGCCAAAATTTCAACCTCCCTCTTGTTAGCCAAATACATCAGTGGACTCACTGTGAAGCAACAAAATACCAGAACAGTACTCACCGCAAGCAGCATTCTATTGATTCCTATGGGACTCATTTTATTACAGCCCGATGCCGGAACATTTGTTGTATTCACCTCCTTCCTTTTTGTGATGTACCGAGAGGGGCTCACCTTTGACCCGATACTTCTGAATTTTGTCAATGCCATTCCTGGCGTGCGCTACAAAGAAACTTGGGTTGGCTCTCACTTTATTCCAATCTTATTTGCCTTACTCTTTTTAAGTGTCGTAACGCTTTTACTCGATAGTGTTGTTTTTGTCATGCCATTCTTTGTCACCGAGCTTCAATTGAGCGGATCTTCATTGGTTTTGTTTGGCCTGCTGCTTATTTATGTTGTTTCTTGGTTACTCATGCAGCGTTTTACAACGCGCAGAGAACGCTCTCGAATGATGGTCGTGCTCTCACTCGGTCTCATATTAGCCGGGGGGCTTAGTTTTGGTGTAGATACTGGGTTTGACATGCTTAAAAAACACCAAAAAGACCGCATTGAACTGGTTTTGGGTCTGCGTGAAGATCCCAACGGCGACGACTACAATCGCAACAGAGCAATGGCTGCGGTTGGTTCTGGCGGTTTCTTAGGTAAAGGGTACCGCGAGGCTTCTGTTTCTAGCATGCGTACCAACCACGTACCCGAAAGTGAAACCGACTTTATTTTCTGTCCGTTTGCCGAGGAATGGGGTTTTGTGGGGGTGCTTGTTTTGTTTTTTCTTTATTTCTTCATGCTTTTTCGCATTATTATTATCGCCGAACGTCAACGCGCAGCCTTTAACCGCATTTATGCCTATTGTGTTGCTATGATCCTATTTTATCATTTTGCCATCAACATTGGAATGAATATAGGCTTTGCACCGGTCATCGGGATTCCCTTACCTTTCTTTAGTTACGGTGGTTCCTCCATGATGTCTTTTAGTGTCATGATGTTCATCCTCCTCAAACTAGATGCACAACGAAAAGATGTTCTTCGCTAAACAATAAGTAGTTAATTTTATTCTATGAAAAGAAACGCACCTTTATTATCCGAAACAGAACAAAAACAAATTACTAAATTGTTCTGGATTTTTGCCTTGCTGCCTTTCTTTTTGGTAGCAGGCTTGCTCTTGTTACAATCCGAAGACGACCTACCGCCGGTCTCTATGCTTGATAACCCGCCAGAACTCCAAGCATCCCTCATTTTAGCTAAAAAAAGTGTCAAAGAGGATACCGTTATTGGTCGTTTTTGGCAAGTGAACCGCACCAGTGTCAAATATCGTGAAATTTCGCCTTATGTCACAGATGCCCTAATTTCAACTGAAGATGAACGTTTTATTCAGCACTCTGGAGTTGACTTTAGAGCGCTTGCACGTTCTTTTACCTCTTTCGGTCGCTCGGGTGGCGCCTCCACCATTCCTCAGCAGTTAGCAAAATTGCTTTTTACCTTCCAACAGCGTCAGCGCGAAGAAATTGCCAGAGCAAGTGGCACACGCCTTGAACTTCCTTACGTTGGTGGCATTTTAGGAAAGTTTCGCCGCGTTAACGAAAAGGCCCGCGAAAACATTATTGCCAAACGTTTAGAGGAGCGCTTTACAAAAGAGGAAATCATTACCATGTACCTCAATCAGTTTGACTTCCTGTACAATGCTGTTGGCATCGAAAATGCAGCACGTGTCTACTTTGACAAACGGCCAAAAGACCTCAGTAAATCTGAGGCTGCTACCTTAATTGGACTTTGTAAAAACCCAAGTATCTACAATCCGTACAGCTATCAAATTCGTAACTACCGTGCAAAACTAGCTGAAAGTAAAGGCGTACCTGCCAGGCAAATCACCAAAGCCGAAATTTTAACTGCCCGCGCTGCTGACTCTACCGTTGCCCATGCACGCCGCAATCAAGTACTATACCAATGGCTCAAAAACAGTGAAAAAGGAAATGAAGCCTTGCGTTCGAAAATTTCCCGCGAGGAATACAACAAACTTATTCAAACCCCTATTGTGGTTCGTTATCGTTCCTTAGACCACAAAGAAGGAATGGCACCTTATTTTCGCAAAGAGCTCCGAACCGAAGTACAGTCTATTCTCTTATCAAAAAAAGCTGATGGTACTTTTAAATACCTCAGAGAAGATGGCAACCCTTATGATATCGATGCCGACGGCTTAAAAATCTACACAACGCTGAATCCAACGTTGCAGCGCTATGCCGAAGATGCCGTTGAGCGTCATATCAACGAAGAACTGCAGCCCCAGTTTGACCTCAATAACAAAGGCCTTAAGAACTATCCTTTCTCTAACAGCATAAAGCAAGAAGTCGTAGAACAAATCATGACCTCAGCACGTCACAACTCTGATCGCTACAAAAAATTAGTTGCGCTTGGCTTATCGGAAGCCGAAATCAACAAAGAATTCAATGTGCCCGTCGAAATGACGGTCTTTAGCCTCAAAGGCGAACGCGATACCGTCATGAGCCCCAATGATTCTATCCGCTATTACAAAGCCTTTTTACATGCAGGCATGGTTTCAATTGACCCACGCACCGGCTTCGTGAAGGCTTGGGTTGGCGGTATTAATTTTAAACATTTTGGCTACGACCACGTTCGCCAAGGAAAGCGCCAAGTAGGATCAACCATTAAACCCTTTGTATACGCTGCAGCGCTTTCTATGAAAGTCGTGAATCCCTGCACAGGTTTTTCTGCTGATGAATACTGCCTAAACCTCGTCGACCACAATACCAATAAAGTGGTTGGCCAGTACTGTCCTGCTGGGCCAGCTGCACCTTCAGTTCGCGATGGTCTGGCACAGTCATCTAATAAAGTTACCGTTGCCGTCATGGGGCGCATGGGTAATTTTAATCCGGTACAAAAAACAGGAGGTCCCTATCAAATCGAGAAACTCCTCAAAAAAATGGAGATCAACCTGCATCCAAATGATGTAGTGCCCTCGATGTGTTTGGGAAGTATGGACCTCTCGTTGTTGCAAATGGTGGCAGCCCAGTGTGTGTTTCCAAACAACGGTATTTACATCAGGCCTACATTCATTGAACGCATCACAGACCGCAACGGCAAAGTGATCTACAGCGCCACTGAATACCGCGAACAAGCACTTAACGCAACTGTTGCCTACGAAATGCTCAAAATGATGAAAGGAGTCGTCAATTTTGGAACCGCAGGTAGTTTGCGCGGCGGCCGCAGTTGGGGTGGCATTAGCGCGCCTACAGCCGGAAAAACAGGAACCACCCAAAATAATTCAGACGGTTGGTTTGTGGGCATCACCCCAGAGCTCGTAACGGGTGTTTGGGTAGGCGCCGAAGACCGCGCTGTGCGCTTTAAAAGCATGACCTGGGGCCAAGGTGGCCGCATGGCCTTGCCAATCTACGGCTACTACATGCAAAAAGTCTACAAAGATCCTGGCATAGCGCTGTCTACCCGAGATTTTGATCCACCAGCAGACTACGACCCTTCCGTATACGACTGCACGGCGGCACCACAACCTGAAACGGTCGACGAATCTGAAATCCCATTTGAATTTTAACACATGAATAAAGTAGTGAAAGACCCTTCAGCCGCACTCGAAGGCATACAAGACGACATGACCCTAATGGTTGGCGGATTCGGCTTATGTGGAATACCAGAAAATTCGATTGTGCAACTTGTCAAAATGGGCGTTAAAAACCTAACGTGTATTTCCAATAATGCGGGCGTCGATGATTTCGGTCTTGGCTTATTACTACAAGCCAAACAAGTCAAAAAAATGATCAGTTCTTACGTTGGTGAAAACGATGAATTCGAGCGTCAAATGCTCTCAGGAGAACTCGAAGTCGACCTTATTCCGCAGGGTTCATTGGCAGAACGCTGCCGTGCCGGGGGTGCCGGAATTCCTGCATTTTTTACACCGGCGGGTTACGGAACAGAAGTTGCCGAAGGTAAAGAAGTTCGCATATTTAATGGCAAACCGCATATTTTGGAGTCTGCCCTCACCGCCGATTACGCAATTGTAAAAGCTTGGAAAGGCGATACCGAAGGCAACCTCATTTACAAAGCCACCGCCCGCAACTTCAACCCTATGATGGCCATGGCTGGTAAGATTACCATCGCGGAAGTTGAAGAGTTGGTTCCGGCCGGCACCTTAGACCCAAACCATATCCATACGCCTGGAATTTTTGTTCAGCGCATTTTCCAAGGCGATTATTTTGAAAAACGCATCGAACAACGAACTGTTCGCACAAAACAATAAGCAAATGGCGCTCGATAAAAATGGCATTGCCAAACGCATTGCACAAGAACTTAAGGATGGCTGGTATGTCAATCTAGGTATCGGTATTCCTACACTCGTTGCCAACTACATTCCAGAGGGAATCGAGGTTGAGTTTCAGTCAGAAAACGGCATTTTAGGTATGGGCCCTTTTCCTTTCGAAGGCGAAGAAGATCCAGACCTGATCAACGCAGGAAAACAAACCATTACCGTGCGAAATGGCGCCTCTTTCTTTGATTCTGCCACCTCATTTGCCATGATCCGAGGCCAACACGTTCAACTTACTGTGCTCGGCGCCATGGAAGTCTCTCAAAACGGAGATATCGCCAACTGGAAAATACCGGGCAAAATGGTCAAAGGCATGGGTGGCGCCATGGATTTAGTGGCTTCAGCTGAAAATATTATAGTTGCCATGATGCACAGCAACAAAGCAGGTGAATCAAAAATTCTCAAAGCCTGCACACTACCCCTCACAGGAGTGGGTTGTGTACGCAAGGTTGTTACCGAACTTGCCGTTCTTGAAATCAAAGAAGGTAAATTCCATTTGCTCGAGCGCGCACCAGGTGTGAGTATTGAAGAAATTATCGCCAAAACAGAAGGAGATTTAGTCGTGTCCGAATTTGTCCCTGAAATGCAACTCTAATTGCAACAGTTTCCTATAGCATATCGCTTCGCTATTTCAGCCGCACTTGCCGCAAGCGAGGCTATTATGGCCATCTATGCACAAAATTTCGATAGCCAAGACAAAGCAGACGGTTCTCCGGTTACCCAAGCAGATCTCGCTGCTAGCCATAGTATTGAGCGCGTTCTTCTGCCACTGGGTATTCCTATTACCGGAGAAGAAACTGAAAAAGCAGCTTTTGAAGAACGTCAACATTGGCAAAAATGCTGGTGTGTTGATCCGCTAGATGGCACCAAAGAATTTATCAAACGCAATGGCGAATTTGCGGTGAATATCGCACTCATTGAAAACGGTCAGCCCGTCTTCGGACTAATAGCCTCTCCGGTGCAAGAAGAAATATTATTAGGTTCAAAAGAAACAGGCGTCTTTAAATTTCTTTTTCAAGATTGGCAAAGCCAAGAAAAATGGATTCAAATCACAGCACCTCAAAACACAAACAATCCTATTATCATGGCCTGCTCAAGAAGTCACCATTCAGGTCCTGTTTTACAATTTATTCAAGCGCTCAAAAAAATCACCAATGAGGTAAGCTTTTTAAAAAAAGGTTCCTCTCTTAAATTCTTCGACCTAGCCTCAGGCGCAGCAGATGTTTATCCACGCTTTGCCCCTACCATGGAATGGGACATCGCTGCAGGGCAAGCAATTTTAGAAGCATTAGGTGGAGAAGTAGTTCATGCAGAGACAGGAGAGCCGCTGCGTTACAATAAGGCTAATTTGGTGAATCCGTATTTTATTGCGCGCACAAAACCAATGAAGGTCCTTAGCGTTTAGTCAAACAATCAATTTCTACAATTGGGCCCACCATGCAAATGCTTCCTCCCGAAATTTCGTGGTATTTCACCCATACTTTCATACCGTCTGTCGGGGTGATGCTGAAATCATTTAAATTGACAGGCTCCAATACCGTTCCATTCTGCAGCTTGATTACCAAACCACAACCATCCAGACCCGTATAATCCTCGATTGTTGCCGCTTGAGCATTTTCGCAGGAAGTTCGGTTGCAAGAAAAAAGAAAAAGTGTACTAATACAAATAAAAAGTATTTTTTTCATTGTTATTGAATTTGACTTTTGAACATGAGAAACAAAACACAAAGTTAATATAGCGCGAATAGAATCTCTAAAATAATGAAATACCATCTAAATCATATTGTGCATAAGGGCAATTCAGCCATTTGAGCATTGTTGGTAAAATCTCCGTACTAAGGCCGGTAATCTTTTCAGTAGAACTAAATTCAGGGCTACGAGCCACATACCATACTTTTCTGGTTTGGGGTAAATCATCTCGGTTTCCATGGCCGGTACCTTCCCCGCCATGATCAGTAGTGAGCACAACGAGCCACTTTTCACCGAAATTTGCCTCCCTCCAATAGATTTTACTCATGAGTTGCCCCAGGTAATGATCGCAAACCTCAATGGCGTTTTGGTATTCCAATACGGTTGGTGAAAAACCAAATTCATGACCAGTATCGTCTGGAAAATCAAAATGCAGCAACATGGCATCTGGTGTGCAGTTGTCTAAAAGCTGCAATGCATCAGCTAACATCTCTGGATCTGTATCAAAACGTTGGGCATAGGTTTCATTGTCAGTAATTTGAAGAAATGCATCCCAATTACTTAGTGTGGCCAAGCCCAAATTTGGCTTGTACGCACGCAAAATGGTAAAAATATCGGGGTACTTTTTGTAGTTATTCTTTTTGAACGAATTTTCTGTAAGACCATGTTTATTCGGCCAAACACCATGTAAAAGCGTAGACCACCCTGGCGTACTTACTGTATAAGGGCCTCTATCTACATCCCAACAAAATATTGATTGGCCAAGCAAAGTATCAAAATGAGGCGTATTGGCTTGAAGTAAAGCGTCAGTTCTTACGCCATCCCAACCAATGAACAACACTTTTTGAACAGGTTCTACTCCAATTGGACAAGTTGTTTTGATTTCTTTGTTCTCCCTGAATTTGTCAACACAACCTATCAAAATGAATAATACGCCAACCCCAAAAAGTACTTGTTTAAAATGTTTCATTTATTATCCTTTTCGACTGCCAAAAATACACTTCTTCTGCTTATCCAAAGCATGAATACAGCCATTGCTGCTCCAATAACAATGGTAATGATGCGCTCCCAACCCTCGAGAGAAAATGAAATACGCGCTAGAAAAGTTGCCAAAACATAACCAGAATTACGGATAATCAAAATTGTATTTTGCAAGTTTTTGGCACTACTCAAAAGCAATAAAACATCGGCAAAAGTGAGTAAAGTAAAGAATTCAGTATAAAATATATGTGAGGGGTCCATGAGCGCGGCATGGTTATCGGCAAACTTCACCAAGTCAATTAACCAAGTGGAAAAAGAAAAACAAGATAGGCCGAAGAAAACGAGCAAAAGAAATACAGACAAGTGCTCCTTGAGCTTGATAAAGGCGGCAGTCAATTCGTATTTGATTTCCATTCGCTTGGCGTCCAAATGATAAAAAATCCAAACCAGTAAAAGGAGCGCAACAAAACCCGTGAGGTCTTTGAGTAATTCACTATTTAATAAGGAAACTTTTCTGTCGGTTAGTTGACCTATATCTTTGAAACAGTTACGCAACAAGATGAGCGCCATGATTTCTAGCTGTTTGGCAACACTCTTGGTATAACTTTGTCTCAAATAAAAAATCAACAAATAAACTTCATAAACCAATAAAGAGCTGAACGGCGAAAATAGTGCTGCAAAGGGGTTTCCAAAGAGATTTTCGGGAAAATATTTATCGTCAATTAATTGCAAACGCAATGCAAAAATAATTGCCGAATGCAATAAAAATGTCGTGATACCGAAGTAGAGTGTCAGCTTCTCAAAGCGAGACTTAAAAGCAATAGTGAACATATTCAACGATTAATTCATTGAATTTAAGACAATTATTTAACTTCCACAAGACTTCAGCTACCCTATTACTTCCGAAGTGAATCATTACATTTTTGAAATTATCTGCTTTAGTGTGACACCATTTATGTGAATATCCAAAAAATATAATCCCGGTTTTAAGTTACTTGTATTGATTTGATAGCGTTGTTCGGTGCAATTTAACAATGCTGAGCTGATTGCTTTACCGTCTTGCTCAAAAAGTTGAATTGTTATTTGATTATTTGGAATTTCACTACCTAGTTCTATATTCAATACCTCGGAACACGGATTTGGGAAAATACTTAAATTGCTGAAAGCCGGCTGCTCAATAGCAGCATTATTGCAGTCTGGGGCTGTTCCGGCAATTTCTGTGAATATGCCTGCTTGCGCTGACCAATTTAACCATGTGCCCCCTTGCCCATCAGACCAGGTGTTTATATCAAAAGTATTGCTCCCTGCTGCATTTCCATTGATGCGATAAATCTTCAATGCACTTGAATTGTGATTCCAAGTTAATTGACTTTGAGCCTGACAATTTTCAGGTGCTGGGTCAGCTAACTCGCAATTGACTTGAACAAAATAAGCATAATCCTGATAGGCCGGCGCTCCACCAAAAACACGTGCTGTACCAGAAGGCTCAATACAAACTGCTGTGTATTCATCACAAGCAATACCATAAGTGGCTATACCCTCATCGGTATATATTTTAGCCATAAAACTCAATAAACGCCCCCTTCGATCAGGATTATCAAAATGGGTATCCGTTATTGTATGACGTAGCATTTCATTATTTAAAAATGCAGCTCCAGATACTGTTGCCTTTGGATGATACGGATTTGCTAAAGCCTCAGCGGAGGTAATTGTGCCGTTTTGGGCTGAAAAATAATATTCACCTTGAATGGCCATGCCCGCACTGGTTCCACCAATAACAATATTTCTATTGAGTATGGCAGCATTTATGGCAGCATTCAAAGGCGTGCCACGCCAATAATCGATGTAGGTCCATTGACTGCCGCCAGCAAACCAAATAGCCTCGGCTTGATTGATTCGAGACAAAATGTACTGCTCATTACTAGCTGCAGCAGAATGGCAAACAATTGTTTCTACGGAATTTACACTTACTCCTAAGCCAGAAAAAAAATAATTATTGTAACCATTACTTCCTGTTGCTCTCAACACCAAAACGTCACCGCCGTTGGCCCGTTGTAAAAACCACTGCATGGCATTATCATCTTCGGATGCACCTCCCATAAGGCAAATGCCTCCTGCAGAAGAAACTTGAGCGTCTTGACTTGAGCCGGTAAAGTATGAAGTATAAGACTGCGAAAAAACCAAATATTGATTTAAACAGACCAATAAGATAAGGACTTTATATCCATAAGGTGATTCGCACGACGGACATTTTTGTAATTCTTCAGACATAATTTGAAAATTAAAGTAAAGCTACGATTTACTTTTTCAAAATTTGTTCATAAAGCGCTATCCACTGTTCGGCAGTTATTTTTTCCATAAGCTGACCCATTAATTCAAAAGGGATATGTTCTGGCTTTTTAAAGCGAATGCAGCTCTTGCCCATATCCAATTTTTGACTACTATGTTTGGGGTATTCGGCTAAAAACCAATCCATTAATGCCGGATCAGAATAAATACCCATATGGTAAAAATTAATGCTATTCTTTTGTGAAGCAAGACTTGCAAAAGGCAAAGGTTCAGACGGCTTACAATGGTAACCTGCAGGATACAAACTGTGCGGAATGACATAGCCAATCATGCCATAACTAATGCCTGGTTCAAATCCAGCAGGTAAATGATCAACAATGATCTGATGAAGTTTGTAGAAAGCTACTTTTCTTTCTTCGGGAATATGGGCTAAAATATCCTCAACGGTTGTTCCGGGTGTTTTCATTGAAACGAAGTTACGGAATTTTGGTGGTGGTTCTTAACGCGTTAATAGATTCATACACTCGGTTCACCCTGCAACAAGTTGATAATTAAACGCACTTTTTGGATAGGACTGTTTGCGAAATACAAGAACCACTCCCGTTACAAAGGTGGCGGCGCTCGCAGAAATCATTAAAATTGGTGCGATGTAATTCGCCGAAATGGGGCCTTCTCCAAATGCGCTGCCTAAAGCAGACCCAAAAGCTGAGGTAAGACTCGATGTAAGATAATATAACACACCAGTACACATTCCTACGCTACCGAAAGCCACACAAATCATGCCTTTTTTGACTTGTCGATTCGCCATTGAGCTAATTGAATAAATTACAATCGTTTGATTTCCAATGCTCAAAGTTGAATCAGATACAAAGGTAAATCTTCCCTTTAGCGTATCAACCGAAGTAATGATCTCTATTTTCTGATTTGGCTTAATCATAACCTTCTTGCCCGTTTCTTTATTTTCGACTTGCAATACGCGGTCTTGGGACCAACTATTTAAAGCAATTAGAAATGTGGCGATGAAGAATAGGAAATGTGGTTTGATCATTGTGCTGTTGATTAAATTATTTGTTTTGCTCAATAGTAAATTCATAATTCAAAACATCAAATTTTCTCTTTTGACATAAAATACCAACAGCCAAACTTATCGTAGCTACGCCTGAACCAATCAAAACATTTGAAGTGGTATAATCAGGAGCCACATAATAACTAGGCGTATCGGTGATAATTGAAATTAATGCGCCATAGGCAGCTGTTGTTGAAGTAAGGAATCTGTCGACAATTCCGCCTGTCAAAATTCCGACGCCAGTACTTAAAAGAAGAAAGCCATATGTTATTTTCTTCTTTGGATTTGCCTTTAAAAAGCTTATATCTTTTAAGTCGATATTTTTTTCAGAAATTAAAATTGTAGAATCAGATGTTATTTGGAATCGGCCGTTTATAGATAGACCAGAAGTCTGTAAAACCAATTTTTTATTGGGCTTTAATATAACTGTTTTACCTGTCTGTTTATCCTTTATTGCGAACGACAATCGCTGCGAAAATGTATTAGAAGAAGTCATTAAGAAAACAATCAATAATAAAAGAAATCTCATGGGCTTTATTTTTAGTCTATTTATTAGTTTAAATTTATTCGCATTAATATTTAACTACCAATAATCGAAAAGCGCTGTTTTACTTGCGTATATTTTTCGCGTTTTGCCAATATAACAACCCCTGAAACAAACGATGCCGCGCCCGCTGCCATAATTCCAATGCATAAATAGGGTTTGCATTTGCTGAGCCAATGGAATTGTTGGTAACGGTCCCCCAAAAACTCGATAGCGCGGCAACAATTACAATGCCGTACCCGGCAACAACACCCAACGAACCTACAACGATAAGACTCACACCTTTTTTTGTGTTTTGTTCGTTCGGAATATAAATGCCATCGATATCCTCTAAAACAAAGGCGTTATCATCTATTTTTATCAAAGAATCAGAAGGTAAAATGAGGTTTCCTTTGTATTTATTGTTAATAGTCGTTAATACCACTTTGGTATCCGGCTTAATTAAAACCTTTTCGCCCGTTTCTTTATTTTCGACTTGCAATACGCGGTCTTGGGACCAACTATTTAAAGCAATTAGAAATGTGGCGATGAAGAATAGGAAATGTGGTTTGATCATTGTGCTGTTGATTAAATTATTTGTTTTGCTCAATAGTAAATTCATAATTCAAAACATCAAATTTTCTCTTTTGACATAAAATACCAACAGCCAAACTTATCGTAGCTACGCCTGAACCAATCAAAACATTTGAAGTGGTATAATCAGGAGCCACATAATAACTAGGCGTATCGGTGATAATTGAAATTAATGCGCCATAGGCAGCTGTTGTTGAAGTAAGGAATCTGTCGACAATTCCGCCTGTCAAAATTCCGACGCCAGTACTTAAAAGAAGAAAGCCATATGTTATTTTCTTCTTTGGATTTGCCTTTAAAAAGCTTATATCTTTTAAGTCGATATTTTTTTCAGAAATTAAAATTGTAGAATCAGATGTTATTTGGAATCGGCCGTTTATAGATAGACCAGAAGTCTGTAAAACCAATTTTTTATTGGGCTTTAATATAACTGTTTTACCTGTCTGTTTATCCTTTATTGCGAACGACAATCGCTGCGAAAATGTATTAGAAGAAGTCATTAAGAAAACAATCAATAATAAAAGAAATCTCATGGGCTTTATTTTTAGTCTATTTATTAGTTTAAATTTATTCGCATTAATATTTAACTACCAATAATCGAAAAGCGCTGTTTTACTTGCGTATATTTTTCGCGTTTTGCCAATATAACAACCCCTGAAACAAACGATGCCGCGCCCGCTGCCATAATTCCAATGCATAAATAGGGTTTGCATTTGCTGAGCCAATGGAATTGTTGGTAACGGTCCCCCAAAAACTCGATAGCGCGGCAACAATTACAATGCCGTACCCGGCAACAACACCCAACGAACCTACAACGATAAGACTCACACCTTTTTTTGTGTTTTGTTCGTTCGGAATATAAATGCCATCGATATCCTCTAAAACAAAGGCGTTATCATCTATTTTTATCAAAGAATCAGAAGGTAAAATGAGGTTTCCTTTGTATTTATTGTTAATAGTCGTTAATACCACTTTGGTATCCGGCTTAATTAAAACCTTTTCGCCAGTTTCTTTATTTTCTATTTGCAAGACGCGGTCTTGGGACCAACTATTAAAGCAGACGAGAAATGAGGCGATGAAGAATAGGAAATGAGCCTTTAGTTTCATAGGATTTGTTTTGAATGACTAAACCGACATCTCAAATATAAAAAACTTATAGAAGCCCTACCAATTGAAATCAGCAAGTTAAGAAGCTAGAATTGCGAAAAACGCAATTTTATATGAGTTGGGTTATCAGACGGTTACGCCAAACAAAGAGCCGACGCCGGCAGATAACGCCATGGCAATGCTGCCCCAGATAGTGATGCGTAAAATGGCTTTGAATATATTGGAGCCACCAGTTTTAGCGGCAGTTGCACCTAACAAAATCAATGCAATAATTGTGAAGCCATAGAGCCAAAATTCCATGCCTTTAATTGGAGCAATCAACACAACAAGTAGTGGCATGATGCCGCCTACTGAAAATGCTGCGCCTGAAGCCAAGGCTGCTTGGATTGGGTTGGCCTGGCTAATTTCATTGATCCCGAGCTCGTCGCGGACATGCGCGCCAAGTGCGTCGTGGGCCGTTAGTTCTTGTGCTACAAGCAAAGCCGTTTCTTTTTTAAGGCCGCGCTGCTCGTAAATCTGTGCTAAGATCTGCCATTCTTCTTCGGGCATTTCTTCCAATTCTTGCCTTTCGCGCTCGATATCGGCCTTTTCGGTGTCGGTCTGCGAACTCACTGAAACGTATTCACCAGCGGCCATAGATAGTGCTCCCGCAACCAAACCGGCAACCGTTGCCAAAACGATCGGCTCTCTTGCCGTACTTGCTGCCGCAACACCAATTGCTAAACTAGAGACCGAAATGATGCCGTCGTTGGCACCCAAAACAGCCGCACGCAGCCAATTGCTGCGGTGAATGTAGTGGCTATCTAGGTAGTTGTCTATGTTGATGTTACTCATTATTCAATGGTTAATTTATTTTGGTATATCCGTTGAAAAATCTGCGCCTTCCCGAGGTAATGCGCAAGATAGGTAACTCTTTAGTTTAAATATGTCAGTTTAAGATAGCAAGTTCTCTGTCAACGCCAATTAAAATAACCCGCTCTTATCGATTCGCTCTTATCGTTTTGCACTTCTTTAAATTTATTCTTTTATGATTTTGTCATAAAAGAACCCTTTATCCGTTTGGATTCGTATGAAATAGGTGCCATTCAGACAATTGGAAAGATCAAACTGGCTTTCGGATATTTCTTTTATTAACCTTCCTTGTAAGTCATAAAGCTTTATATTCTGAATGGTGCGATTTTGTATTTCTACATTAACAAGTCCATTTGTTGGATTGGGGTAAATCATGTTAAACCCCTTTTGGATTGGATTAACTCCCACATTCGACTGACAACTACTTATGTCTCCATGATTCTCAATGGCAGCAAAAACTTGTTGCTCAATTGTATAAAAAACTGAATTACTGTTCGACTGATAATTGATACCAACCCCATTATTCATAAAAACAAAACCAACCTTTCTGATGGTATCAAAATACGCATCACTTACTAACCCATATGCTTCTCCTGTGTGACCAAGCATTGAAGTACTACCCGTTAGCGCTAAGTCATTTCCCGGAGTCGAAGTTATCCTGTGAATACCCAGTCCCCAACTTCTAAATAGTCCGTAATAATTATTTCCGTTACTTCCATTAAAAGTCCACTCATTTGAAAACATTGCATTACAGGACGATGGCAAAAGAAGAGTATCTCCATTAAAATTTCCTTTATTCATTAACACAAGAAATATTTTAGCTAAATCTTGTCCAGAGCATCTAAAACCTCCTTGCGGACCGAATCGACCACCGTTTGTTCCGGGGATGTATCCGTTTAGATTGCTAAAGACTGGTTGCGTACCCTGATAATTGTCAGCTTGCGGAGTCCAAACACCATTAATCTTTCTGTACAGAACTGCCAATTGGTCGATATCTGTTAAATCATTGACATTGAATGAAGCATCTATTCCCAAAGGAACTGAGATATTTTGCTTACAATAGACATCAAAACGAAGATTTGAAACCTTTTCGACGATTGTTCCGAGTATGACGTAGTTGATGTTCGAATAGTTGAAGTAAGTCCCAGGAATGGTATTGTTGAATTGTGCCGAAGTATAAAATGATCCAGTCGGGGTTAATATCTCACTTAAATTGGGAATCGGATTATTGTTAACCGTAGCGCTAAGGAAATTACTGTATGTTGAACCGTCAATGATGGTAGAAGTGTGAGATAAAAGCATTCTTGTGGTAATAGGACTTGTCGGATAATTTGGATTTTGAACACTATACCCCAAAATAGAGCTTATATCAGCATCTAAATCCAGTAGATTTTGTTCAACGAGTTGCATAACAGCAATTGCTGTTATTGTTTTGGAAATACTAGCTATTCGATATTTTGTTTCGACTGAAGAATTAATGTTTCGTGCGAAGTCAGATTTTCCAATCGAAATGTTTTCGATGATCCCGTCTTGGCAAAAAACCACTAATGCGCCCCCCATCATGTCGTTATTGGTTGAAATGATATTGAACTCAGTGGGCAAATTCTGAGCGTTGAGTAGAGTTGTCAAACTCAATAGCAATATAAAAATGCAGGATATTTTTTTCATATCATTGATGGTGAGTGTTGTCCATTTTAACCAGACCGCTAACAGTTCGGCACTGTGTGAAGATAGTGACTTTTTTGACACACGCGTAATAGAGTGGGACTGGCATCAACTCTTGCCCAAAACATGCTTTATTGGGATTGGATCTTGTATGAAATATATTCTTATCAGCTAATACAGTAGCAGACAATAATGTTGCTGTGCCCATTGCAATTACCGGACCTAGTATAAATATGGAAATACGCAATAATTTTTTTGCCAATGCAAAGGTCAATAAGCCAAGAAAAACAGACCCGGTATTGATAGTATTTATGAAACGTATTTACTTTCTAAACTATTCTCAATCTCATAGGTACTCTTGAAATCTCGTAATTCTACGGTGATATTTTTATTTTTAGCACCGTAATTTGTAAAGTCTTTTATCAGTTTTAATACATCATAATCAATATAAACAGTATTTTTAGCACTAATAACTACAGTTGAATTTTCAGGCAAATGTGCCAATGTTTGCTTAATAGCCGCTTTATTCAAAAAAGAAACTTCTTGTGCCAAATCTATATTGATAACATCGCCTTCTTTGTAATCTTCTCTTTTGAAAAAGTAAGCCAATTTCATATTACAAAGAAGAATAAAAAATATACTTACCAATAAGCCTAAACCTACACCTTTCAATAAATCTATTCCGACTACGCCTGTTACGGTTACGATAAATGGAATAAACTGGAATTTTCCAATTACCCACATGTGTTTAAACACCTTAGGGCTTGCCAATTTAAAACCAATCATAATCAAAATACCCGCCAAACAAGCCATTGGAATCTTATTCAAAAGCGTTGGAATTAAGATGACTGAAAGCAGTAGAAGAGCACCATGTATGATGGTTGATAACTTTGTCTTTGCACCAGCAGAAATATTTGCAGTTGTTCTTACGATTACACTTGTCATAGGCAAACCACCCAACAATCCTGCTAAATATTGCCTACGCCTTGGGCTTTTAATTCCGTATTGGCACTGGAATAACGCTTGTAAGGGTCTAATTTATCGCCTGCCTCTATGCACAGTAGCGTTTCAATACTCGCAACAGCCGCAATAGTAGCAGCGGTTATCCAAACTTTTGGATTGGAAATAGCACTAAAATCAGGCAATGTAAATTGTCCTATAAAATCATTAACCGAACTAGCCAAAGGTAACGAAACCAAATGGTTTCCGGTAATTACAAAGTCAGGTTTGAACATTCGGAACAATTCATTCAAAATAATCCCGACAATCACTACCACCAAAGCCGCAGGAATAGCCTTGATTTTTTTAAGAAGATTGACTTTATTAAAGACTAAAATAATTCCTATGGAAATAAGTGCGACGATAATTATTCCTGTATGAGCAAAATTGAGCGAGTGTATTAATTCATTAAAAAATCCACCACCATCAGCATTATCCGTAAGACTATAATTGAAAAAATCGCCTTCGTGTTCACTGTCATAGCCAATGGCGTGTGGCAATTCTTTTTTGATGATGATAATCCCAATACCAGTCAGCATTCCTTCTATAACACCAAATGGGAATATAGTTTGAAATAGCACCTGCTTTTGCAAAACCAAGTATCAACTGGAATATACCTGCCAATAAAACCGCTAAAATAAATGCTTCAAATCCTAAATCTTTGATTGCCAATAGTACAATAGCAATTAATCCCGCAGCAGGACCAGAAACACTCACATTAGAATTACTTAAATAACCTACGATGATACCACCTATTACCCCTGTGATGATGCCAGCAAATGGTGAAGCACCAGAGGCAACTGCAATTCCCAAGCAAAGAGGAAGGGCAACTAAAAAAACTACTAAACCAGATATTGCATCTGTTTTAACATCAGAAAACATATTTTTATTCATTTTGAATAATTATTTACTTTTTAAAAACTGTTTTGTAATTATATAGAAGAAGTTTCCTCATAATAAGTAACCTCGCCAGTTGATAATTCGCGCATACCGCCAATAATACCAATTTCTCTGGTCATTAGGTATTTGGATTGTAAGGAAGCGAAGAATGATGTAAACAAATTCTTATTTTTGAGTCATTACAAATTTTGAAAACAAAACTTTTATTAACAAAAATTTCTCTCTTGGCTGATATAAAGTGTATGTTGCACTGAACAATAGCCAAATTTCCAGTCAAAATAAAATCTTCATCAGCAAACCAAACTTTTATCCATGGTTCTAATAAAAAACCATGGTCGATTGGATAAGAAGGGTTTTTTCCTACAAAGTAAGATAATGCTCCTTCTTTTGTCGGTCTAAATGTTTGCTCTCCTGATGTCAGGGTTGGTTTGAATAATACGCTTCCATTGTCATAGTCGTACGCTTCGGATAATACCTGATTGGCAAAAGCTTTGACATCGCCTCCTTCAGCATATACTTTACCTGTGGCCAAAACGGCATTACACCATCCTTGTAAAGTTGTTTTCACCATTTCTGCGGTGAATTGATTGTTTAGATTTTCCATTTCTAAAGGTAAAAAGTGTTAAAATTGTTTTGATTTAATTGAATAATCTCGCATCTTACCTATTATTATAACAATAGGTGAAAGATAAACTTGACCAGAACGGCCGTTACAACAGAATTAACTTTTAGGAGGAGGGGATTCTAACAGAATGTCCGCATTCAGAAAAATGTGCGAGGCGGATAAAATTTTTGATGTAAACGAAGAAAACGTCGTGGTTAGTTCGTATTGTTGACAATAAAATCCTCTGAAGATATCTTTCACTTCATCCTCTTTTTCTTCCATCTCGTTTTCTGAATGCTCCTCAGGCCCACCCAGATCGGAAACCTGAACAAGTATTATTTCCGATGTCAACTGCAGCAATGAGTCCTCAAAACTTTTCGCTACAACTAATATGAGCAACAAAAATGTGAACAAACGAAAATATTTTTTCATAGGAATGCAAATATAAGAAAGATTTGGAGATTTCATTCTTATCCAATTTTTATGTGTTTCATTTGCTAAAACCAATGGCTAAATACGAACTGCAAATTTGTCTGTAGAAAAGTTGAACCACGTCACTTAATATTTACTAACTTCAAAAAAATAATATCATGTCCAGTAGGAGAAAGTTCATCCAGCAGTCTGCACTTTTTGTAAGCGGCACCCTTATTTCGGCAACTTCTAACGCATGGTCAACGGAGACCAATCAAATTTCTTCTCATGATGACTCATTGCTATCTGCGATGAATGATGATGATTTTTGGGCTTGGGTACGATCTTGTTATACTACGTCTTCAAATATCATCAATTTAAATAATGGTGGAGTGAGCCCACAACCCAAACAAGTTCAGGATACACACATAAAATATTACCAGTGGTGTAATGAAGCCCCAACATATTATATGTGGAGAAGTTTGGATGAAGGCCGTGAACCCTTGCGGAGGAAATTAGCTAAATTCTGCGGCACAGATCCTGATGAGATCAGTATCAACAGAAATGCCACAGAAGCTTTAAATACAATCATCTTTGGTCTTGATTTGAAAGCGGGAGATGAGATAGTCATGGGGAAATATGACTACCCAAATATGCGTAACGCTTGGAGGCAACGTGAAAAAAGAGATAAAATTCAATTAAAAATGGTTGAATTGAATATGCCTACTACAGATGATGACTATATTTTTCAAACTTACGCCGCCGCGATAACACCTCGAACGAAAATTGTTCACCTCACACATCTTATCAATTGGACAGGGCAAATAATACCAGTCCACGTCATAAGAAAAATTGCAGATTTAGCACATCAAATGGGTGCTGAGGTCATTGTTGATGGTGCGCATACATTTGCGCATACGGTATATCAAATTCCCGATTTGGGTTGTGATTATTACGGAACGAGTTTACATAAATGGATGTGTGCACCTTTTGGAAATGGAATGCTGTATATCAAGAAAGATAAAATTCAAAAGATTTGGGCTTTACTTTCCAGTGACCAGCCCGACAGTAACAATATACGAAAATTTGAAACCCTTGGTACTCGCTCTTTCGCAGCAGAAATGGCCATTGGAACCGCCATCGACTTTCATGATTTAATTGGCTCAGAACGAAAAGAAAAGCGCTTATTTTTTCTAAAAAAATATTGGACTGATCAAGTAAAAAATTTACCGGGAGTTATATTTTACTCTCCTCTTGAAAAAAACTATTCTTGCGGCATTGCAAATATCGGAATTAAAGGGATGAAGGGAACAGAAATTGAGGGAGCTCTTTTTAAAAATCGGAAGGTACATACAGTGGCAATTGAGTACGAAAAAGTCAATGGTGTTCGGGTTACCCCTAACGTTTATACCTCTCTCAACGACCTCGACGAATTGGTCGCGGGAATCAAAGAACTACTGCTCTAAGGTTTTGAAGTTTGGTAAAATTGTTGGGCATCCGATTGCTGATTGCGATTTATTTAGATCCAATCACAACTAAAACTTTCGAATGGCTCGAACATAATTAGTCGCAACATCTTTTGTTGAAAATCCTGTGGAGAATTGACCCAAAAGAAATATACGTGCTGCAGTTGAACCAAATGAGTTTTCAGTACTTGACCAATATTGACCTGAACCCCCGACCCCAAGTTGACTTGCTCCTTGAATAGACGCCAATGATTGATTGACATTAAAGCCATTTGAACACAATAACTTGAGTTCATCAATAGAAGGGAGATACCAATCCGATTGACCGCCACTAATGAAATCCAAGCACGCTTTCGCTGCACTATTTGTGTGACCTTGCTGGGCAACTATGCCATTGCTATTATTGAGTCCATCCCAATCACTCCAGGCTGTTCCACCGGTATTAAAAAAATCAACGTTACTCCAGACTTGCTGAGGAAGTTCCGTTGTAGCAACTACCAAACCATGTTCAACGCCTACTGAGTCTTTCCAAACATGAAATACTACACCACCACCGAATTTTTCACCTATATAATGCGTGAATCCTCCACCGCTTCCTGCTGGACCCGCAGGACCTTGTGGGCCAGGAATTGAACTTCCTGATGTTTTCGCATAAAGGGCATAAGGCACACTTAACAATTGACTTGTACCAATTATTGAGTAATTTGCTCCTCCAGTTGGATCGGTTTCTGTTTGAATGAAAAAAGGACCGTTCACCCAGTCAATTGCAGCGAAAGTTCCGCTCACTACTGTTCCTGCGCCAATTTCAATGCTCACTAGACCATTGGTATTTGATGTTGGGGTCTGGGTTTCAACGTATACTACAGCCCCATTTACTGAGCCCTGTAAGATACTTATTTGCATTCCAACAGCACTATTCACTACTAGAACGTTTGAATTATCGCGAATTACTGCTTGATAACTCATTTTTTCGGGTGCTTGAGCCAGTACACTTGAACACAATACTATTCCCAGGAGTATTAAATAAATCTTATTCATTATTTTTTACTGTTTGATGATTTTAAAGGATTGAATTATTTTGCCCCGCTTATTGGCAGGCAGGTTTTCTTCGTTTACAACATTGATGAAGTAAGTAGCATTTGGCAAACCATTTGTATTTATTTGTGTGTGCTTTGCTGTTACTTGTCCGTTACTTAGCTGTTTTCCTTGCACATCCAATATTTGATACGACAACTTCTCGTTATTGTAATCGTTTATTAATAAGGTCAAATGAGCTGACGTGGGATTGGGATAAGCAATCAATGTGACATTAAGCAGTGTTTCTCCAGTACCAGAACTAAAAATTTCATAGGCATGCTGTACACCTTGCGCTACGCTTCCGTCAGTTGCAAAATAAGTGGTGTAAACAACTTGGCCGATGCTATATGCCACTGATCCTCCGCTACCTGTGGCATCGCCACCGGAGGTATTTACAGACTCCTGCCCCAATGAAATAATTGGAGATGACAAACCTATTGTAAAAACGAAAATAAATTTTAGTTTGGTGGAATTCGTTATGTCACTTGACGGGTAGCTCGGATAGGTATTTTTTTCCATACCATTTTTATTTTGGTAATGAGATGTGCATACTAAACTCTATTATAAAGATAGCTAAAATTGTCATTCGAAGAACTAACGCGCCACTTTTACCAAATCTCTGATAGGTGCTGACATTCTATCTGTTGTTGCTCTGTGGTCCATGATTAAGTATTATGGTGCGTTGGCTTGGTAGCTCTTTTGGATTTTTTAGTTTTGGTCTGTGCGTCGTAAAAAATACAAATGTGTTGACTAATTTAATCGTTTTATACTGTCTGTCATTTTATTTTTTGATAATGTACAAATGAATATTTCATTGTATCCAACAGAGATTTTAAATATATTTTGTAACGGAATTTCTAATAGATAAGCCCACAAACACCGAATTACGCCAGCGTGGGTTACAATCAACACTTTTTTGTAAGGTTGAAATCTCAAAGCATCAAAAAAACTTTTTACTCTCTCAAATAATTCCAATAAATTCTCTCCATTAGGGGTTTTTACATTTACAAAATCTGCCATCCAATGATGAAGTTCGGTTTGATTGATGCCGCTCCATTTTTGATTCTCCCAATCGCCAAAATTCATTTCCATTAAGGCCTTGTCAAACGAAATATGCTGTAATTTTAATTCGGTTATCAAATCTTCGCAGCGTTTCGAAGGGCTGCAATAAACAGCGTCAAAGTCTGTAGGCAGTTGCTTTTTAAATTGTTCAACATCTTGAATAAAAGTGTTTGCTAATGGCACATTACTTTGTCCGTAGCAAGTATCTTTACTTATAGATACTGGTGTGTGGCGAATTACATAAATTTCCATAAAACTAAAAAAGTCAAAAGGCAAACACATTCAGCCATTTGCTCCACAGCACCTAGACAGTCACCTGTATAGCCATCAATCCATTTATTGAAATAGCGTTTTGAGTAAAAAAAAAGTAAGAATAAAGGTAAGATTACCAAACAAAATGGCCATTGAAAAATACACATAACCAATAATGGGATTAAACCAAACAGGTAAGCTCCGAAAATTTCTTTTATACTGTGTGCTTTGGCTAAAGGCTTGGCTTTGCTGCCTTCATCTTCTCTTGAATAATGCGATGTAAAGACAATATTAATGGCTGTTAACCTTGATAGGGAGTGATAGGCAATAAAAATTAAAGCAATGAACAAATGATCTTTGATATCAATTTTTACAAATAAATTATGTAGAGCCAAGTATTTTAAAGCAAACAAAAATATCAATGCAATAACACCGTAAGCACCCACACGACTGTCTTTCATTATTTCTAAAATTTTGGCTTTTGTCCAACCGCCACCAAAACCATCAAATACATCTGCTAAGCCATCTTCATGAAAAGCTCCTGTTACCAAAACTCCTGCAATCAATGAAAATAAGACGGCAATATTCATATTAAATAAAAATGTGCTTATCCAAAATACAGCAAAAGAAATCAGCCCAACTATCCAACCAATGAACGGAAAATACCTAGTTGCTTTGTTGATATATTCAGGCGAATGGTCTATGTTTTTAGGGCAAGGAATCCTTGTGTAGAACATCAAAGCCGTAAAAAATATTTTTATTTCCTCTTTCATATTTTAATCTTTATTACTGACTGCTGCACTTTCAAAACTTGCCATATTGTTTAAAAAGGCAATAGCACTTTCAATAATGGGATAGGCAACGGCACAGCCTGTACCTTCTCCCAAACGCATATTTAATTTTAAAATAGGTTCTGCACCAAGAAAATCTAATAAATTGTGATGCCCAGATTCATCACTTAAATGGCAAAAGATAGCATTGTTGATGATGGCAGGGTTCATTTTATAGGCGACTAGAAAGGCATTTGAAGCAATAAAACCATCTACTAAAATGAGTATATTTTTCTCGTAAGCTGATAGCATTGCTCCACACATTTGGGCTACCTCAAAGCCTCCAAAAGTTTGCAAAACTTCTTTTGGACTATCCATATTTTTGTGAAATTGTTGTGCTTGTTCGAGTATCGCAATTTTATTTTGGAATTGCTCGTCATTCAAACCTGTGCCTCGTCCTATACATTGTTCAATAGGCAAATGGCATAAGTAACTCATCAGCATCGTTGCAGAAGAAGTGTTACCAATGCCCATTTCGCCAAATCCAATTACATTACATCCATTCTCAAATAGTTCATTTACAATTTCACTGCTTTTCTCAAAACATTGTTGCAACTGTGTTTCTGTCATTGCTTTTCCTTGTAAAAAACTTTTTGTGCCGTATGCAATTTTTGCATTGATTAAATTTTCTTCTAATCCAAAATCAAAATTTACACCTGCATCAACTACTTTCAAATTGATATGATGTTGTTTTGTAAAAACATTAATAGCTGCACCTCCTTTCAGAAAATTCATCACCATTTGATGAGTAACTTCTTGCGGGTAAGCACTCACCCCTACTTTGGCGATGCCGTGGTCGCCTGCAAAAACTACTATGGTTGGTTTATTCAAAACAGGTGAAAGTGAATCTTGAATTGTGCCAATTTGCAAGGCTAATTTTTCAAGTTTACCTAATGAACTAAGGGGTTTGGTTTTAAAATCAATTTTGTATTGTAACTCTTTTTTAAGCATATCTCACATTGTCAAATTTGAAAAATGAAATTTTCTAATTGCCCGAAAGTTTGATTGGCAATTTGCGCCACGAGAGCGATGAAAACTATTTTAATGTTGAATATTTTCGATGATAATTTTATCATTTTTACATACCTATACATCGTCAGCATAAAGTGGACCGATAGAAGGTATATTACTAGAAGGAGTTTTCAATTATTAAAGTTTAAATTTAATTAATTATGGAAACACCAAGAAGAAAAAAACAACAACAAAAAACTTCATCAAAGACGTAAGAAGAAAGACAAGAAGAATCTTTAGTTTAGAGCAAAAGATTCAAATTGTTATGAAAGCTATGAGAGCAGAACTTTCAGTGTCTGAAATATGTCGAAAATATTCGATTTCTGACGCTCAATTCTACAAGTGGAACAAGGAGTTTTTGGAGGTAGGTAAAAAGCGTCTTGCTGGCGATTTAACTCGAGAGGCGACCAGTGATGAAGTCGCAGAAATTAAAGTTTCTCGCTGTGCTGGCTTATGTCGAGGCCTAGCGCCTCATCTTCAGCAAGGACGCGGATCGGGGCAACGCGATCGGTTACCCAAAGAATCCCCCACGTTGCGGCAAACACACCCATGCTGATGAGGGCCAGGGCTGTTACCTCTTTGGTGAACAGTTCAGTGTGCCCGTACCAAAGTCCTTCGGGAGCAAAGACTCCGGTCATTAGCATACCCACCATGCCGCCTACGCCGTGGCTAGGAAACACGTCCAAGGTGTCGTCAATGGATGTACGGCTGCGCAATTGAATCATTAGATTGCTCGTAAGAGCCGCAAGGGTTCCGATACAAAGGCTGTGAGCCACGCTGACAAAGCCCGCCGCCGGAGTGATAGCTACGAGGCCTACAACCGCTCCAATACTGAGCCCCATAGCACCCGGTTTGCGCCCCATTGCGAGGTCAAAAAGTACATACGTAGCAGCTGCGCTGGCGCTTGCGGTAGTTGTGGTCGCAAGGGCGAGCACGCTGAGTGCGTTGGCACCAAAGGCTGAACCCGCATTGAATCCGATCCAGCCAAACCATAACAGGCCAGTACCTAGCAGCACGTAAGTAATTCGTGTAGGTTCGTGGCCAGGTTCGGTGCGCCCTTTGAGGTAAATAGCCGAGGCGAGTGCGGCGACTCCGGCTGAAATGTGAACGACTGTCCCGCCAGCAAAGTCAAGCACGCCCCACTGGAAGAGCAGGCCATCGGGGTGCCACGTCATGTGGGCTAATGGAGTGTAAATCACCAAGGTGAACAAAACAATAAAAAGGAGGTAGGACCGAAAGCGCACGCGTTCCGCAAACGCGCCGGTAATCAACGCAGGAGTGATGATAGCAAACTTGAGCTGAAAAAGGGCGAAAAGGGCGAAAGGAATGGTCGGAGCCAAGGGAAAGGGTTCGTGCCCAAAGACATTGGTGAAAAAGCTGTGGCTTAGTGGATTGCCTATGATTCCTCCCAAGGAGTTGCCAAATGCCATGCTGAATCCGACGGCAATCCACAGGCAGGTTATGACCGCCATACTCACATAGCTCTGAAGCATGGTTGAAATGACGTTTTTCTTGCGAACCATTCCGCCATAGAAAAAGGCCAAGCCAGGGGTCATTAGCAGGACGAGCGCGGTAGCGGTCAGCATCCAAGCAATGTCGCCAGAGCTGTAGCGATCGGTAAACGGATCGTTGTGCTTACTGATGGCTGATTCGGGTGCGACGAGCCCGACGACCACAACCATACAAATCATCAAAAATGGAAATATTTTGCGCATACCCCTAAAAAAATGGTGTCTAGTTGTATAAAATTACATTTTTTTCAGATAAATGATAAATTTAAAGGGGGGTATTTGTTGAAAAACGTACTTTATTACAACAAGTTGGCCTCGCACCTTGTCATCATAAACCGCAAATTTTTTAACAACTTCGGGCTACCCAAAAAAATTAGAGATTTTAACGCCAGCCGATGTCTAATTTGTTCGTGGAGAAGCCATTTTACAAGAAAGAGAGTGCATTAAAAAGAAAACCTTGCTCGAAAGAAGAAAAGCGTTTCAAAGATAATTTGTGTCGAAATTTTCACAATCAAATAATAATCAATAGTTTTAAATCAAAACGGAACGCCATCTCGTGAAAAGATCACTTTAGTTTGTCGACGTACATAAACAAACTTTTACCTATGAAACATTTTTTACTGCTTGCCGGAATGATGGCCTGGACCTTAAGCGCCCAAATCACTTTAGACCAAAATGACATGTCTTCCGTGGGCGACAACATTCCGCGAAAATCGGATACGATGACCGTATTGACTGGTCCAGGAGGCAGCGGACCTAACCAAACGTGGAACTTCACGGCAACTAGCAACCATGTTGTCTCAGAGATTACCAGCGTGGTATCGGTAGCTTCAACGCCGAACGCAAACCAATTTGGGAATTCCAACATGGCCATGACCAACGATAACGCGAGTTATTTGTACTTTAACAAAAGTGCTCAATCGTTCACCACACAAGGATTTTCGGGAGATTTATTGGGTTCAGGCATCATCAATGCGGTGTTCAACCCTGATTTAACTTTGCATCAATTTCCAAGAACCTTTGGTTCGAGTTTCAACGATTCGTATGTGATTGATGTGATTGTACCCGGAGCGGCAATAAATCCCTTAATAAGTCAAATACGTTTTAAGCGTTCTTCGATGGTGCATGATACGACCGATGCGTGGGGGCAAATCATCACACCGCAAGGAACCTACGATGTATTACGCATTTACACCACGGACAACTACACCGATTCCATATGGGCTCTGCCGATTTTTCCACCTACTTGGAGTTTGGTGAGCACGAGTTCGAGCGCTACCAGCAGCTATTCCTGGGTGGGGAAAGGTGGCAAATTGGCCATTGCGGAAATGAGTTTCGATACGCTTGGCGCTCCCAAAATTTTCAAATGGACGGAACTAAACGGAATTGGGGTGGGACTTGAAGAAGCGAACATTGACGACCTTAGAATTTCTCCGAATCCTTGTGAAAACAAAATAACTGTCTCTGTCGATGCGGAACAAATTGGTCAAGCATATTATGTGACAGATTTTTTAGGAAAACAAATACTCGAAGGAGCCATATCCAAGGAACAAGAGCCGATCAAGGTGGACCAACTGAGTCCTGGAAATTATACGTTACGGATTGGAACGAAATACTGCAGGTTTATAAGAACGTAAGCTCACCTCATCAACGGTACAATTCGTATGCTGAAACTTCTACGAGTTATCCTTTGTGGTTTTTCACCAAATAATTTACGTAATAACTGAGGTCATTCCCTGCTACTTTTACCTCCACGATAACTGCACGCATAAGTGTGTAGTAGTCTACCCGGCGTTGTAAGGAATTGCGCTTATTCGTCATGCTTCGATAATTCTGTTGCATAGCTTTCAATTCTGACTTCAATTCTTTCATTTGTTTTTTAAAGGCTGAATTCATGCTTAGAATTCTACAAAAATCAATGACCCAAGACAAGGATATTCCTGTCTAGTATTGTCAAATTAAATGTTTGGTCAAAAATGCTTGTCGTTAAAAACAATGCCCCGATTGCAAGAGTTGAATTTTTCATTTTGTTTCAATTAAAGTTATTCAAACTCATTGGACTACTTAATTATCGAAAGGTGTAATAGGATTGCACATAACGGTTTGCAGCTAACAGAAGTTGGCGATTTTACTGAGATACTTTTGCGGAGAAATAATTCCTTGTACCGCAATTCTTTCTTTGGAGCACGTTGCCGCCAATTTCTTTTAGGTGCTGTTGTGAGCAGTTATTTCAATTATTAATTTCTTCTATTACTCGCTTAGCAGATTGTGCAGCAGTATGAACAGATACCCAATCCTCACCATCCGTATATTCTGCACCTGCAAAATATAGTTTATCTGCTATTGAATTTCCTAGTTCTCTTACCTTTTTCCAATCTTCATAGTCGGTTAAATAACCGCCCCTGATAAAAGGTTCATCGTTCCAATTTTGAGTAATGTGCTGAATGTAATTTGGTGTGGCTTGATTAGCATATATACTATCAAGTTCGCTTAATATAAAGTTTTTCAAATCATCTCCTGAGCGAGAAATAAAGTCTTGGGCTGGTGCACCCACCACAAATAATCCCAGTACATTTTTAGTTGTATTTTGTCCGAAAGCAGCATTGTAATACATTTTTTGCCCACTACTTTCAGGTGTTATGGGAAAAACATATTCATTATTGCCATAGAAATTTGTGTTAAACTCAAAAAAAGCTTTAAACCCATCCCAAACAACTGCTTCGTTAATTGCTTTTATTTTGCTTTGCGGAAGGTTTGGAGTAAAACTAATATCTCCGTCTTTCAGAATTTGAAGTGGTACACAAACTATTACTTTGTCTGCTGTAAATTGCCCATTATTGGTGTTCACTACAATTTTATTACCAGAATAATCAATTGACTGGACAATAGTGTTAAAGGAAATATTATTGGTAATAGAAGGTATAATGTATTCTTCAAAAAAATTGAACCACGAATAATTGATAAATTTTCTGTCAGGGTTATCTGCTATGGTCTGAACGTTTACTTGGACTGAAGAATCATTAACAATTTCCTGAAAAATACTTGTACTTGTTTCTAGCCATTCTGCCCCTAAAGGGATAGGGAAATCAGCAAAATTCGTGTTTATTTTCATTCTTCCTCCATAAGCAGAAGATGCTTCAATAATTTCGAAATCAGTTCCTTGTTGTTTTAGAAAATATCCTGCTGATAGACCACCAGCTCCAGCTCCAACAATTAGCACTTTTCCTTTAAAGGGTATGGAAAAATCATCTTTTTTACAAGATGAAAGCATACTTGTAAAAGGTAGTCCAATTCCAAATAATCCACAAATTTTGATAAATTCTTTTCTGGTCATATTTTGTTCTTAACTGCCCACAACGTTTTTCAGCTACCGGAAGGGCTGGCTTATTCTCTTATCACCTTGAAATTCTTTTTTTTACTGTCGCCTACACTCAATAGATAAATACCTTTCGATAAGTTGGTTGTTTCAATTGTTGTATTTGATGCGCTTATTTTACCTAAGAGAACTTGCCTTCCCATATTATCAATTAAAATATAGCTCTGACCCATAAAACTTGCATCGGTATTCAGATAAATGACCTCATTAGTTGGGTTGGGGTATATGTATGCTTCTGTTTCAGTTATTTCGCCAATAGAAGTTGTAGACTGAACTAAATTAGTTGTCGTAAAACACGTGTCGCCAGTAGGACCACCAGGGGACATTTCAATCACTGCCACATAATGAGGAAACATACATCCAATTCCCTGACTAAACCAAGCGTCACATGGGCTGTAAGGGTAATTTTCGCCTGCTACGGTAGGCGTGCCTACTGCCATAAATTTAAGACTGGCATAACTTGGAATCAATTGTGGAACAGGCCCGTTGTAACTCAACTTTATTACTTCGCAGGGCTCTCCAAATTGAATACAGGGTGCTGTAGCCACAGGAACTATAAGCATTGAGTCCCCAAGACCTAAAATCTGTGTTATTCCATTATGAATCAGTTTGAACGAGTCAGTTGAAGGAATAGCATTGTCTACATGAACGTAATAACTAACTCCTGTAACGATGGGTAGAGGTATATGAAACTCTGCCTCTTGTCCACTCATGGAATCACAATAGGCAGTTACTTCTATGTCATCCGGAAGGTCAATAATCTGCTGATGAACTGGAACTCCCACAGACCAGCTTTGAGCAATTGCTGTATTAGTCAACCAAAGTGTCGCTAATACTATTACTGTCAATTTTTTCTTTATCATTTTATATTGGTTTAATATTTAATGAGTTTGTAGCTGTAGAAACCTTTATCCGTTTGGGCCCTTATAAAATACGTTCCATTCGAGTAGGTGGAAAGGTCAAACTGGCTTTCTGAAGTTTCTTTTATTAATCTTCCTTGTAAGTCGTAAAGCTTTATATTCTGAATGGTGCGATTTTGTATTTCTACATTAACAAGTCCATTTGTTGGATTGGGGTAAAGTGTAATTGTATTATCAGGAATTGAATTTTCATTAAGTCCAACAGGGTTATTAATCAGGGTAGAAAGTAACTGAGTAGAAACTTGATAAGCTTGGGCAGGGAATTGATTAATAAGTACACAAATGATTATTCCTGTTGCTGGGTCATACATCATGGAAGAATTATAACCACCCCAAATAACGCCACCGTGTGTCCAGACAGTTCTGCCTGCTGCCGTGTTTTGGCTAATACCCATGCCATAATTACCTGATCCCACGAAAGTAGTGAGTTCATTAAATGAGAACGTATTTAAAACCTGTCCATTCATAAGTGCATCATACCATTGAGCCATTTCTCCAGATGTGGAGTACATGGCTCCTGCAGCCCATGCTGCACTGTTTATTGAAGTTCTTGGTATAGAATTGTTATCTACACCATTCTGCCAGGGGTGTGCCACAGGATTTATCGTAGATTCATAAACATCGAGGTAGGTGCTGTCAAGCTGAAGTGGAGTCAAAATACTATCGCGTAAAAGTTGGCTGTAACTCTGTCCTGTTGCACTCTCAGCAATCAATGCTGCAAGAAGATAATTCGTATTACAATACTCCCAACTTGTGCCTGCCGGAAATACTGGTGGTCCTGCCCATGTCATGAGTTCGCTGGCAGTAAATACCCGATTTGGATTCGTCAGCATTGAATCAGCATAACCTGTAATGCTTGTTACATCATCTAAGCCGGTTGTGTGATTAAGGAGTTGTCTTATGGTGATATTTGAATCAATGTTGTTAAATGTTGGGAGGTATTGATGCAAAGGATCATCCAGTTGTATCAAATTATTTTCTGCCAACTTTAACAAAAGTACTCCGGTAAATAATTTTGTATTACTTGCTATTCCGAACAACATATCAGATGTAATGGGTGTGCCAGTGTGTGAAATTCCGGTAACACCTTTCCATGTGCCCATTCCGGGATAAATGACACTTGCAGAAATCCCTTTAAGATTGCCTGCTGTTCTCATGCTGTCAATTTTGTTTTGTAATTCACTGGCCAAAATAGGGTCAAATGTCTGTGCTTTAATAAAGACAGTAAGGCTTAGAAAAGTTGTCAGTAAAAAGAATGATTTTTTCATGTCTTTTTTATTGTGGTTATTTGATGTTGAATACTTATCATGGTTTAATCTTGTTGGTTTTAAAGCATGACCGCTAACGGTTTCGGGCTTGGCGAAGGTGGCGATTTTCACCACAAATGTTTATACGAAGCACGAATGTTTAAATTTACGAAAAACTGTCTTACGAAGCACTGAACCCGCCACTTTTGCCAAACCCGTGTTATGCCTTCGTTGTTTCTTGTCCGCTGTTGTCCCAGTGCGTTGGCTTGGTGGCTCTTTAGCTTTTTTGTTTGGCTTTGTGCGATTGCTAAAAAGTAAATGTGCCACCAATTGCGGGGGCACATTTTAGCGTCATATCTCTTTGGGGAATGGGTCTGCAAATCCTTGTTTACTCTCAAACTGCTTTTGATCGCTGTCTTGAAGTAAACATTTTTCAAGGTCGGCTATCATTTTTTCTTTGTCAATGTCTTGACCGATAAAAACAAGTTCATTCATACGGTCGCCCCATTGTTTGTGCCATTTGCTTTCAATATATTCACGGTTGTCAACGAATGACTGGTATTTTATTCGTTCATTAAAAGGCATACTAATCCACCAAACACCTGCTTTTTCAAGACGAGATGAACCACCAGCTTGACTGAAATTTATGGCGTCATTTGGTCTTGATGCCAACCAAAATAGTCCTTTGGCTCTAATTACTCCGCATGGATAATCTTCATTTAGATATTTCCAAAATCGTTCGGGATGAAATGGTTTTTGATTGCGAAACACAAAGGATGAAATACCATATTCTTCTGTTTCGGGTGTGTGAACTCCGCCTTCCAATTCTTTTTGCCAACCTGCTGAAGATTGTGCTTCTTCAAAGTCAAATAGATTTGTGTTCAAAATTTCTTTGGGTTCTACTTTGCTAAAATCAGAAGTCAAGATTTTTGCACTTGGATTTAACTTTTGA
>Ga0194124_10000721_pt1 | contig 48085 bp, 42 predicted proteins | sample TA2KigCas0mmetaG_FD_148605 | JGI IMG/M metagenome (GOLD analysis project Ga0194124, IMG submission 148605) | Freshwater microbial communities from Lake Tanganyika, Tanzania - TA2015031 Kigoma Deep Cast 0m | ecosystem: Environmental > Aquatic > Freshwater > Lake | place: Tanzania: Lake...
TGCCACGGCGAGGAGTCCCGCCTCGATCCCGAACTGCACGATGCCGTGCAGGGAATTGGCGAACACCAGCACCTCACGTGGGAAGGCCACCTTGCGCACGAGAGCAGCATTCGCAACCAGGGAATTCATACCCGTGTTCGTCACTAGCATCAGGAAATTCCACGGCAGCAGCGCACACAGCAGGTACAGGGCGAAGGCCTTCACACTGCTGTTGGCTCCCTGGGGGGCATCGGCTCCGAACAGATGGCCAAACACGAATGTGTAGATCGCGACCGTTGCGAGCGGATTCAGCATCGACCACGTCCATCCGAGCATCGAGCGTCGGTACTTGGTGCGCAGCTCGCGCAAGGTGAGATTCCAAAGCAGCTCGTTCGACTCGGCGACTCGTCTCACCGGGGCGAAGATCGCCACCATCAGCGGTGCTCTCCTAGGCCCCGGAGGTGCTCTTCGAGCGCTGCGATGCGCTGCTCTAGTTCACGATTCTTGTCCATGAGCGAGGCCGTCGTGTCGACGAATGTCGTCCCCAACTCGATGGTCACCTCGCGTTCGGCCTCCAGCACGTCCCTGACGCGCCAGTCCACCGCCACGCCAAGTGCGTTCTTGAACCGTGAGAACGGGTTCCATCTCATGTCAGTTCACTCCAGATCTCCTCGAGCCTAAGTCGCATGCCTCGCCCGGTCTCGGCAGGAGTGAACCTCGACTCCAGATCAGCTTTCCCGAGAAGGGCTCGTTCCCGTGCCTGGTCGGGGTTGTCATACACTTGGCGCATCAACCGGGCAGCCTCCTCCAGATCGGGCTCGGCCCATGTGGCCTCCGGGTCGTAGGCCTCGGCCCCCTCGCCGACCTTCACTCTGGTCCAGGGCACCGGGTAGGCAGTCGCATTCGACATGAAGTCCATGTTGCCCGAGTACCCGGTTGCGATCACGGGCTTGCCGAGCAACATCGCCTCGGCGATGGTGAGACCCAACCCCTCCGACCTGTGCAACGAGACATAACAGTCGCACTGGTTCATGAGGGCAGCGGAGTGCCCCGCATCGAGGTACTTGTCCATCCAGATGATGTTCTCGGCCACGCCGATGGCGGCCCTGAGCGCTGCTGAGCCCTCGGGGCGGGTGTCGCCATTGATCGACTTCAGCACCAGGATCGGCCCGTCACCGCCGGGGAACGCCTTCTTGAACGCCTGCACCAGGCCGATCGGATTCTTCCGTTTCATCACGCTCATGAAGTCGAAGGTGAACAGGAACATGAAACGGTCTGGCAATCCGAGGTCCGACTTCGACACCCCGCCGACCACCCGGGGGCGCTGCAACGGCAGAGGCATGTGTCTCACCTGGACACGACGAGGTGCTTCATTCCTCAACATGGTCTCGATGAACCGGCTCGGGGCCCAGAGTTCGTCGACGTGCTTATAGGCCCTCTTGTACCACGGTGGAGCGGTCTCGAGTTCCCAGAACCACTGACCAACGACGTAGGTGTTTGAGAAGAAGAACTCCCCGAACAGATGGCGCATCGGCGCGTTCAGCTCGGCGTTGATCGCAGCGATCACGACCTTGTACTTGCCCACCTCGTCGGTCTCGAACGGATGGTTCTGCCTGCTCTCAGAGTTCCGGTACGAGAGTGTTGCGACATTGACATCTCCAGCGCACAGTGCCCCCACCAAGAGTCGGGCGGCTTCCCCGATCCCATGTTCAGCGTGGAAAAAGCCGATCACATCGGCTCCACAATTGAGTCGCTTACCCCTCGGCACTCGTTCCTTCAGAGGTGGGATGTGCCCGAACAGCCGAAACGTCGGGCATTCGTAACGTCCCCACAAGTGGGCCCACCACGCAAACCACCGCAACTCACCCTGCATCACTTCCGGAAACGCCTCTTGGAGATCGGGCCGCTCGTCGAAGACGGCCTGCATGTAGCGCGGAAGACCAGTATGTGAATCAACCGGGACTGCTCTCAACCATTCGACAAAATCAACCAATCGACCCTCCCCATAGGGGTAGGGACGAGAAGAGACCGGCTCCTTGTCGAGAAGAGCACGTATTCCAGGGGTCATCACCAGGCCAGGAAGTGGCGACGGGCCGACCGAGAGCCGGCTCATGGACGTGAGATTGACTTCGATCTCAGATGAATCCATCTAACGACCGACTCCACAGTAAGTGAATCCGGCTGCTTCCCATCGCTCACGATCCAAAATGTTCCTCCCATCAATCACGGCACGAGACTTCATGACTGCACCCACCGAGACTGGATCAATTTCCGAGAACATTGGCCATTCAGTGAGGACAACCAACGCATTTGCGCCCCTGCAGGCATTCACGGGATGAGACATTCGCTCAATCCCTGGGAGGAATTCCTGTTCATTCCGGGCGCGGGGATCAAACGCACAAACCACTCCACCCTCGGTCAACAGCCGTCCGAGGATGGAGACAGCCGGCGAATCACGAAGGTCATCAGTGTGAGCCTTGAACGTCAGACCCCACGCAGCGACCGTCCTGCCATCAACAGTTCCACCACATGCGATCTTGATTTTCTCAACGATTCGTCCGTAATGGCGATCGTTGGTGTCGATCACACCTTTGAGCAGTGAGAAGTCGTACTTCAATTGGGCCGCAGTCGTCACAAGGGCGCGGGTGTCCTTCGGAAAGCAACTTCCACCCCAGCCCGGGCCTGGCTTCAGAAAATGTGGACCGATTCGAGGGTCAATCGCGATTCCATCCACCACATCGTCGATCTCTGCACCAACAATCTCACAAATGTCGGCAATTGCATTGATGTACGTCAGTTTTGTAGCGAGGAATGAATTGGCCGCGTACTTGACGAGTTCGGCGGACTCCGCACTCATCGTGAGAATTGGTGCGTCTATTGAACCGAAGATTGAGACCACGATCTCCGCAAATGGACTGACACCACCAACAATGATTCGGTCTGGATGGAGAAAGTCCTCCAATGCCGAGCCCTGACGGAGAAACTCCGGATTAGCAACCACACCCACGTCGTCCCGGTCGATCAATGTCCGGATTTCAGCGCTGGTTCCCGGTGGAACCGTGGATTTGAGGACCACGACGGAACCACCCACCAACTGAGACTTGATCTCGCCCACGACTCCCCGGACGATCGAGAGGTCCACGGCCCACTCACGACCCTGTGGTGTCGGCAGGCACAGGAACACGATGCCGGCTCCTTCGACGGCTTCGGTCCCCTCGCGGACGAAGGACAATGCCTCGTTCCCGAGGTGGCGCTTCAATGCCTCCGGTACCCCCGGTTCGTCGATCGGCGACACCCCCGCCATGAGAGAAGAGAGTCTCGCAGCATCATTCTCGGCGCAGATCACTTCATGCCCGAGTTCCGCAAAACCAACTGCGGTCGCGAGGCCCACATAACCGGCACCGATGACTGCAAGCCGCATCCTCAAATCATGATACACCCACGCTATGGAGAGGGTTGCATCCTTAGGTCGCGTACTAACCTTCGCCGACCTCGATCGGTCCCAGACCTGCCCAAGCAGAGCCAGCGACGCCCTCAACTACGCACGATGTGCCCTCAATTGTGAGCGGGAGCGCTCTGGATTCACCCTTGGGAACAATCACTGTCGCAGTCATCGGAATGGCCCTGACGGCGGCGACGAATCTCTGGTCATTCAGGGTCACTCGCGAAGCTGATTGACAGGGCGTTTGGTGAAGAGGAATCTTCACTGTGATGGATCGAGTCTTCGTGTCGTCATTCTGCACACGAATCGCCGTGCTCGTGCTCGTAATCCATCTCACAGGCTCATCCGTGACGGTTCTATACCAGATCGTGTGATCATTCGTGACAGCAGTGCTGATCGTGTTCAGTCGCCACAGAGTGAACCCATCTGCGGTCCACTCTCTGCTGAAATTCCCACTGAGGGCCACGTCGCTACCAGCAGGCCGTGGTGCGCCCGACATCGAACGATCGTTAGTGATCACGTGGGTGACATCGAGAAAGTCGATCGCACTCTGGACGTCCGGACGCTCCGCTCGATCGACAATTGCGTCGTTCAAGAGTTCGCGGAGAACCACTCTCCCGCTGTCGAGGAATGGCGACGCAAGTACGGGAACTCCATGGTCCATCTCCCAGTAACCAGCCCCCGAGTCGAAGCTTGCGAGGATTGTTCCCTTGATGTTGGAAATCGATGCCACACGACTGGGGGCCAGCTGGACCTCTCTACCAAAAGGCGAGAACGAACCGAAGACGGCCTTTTGCTGGCCGACCGTCGCTCGGTGACCGAGCACAACGAGCATCACTGCGAGTCCAACCCATGCGGTGTGCAGGAGTCCCGTCAGGAGGATCCGACCGCGGTCTCTGGTCCATGCTCTCGACGTGTTCCAGAGTCCCTCGACCGCAAGAGCCGTCATCACGGCCAGCAACGGGACGAGGAAATAGGTCATCCGTTGGAACTGTCTGTACCACGGCGCCGTCACGAGGCTGATGTTCCGCCATCCGGGTTGGAGTGCCTGGGATGCCACCAATGTCATCGCGAGACAGAAGAGGTAGAGGAGATGGACCTCGACTCGTGCCGTCGAGTACCTCAATCCGATAACCGCAACGACGAGGAAGACGACAGGCCAGATTGAAACCACTGACGCACCCGCATTGAGCATCACCGACAAGCCGACACCCACGTACAACGGACCGGGCTGGTTCGGGTCGACGGAAGCGAGACCCGAGATCATCGAACTCCCGAGTGCTCTCTCAATGTACGGGTACGCGAGCGCGATCAGACTCGAGAGAACGAGACCACGACGCGCCCATTCTCCCCCAGCCAGATCACGGAGTGTCCGCCATGACGTCGCGAGTACGAACGCCGGCAGGAGAAACACTTCGCTCGTGTGCACCATGACGAGAACCAGAGAACAGATCGCAAACAACGCAGTACCCCAGAGAACACCCCGGCGCAGTGCACTCTCGACCGCGATCGCCGAAGCGACGAGGAGGACGATTCCCACCACCATCGGGACGCCGCCCCACCCCATGGTGCCGATCGGGAACTGGAACAGGGCAGTTAGCAGCAGTGTCGCGATCCCGGGGGCCAACATCGCCTCCGGAGACAGGATCCGCAACCATGCGTAAATCACCACGGGCCAGGCAAGTACCACCGTGACTGCGGTGGTCGAGAAGATCACCTGGCTCGGCAGAGCGTCAGTGATCATTTGGACGAATGCCGAGAGTCCGTGGTATGCGAGGGGATAGATGTTCCGGGGTCCCCGGCCCGTCAGGAAATTCGAATACGCATCTGGGGTCTGCAACGAGCCGAACCTCACGATGTTCGACACGAATGCTGCGTGGAACTGGGCGTCGTGATTCGGTATCACCGACCGACCCATGTCGCCAGTGGCCCAGATCCGAGCGTTCACCACCACAGACACGGCGAGCAAGAGGAGATTTCCCGGACTCCTTCCGCCCGGGATTGCTGCCCGTGCCGCGCTCCTCTTGAGGAAGGCCCGTCCGAGGATGACGGCGAAACCGAGCACCACCCCGTAAACGATCCAAACCGCCCCGGGGCCGAAGGGGATGGGGAACCAAAGAGACAGGAGTGCCACGAATGAGAAAACACCGAACAGAACCGTCCCGGCCAACGCCGAGGCTTCCACCGCGGAGACGCGACCACCGGCGGTAGTCCACAGCACGAGTGATGGCAATGTGATCAGCACCACGAACACGACGGTGACATCGAACGACATCAGTTCACTTCCCAACCACCAGGGGCTCTCCATCGAGTCCGACGGCGGTCATCTGATTCCAATCGACGGACGTCAACCAACCCTTGAGGTGAGTCGGGGTCACCGCGCACGGCGAACCGGATTGCAGGACGGTGACGACGACCGTGAGCCCGGTGAGGAACTTCCGGTCAAAAGCGGCATCCGCCTGCTCCGGTGGGATTTGACAGATGTTCGCCGCGGTCCACGTGCGGTGCACGTACTCGTCGTGGCCTCCCATGGCGAAAGCGAGGCGACTGCACACATAGGACTGGTTGTCCGCGAGTGGAACTCCGGTCGGGTCGACGGTCACACATCCGACAGGACGGGATGGGGAGGCTGTGATTGCCTTCACCACCGCTCCAGCCCATTGATTCTTGTCCACCACCGCACTGTGCATCCAGTTCCACTTCGCCCCGGGAGGTGCGAGCAAGGTCAAACTGACCGTGACGAGGAAGACGCACGCAATTGCTCCAGCGTTTCCACCACGGGATCCGGACCATTTGACCAACCCACCGATGGCGACTGGGGCGAGCGCACCAGCCACGACATAGGAGTACTTCAACACTCCGTACTGGATCTGATACGGAGCCACCAAATAAGACATGGTTACGAGGAGGATCCACGTTCCCGTGAGCAGCAGGACCATTCGTTGGAGGAGGTTCTCGGTGGAGAGTGCATCCGCAAGCACCGCATAGACAGACACCGCCACGATCGCGACGAGAAGATCGAGTCGGACCTCCGGAAAACCACCGGTCATCTTGAGATTAAAGCGGAGATAGTCCCAGTCTGTGAAGTTCGATCGGTACCCGGGGAAGACCCAGATCGCCAACACCACGATGACCGTGGCTGCGAGAACTGCCCTCGACAACACACTCCGATACGAGTCGAGACGGTTCGTCACTACCCATTCACAGAGAGCCCACACGGCGTAGAGGACGACGACAGGGACCATCGGTAGCCATGCCTGTCCCGCTGCAAGCAGCAGTGCAGCGACGGCGAGGTGGTAAAGCCACCGGTATATCCCCTCGTCTGGCAACTTTTCAGAGGAGATGACCATGGCGCTCAACAAAAAGACCGAGTCGACCAGCGCTGAGTAGTGACCGATGATCGACATCCCCGCCGCGAAGGACACGTACACGGGGAGGGTGACCCACGACATCGACGAGCCCTTGTCCCCACCCCGGCGTGTGAACCCGGCCACGACGAGGAGCGAAAACAGAGCTCCGCCGACAACCGCAAGTGACGACGCCACGACCAAGATGCGGACATTCTCGACGGACGCGGAATCGAACGTGAATCCGAAGACTCTCGCCGACTCGCGAGCCAACGCGAGCGTGAGCGCGGTGGTGTTTCCACCACCAAAACCAGCTTCGGCGCTGAGTTCACTGTCGGAACCGTCCGCAATTGTCGACAGTGCGACCAACCAAGCGGCATTGTCTTCTGCCAGTCGCTCATAACCGGTGACGAAACTTAGGATCTGACTGTCTCCCATCGAACGGGCGGGCCACAGCAACGCGCCGAGAATCGTCGCGAATCCGAAGAACACCGGTATGCCGGGATCTTCAATCACCGTGAGCGATCTGAATGCAACCGCGATCACGACGGTCACGAGAACGACCGACGACAACACCCACCGTCCGTCGAGCGAGTAGTCAGCATTGAACACCGCGAGAAAATTCATCGTCAGCACGTGAACTGCGATCGAGAGCGTCAGAGCGATCGGCGCCACCATGACTCGGCGACCGACGACCCCGACGATCGCGACCGAGCAGGCCAGGACGAGGAATGCCCGGGTTCCGGCCTGAAATGCCACCGCGACGGGCAACACGAGCAGGGGCGCCTTCACCACGACCCGACACACCTGGAGCAGTCGAAGGCCGCCGATCGGATCCTCGGTCGCTCGATCCACCTTCAGCCCTCGGACCACCTCGCAATATTAGGGCCGACCATCCAAACTCGACCGAGAGTACGACGACGGGGTCTAGTCTCAACACCGTGGAATTCTCAGCCCACGAAACAGCCGATGTCGACGCTCGCTCCCACATCGGGGCAAGAACCCGTGTCTGGCATCTGGCCCAGGTGCGAGAAGGGGCCCGGATCGGGGATGACTGCATCATCGGTCGTGGCGCGTACGTGGGGGCCGGGGTCGTACTCGGCAACGCCTGCAAGATCCAGAACTATGCGCTCGTGTACGAGCCAGCCCGCCTGGGTGAAGGGGTCTTCATCGGACCTGCAGCAGTCCTCACAAATGATCAATTCCCGCGTTCGGTCGCACCAGACCTGTCTCTGAAGGGGGCCGCAGACTGGGAGGCAGTGGGAGTGACCATCGGCGATGGTGCGTCAATCGGAGCTCGAGCGGTCTGTGTGGCCCCGGTGACAGTCGGGAGGTGGGCAACGGTCGCAGCGGGCGCCGTCGTCACTAGAAATGTCCCCGATTTTGCCCTCGTGATGGGGGTCCCTGCCCGACAGGTGGGCTGGGTAGGGAAACAGGGACGTCCCCTCCGTGAGGTCGAAACCGGTATTTTTGAGTGTCCCGTCGATGGTTCCCGATACGAACTGATCGACGGCGTTCGCCTCAAGGAGTCACGGTCCATATGATCCCCGCCGCACAGCCCATCATCGGAGACGACGAGCGCGAGGCCGTCGACCGGGTCTTACGTTCCGGGATGCTCGCGCAGGGACCGGAGGTGAAGGCCTTCGAAGACGAGTTCTCGGTCCACGTCAACGGGAGGCACTGCGTGGCGGTCAACTCCGGAACGTCGGCCCTTCACATGGCGTTTCTTGCTGCAGGTATCGGATTGGGCGATGAAGTGATCGTCCCCAGTTTCAGTTTCGCAGCAACCGCAAATTCCGTTGCTCTCACCGGAGCCACACCTGTCTTTGTTGACATCGAAGAGGACTACTTCAACATCGACCCGAAGGCAGTTGAAGCGGCCGTCACGCCACGCACGAGGGCCATCATGCCGGTACATCTCTATGGACACCCGGCCACAATGGTGGAGCTTCAGGCGATTTGCACGAAAAACGATCTCCTGCTCCTCGAGGACGCAGCCCAGGCACATGCCGCCTCGCTTCATGGCACGCCGGTTGGTGCATTTGGTCTTACGGCATCGTTTTCCTTCTATCCGACGAAGAACATGACGTCTGGCGAAGGTGGCATGGTCACCACAGACGACGACAATGTCGCCCGAATGCTCAGGCTGCTCCGCAATCAAGGAATGGAACAGCGCTACAAGAACGAAGTTGTGGGTTTCAACACACGTATGACCGACATCCATGCCGCGATCGGTCGAGTGCAGTTGCAGAAACTTGGTGCATGGACAAAGACGCGACAAGACAATGCAAAATTCCTCAGTGACAACATCAAGGGTGTCGTTGTCCCACCGGTCGCACCGGGGGCCACACACGTCTATCACCAGTACACCATCCGCGTCGTCGATCATGATCGTGATGCGTTTGCAGATGAACTCACGAAGTGCGGTGTCGGTAACGGCGTCTACTATCCGACACCCATCCACAGACTCCCCTCATTCGGCCTCACACTTGACTTGCCCGTCACCGAATCCGTCGCACGACAATGTCTCTCGCTGCCCGTCCACCCCTCGTTGACGGAAAGGGATCTCGAAACGATCGTGACCGCAGTCAACGCAGTGGCTTCCGCAGGGGCGTGACGTGCTGAGAGCCGGGCTCGTAGGCCTCGGAATGATGGGGCGACATCACATGCGTCTCCTGTCCCAGTTGGACGGAGTCGAATTCGTGGGTGTCCACGACGTGGCTCTCGCGGGACGAGACTCGGTCAACGGCCACACTGTGTTCGGCACCCTCGAGGACCTCATCGCGGCGGGTCTCGACTACTGCGTCGTGGCGGCACCGACGGTGTTCCACCTCGACCTCGGGTTGAACCTCGCAGGGGCAGGGGTACATGCGTTGATCGAGAAGCCCGTCGCACCCTCCCATCGCGAGGCGACGCGACTCGCCGACGCCTTCGACGCAGCTGGTCTTGTCGGCGGCGTCGGCCACATTGAACGTTTCAATCCCGCACTCCAGGCGATGAGGCACAAGATCGAAGAGGGACTCCTCGGCGACATCTACCAGATCAGCACCCGTAGGCAGGGCCCCTTTCCGTCGCGGATCGCCGACGTCGGAGTCGTCAAGGATCTCGCGACGCACGACATCGATCTCACGGCGTGGGTGGCACAGAGTCCGTACCAGAGCGTGGCCGCACGAACGACCCACCGCAGCGGCAGAGATCACGAGGACATGGTGGTGGCCGTCGGAACCCTCAAGAACGGCGCGATCGTGAACCACGTCGTGAATTGGCTCTCTCCTTTCAAGGAGCGCAACACGACCGTGATCGGAGACAAGGGCGCTCTCGTAGCGGACACACTCACCGCTGACCTGACCTTCTATGAAAACGGGACCGTACGCAACGAATGGGACAGCGTCCAGTCGTTCCGGGGTGTCGCCGAGGGCGACGTGACCAGGTTCGCGCTCAACAAGGTCGAGCCACTCTTGACCGAGCACCTGGCGTTCCGCGACGCCGTCCTCACAGGGCAGACCGGAGGGATCGTGACCCTCGCCGAAGGGTTGGCGGCGGTGGCGATAGCCGACGCGATGCTCGGCGCATGAACCAAGTCTTCGCCACCGCCAGAGCCGGTTTCCGCCTCCTCAGTCGCCCCGGTCGGAACGCTCTCGTGGTCCACGGTGTGGTCCTGGTGGTGCTGACCGGCCTGGACGGGCTCGGACTCGTTCTCGTCTCATCGGTCGTCTCCGTGGTCTCTCTCGAGGAAGGCCGCACGGACGTCTCGGGCTCGGCGGGGGTGATCGCCGCGGTGATCGTTCTCTTCATCGCGCGATCACTCCTCTCGACGTTGGTGTCATGGAGAACGATCTCCCGACTCGCTCGTGAGGAAGTACTCCTCGGCCAACGCAACTTCGCAACTGTGTCGAGTGAAGAATGGGAACTTCAACTCAAGTCGAACCCCAATGATTGGTTCAATGCGATCGACCGCGGCCCGTCGGCCATGGTGCAGGGTCTGCTCGTCAATCTCGTGACCCTCGGCGCCGAGATGGTCTCCGGACTCATGATCTTCGGGGCTCTCATGTTCCTCCAGCCGTTGACAGCGGTCATCGCCGGTCTCTATTTCGTCTCGGCCGCCCTCCTTCAACACCGACTCCTCTCCGGTGGGGCCACGAGGTCCGGGCAGGATTCGGCGACCTACCTGACCCGGATCTACGAGATGGTGAACCAGATCCACGCCCTGAGGAAGCTCCTGCTGGTGCACGGTTCCTCGTCCCTGGAATCGACGCTGGAACACGAAAGGAACGAATTGGCGACCGCGCGTGCCAAGGTCGCGTTTTTCGCCCTCGTTCCGAGGTACTTCATGGAACTGACGCTCGCGATCGGCCTCGGGCTGATCACCTATGTCACCTACCTGGTGTCCGGCGCCGACGCGTCGCTCCAAGCGGTGGCCGTGTTCTCCGTCGCCGGCTTCCGCTTGTTGCCGATCGTGAACAGGCTCCAGGCATTGATCCTCCAGATCCTCTCGGTGCACCCGATGTCCCTCCTGTCGTTCGTGTCGACAGGCTCGCGTCGGCTACCGAATGAACGCTCCGCTGGTACTGCTGCGATCTCAATGTCGGACGTGTCCTTCTCGTACGAAGGTTCAACGGATCCTGCCGTCGACCACGTGTCGATCGACTTTCATCGCGGAAGGCTCTACGCGATCGTGGGGCCGTCGGGCGCCGGGAAGACGACCCTCGTCGACCTCTGCCTCGGGCTCCTGACGCCCACATCCGGCACGGTGTCGATCCCCTCAGACTCTCGTCTCGCCTACGTTCCACAGGACACAGCGGTCGCGGACATACCGATCGGTGGGAACATATCCCTCGAGTGGGACCCGTCTCGGATCTCGCGTGAGAATCTCGAAGTTGCGCTTCGCGACGCCCAACTCGTCGACCTCGTGGGGGATCGCGGTCTCCACGAGCCCGTCGCATTCATGACGCTCTCGGGAGGTCAACGCCAGCGCATCGGTCTCGCACGGGCTCTCTACAGATTCCCGGACGTCATGATCCTCGACGAAGTGACGAGTGCTCTGGACGCAAACACAGAGCGTTCAGTGATGTCGGTGATCGAGGAGATGCGCACGAGGTGCGCGGTCATCGTGGTCGCGCACAGGCTCACGACCGTCCAGAATGCCGACGAAGTGATCTACCTCGACCGTGGCAAGGTGCTGGGTAGAGGTGGCTTCGTGGAACTCCAGCAGTCCCTACCGGATTTCAAGAGAATGGTGGAACTCGGTCGACTCGAACTCGCCGACTAGAGCGCCCCGATCTCCCTCATCCGGATGTCGTGATTCCTGATCCTCGACTCGATCAGAGTCAGGTTCGATCGTGTCCAATCGACGGTCGCTGCGAGGCCTTCTCTCATCGAGACTTTCGCTTCGAACCCGATCTCTCGCCGTGACTTCTCGGTCGAACCGAAACGGCGGCCGGAGTTGTCCCAGTCTCGGGCGGGCCGGATCTCGAGCGGTGCCGAGTTCCCGGTGAGTTCGTTGATCAGAGTGGCCAGATCGAGGATCGTCGTCTCGACGCCGGAAGCGATGTTGTACGCCTCACCCGGTACTCCAGCCACGGCACATGCGATCAAACCACGGCAGATGTCGTCGACGAAGATGAAGTCCCTACCCACCTGACCACCATTGTCGAGGCCGAGAGACTCGCCGTGGAGTGCCTTCCAGATGAATGAGGGGGTGACGTTCCGCCAGACCGTGGCATAGGTTCCTCTCCAGCGCCCGGCTCCGAGAATTTCCCGGGGTCCGTACACGTTCTGGAAGCGTGCCTTGACGAACGGCATCCCGTAGCGACCGAAGTAGAAGTTCCCGTACATCTCGCCGACGAGCTTCGATATCGAATACGGGCTGTCGTGGAACAAGGAGACCGGCGCATCCTCAGGCGTGGCTGTTGGTTCACCGTAGGTCTTCTCCGCGACAGCACATCCAGCGGCGGCATAGACGACCTTGACGACCTTCCTTCTCTTCGAGAGCAGGTTGAAGAGCTTCAACGAAGTGATGGTGTTGTTGTCGTGATCGGCTATCGGATCATGAATTGATGATTGATTGCCGTGGTAGCACGACAAGTGCCACACGTAGTCGAGGTCTTCGGGAACTTGATCAAGCACGGCATCGTCGGCAATCGAGCCTTCGATGAACGACACACGTTGGTCAACCGAAATGTTCGATCTATCGGCTGACAACAGGTTGTCGACGATCGTCAGTTCCTCAAGTTCGCTGCAGAGCAACATGTGGGACAGATTGCTGCCAACAAATCCTGCCCCACCAACAACGAGAATCTTCTTCCCATGAAATTCCGGGTATATCGTCACTTCTTCTCCTGCAAGTGGCTGTAGACGTCGGTGATCCCGTGTACGTCGTACCAGTGCAACATTCGGTCAATCGTTTCTTTGAAACCAATCTGTGTCGACCAGCCGAAGACATGTTCCGTTTCGGTCGGGTCCAACACCACGGCCGGCACGTCGTCGGCAGCGGGTGGGTTGATGGCAGCGGGCTTCGCGTCTGGCATCCCAAGGTGCGCGACAACCAAATCGAAAATTTCCAGAATCGTGTGTCCTTCACCCGAGCTCACATTGAAAATGCCCGTTGGCGCGTCATCACGAAGACACATCGTGACAACTCGAAGAAAGTCGCTCATGTCGATGAAGTCTCTGATTGTCGTCGACACCGAACAAGGTTCCCCTGCCTTCAGCCGCTTGTAGAACGCCGGAATCGGTCCAATCGCAAGGCGTGGTCCGGTCACGTTCGCCAGGCGAAGTGACACCGTCGGAACCAAGGACTGGCGAAGAAACGCTTCGCCCGCAGTCTTGGAGATGCCATAGCTCGTAAACGGCGCCGTTGGGTGATCGAGGGGAATCGGCACGGTCGTCGGTCTGCCATAACACAGCGCCGTCTGGAAATTGAGAAGGCGCTTGACCCCCACGTGTTCGGCGGCACGCACAACGTTTGCGGTGCCCAACACATTGGTGCGAATGTCTTCTTGCCAGTTGTTGGGGTCTTTGTACGAGGCCGCACTGTGAATCACATGTGTCGGTTCAAAGTCCGCGAAGGCCTTGGTCACCAATTCCGCCTCGCCAACCGAACCTTCGATACGCACAACGTTGTCGACCGGTGGCAAAGATGCCCACTTCCCCGTCGCCAAGTTGTCGATGACGAGAATCGATTCACATTCGGCATGCATATTCTCGACGAGACTGCTACCCAACGATCCGGCGCCACCGGTGATGAGAAGACGCATCATTTGTTCGTCTTAAGGTGCGTGTATCCGCCCGTCACACCAAACTCTTGGTAGTACTTCACGGCGTTCCACACCGTTGTCTCCAGTGGCGTGAATTCAATCGGTCCAAAGTCGGCGAATGTGCGCGACGGGTCCAGCAGAATCGAGGGTGCATCGTCGGCGGTCAGTTCCCTGCGTTCCGGCTCAGGGTAATCAGAAATGCCCATCGCCTTCACAACCGCGTCGTAGAGCTCGATGATTGCGACATCTCCACCACTCGAGAAGTGATATGCCCCGTGCCCAGTTCCTTCGGTTGCCCGCATCACGGCCTTCACCAAGTCACCGACGTACACGAAGTCACGACGTGCCGGGGTGACGAAGCACCGCTTCCCTGCGGACAAACGTTGGAAGAAAATCGGCAAAGGCCCCGACACATTGCGGGGTCCAACCACGTTGGCAAGCCTAAATGTCACGTAATCAAGGCCCGACAAAACTAGGTAGTCCTCGGCAGCACCCTTGGAAATCGAGTAGCTCGAATTGTCAACCTTGCGTGGATGGCTCAGCGAAACCGGATTCTCTTCCGGCTTCACTCCGTAGATCAGCGCCGTTTGAAAGTAGACGAAGCGCTGGACTGAAACCTTCTTCGCCCCGTTGATCAAATTGACCATTCCGCATACATTCGTCTCGACGTCAGTCAACCAGTCGTCGGGGTCTTTGTAGGCGGCCGCTGTGTGAACCACCACTTCAGGTCTAAACGAATCAAAGATGCTGTCCATCAGTGATGTGTCACCGATTGACCCATTGATGAACTTGAATCGTGATGACTTTGACAGGTGGACCTCACGACCCGTCGCGAAATTGTCGATTCCGACAACGTCGTCCCCGCGCTCGACCGCCAAATCAACAACGTGCGAGCCCACTTGACCTGCGGCTCCAGTAACGAGAATCTTCACATATACATACTATTTGAGTAGGGCCCGGTACTCCGAGCCTTTGTCATGAAACTCTTGTTGCCACAATTCGAGGCTCAATAGAGCCCATGTCTTGCGGGAGAACCTGCCAGATTCGGCAAAGTTGGCAAGAACAGCATCGGGATTGACGAAGTCACGGTTCTTCGACTTCATATTTGCAAAGATGTCGCGGACAAAGTCACTCAACTCATTGTTGAACCATTCCTTCAGCGGAACAGGGAACCCCATCTTGTCGCGGCGGTTGAGGATCTTCTCCGGAATCTCCGGCTGAAAAGACGACTTGAGAAGATGCTTCAGCTGGCCACCTGGGAACTTGATGTCAGCAGGGACCGTTGCCACAAACTCGATGAGAGGATGATCAAGAATCGGCACGCGGCTCTCAAGTCCATGCGCCATACTCATCCGATCCTCTACCTGTAGAAGGGCCGGCAAGAGCGTCTTGAACTCGAAGTGGGTCATGCTGTCGAAATAGGCCTCTTTCGCGACGTTCGCACGACTGTTGAAGATTTCGTGGAATCGATCATAGACCCCGTTGATGTCCAGGTCATTCCATTTGATCTCTTCCCGCATATCCGTTGACCGATCGATCAATCGAAGGAAACGCTGATCCAGAGGCCCAAAGAGACCATCACGCCAGAATTCTTGGAGCAACGGCTTGTATTCACGAAGCAATCCCAGATTTGGGATGATCGATTCGATTGTCACAACAAAGTTGCCGTCTCGATACGTTCCGTCAATTGCGGCTTTGATGCATTGTTCGAAGTAAGCCACCAAGTAACGGGCATAGCCCCCGAAAATCTCATCGCCGCCTTGGCCCCCGAGAACGACCTTGACATTCTCCGCTGCCAATTTCGACACCATGAATTGAGGGAATGAACCCGGACCGGCAACTGGGTAATCAAGGTGGTAGATGATCTCTCGAATGTGCTCCGCAAAATCATTGGCCGTGATGTCGCGAACGAACAGTTCGCCATCAATGGCGGTCGTAGCTGACTCAGCAAAGTCGCTTTCGTCGTAACCGGGGTAGTCCGTGAATCTGCCGTGGAAAGCTTTGGTTCTGTTGCCCGAGCTCTTTGCTGCGAGAGCTGCAATCAGACTTGAGTCCACTCCGCCCGATACGTAGGCTCCGACCTCGACGTCACTTCTCAGGTGAACCGATACGGAGTCCTCGAGTAGGTCGCGTGTTGTTGCTCGAAAGAACGATTCATTGTGGTTGTAATCAATGTTGTACTCCACATCCCAGTACCGCTCAATTGTGATTACGCCATCCTGAACGATCATCTGATGAGCGGGGAGGAGTTGCTGAATTCCCTTGAAGAGAGTCTGGTTAGAAATTGAATATTGAAAGGTCAGGTACTCAGCAAGAGCACCCGGGTCGGTTTCGATGCTCGGAAGAAACGGCAAGAGCGCCTTTGTTTCAGAGGCAAAAAAGAGCTGGCCGTCTTGAATTGTGTAGTACAGAGGCTTGATGCCAAAACGATCCCGGGCGAGCACCAACCTTCGTTGTCGGGCATCGTAGAGCGCGTAGGCAAACATCCCTCGGAGATGCTTTGGGGCATCGACTCCGTACGTCATGTAGGAGTACAAGATCGTTTCGGTATCAGAGTTCGTTGACAACGGAAAACTTGAGCTGCGAGCTTCAGCCTGCAGTTCGCGGTAGTTGTAAATTTCGCCGTTGAAAACAATGCTCAGGTGTTGACCGAGCACCATCGGCTGTGCGGCAGCCTCAGTGAGATCGATAATTGAGAGTCGACGATGCGTCAGTGCGCACATCTGGTCGGGAGTCACCAGGGAACCACTCCCATCAGGTCCGCGATGAGAAATCAACTGTCCCATTACGTCCAAGTAACGATTGACTGAGCCTGTCAAACCTTCGCGAAGGCTGCAAACACCAGCTAAACCGCACACGTTTCGAGCCTAGACGATCTACATGCTTCTAAGACCGCGACAAGCCTTCAGATGCGCTAATCCACGGAAGAAAAAACGACTCAGCGACCAAAGTGCCGTCCCGATACTTGGCCATCCAAATGTCAGATTCTCCCCGTGCGCGAGCGTGGAATGGATGCGAAGCATTTCTCGTCCGGCTTGACCTAGGCAGTTCGGGGCTCTGATCTGAATCACCAAAGAGAAGCGCATCGTGATCGGTCATCGAAGAAACAGATGAGGTGCTGATTGACTCCCCGAGAGTTTCTTTGATGAGATACTCAACAAACTTCTGGTAGCTGTAGTCATTCGACTCAATCAGAAAGTCTTGCGACCTGGTGACGATTGAAGCACACAAATCATGATCTTTCATCGCGTCAAATACTTGGGGCAAATTGCCGAGGTCGGGCTCCAAGGGGATGAAGTGATCCCAAGGTTTGAAACCAGAGAAATAGTCATCAACCTCAAGAATTTGACACACACCCATTGCGGCGGCCTCAAACAGGCGCGGGCTAATCGCACTGAAATCACCCTGCGGCGCTGTTGAAATCCTGATCCTCCTGGCCAGTTCGTCGCGCGTGATTGCCGGCTTTCGTGCCTTCAGTCGATAAGCCCGTTCGGCCAGCTTCCCAAATGGGTCCCCCACCGACGCACCGCCGAGTCGTCCGACCGTAAATCTGATGTCTCCAAGGAATTCCCACCACCTGATACCCACAAGAACATCTTCATTGCGCGTGGAAACATCGCACCGAAAGCCCGCCGCGGCACACTTCTCGGAGAAATTGAGGGCGAGTTGTCCCTTTTTCTCTGCTGCTGGGCCAAGTTGGGGTGGCAAATGCCGTACTCGTTGTCCTAAGTCAATTGTGCGTTCTTTAAATGGTCGACACAGATCCAAGAATTCGATTGAGGTTGCTGATTCCCAATATCCAGTGAGTGCCTCTCGAAACTCGACTCCTGCTGCAGTCGACCGGGGATACAGCTTGGAAAGGTCGCGACGAATTGGCGTGAAAACGAATTGGGTTCCAGTCTTGACAACAAAATCATCGAGCAAAGCACATGAGCTGTAGTCGTCTTGGGGCATGACAACCCTTACTTTTGCCCTCGCGAACAACGTCCTGAGCCGGCGTTCGAGATAGCGCCAATATGGAGTGTTCCTTTGCGCCAAAATTTCGTAAGTCGCTATCACTAGGTCAAAGTCAGAATTACACAGTTCGGGATCGATATTTCCGAATCCATTCACGTACACCACTTCGCAGCCCTTGAGGTGACGAGCAAAGCAGAGTGCGTGATGAAAATTCGTCAATCGCGAATCGTTTCGTAATCCGTGCACCACCAACACTTTCATCACTCTGACCTCTAACCCCGACCAAGGAACATCGGGGCAACCAGGGCGTAAAAACGCGGAGACCTGCGGGCGACTCGGTACGCAAAGAAAATAAACGCCCACGGAACCCAGCCAACCAGCAGGTCCGCAACGGCGGTGCGAACCCGCAATCTCATTGAGGATTGTTTGGGCATGATCTGAAGGATATCCAGCCTGTTGATTTCATGGAACTAGATTGAGATTCGTGGATGACGAGATCGCTAGGCACAACTCAGAATTCTGGGACGAGATGTGCGGCTCGAATCAGGCAAAGGTTTTGGGGATCAAGGACTTGAGTCCCGAATCCCTCGAGCAGTTCGACAACTGGTATTTCGACTTCTACCCCTATCTCGCGAGTGAAATCTCTCCGTTATTGAAGAGGGACCTGAGAGTCTTAGACATTGGTCTTGGTTTCGGAAGCCTTACCACCTTGGCACTTCGTCACGGTGTCAATTACCACGGTATCGATATCGCAGAGGGTCCCGTCAACCTAGCCAACTACCGAGGCAGCCTCGCTGGTTGCGAAGGTGCTGTTGCGTCGCTCGGCGATGCTCGTGCGCTTACGTCAATAGCTTCCGGAACGTTTGATGGATGCATAGCGATCGGGTCGCTCCATCACACTGGAGATTTCAACCGCGCTATCCGCGAGTTACATCGCGTTACAAAACGCGAAGGGAGTATCCACGGAATGGTGTACTCATTGTTCTCGTTGAGAAATTGGCTGTTCCGACCTGTATTCATGGGTCGGTGCCTAGCCAGGAATATCCGGGGCAACGGAGTGCGCATCCAAGCGGACGAGAAACTTCGATGGATGTCGGACCACAATTCCGAAGGCAAAGCAGCGCCTTCAACGGAGTACTTTTCGAGAAAGGCTCTACGGACGGTTCTCGAGGAATTCGGCAGCGTGGAAATCCGGTGTCGGAACTTGGATGATGTTCCCCTTGTAAGCAAGATCTTTCCAAACTTGAGGAAGTTGTTAATGCATATGCACCTTGACAAGTTTCTAGGGCTTGATCTCTATTTTTCAATCACTCTGAAACCTGATTCTGGCCAGCTCAAGGTCTGATTGGTCCCAATATGGAAATTCGCCTTCGTGAGGTACGAGAAAGTGACTATCAATCGCTCTTCCGTTGGACAAATGACCGCAATCTTCGAATAAAGAGTGCACCGTTCAGGCCAGTGTCATGGGAAGAGCACATAACTTGGCTATCCGGTCTCTTGCATGATTCGACGAGAGAGCTCTTGATAATCGACGCAGTAGAAACCGAGATCCCCATCGGACAAATCCTTCTGAGCGGAATTTCTCAGATCCACCGTAGTTGCGAGTTCTCAATACGAATCGGGGAAGCAGAAAATCGAGGAATAGGTCTGGGTTCAACGGCGCTGGGCCTCATGATTGACCATGCATGGAATGACTTGGGTTTGCACCGAATTGAGCTTTCCGTTTTCTCCGACAACCAGGCGGCTCAGCGCGCGTATCAGAAGGCCGGTTTTGTAGTAGAGGGAATCAAGCGCGAGGCCGCATTCGTTGACGGCTCTTGGCGCGACGTCGTCATCATGTCTCAGTTGAATCCCAAAGGGTAACAACGCTCAACAACTCTTGTGTGTCTTTATGAGATCTCGTCCAAGGCCCGCAACAGCTCAACGACATTCTTGCTCACGTCAAATTGCTTCTCAGCAAATTCCCGAGCTGCACGACCGAGGCGCGTGATTTCGTTCGGATTTTGGATCAAATCTCGCACAACGGTATAAACATTCTCAGGAGTTGCACTAATAACCGGAATCTCACCGATTTCCGGAAAGTTGCGGCGAAAATTTTGCTCCCAATCTGGTCGCAAGTAGCAAATGACGGCTTTACCTAGAGACATCGCTTCAATTGCGGTTGTTCCCCAATGGCCATAAATCAACTGATCGATCACAATATGAGCTTCTGCCTGCTTGTATCTCATATCCGCTGGCGAAATATTCGTAAGTTCCTCAAATTCAACAAACGAGAATTCGCGTTTGATCTTCGTCATCGCCTCTCGAATTGCCGGTGTTCCCTTGATGTTTCGGCCACCGGTTTGTCGCGTTTGCAAAGAATGACTGTGTACAACCCGGATTACGTTTCCATGATTGAGGACTATCGGTGCCGATTTCCAGCGGTCAAGATCTATTACTTCGTACGGGAGTGGCATTGTCTCAATGGAACGAGACGCAAAGAATCCGTGGCTGAGCGAAAGGCCCGCGTATCGGCGCGCGCGAGCAAGAAGTGGCTCAATATTTGAGTCGTCACAACGATCGAAGAATCCACAGTTATTGCAGATCTTTCCTTCTTCAACCTCAAGAAATGACGACTTTAGGTCTTCATCTCGACATCCCGACGGAACATAAACCATTTTGCGACCGAGCCCTTTGGCGACGGCCAAACCGAGATGAAAACCGCTTCGTGACCGTCTAGATCTGATCCGAACATCTTCAAGACTCGTAGGCGTCTGAAGAGCACCGTAATGGATATGGAAGCGATATCGAAGTCCGATGAGTTGAAAGTGAACGAAGGCAACTATGACGTTTAGAGCGCGAAATGGTGCCGCTCGCCCCCAAGTTCGAGGTTCACGAATTACGTCTTGCGCATAGAGCATGTGTTCCGGATAAGTTCGCGGAACGTAGATGTCAGACTTTATGCCAAGTCGCCGAAGGTGATCTCGATAGGTGAACGACGTGTGATAGTCCGGGGCCACGAATAGGACCGAGACCGACTTGCTCTTGCGCCTTCGCGTTGATGATGTTTTCATGACGAAATTTCGAGTACCAGCATTGGAATCTTTGTGCGCCGTGAGCTGACGGGCGTAAGTGCTTGCTTTGAATCACGCGACATTAAGTATCAGTTCACGGAGTCTTTCAGGTCCAGCGTTGAAGTAGACATCCAGGATTGAGAGACCGGGAACAAACTCCGAGGTATTGAGCTGAGGATATTCACCTAGTGAAAGACGTTGTGGCGTCACAGTGATACCCGCCTCTTCAAAGATTACTCTCTCAAAGTATTCACCAGATCCTTGGCCAATCACGTACTCGCATCCCTCAACCCCTTTGATGAGGTCTCTCAATCGTTCAGTGCCGGTCGAACTGACGTGTAATGCGGAGGATCGCACAAGAGTTGGTGGGCGGATTTCTAAGTGATTTAGCAGTCCAAAGTTGATTGAGATGTTCCAGTCGCAGATCGTCCTTGATCCGTCGTCAAATTCGTGCGCGTTCTCATGAATCCAATCTTTGAAGTACCGGCTATCTCGGTACCACGACGAAAGCTTTTCCTTGCAGTCAAGTTGCCACCCAGGTTGAGCTTTGAGTTCTCGGATTTCATATTGACGGCTCGGTTCCTTCAGTAGCGGCACCGTGAGCCACCGTGGTGACCCATGACCGAGCAGCCGGACTCTATTTGTCCACGAAGCACCTGTTTTCGGAGCTAACACGTCATCAAGAATGATGTGTACATCGCTCTGAACAATTTTCTGGAAGTAACCAAGCCAAGGAAAGAAATTTGGTTGATGGATAGAGACTCGCTTCATGATGGATCTGGCCCACCAAAGACAAGTTTGAACGCACGTAGTCCTTTTTCACGTTCGTCGTGACGAAGAACACCTAACGGTAGGTCTGATTGATTCTCTCGTCCATATTTCTCCAACGAATCGTCATATTTTGCAAGATAGACAAAGGCATCTTCGAAAAATGCCTGAGCTAGACGTTCTCTTGGTTGTTGCTGTTTTTGGCTCCACCACTCAGCGTGTGTGAGCACCTGTATGACTGAGTCGTTTGTTTGGAGCAGCACCTCCTCGGCGGTTCTGAAGCGCCAGAATCCATTTGAGTCGGATGCGTAGGGAATGGATGTTTGGAATCGCTGCGCGTAGCAGTTAACGAGACCTGCGTAATGGTCTGCTGTATAGGTCAATTCTCGAGCGGTTGGATTATGGAAGCTGAACGCCGCGACATCAACTTTGAACTCAGCACGGAACACGTCTTTCTCATGTTCCAGGGCCTCCAGAAGGTGATCTTCGTTGTTGAACGTACCATAGTAAGCCGCGTCAAGATGGATTTGGACGCTGTGGCCCAACCTAATCAGCCATTCGATTTGTTCTCTCCCAGTTGCACTTCGCGCATTGTAAGTATCCGCATGAATGTTGATGAAGAAGTTCGAAGTCACTCCATGTTCATGATCTAGGCGGGCAATTTTTACTGCGGTGAGTAGAGAGAAATCAACATCGTGACGCCAAAGCATCGCATTTTCAACTTCTTGATTGCCCGCCAGAGTTCCATACGTCCGAAATACTCTCAACGTTTTGGCAAGCTCCAAGATAGAAATGTAGTTCTCTAGAGTGAACTTATGTTTCAACCGTGACTCCCCTTCGTCTTCACATAATCGTTCGACGGCGCCAAACCTAGGCCCTTCAAGAATTCGCCGTCATTGTGTCTGCTACTAGTTTAAGGCTCTGCTGCCCCCATGGTCGTCGGGTTGTGAGCCGGAGCAAGTACCGCAGTGCTGAGACGTGCTCCTTCTCCGAAGTGGGTCAACGATGCGCGAATCAGACAAATTTGCAATAACCACGTTTGAAGTCGCCATTCCCTCAATCGCGCTCATCGCATAACCGACGTGTATCAATTGTTCGACGAGCACATCAGTCTCCTCGCGAAGAACTCTAAGCACTTCCGAGTTCGGCACTTTTTCTAAAAGTTTCAGTGAAACCTTGTGGCCTTGAGTTGAAAGACGGTTTACAGCCGAAATCAGGAACTCTGTACCTTTAAAACCGCGGTGATTTGGCGTGTGTGTAATGCGGAGAAATTCACTTTCGATTCGCGTAGGTGAAGCCTCCCATTCTGACAAGTCAATAACCAGGAAGCTCGGTGCCAAAGTGTCCCATCTGCCCAGGCCGTCGAAGCCCATCATCCCCGGCAGCACAAAGTCAGCGCTACGCACGATTCTCCGAACACGCCGAGAGATTCTGTCTTGGTTTCTTGATGCAGCGGGATACGACAGTTGAAGAGCATGCTGCAAGGATTCATTGTGGACTGTCGCGTAAACATACGCATCTCCACCGTACGGACAAGCAACGATCTTCACGGACGCAAGATGCAAAAGCCAGAATTCGACGCTTTGAAGTGGTGTAACTCCCAGAAGAAATCCGTCAAATCCGCAGACAACAATTCGACTCCGAGATACGCTGCGGAGAAATTCAATAGGCGCGAAGACTCCCGTTAAGGATCCGTAACGTTGGGATAAGTCGCGATCGAACGTCCGTCGATCGTAAATTGGGGGCGTGGACCAAACGACGGTCTCTGATTGCAACCCCTTCCGCCGAACAGCATCGGACCAACCCTTGATGTTAATGATTCCACAGCCTCCAAAAGTGACTGCGCGATTCGCGGAGGTACGTACCCTGCGCCAGATCCCGATGGTGCCACAGAGGAGTACGAGGATAGGAAACCACAGAATTGCCAGAGTTATGATGAAGGTACGTCGCAAATTCTTCATCGGGGCCCCTGAATAGTTGTGCGGGAGATTCCGCCAGTAGCGAGGTTAGTCAAAAGTTCTTACGTGCCAAAGACGAGCGTTTGAAAGTCATCCCACGTCAAACGGCAGCACTCAATTTGAGCGATCACTGCTCTGAACAAATCTTCAGAGCCGCGTTGACACAAACCTCGGAACGTATCGAGGTCCGGGACATGTGCTGTCGTGCGTCGCAGTCGCCCGCAGATCCAAGGGAAGTCGTTCACGATTACATTTTGAGCAAGAGGAAAACTGGAAGTAATAGTGAGGAATATTTTGAAGCACGGTTTTTTCGTTCGTCGTTAGTCTGCGTTTCATCGCAATTGACTAGTTTCTCGCTAGTTGGCGTTTTGTTGACTGCTGCCGGTGGATTGCAACAAAGAAATTGCGCTTTTGATCCCACTCAATTGGGAACGCCATTGATGATCGAAAATTTCGGATTTGTCCACAACGACGGAATTGACCTCAGTTTCTTGGAGGAAAGGTCTCGCCTTACGACCAAGAGCCTTGAATCTTGGTATCCACGAGTCGTTGGTGGAATCGGCAAGGAGGCTGATGACGACTATCTCCTCATCCGACCAACGTCCAAAGTTGCAAGAGATCGAATACGCTTTTCTTTCCCGCTTACCGTCTTTGTAACACCAGCAACTCTCAGAGGACTTCTCTAACCACTCTTACAAGGTCGTGGACTATTTCTGTTTGAAAGAACAATGATCCTCTGGTTCCTGCTCCACAGACCCTAATGTCACCAAATTCGTTGGCTTTGAAGTAAGCATCGTCTTCGCGAAAACGAGCGAAAGTCGATATTGACGGCAGTGGGAAACCATGTGTCTCCTCGCTTATCGCGTTTGAAATTACAGTATCCGGACCGCAGACAGCACGGAACGACTTCGATTCAATCACGTAGTTGATCATCTCTTTTGAAGTTAGGCCAACAAGATTTGAGACTTCGACGGTCATTCGTGTGTCCAATTCTCGACCGCTGAAGGCTCCATAATTTGTAAGTCTGAAAATGTGCGAATCTTCATCCTGGTCGTAGAAATAGCAAACGAGTGATCCCAGCGGATCACGCAGGCTCAGATGGACAAGGCTGAGTGGGGTGCGCTGAATAATCGAGGATGAGCGGGAGTCGAAAAGGTTCCGCGTTGAGGTCGGTCCTAGACACGACACCAGTTTGCGATACTTGACCTGTTTCTCTCGTCCAGTTTGTACATAGTTGATAATGGCTGATTCTGACGAAATTGTCTGAACGGCAGCACCGGTCAGTATCAATACGCCCGCCTCTTGGCATCGTCGAGTGACACCGTCAACGAAATCAAGGGATCCGTTTGCCGAGCTGTAGAGCGAACGACGACCGTGCCTTCGCTCTTCAGGCAACGCCTTTTGGTCGGGAAAAGCAACCCTGTCAACAAAGCCAGGAATCGAAGAAAGATGAACCCATTCGTCGTAGTCAACGAGCTTCAGTCGCGAAAGATTCGCGACTTCCAAAGCAAACCCCGAGAGATTTTCCAATCCTCCGAACCGGACCTCGAGAATCGGAGCAATAACGTGCTCAAAAGCGGCCTCGCCGAACCACAAGTGCGTGGCACGGCGAAGGTCTTTATCGCGAAATTGAGATATTCGTGGAACTTCATCGGACTGATTCTCCAAGAGAGCAAGAACTTCGGCCAAGATCTTTCTGGCGATTGGTTCGTCAGAGTCTCGCACTGCCGGATAGGCAACGGAGTCGTGAACCTGGCCATTTCGGATAGTCGCCACGAAATCGCCAACAGATGAGTCAAGCGCGATCAGAGTGTTCTTGTCTACAGAAGTGAGTAGGAGATCGTCAATCTCTCTATCTCCAGTTTCCTGCAAGATATGAGTCCCACGTTCAAAATGATCGCCAAACGCATGGACACCTCGGAGATTTCCCCCGCATGCCGGGCTTCCTTCAAGCAGCAGAACGGATAAGTCCGGACAACTCTGCTTCGCAATCAAAGCACCAATCAAGCCCGGTAAACCGCCGCCCAAGATGACAAGATCAAAAATGTCCATCTACGCCGTGCGCTCCTGAGTGCATTTGCGTCATCAGATCAATGTGGGAAAAAGGTGTTGGAGGGCCGATCAACTTCGTCGTTCTTGTAGATCACAACGCTGTACTCGAAAGGGAGATAGTCGTGTCTCACAGCCCACCTACGGCTGACTTGAGGAACAAACCACTCCAACACGGTTGGCGGACTAATGTGCTGAGCTCCGGACTGCGTGAAGTCGACGTATGGCGACAAGAAGTCGACAACCAGAGCTCGCTCGGCAACTCCGAACAATTCCAAGAGACGATCTCGCACGTAATTAAGGGACGCTTCGTTGTTGTCTGAGGACTTCAAATTAAAGACACCGGAAGCGTACACAACATCGTACTTTCCAGTGATTGGACTATTTGGATCTACTCTCTCAAAGAGCGCTCTTGATCCGAATCGTTCTCTACAACTGGAGATGAATTCCTCAACGATGTCGACTCCGACATAATTCACGTCAATTTTCTCATGCACTAGAAATTGCCACAGAAAGCCCAAGCCACATCCGTAATCGAGCAGACTTGGTTGATCGAATTGATCGATGACCTCTCGTAATATCTGAAATCGCGCTTCGTGACGACCTTTTGGCATCAGCATTGAACTCGATGACACACCATGTTCTTGATAGCTCGATCTATACATCTGCATGATCTTTTCGAAGTCATCTGTCACTGTTAGAACTTTCTCACGTACCAATAAGGATAATTGGCAACCAAATCATGGCTGCTTTGGGACGAGAGCTTCTCAGTACTCCAACCAAAGTAGCGATAATTCCGATCGCTTGATCCAAAGCGGCTCTTGAACCGATAGACACCCGATTGATTCTTCCAGGTCCCGCCCCAGTTCCAAATCGTTCGACCTTCCTCGAAGGACATACACATAACTTTGAAAATGAGGGCCGAAAGCAATTGGCTTTCGCGAAGTTCGTGACGCACCACCGGAATGAAGTACTCCGTTATGTTCCTGTTTTCAAGGGTGAGCAAAGCCGCACCGACACTCCCTTTTTTCGTAGTAGCGACGTAGATTCGAGTGTTTTGATCAAGCATACGATGAAGGGCTTCAATCTGGTTTTGCGTCTTCGAAAGTCCTCCAAGTCGCGAAATGGACTCTTGATGTTCTCGCACAAGGAATTCGATAACTGATGGATCATCGGAAAGGAATACCTCTTGGAGGTTCGATAGTCCTTTCCGAACGGCATTACGCGTCTTTTGGTGGAAACTCAACAAGAGATCATCGCTCTTGAATGACGCCGTTGAAGACCAGATCGTCATCTGAGAAATGCGCGATTCAACTTCCTCTAAGTACGCCAAACTCTCCACTTCTCTTTCGGCTAGCGGAGAGAACGGATTTTCGATGACGGTGACTGACTGGTATGCACCAAGCGAGATTCGGTCTTCGACTTGAGCCAGAAGTTGCGATCGAAGGGCTTGATCATCGACGTTTACGGCCGGCAAACCGTGTCCTCCATAAAAAGGTAGGGAGTTGGCAACACGACCAAATGGGCCCTCTACCGAGAGCAAGGGAAGACAAATTGTTTTCCCAGATTTGTTGGTGGCTGTCAAGATCTCGAGATCTGAACCGAGAATTGAGTTTAGAAATTGCCAGTATTCCAGGGTCGAATAGATCAAATCCGTACCAGGAACTGATCCGTCCAGGTTGTGAAGGTCGGCCGTCATCGAGTTGTAAGCAGAATGTCAAGTGAAAGGAGAGACCAGATCAATAAGCGACGGTTCTGGACCCCAGCCAGATGCTCACCGACGAGTTCACGCATCATCGAGAGGTCCAGAATTTCCTCAAGGTTGCCCGCGTCTCTAAGAAGACGCTTTCGTACGAAATCGATGCTTTCGCCCTTGAACCAGCTTGCATCAGGCGATGAGAATCCCTGCTTCTTAGCTTGAATAATTTCTGCCGGAATTATTCGACTCATTGCATTCCTAAGGATTACTTTTCCGTTATACGAGCCGACCTTCGTCGCGAAGAATTTTTTAGAAATGTCATTTTCGTTGATTCTCTCGCGCGATGAATCGTTGGCGACTTTTAGGCTCACAGGACAGGAAGTCGCGAAGTCCACGAGGTCATTATCCAAAAACGGCACCCGGGTCTCAATGCTGTGGGCCATGCTCAACTTGTCCTCGACAACGAGAAGTCCGTGGAGAAATGTCTTTGCTTCAAAATACAGGGAATGATTTACAAAATCAGCGGAAGTTCTCAAGTCGTTTTCATGGTTTGAGTAAACATCTCGAAAGATGTCTATTGTCCAGACATCGGAGACCTCGGCCTCAATCGGCTTGAAGAGTCGTCGCAATTCGCTGTTGCTCACCAGCCGATGCCAGTACACATAGTACTGCTCAATGTAGTCTTGAAATTGAGCCTCCTCCTTTCCTTGAAAGTATCTCCACGGATATCCACCAAAGAGTTCGTCGCCGCCAGTTCCCGACAGGACCACTTTCACAAACTTACTCGCGAGGCGAGAGACGTAGAAGTTCGGATAACTCTGTCCGACGCGCGGTTCTTCAATTTGTCGCACGACGGCTTCCATCGCGCGTTCCATATCACCAGACTTGAGAACCATTTCGTAGTGCTCGGTCTTGAAGAGAGCAGACATGGCTTCCGCGCGCTCGCGCTCATCAAAACCGAGTTCGATGCCAGATGCTGAAGACAGGTCAAAGCCACACGTAAATGTCTTTATGTAGGGCAGTTCTTGTGAAGCAAGAGCGGTCAGCGTTCCCGAGTCCATTCCACCAGAGAGATACGAGCCGATTTCAACATCTGAAAGCAACTGGCGTGAAACCGCCTGTCTGAGAAGACGGTCGAGTTCTTCTTCATACTCGCGAGGGTCAACCGGGCCGTCCGGCTCGCGAAAGTGAAAATCCCAATACTGCTCAGTCGACGCCTTTCCCGTCTGGGCAGAAATTGAAAGGATGTGACCTGCAGGAAGAATCTTGATGTCTTCGTTGAAAGTTCGATCAGTGAAGATGTTTTGAAATGTGAAGTACTCGTAAAGTGCGCGCTTGTCCAGCTTGCGATCGATTGCCGGGTGTTCAAGGATCGGTCTTTGTTCTGAACCGAAAACGAAGTGGCCCGCCGTGGTCGCGTAATAGAGCGGCTTGATGCCGTAACGGTCTCTGACCAGATTGAGTATCTGATCCCGCGAGTCCCAAATAGCGAAGGCGAACATTCCGTTGAAGCGAGTGACGCACTGCTTGCCCCACTGCACCCACGACAACAAGACGACTTCTGAGTCAGTTCGTGATCGGAAATGGTGACCCAAGGCCTCAAGTTCTGCCCGAATTTCGGCATGGTTGTAGATCTCACCGTTGTAGGACAGCGCATATCGCCCATCCGCAGTGATCATCGGTTGATTTCCCGCAGGCGACAGGTCGAGAATCGCCAACCGACGGTGTCCGAGCCCGACGTTCTTGTCGCGATACCACCCTTCGCCGTCAGGGCCGCGATGCGCGACGGAATCGGTCATCTTCCTAAGGAGAACCGGAGAGACTTCCTCACCCTTGAAATTGATGACTCCGCAGATTCCGCACATTTCAAAGGCTCTTGACCGCGTCCACGACGTATTGATAATCGTCTGCAATCATCCGGTTGTGGAGTGGTATCGCCATTGAATTGTCGTTCGCAGCCTGCGCACCGGGATAGTCGTGGGGATTGAATCCGTACCTTTCGGCGTAATAGCGAAGCATGTGGATGGCATGCGTTCCCGGACGTGTGGCAATTCCATGCGATTGCAACCGCTCCATCAAGTCGTTACGAGGCGCCGGAGCCAACTGCGGATCGACGTATGTAACAAACGACTGCCACGCATGCTGTCCGTTCTCGGGGACCTCGGGAAGACGTAGCCACGAAATCGACTTCATCTCTTCACGGTAGAACTCAGCCCACTTTTGACGTTCTGCGATGAATTGAGTGAGCTTGCGTAGCTGCACACTTCCAACTGCTCCTTGGAGATCAGTCATTCGGTAGTTGAACCCCAAGAGATTGAAGTCTGGCAGTAGGTAGGGACGTGGTCCATGATGTCGCACCTCTTCCGAGATTGACGCTCCATGATTTCTCAATTGATCGCAGCACTCCGCAAGGGCAGCATCATTAGTTGTCACCATTCCGCCCTCACCCGTCGTTATTGACTTTCGCGGATGAAACGAAAAGACGCCTGCCAGACCTAATGTGCCGGCAAATCTTCCTTTGTAGGTGGCCCCTGCAGCACATGCGCAGTCTTCAATTATCGGCACGTGTGAGGGCACCACCGCTCTGATCGCATCAACATCGGCACACAGCCCGAAAAGGTGTACGGCTATGACGGCCTTTGTTCGGTCGGTGATTCTGTGCGCGATGTCCTGGGCGTCGATGTTGAACGTTCGCGGATCAACATCCGCCAGTACCAGTGTGGCACCGCAATACAAGACAACGTTTGCAGTGGAAACCCAAGTAAACGCCGGGACGATGACTTCGTCTCCTGGACCTATTCCCATTGCGGCGAGAACCAAATGAAGACCTGTTGTGCAACTTGTTGTTGCGAGACCGTGCTTTGCTTGGTGTGCGTCGGCAAAAGCCCGCTCGAATTCGGCGACGCGCGGTCCTTGTGTCAACCAGCCGGATGTCAGAGGGTCTCGTACCGCATTCCACTCCTCGTCCCCGGTACTGGGTAGCGAGATCTGTACGTTTCGGCGTTCCACTCAGTACCGACCCTTGTTGTTCTTGCGCCACTCGATGAGATTCAGCAGTCCGGTGGTCAAATCGTCCTCGTAAGTGAAACCGAGGTCCCTTGCCGCCTTGTCTGGTGATCCAATGCGGTTCTGCACGAGCCGGCGAGCATCCTCGGGGCTGTAGGGGTTGTAGGTCACCTTGAGGTCTGACTTGCGCAGCTCGAGGATGAGGTCGCACAGTTCTTTGATGCTGGTCTGCACACCGGTTCCCACATTGTAGAACTCATCTTCCACTTCCGCCTGCAGTGCGAGGACGTTGCACCGTGCGGTGTCACGCGCAGTCACGAAGTCGTACGCCTGCGACCCGTCACCATTGATGACCGGTGCCTCGTTCGCGTCGATCTTGTTCAGCATGATCGGGATGACACCGGTATATGCAGCTGTCTGGTCCTGGTGCGGCCCGTACACATTCATGTATCTCAGACCCACGTAACTGAGGCCGTAGCGGTCATTGACGGCCCGGCACATGGCCTCACAGGCAATCTTGGTGGCGCCATAGAAGTTCCGGTTGTTGAAGGGGTGCGTCTCCAGCATCGGCACCTCCACCGCATCGCCGTACACGGAAGCAGACGATGAGTAGACGAGACGCTCAATCCCATTGTTGACGCAGGCTTCCAGAACGTTGAACGTGCCCGCGATATTCACGTCGAACGCAGTTCTGGGGTAGTTCTTGCAGTGGAGCAACCACATGGCGGCAAGATGCACGACGGCATCGATGCCCTGCATCGCACTGTTGAGGACGTCGGTCTCACGGATGTCGCCACCGTCTTCGAACACTGAGCATCTGGGGTCCTTGAGCGACTCTCGGACGTTGCTCAACTTGCCACGCGCGTAGTTGTCGTACACCACCACGCGGCCAACATTGGTCTTCAGGAGCTCCTCGACGACGTGGCTTCCGATGAAGCCGGCACCACCGATCACGAGAACGTTCTTGCCCTCTAGTTTCATGCGCGATACCCCTTGAACTGGCTCCTTGTCAGTCTAGGTACAGGGGGTTGGCTGCCGGTCACATACGGCTCATCACGTCGGATGCGACGTACTCGCCGAAACTCAGTGACCCTGTCCATGCAGGTGAAACCGCGTTCAGGACATGAGTCTGGCGCTCCCCGGTCTCGACCACGAAGTCCATCTCGAGCTTCTTCTCACGGCGGTTGAACAACTGTGCCCTGATACCGCTCTTTCCCCACTCGGTGAACGCATCCTTCGAGACCGACGGAACGAGTTTCTGCGCATGACGCACGAGCACCCCGCGCAGGTATTTCGGAACCTCCGACCGGATCAAACTGAATCCGTTGTGGTGGCGACTCGCGAGGAACTGCGGGAGCAGCAGGGAAATCAAACCCAGCTCCTTCAGTTTAATGTTGCCGAATTTCGTGTAGTTATGACGTGAGAGAGCGGGAATCGCTGTGGGACCGATCTTCACCCGGCCGTCGACCGTGACCGTGAGATGGACGCCCAGGAACGGGTTTCGAGGGTCGGGCACCGGGTACACATGCCTCATTATCTCCGGTGCCCGTGTATTGCCATACAGATAGATGCCCTTGAACGGCAGCATCTCGTGGTCAAGACCCACACCCGCGGAGTGGGCGAGCCGATCGGCGTACAACCCGGCCGCATTCACAACGTGACGCGCGGACACCCGCGTGTCGTCACGGAGAATCACCGACGCACCGTCGATGCGTTCCACGGTGGCGGAAGTCCGCAACTCTCCTCCGAGTCTCTCAAACACCCTCGCGACAGCCTCAGTGACACCTGCGGGGCTCGCAACTGCCGTGTTCGGTGACCACAGCGCCACCGAGTGGGTTCGCGCAAGAGGTTCGAGCCGCGCAAGCCCTGGCTCGTCCACCATCTCCACTGTGACACCGTTCGCGATTGCACGTCGGTGCAGCTCTTCGAGCCGCGGTATCTCCTCGTCGCTCTGCGTAACCACCACCTTCCCGCAGGCGCGCACAGGAACACCCTCGTCGTGGCAGAGCTTCCTCAGCATCTCGTTGCCGACTCTGGTCAGCTTTGCCTTGAGGGAGTCGGGTGAGTAGTAGAAGCCGGCGTGCAACACGCCGCTGTTGCGGCCACTCCCGTGGACGGCGAGCGCATTCTCTGCCTCGAGAACCTTCACCCGCAGGCCGGGTGACTGACGCAGGAGGCCGACGCCGATACCGATGCCGACAATGCCGCCGCCCACTATGAGGACATCCTGCTCCGTCTTGTTCACCGTCACTCGCTTTCACTCTCCGGAACGGGTCGCCATATCCACGGCGCCCGCATCATTACAGGATCGGACGACATGATGCGGGCCGTCTCATCGAACCATGCTCTCTTCCCTGCAAGTTCCAATGATCTGAGCACCTCACGCGCTGCCGTGCTTCTTCCACCCACCCCGGGCAGGACCTCCTCGTTGATGAGGTGCAGAGCGGCATCGTGCAGTTCGGGACCGATGCTGGAGAAGGTATCCGCCGAACGATGCAGGTACTCACTCAACAATCGCCATGCGTGGTCGGCGTCGCCGCGCGGAACCAGTAGACCGTCGGTTGCGGTGTCCACGAGCCGTGAGTAGTCGAAGATTCCCGAATCCACGAGTGCCACCCGCGCGTTGCGGACGATCTCCTGGCAACGGTCGAGGTCGCGCATCGCGGCAAGCACCTCGTCCAAGTTCGACAGGTCCTTCTCGAGAGGCAGGTAGTCCCGCCAAGGTTCGAGCACGCCGAGATAGTCGTCTCGCTGGAGAACCTGACATGTCCCCGCTAGCGCCGACTCGAAGAGGCGCGGGCTGATCGCCGAGAACTCGTGCTTCATGTCCCTGCCGGGAAAGCACCTTGCCTCGATCTCGTCGAACGACGCACCAGGGTGGCGCGCGAGGTGTGCCTGCACCTTTGTGTGGATGAGTCCGTAGGGGTCGTGAAGGCTCGCCCCACCCTTCATGCCGACGGTGAAGCGGCACGAAGCAAGGAATTCGAGCCATGCGGGCCCGATGAAGGAGTCCTCCACCCGCGTGGATACATCCACCGTGAACCCCGCATTCTGTGCCGCTACAGCGAAGGCAACGGCCTGTGTCGACTTTGCCTGGGCAAGGCGGCCGAGGTGCGGGGGCATCTCGCGCACCCTCTGACCGAGGTCGATGCGACGTTCCGCCAGCGGCGCAGTCTCGGGCACCGGACCGGACCTCACGTAGCCGGTGAGGCCCGTACGGAAGTCCTTGGTTCTGCTCGATCGGGGGTACAGCACGTCCCGGTCGTTGTCGATTGGAGTGAGGATCCGATCGACGTCCCAGTCCATGCACCAGTTGTCGAGCAGTTTGTTCGCCCAAAAGTCGTCCTGCGCTATGGCAACCACCTTGCCGGCACGGTGTGCGATCTCACGATGGCGCCGCCTGATGAACAGCCAGAGCGGGGAGAAGCGGTAGTTCAGGTAGTCGTAGTTCACCACCATCAGATCAGGCGCGACGGCACCGATCTCCTCCGGTACGGGCTGCTGGAAGTGAAGGTACTGAACATCGCAGTGCGGCAGGTGCTCCCGGAAACTCAGCAGGTGGTCGATTGTCGTCTGACGGCTCGTGGGCCTGAGTGCATGCACCACCAGCACCTTCGGCCGGGATGCAGGGTCTCCTGACATCAGAACATCCGATGATGGAGACCCGAGGCACGCAGCAGCCGGCGTGCGATGCGCGGGAAGAGAAGCACCACACGCTGGCCTGCGTACTGCACCGCCGCCGGCAGATGGTTCGTCAGCCGGACAATCCCGTGCTCACCGGGCACCGGTGCATCGGCAAGGGCCTGCGCCACCTCTGCCATCAGTTCGGGTCCGACGACGTCGCGCGGCAGACCGGCTGCCCATTCGAGCTCACGCCGGTTGTTCGTGAGGACCGCACTGCACACCCTGAGCCGGATTCCGTCAATCTCCTTCACAGTCACGAGCCACGCCTCTCGAGGGCTGTCACCGTGCGGCGGGCAGCATCGCCCTCACCGTACGGTGCGAGCGCGGGGCGGTCGCGGTGCCGGGCGAGCTCATCATCAATCGGCACTTCACATCCCGGATCGATCGTGTTCCAGCCGAGCTCCACCGTCTCCACCCATTCGGTCTCCGTGCGGAGGGTGATGCACGGCGCACCGAGCAGGAACGCCTCCTTCTGCAGACCGCCGGAATCGGTCACCACACCCCTCGAGTGGATGACCGCGTTCACCAGTTGCGGGTACGGGAGCGGATCGAGAACACGCACCCTTCCCTGCTCCAGATCGATCCCGAGTTCGGATGCTGTGGAGCGAAGGCGCGGATGGGCGAGCAGAAGCACCTCGTGTTGCGAGGAGGCGAGGTGGCTGATGATCGTCGCGAGGCGTGCGGGATCATCGGTGTTCTCCTGTCGATGAATGGTCGACACGATGTAGTGCGGTCCGTCCACCCCGGGCCAGCCCTGCGGCATCGCTGGTGGCGTCGTTGTCACCATGTCCCTGGTCTCGAGGCACACATCCGTCATCACGTCCCCCACCACCACCGTCCGGCCACCGAGGCCCTCCGCCTCGAGGTGTCGGCGCGCCACCTCGGTGGGGGCGAGAAGCAGGTCAGCGGCGTGATCGGTGAGCACCCTGTTGTGCTCCTCCGGCATGCGCCGGTTGAAGGAACGCAGCCCTGCCTCCAGGTGGGCGAGCGGCTGGTGGATCTTCACCGCGGCGACGGCGGCGGCCAGGGTGGAGTTGGTGTCGCCGTACACGAGGACCCAGTCGGGGCGGTGGTGGAGGAAAGACTCCTCCAGCCCCTCGAGCATCTGGGCTGTCTGGCGACCATGGGACGCCGAACCGACGGCCAGGTTCTGTGCGGGTGCGGGTATGCCGAGATCCTCGAAGAACACGTCTGACATGTCCCGGTCGTAGTGCTGACCGGTGTGCACGATGACATGCCCGTGCCCGGCGGCAGCGAGAGCTCTGTGGACAGGTGCGAGTTTCACGAACTGCGGGCGGGCACCCACCACGCTCAGAACCTTCACCCTCGACCTCCCGCGGACGCAACTCTCTCATCCTACGAGGGCCCATTAGCCCAATAAGTAAGGTGTTCGACATGAAGATTGCAGTGGTTGCGCTCGGGAAGATCGGCCTCCCGCTGGCTGTCCAGTTCGCAAGCAAGGGACACACCGTCATCGGGTGCGACGTGAACCCCTCCACCGTCGACCTCGTCAACCGCGGCGTGGAGCCCTTCCCCGGGGAGGCACACCTGCAGGAGAAGCTGTCCGCGGTTGTCGGATCGGGCCATCTCACGGCGACCACCGACACCGCATCGGCTGTGTCCGGGATGGAGGCGGTGGTCATCGTCGTGCCCCTGTTCGTCGACGCAGAGGGTGTGCCCGATTTCGGCTGGATGGACTCGGCCACGCGCGACGTCGCACGAGGGCTCAAGCCCGGGACGCTGGTGAGTTACGAGACGACCCTCCCGGTGGGGACCACGAGGAGTCGCTTCGCCCCGATGCTGTCGGAGGGGAGTGGTCTCGTCGCAGGAGCGGACTTCCATCTCGCATTCAGCCCCGAGCGAGTGTTCACCGGTCGCGTCTTCACCGACCTGAGGCGGTATCCGAAACTGGTGGGCGGTCTCACTCAGGAGTGCGGACGGGTCGCCGAATCGTTCTACTCGTCGGTGCTCGACTTCGACGATCGCACCGATCTTCCGCGACCGAACGGGGTGTGGAACCTCGGGAATCCCGAAGCCTCCGAACTCGCGAAGTTGGCAGAGACCACCTATCGCGACGTGAACATCGGACTCGCGAACCAGTTCGCGTTGTTCGCCCAGCGGAACGGAATCGACATCTACGCGGTCATTGACGCGTGCAACAGCCAACCCTTCAGCCACATCCACCGGCCCGGCATCGCTGTCGGGGGCCATTGCATCCCGATCTATCCGAGGATGTACCTGTGGAACGACCCGGCCGCCACGGTGGTGCGAGCGGCAAGGGAAGCAAACGCCGGGATGCCCATCCACAGTGTGCAACGACTCGAGGAGCACTTCGGATCGGTGGCCGGCAAGAGGGTCGTGGTCCTGGGAGCCGCCTATCGGGGAGGGGTGAAAGAAACCGCCTTTTCGGGCGTGTTCCCGACGGTGGCTGAGTTGCGGCGTCGTGGAGCGAAGGTGCTCGTCCATGATCCGTTGTACTCCGACGAAGAGCTCCGTGCCGAAGGTTTTGAACCGTTCCACTTCGGAGATCCAGCCGATGCGGCGATCCTCCAAGCTGACCATGCCGAATATGCATCTCTCACAAGGGACCAACTGCCGGGCGTTTCGGTGATTCTCGATGGTCGCAACTCCATCAGGTCGGCAACCGGATTTAGCCTGCTGAGACTAGGAAATTGACCGCTCCTCTCTGATATCAAGGGGCCGAAGCCTCTTGTGCAACCCAAGCATGACAACTCCGAGTCCTTTCAGCGTGAAGCGCACGGCTGAGCCGGTGCTCGCGGTTGACTCACCATGGGCCCGGTCGCGCAGAAGGACCGGAACCTCGACGACCGAGTAGCCGGCCCGGCCGGCTGATACAACCGCCTCATAAGTGTCACCGAGGTAGTTGTTGGCAAAGTGATCAGCAAACTCTCCGAGCAGTGGCTCGCGAATGAGGCGGAATCCCGACGTTGAGTCGGTGATCGTTCTCCCGACCGCGGCACTAGCCGACCGAGCGAGGACACGCATCGCTGAGCGGCGCACCAGAGCAACCCTCATGCCACCGAGATCCGTGACGAACCGACTGCCAATAACCATGTGAGCCCCCGACCTGTTGGCCTCGGTGATGAGGGCGTCGATTTCCTCGACTGGATGTTGACCGTCAGCATCGATCTGGACCACGGCGGAAAAGCCACGACGGCGCGCGAGGCGAAAACCGGCTCGAAGAGCACCACCGACCCCTAGGTTGATCGGCAACTCGAGAACGTCCACACCGAGAGCCCTCCCGATACTCGCGGTTCGATCCGTGGAACCATCACTCACCAAGAGGACGGTGTAGCCATCCGCCAACAGAGACTCGAGCACGCCACCGACCGACTTCTCCTCGTTGTACGCCGGGACTAACACGAGGACGTCTCGTTTGACGATCATTCCTCTTTGGTCCCCAGACTGCGACGGTCCGACTCCTCCCGGGCGTTCCCGAGCTCCTCAGCCAATGTGCGAACCTGGTCCTGCAGTCCCGAGATGCTGATTGACAACTGCACACAGAGCGTCATTAGAAGCAGGATGCCGACTCCTCCCAGCAGGGCCGCAGGACTCACATTCAGCGCGACGGCCACCGGTTCGGCGAGTGGCAACAACAGACCCGCGATGACCCCCATCATCCCGAGCATCATCCACCCCACGGTGTAGCGAAAACTGAGCATGGAACGCCTACCGAGTCGATGAACCGACAAGACGAACACGACACTGACAATCGCCGCAATGAGAGTCTGCAACTGGGCACTAGACACGATCCGACTCTAGTACGACCTGGAGCCGGTTGATTTTGGTGCGCGAGGAGGGACTTGAACCCTCACGTCCTTGCGAACACTGGCACCTGAAGCCAGCGCGTCTGCCATTCCGCCACTCGCGCGAGTGAGGGTCAATTGTACTTGCCATGACCTCGAGAGCAAATGTCGCTATGGGGCAATCACTAGCGTGGACTCCATGCGGAACGAGACACGCCGTCCCGGGGTGATTGGGTTGCCCTTGTTCTTCGCTCTCTGCGCGTGCGTGATCCTCTGGGATTCAGCCCGGGACAACAAAGTTGCGGTGACTGGTGACGAGCCCCACTATCTCGTCGTCGCCGACGGGCTGCTGCCAACGTTCGAAGTCGAACAGAGTGGTCCCTACAGCCGTGAATTCAGGAATCGCACGATAAGCCCCGGGGGGTTGGCTGCACGAACTTCGATTCCAGCGGAGGACAACACTCACGCAGTCATGGGACCACGAGGTTTGTTCAATGTCCACAATCTTGGTCTGCCGGCTCTGCTGTCTGTGCCCTACCTCCTCGGGGGTGAGATGTTCGCACGCTTCTTCTTGATTCTCTTCGCCACGCTCGGAGTTGCGATCCTCTCGCTCATCGCACCACAGGAGCCGTATCGCTCATGGAGTCTGACGGTCAGCTCTCTTGTGCTGGGCCTGCCCCTCTTGGTGGCTTCATCACAGATCTACCCGGATCTTCCTGCGGGGGTCCTCTGTCTGGTGTGCCTCGGCGTCGTCGCGCAACCTGAACGCGCGAACACGAGGACCTGGAAAGTTGCCTCTGCAGTCGCTGTTTCTCTCCTTCCATGGCTCCACATCCGATTCGGTGCTCTTTCTCTCGTCTGCCTGGTCTCGCTCGCCATCACAATGCGGCGAAGAGCCGGCCCGTCATCGTTCTGGCTTGTGGTGGTGCCCCCATTTCTTCTCTCGATTGGACTTCTGGCCTTTTACAACGACTACGCGTTTGGCAGTGTCGTCGGTCCCTATGAATCTGACGATGTCCAGGCAACGGGCTTCACCGCAATGCAGTTCGTCGGCCTCCTCATTGATCAGAATCAGGGGCTTCTTGTTCAACAACCACTTCTTCTCGTCGGTGTGTACGCGATTGGTCGAGGGATCCGCGAACGATCGGCTCTGATGACCACCGCTTCCGCTCTGGTGGCAACGAGCCTGTTGACAAACTCAACACACTGGTCTCTCTATGGCGGTTGGAGTTTTAACGGCCGATTCGGCTGGACAGCATTCCTGCCGTTCAGCGTCCTCGCACTAGCGGGACTTGGCCGCCTCGGTGAGAGGCATCCTCGGTTGTTTGTTGCTGTGATATCAACAGGCGTCGCAATTCAGCTGCGTTACCTGATTGGTGTGGTGCTCCAGGATCGGGATCTACTGCCGCACGCCATCGGGTCATGGTCGGGCACGTACTCAGCATTCTGGCGACCGTTTGAAGAGATGCTTCCAATCTTCACTCAGGTCGACGTTGCGTTCACTCGGCCGGCGAACCTCATCGGTATCAGTCTCGTGGGACTCTTGTTCCTGGTTGGCTTTACCTCGGATTCAATGTTGCGACTGAGACGCACGGTGTTCCTCATCGGACTTCCACTCCCGATTCTCTTGTCATTTACTTCAGCGATCATCTCGGATCCTGTGGACACGCCCCGGCAATGGAACGGCGATTTCTTGAATGGAAGGATCGGCTCGGTCAGCGGTTCGGCACGAGTGGTGGCACCGCCCGCCCAGGCTGATTTTCTGACCTATGGTCCGAACTGGCGCACCCGGGAAGGCACATACAAGATCACAATCTCGTACGCGTTGGAAGGTGCCGCGAAGACCCCTGGATCACTCGATGTCTTTACACGCACGACTTGGAAGGTCATTGAGCGCACCGCACTGCCGGATACGGCGGGTAGAACGCGCGAAGCCACGCTCCACTTCACTCTCTCTGAGGAAGAGGCAGGGCAACTTGAATTCCGCTCGTACTATGGCGGGGCGGGGACGATGACGGTGTGGTGGATTCGGATAGAGCCTGTGACCTAGCCGGTCCTGCATCGCGGATTAGCCTCGTCGTGTGGCTAAGAACGTGGTCGAGCGCACCGTGGAGAACCTCTTCGACGGTCTGTTCTCCCGTGCCTTCAAGAGCTCGATCAAGCCCCTCCAGATCGGGCGGCGGCTCCTGCGCACCGTCGATGAGGAGCGCCAGGTCGACTCACAGGGTCGCCGGGTGGTGCCGAACAGCTACCTGGTACAGCTCTCGGCCCGCGACCGCGAGGGCTTTGCCGACCTCGAACCCTCGCTCCACCAGGAACTCACCGTCGCCCTGCGCGAATACATCAAGACCGAGGGATACCACGTGGAGGGAAAGGCCAGGGTGGCCTTCCACACCAACCCCGACCTGAAGCGAGGCCGATTCGAGATCGAGGCCCGCAACGTCGATCAAGGCTCCAAGCCCGAGCCCGCAGCCTCCAGCCCCACAACCCCCACCCCGGACACGCCCGCTGCTCCCCCGGCGCTCACCGTGGTCCACGATGCCTTCGACCGTCCGCCCGCGATCATCACCCTGCCGGCCGGCCAGCGCGTCGAGATTCGCGAGGGTCACTATGTGCTGGGGCGAAATCTCGAATGCGACATCGTGTTGAACGACTCGAACGTCTCGCGCCGCCACGCCGAGTTCACCTGCGCAGCCGGTGAGGTGGCGGTCCGCGACCTCGGCTCCACCAACGGCACCCATGTGAACGGTGTGATGGTGACCGGCGAGCAGATCCTCCAGCACGGCGACGTGATCGGGTTCGGCTCGGTGCAGATCACCTTCGAGGTGTCCTGACCGCATCGCGTGCGGGGACCACCATGACCGACCAGATCCCCGATTCGCTTAACTACCTCCTGCTCGTCTTTCTCTATCTGTTCTTCGGTCGCGTGCTGTGGGCGGTGTGGAGCGAGGTCCGCACACCCTCGATTGCGCGATGGACGCGTCACGAGGGCGCCGATGCACCCCGCCGCACAGCCGAGAAGGGCGCGGCCTCGTTCGTGGTGATGGAGCCGCGCCAGCACCGTGGCCGCACCTTCACGCTCTCGAGCACCCTCACGATCGGCCGCGAGGACTGCGACATCGTGCTGGATGGCGACTCGTTCATCTCCTCGCGCCATGCCCGCATCGAGATGCGCCCCGACGGTGCATGGTTGGTCGATCTCGCGAGTACGAACGGCACCTACCTGAACGGCACCCGCATCACAGAGGATCGCCGTGTGCGCCGCGGAGACCGTATCCAGGTGGGCTCGGCCGTGCTGGAGGTGCGCCGATGAAACTGTCGTGGGGTGCGACCACCGACATGGGTATGGTGCGCCAGCAGAACGAGGACTCCTTCGTCGCCGAAGAGGGCCTCTATGTGGTCGCTGATGGCATGGGAGGCCACAACGCGGGCGAGGTGGCCTCGGCACTGGCGGTGACCGCGATGCGTGCGGCCGTCAAGAGTGGCATCACCGATGCGATGCGCCTGCGCGAGGTGGTCCAGGCCGCGAACACCACCATCTACACCGCATCCCTCGACGACTCGGCCCAGTCGGGCATGGGCACCACCCTCACCGCTGCCGTGGTGGTGCCGGGGGAAGAGCCCCGGTTCGTGGTGGCCAATGTCGGTGATTCTCGCACCTATCTGTTCCGTGACGGCGTGCTCTCGCGGGTCTCGGTCGACCACTCCTATGTGCAGGAGCTGGTCAACGAGGGATTGATCTCGGAAGAAGAGGCCCGGGTGCACCCACGGCGCAACATCGTCACCCGTGCGCTCGGGATCGACCGGGCGGTCAGCGTCGATGTCTTCACCCAGGTTGTGCGCACCGGTGATCGCCTGGTGCTGTGCAGCGACGGGCTCGTCGATGAGGTCTCCGATGCCGACATCACCGCCGTTCTTCTCCAGCATCGCGACCCACAACTGGCGGCCGAGTCGTTGGTGATGGTGGCAAATGCCGCCGGCGGCCGCGACAACACCACCGTGGTGGTGGTCGATGTCCTCGACGACGTCTCTGACCCGGTCGAGTCGCCACCAGCACCGGATCGCACCGAGCCAATGATCGTGCCCGCCCCTGCCGGGGAGCGTCCAAAACGGCGCATCACCGTGGGTGCAGCACTGTTCTGGAGCCTTGCTGTGGCTCTGGTGTTGTCAGCGATCTCGGTGGTCGGCGTGTACGCGCGAAGCGGCTATTACCTCGGCTTCGACGACGACGGCTTGGTCACCGTGTACCGCGGGCGCGTGGGTGGGGTGTTGTGGTTCGACCCCACCGTCGACACGCAAACCGAGTTGACTCGCAGCGACCTTCCCGAGGGTGTTCTGGTGGATGTCGAGACGAACCGGTCGTTCGCGTCGTCGTCGCAGGCCCGCAAGTTCCTCGAGTTCCTGAAGATCGCGATCATTGACTCGACCACCACGACCACCTCCCCCATCGCCGACTCCGCCACGACCACGAGTGGCTGATCTCACGCTGACCGGGGCCGCCCGAGCCCGGCGGCGCACAGAGGCGGGGCTCGTCGCGATGGCGTGCGTGTTCGCCGCCGGAGCGTATGCCCTCGCCTACGACAGCCCCCGCACCGACATGTCGCTCGCGCGACTGCCGTTGATGCTCACGGTGCTCGCACTGTGGGGGCTCGCACACCTCGTGGTGCGGCGCGTGGCGAACGGGGCCGATGCACTGCTGTTGCCGGTGGTTGCGGTGCTGCACGGAACGGGATTCGTGATGATCGCACGCCTCGCCAACAAGTGGGCCGACTTGCAGACGGTGTGGAGCGTGGTGGGCGTGGGGGCATTCCTCGCGGTGTTGGTGCTGGTCGATCGACCCCTCGACCTGCGACGCTGGCAATGGACTTGCCTGGGGGCGGGCCTGGTGCTGTTGGTGCTGCCGATGGTGCCGGGGCTCGGGTTCACGAGCGGCGGGGCGCGCATCTGGGTGAGCATCGGCCCGATCAACTTCCAGCCCGGTGAGTTCGCAAAGATCCTGCTCGCGGTGTTCTTCGCCGCGTACTTGGACGAGCGCCGCACCCTGATCGTGCAGAGCGAGCACCGCCTGTGGGGGTTGAACCTGCCCGAGATGCGTCACCTCGCCCCCATCGCAGTGGCATGGGGGCTCTCGGTGCTGGTCATGGTGGGGCAGCGCGACCTTGGTTCCTCGCTCATGTTCTTCTCGCTCTTCGTGGTGATGCTGTGGGTGGCAACAGAAAAGACCGGGTACTTGGTGGTGGGCTCGGCCCTGTTCCTCGCCGGGGCGACGGCGGCGTACTTCTTGTTCGACCATGTGCGCAGCCGTGTGGAGGTGTGGCTCGACCCGTGGAGCCGGTTCACCGACCGCGGCTATCAACCGGTGAAGGCGCTCTTCGGAATGGCAAATGGCGGGCTGTGGGGTGAGGGGCTCGGCAATGGCCAGCCCTCTGCGATCCCGGCGGCCCACAACGACTTCATCTTCGCTGCGATCGGAGAGGAACTCGGAATGATGGGGGCCGCCGCCGTGCTCGCCGCCTATGTGTTGCTGGTGGGTGCGGGCATGCGCGTGGCACTGCGGGCCCAGCGCGACTTCGAGAAACTCCTCGCTGTCGGCCTCACGACGATTCTGGCGGTGCAGACGTTCGTCATCATCGGTGGTGTGTTGCGGGTGGTCCCGCTCACCGGCGTGACGCTGCCGTTCATGTCGTACGGCGGCAGTTCACTCGTGTCGAACTATGTCGTTCTAGCTCTGTTGGTGCGCATGAGTGATGCGACTGCACGCGAGTTGCGCGAGGTACCCAGCATCCCGGGAGTGCGCGAGAGGGTCGCAATGAGACTCGCCCAGCGCCGCGAGACCCGCCGATGAACCAGCGGATCCGGCACCTGACGGTGGCCTTCGTGGTGTTGTTCGGCATCTTGTTCATGCAGTTGTCGAACTGGCAGGTGGTGCGGCGCGATGCCCTCGTGCGCGACAGCCGCAACAACACGCTGGACCGTGAGCGCTTCGACTCGCCGCGCGGTCGCATTGTCACCGCCGATGGCGTGGTGATCGCAGAATCGGTGGAGAAGGACACGGGCGAGTTCCGGTGGCAGCGGCGCTACCCGGCCGGCGATCTCTACCCCCACATCACCGGTCACTACACACTCTCGTTCGGTTCCACACAGCTCGAGCATCTCGAGCGTCGCCTCCTGTCGGCGAGCACTCCCGGGGCAGTCGAGGTGACGGTGCGGGACGACCTCCAGCGGGTCGCCCAGGCGGCTCTGGCGGGCCGGGACGGCTCTGCCGTGGTGGTCGAGGTGGCCACGGGTGCCGTGCTCGCGATGTATTCGAACCCCACCTATGACCCGAACCAGGTGGCCCAGCACAGCGGTGCAGCTGCCGAGGCGTACTTGGAGGTGCTGAACGCAGACCCCGAGAAACCCCTCCTTGCGAACGCCTTTCAAGAGCGCTACATGCCCGGGTCGACCTTCAAGATCCTCACCACCACCATCGGGCTCGAGACCGGAGCACTCACCACCGCGAGCACCTTTCCGAACGAGCGGCGATGGGTGCCGCCGAACACCGACAACCCGATCCAGAATTATGCGGGAAAGACCTGCGGGGGTGACCTCGCCGAAGTGTTCCGCCGATCGTGCAACATCCCGTTCGCCAGGACCGCCGTCGCGATCGGGCCGAGTGAATTCGTGGCCGGCGTCAACCGATTCGGTCTCGATCAGACACTCCCCTTCGACCTGCAGGGCGCTGCAACGTCCACCTTCGGCGGCACGGCGGGTGACTTCGACAATTCACTCGCGCTGCTCGCCATTCACGGCTTCGGCCAGGGCAGCGTGCAGGTGGTGCCACTGCACATGGCGATGATCACAGCCTCGGTCGCGAATGGTGGCGTCATGCTCGAGCCACGTGTGGTGAAGCGGACCTTCGCAGACGATGCCTTGGTGATTCCGGGCAACGGCACGGTGTCATCTCCCATCGACAACATCGTGCGCACCACCCCGGTGCGCCAGTGGCGACGCACCATGGCCGCCACGACTGCAGCAACGCTGACAACGTCGATGGAAGGGGTCACCCAGAGTGGCACCGCAGCGTGTTGTCTGCAGATCCCCGGTGTGAGGATCGCCGCCAAGACCGGCACCGCGCAGTTGAACCCCGAGGGAGAGAAGCAACGATCACACGCGTGGATCACCGCATTCGCGCCCGCCGAGGCACCCAAGTACGCGGTCACAGTGATGTTGAAGGGGACATCAGAAGAGATCAGCGCGGGCACAGGTGGACGCCTCGCCGGACCCGTGGCCCGACAGTTGCTCGTCGCTGCACTCAATGGTGCGCAGTGACGCGAACACCCCGAACCGGTCGCCCCTGGCGCGCCTTGTAGCCTGAAGGGGTTCATATGTCGAGTGATGCTCCCCGAGCCGAGGTGATCAACGACCGCTACCGGATCGAAAAGTCGATCGGTCGCGGCGGAATGGCACATGTGTTCCTCGCCCGGGATGTGTTGCTCGACCGCCAGGTGGCGATCAAGGTGCTCTTCCCCGAGCACGCCAAGGACCCGAATTTCGTCGAGCGGTTCCGCCGCGAGGCCCAGTCGGTCGCCGGCCTGAACCACCCGAACATCGTCTCGGTCTACGACTGGGGCCAGACCCGCGACACCTACTTCATGGCCATGGAGTACGTCCCGGGGATCACGCTTGCGGAGCACATCACCCGCAACCAGGGCCGCATCACCCCAAAGGGTGCGGCGCGGATCGCAGCCGAGGTTGCCTCGGCGCTCGCCTTCGCGCACTCCAACGGCGTCGTCCACCGCGACATCAAGCCCGGCAACATCCTCATTGCGCGCAACACCGCCATCAAGGTGGTCGACTTCGGCATCGCGCGCGCCATGGACGCACCCCACGATGCAGGGCTCACCCAGGAGGGGTCGGTGATGGGCACCGCCACCTACTTCAGCCCCGAGCAGGCCAAGGGTGAGGCACTCGATCCGCGCAGCGATCTGTATTCGCTCGGTGTGGTGCTGTATGAGATGGTGGCCGGCCGGCCACCGTTCGTGGCAGAGAGTGCGCTCGCGACCGCCTATATGCAGGTGAACGAGGTGCCGAAGCGCCTGAAGGAACTGGTGCCCGACGTGCCGATCTCGTTCGAGGCGATCGTGTCGAAGTGTCTCACCAAGAACGCTGAGATGCGCTACGAGAACGCCGAACAACTGCGCGACGATCTGCGCCGGTTCCTCGCCGATCTGCCCGTGCTCGCCTATGAACAGGCCCGCGCGATGGCCACCCGCACACCGGCCGATGATGCCGCGACCACGATGCTTCCCCGCGTGGAGGACGACACCTTGCTGCTGCCGGCCCAGGACGGCGCGGGCACCCGCGTGATGCCGGCCTCGATGACGCCGACCCCCACCCAGCCTGATGGCGAACCCCGCAACAGGCGCGCCTACATCGCGGGCGCAATCGCAGCAGCGGCAATTTTGATCGCCGGTATCGTCTTCGTGATCACGAACATCGCGGGCGGCCCCGGCCTCACCGTGCCCGATGTGGTGAACATGAACTACGCCGATGCTGCCACCCTGCTGGGCGAAAAGGGCTTCAAGGTGGTGCCGAACGCACTCGCCAAGGAGGGTGTGGCCGACGATGCCGTCTACGAGCAGAACCCCGCCGCGGACTCCCCCGCCGTGGAGGGCGACACGATCACCCTCACCTACAACCCGGCACGCCCGCCGGTGACGGTGCCCCCGATCCAGGGGTTGACGATCTCCCAGGCCCAGACCGAGCTGCAGAAGGTGGGCCTCACGCTCGAGATCATCGAGCAGCGCATCGACCCCACCCTTGGTGCGGGCCAGATCATCTCGCAGGATCCGGGCGGCACCCAGCAGGTTCCCCCGGGATCCACCGTGAAAGTGGTCGTCTCGGCCGGCGCTGGTCAGGTGATCGTGCCGAACGTGACCGGCCAGCAGGAAGCAGCCGCCACACAATTGCTGCAGAACGCGCCGTTCAAGTTCATTGTCAGGCGCATCGAGGAGCCGAGCGCCAGCGTGGCCAAGGGTCAGGTTGTGCGCACCGATCCGGGAGTCGACGTGCCGATCGATTCGGGCAGTGGTATCACCCTGGTGATCTCGAGCGGTCCGGTGCCAGTCGACATGCCGAACGTGAAGGGACTCCCCGAGGCCGACGCCAAGAAGGCGCTCGATGCGGTCGCACTGAAGTACACGATCGAATTCCTCGATCTCGCCGCAGGGAACAGCAACATCGGAAAGGTGATCGCCCAGGACATCCCCGCCGGCACCAAGGTCGACCCCGCCAAGTCGGTCGTGTTAACCGTCGGGCGCTTCGTCGACCCCGGCACCACGGTGCCACCACCGCCTGGCTGAGCGGGCGCCAGATCAGCCGCAGCGAGCGAGGAAGTTGCCGATGAGGGCGTGGCCCTCGGTGGTCAGGATGCTCTCGGGGTGGAACTGCACGCCCTCGACATCGAACTCACGATGCCGCACACCCATCACCAGTCCGTCACACTCGGCCGTCACCTCCAACACGTCGGGCATGCTTGCCCGGTCGATGACGAGCGAGTGATACCGCGTCGCCTCAAGCGGATTGGCGAGGCCGGTGAACACGCCCGCGCCCGTGTGGACGATGCGGGAGGTCTTGCCATGCACCAGATGCGGCGCACGCACCACCCGTGCACCGTAGACATGACCGATCGCCTGGTGACCGAGGCACACGCCAAACACCGGCACACGACCCGCGAAGTGGGTGATCGCGTCGCAGATGATGCCGGCCTCCTCGGGACGGCCCGGCCCGGGCGACAGCAGCACGCCGTCGGGGCGCAGGGCGTCGGCCTCGGTGAGGGTCACCTCGTCGTTGCGCACCACGATCGGCTCGGCACCCAACTCACCCACGTATTGGACGAGGTTGTAGACGAAGCTGTCGTAGGAGTCGATGACGAGCACCCGTGCCATGTCATCCAGCCTGCCCCGTGCGGCACGGCTCGACCAACCCGTTTCGACCGGATCGTGCGATCCACCGCGAGCACGATTCGCGACGGTGATCCGTCAGGCTTGCGTCGTTGAACTGGGGACCGACCCGACCACCACGCGATACGAGGTTCTCTTCGACTCGGCCTTGGCTCGGATGGTGAAACGACCCGACG
>Ga0194124_10000732_pt1 | contig 47530 bp, 48 predicted proteins | sample TA2KigCas0mmetaG_FD_148605 | JGI IMG/M metagenome (GOLD analysis project Ga0194124, IMG submission 148605) | Freshwater microbial communities from Lake Tanganyika, Tanzania - TA2015031 Kigoma Deep Cast 0m | ecosystem: Environmental > Aquatic > Freshwater > Lake | place: Tanzania: Lake...
ACCAATCCAGTCCCAGTTCTGCGCGAGCCAGGTGTGGCTGTCCGACGACACCGAGGAACTTACCGCGATCGCAGTGCATTCGCCCCAGTCCTGCACCCCCCAATCAGGAATGCCAGAGGCTGCGTTCCGTGCGATTGCGCCCGGCGCATCCTCGCTCACCGCATTCAGAAAGCTCGAGGGAAGGATCTCCGTCCGGCAGTTGAGTGCGAGCACATCACCGCTGCTGAGGCCGGCGCCGCTGGCAATTCCCTCGATCTCTTCGAGCAGTGCGCAATCCACCGTCGCGATCGCGTCCCGGTAGGCGAGCGCGCGCCGGACCGCCTCGCGCCAGTCGACGCCGCAATCGGCAAAGAGGCGCGCGTAGGTGTGCAGCGAGTGCACGATCCGCTCGCGCGCGCGATTGCCATACACCCTTCCCTGCTCCCCCGGCGTGCTGGCATGGCGAGCATCAATCACAGGAAACATCGCTTGCTCCCTTACTGGTGTGCGTGGCCGGCGCGGCGTGCACCCCGCCCCAACGCCGCCTCATCGCCTCGTTATCTCATCGCCTCATTGCCGCCTCATCGCCGCATCGCATCGTTGCATCACCGCCTCATCGCCGCCTCATTGCGGTGATGTGTCTTGCCAGCATGGGCAATGCGAGGACGCAGCCGATCAGCGTGGGCACAAGTCCCGGTGCGATCATGAGCAGTGCTCCAGCGCAGCAAAACACTTGCTCGGTGCGTGTCATCTCCACAAGCCAGAACCTCGACAGCGATGCAGCCAGCAGCGTGATGCCAAGAATGCAGCCCACAAAGGTGATGGAAAAATCATACAAGGTGAAGCCCTTGGCCACGATCAGCAGACTGGGCGAGAACACAAACACGAAGGGCACCAGAACCTTGGCCATCCCAAGTCGAAAGGCGGTGTTTCCAGTCTTGAAAGGGTCACTTCCCGCCATCCCGGCGGCTGCGTAAGCCGCCAGGGCCACCGGCGGCGTGATGTCGGCCAGGACCCCGTAGTAGAAGACAAAGAAGTGCGCCACCAGCGGCTCCACACCGAGCAGCGTGAGGGTGGGCGCGGCTACCGTCACCATGATGATGTAGTTGGCTGTGGTGGGGATTCCGCAGCCGAGCAAGATACACACCACGCCCGTCATGATCAGCGCCATGAGCAGCGTGAGTGTTTTCGGATCGGCGAGTGTTGGCGGAATGAGCATGCCCACCCCACCCGCCACCGCCTGTGCTGCGCCCGTGATGATGGTGCTCAGCTTGAACCCCACGCCGGTGAGCGTGACCACACCGATCACGATGCCCACGGTGGCGGCGGCGGCCCCCACCGCGAGTGCGTATTTTGCGCCGGTCCCAAGGCTCTCCACCAGCACCTGGAGCCCGATGCGCCCTTCCACCTTGAGCGCCTTGAGCAGGACGGGCGTGGCCGCCGCACCCGCAGCGAAAACGGCAAGCCTGAGCTCCTGGCTCGGCAAGCCGCCAAACACAACCACAAGCAGCAGCACGTGCAGGCCCGCAAGAAGCCCCCAGTGCCGCGCCGTGTTGCCACTCGCCCGGGTCGTGAGCCCAACGATGGCGCAGGACGTAATGCCAGTGAAGGCGGCAAGATAAGGTGTACGACCCGACACCAGAATGAAGATCAGCAGCACCAGCGGAAGCAGCGTTGGCCAGCGCTGTGCCAGTGACTCGCGCAGCTTTGGCATCTCCTCTTCGTTGAGGCCACGCAGCCCAAAGCGCTTGGCTTCAAAATGCACCTGCATGAACACGCCAAAAAAGTGCATGAACGCCGGAATCGCAGCGGCCACGATGATGGTCTGGTAAGGAACCGACAGAAACTCGATCATCAGGAAAGCCGCTGCCCCCAGCACTGGGGGCGTGATCTGGCCGCCAGTGGAGGCAGCCGCCTCCACCCCTCCCGCGAACTCGCGGCGGTAGCCCACGCGGATCATGGCCGGAATCGTGAGCGACCCCACGGTGACTGCATTGGCCACCGAGGATCCCGAAAGCATGCCGAACATCGCCGAGCCGAAGACGCTGACTTTGGCCGGCCCGCCGGCGTAGCGCCCTGCGACCGCCGAGGCCACGTCCAGAAAGAGCTGGCCAAGCCCGATACGCGTGGCGAGTACGCCGAAAAGCACGAAGTGAAAGACGTAGGTGGCCACCACGCCCACCGCCACACCGTAGATGCCCTGACTGGTGAGGTATTGGTGGCTGATGAGTTGGCTCCAACCCGAGCCTGCGTGCTTGAGCAGACCCGGAAAGTGGGGGCCCGCCAGCGCATAGCCGATGAAGACGATGGCAATCACAGGCAAGGGCCAACCCATGCTGCGCCGCGTGGCCTCCAGCAGTGCCAGCATCAGCACTGAACCCATGGCCACGTCCAGGGGCAGCGGGTTACCCACCCTGAACATCAGATCATGGAACACCCATGGGATGTAGAGCACCGAGGCGGCGGCTGCGAGCGCCAAGACCCAGTCGAACCAGGGAACGCCACCCGGGTTCCACCAGCGCAGGGCTGGGGTGCGGTCAAGCAACAACGACCGGTGGGGAAATACAAGGAAAATCAGGCCCAGCACGAAGGCGAGGTGAACCCCGCGGTGGGTAATCTCCTGAAGCAGCCCGAATCCAGCGGTGTAGTAATGGAAGAGCGAAAGCGCAATGAGCAACCCTGCCACCAGCGTGGTGGCAGACACGGCCAGCGGGCGAAACCGCATCTCGGGGTCGAAGCGCTGCTCCAACTCCTCGAGTTGCTTGCTATCGGGCAGGACCGATGGGGGCAGGACGGACGGGGCCATGGCGGGCTGTGGAGCAAGTGGGGATCCGCTCGACCGCCGGTGGCCAGAAGGCGGGAACAGACCCTGCCCGGACGAGCCCCGCTTGCAGCGGCCCTTACTTGAGCACGCCTACCTCACGGTAGAAGCGCGCTGCGCCGGGGTGAAAGGGGATACCGGCTCCTTGCACCGCATTTTCCTTGGTGATGAACTTGCCCTTGGCGTGACCCGCGCCCATGGCCTTCTGTCCTTCGGCAGAGTAGAGGGACTTCACGATCTCGTAAACGAGATTGCCGTCCACCTTTTCGCTGGTCACCCACTGAGCACCAACGGCCAGCGTCCTGGTGGCGCCCACGCCCTTGTAAGTATCGGCCGGGATCGTATCACCCGCGAAAAAACTGGAAGCCTTGCGGATGGCCTCCACCTGTGGTCCGTCGATGGCCACCAACTCGATTCCAGTCCCGGAGGATGCCAGTTCGGAAATCGCGCCTGCGGGCCAACCTCCTGTGAAAAAGAAAGCATCGAGCGAGCCGTCCTTGAGTTTGTCACCAGCCTGGTTGGGTTTGATGTACTCGGGCTTGAGGTCTGAATCCTTCAAACCATAGGCGGCCAGGATGCTGCGCGCGTTGATCAGGGTACCCGAGCCGGGTTCGTCCAATGCCACGCGCTTGCCCTTGAGATCGGCCACGGTTCTGATGCCTGTGCCCTTACGCGCAACGATATGGACGCTCTCGGGGTAGAGGTTGGCAATCAGACGCAGCCCCGCTACCGCTGGCCTGCCCTCCCACACACCTGTGCCGGTGAAGGCCCAGGTTGCCACATCGGCCTGTGAGAAGCCCGACTCCAACTGGCCGGCGGCCACAGCGTTGACATTGGCCACCGATCCGGCGCTCGACTGCGCCGTGGAAGCGATCTTGCCCGGCTGGCTCACCGCATTCGCGATCATGCCCCCCACTGGAAAGTAGGTGCCGGCAGTACCGCCCGTGCCAATACGGAAGAACTGCTGAGCATGCGTAGCAGTGGTTGCAAAACCGAGCACCGCTGCAGCGATCGCCATCCGAAGAAAAGAGGTGAAGTTCACGGCCATTGGCTCCTGAATCAACGAAAAACCCGAGTTTGCACCAGTCCGAGAAGTTGCGCTACCCATGGCGCGACGAGGCCGGACGCAAGCCCGCGCAACGTTCGAGGTGCCATGGCGCCTGGCGCATCCATGGGCCATCGGCGAGGCGCAACCGCCACCTCGCAGTCCAGGCTCAGGTCGCTCCCTGCACACCGCGCAGCGATGCAAAGCTCTGATAGAGCATGGTCGCGCCCAGCACCCACATCGTGGTGCCGATGATGCGATCCAGCAACCGCCAGGCGCGAGGCTTTGCAAACCACGGGGCCATGAGCCGGGCTCCAAAGCCGAGTGCGGCGAACCAGATCACACTCGCGGTGGCTGCGCCGGCCACGAACCAGGCCTGAAGCTGTGCCGGCTGCTGGGATCCCACGCTTCCCACCAGCATGACGGTATCAAGATACACGTGCGGATTGAGGAAAGTGAATCCGGCGGCCTGAAGCAGGATCGCACCGCGCCGCAACGGCTTGCCGGTGGAGACTTCCTGGGCGCTGGGGGAGACTCCCCGCTCAACGCCGCACACCACATCCTCCTCGCCGGACGGGACTGCCTGCATACTACCTGGAGACTGCGCGCGCCGCAGCGCCGTCCAGCCGTATGCGAAGAGGAAAAGGGCTCCAGCCAACCCGAGCATCCACCCAAGCCACGGGATGGTTCCGATGGCCTTTGCCATCCCGTAGACGCCCGCTGTCACGAGTGCGGCGTCGGCGGTGCTGCACAGGATCACCACGGCGAGCACATGCTCGCCCCGGATGCCCTGGCGGAGCACAAAGGCGTTCTGCGCCCCGATCGCCACGATCAGGCCAAAGCCGAGCGCAAGGCCTTGCAGGTAGGCAACCCCGATCAAGATGCGCTGGAATCCCTCGACGAGAATTGAGTGTGGGTTGACGCCACCCTATGATGGCGCAAACGGGGAGTCTCCATGGCAAAGGCAGTCGGGTTCCATCCCTCGCTGGCGATTGTGCAGAACGCGGCGGTGCCGAGGGTGAAGGTGGCCGTGAGCGACATCGACGGGATCTTGCGCGGCAAGTATCTGCATCGCGACAAGTTCCTCAGCGCCGCCGAGCCGCATCCGCAGGGTGGATTCGGGTTTTGCGACGTCGTCTTCGGCTGGGACGCGCATGACCAGTGCTACGACAACACAAAGCTCACGGGCTGGCAGCATGGCTTTCCAGACGCACTTGTACGGCTCGACCTCGACACCGCCCGCACTGTCCCCTGGGACTGCAAGGTGCCCTTCTTTCTGGGCGAGTTTGTCAACGCCGATGGAAGCCCCTACCCGGTCTGTCCGCGTCAGACGCTCAGGCGGGTGCTGCAGCGTGCCGAGAAACTGGGCGTCGTGCCAATGGCCGGTATGGAGTTCGAGTGGTTCAATTTCGCGGAAACTCCTCAGAGCTGGGCTGCACGAAAGGGCCTCAACCCCGAGCCGATCACGCCGGGGATGTTCGGCTACTCGCTCTTGCGCATGGCTGACCAGCGGGAGTTCTTCCACTCCCTGATGGACGAGTTGCTCGCATTTGGCATACCGATCGAGGGCTTGCATACCGAGACCGGGCCCGGGGTTTACGAGGCCGCAATCGCCTTCAGCAGCGCGCTCGAACAGGCCGACCGGGCGATCCTCTTCAAGAGCGCCGTACGCGAGATCGCCAAGCGCTTCAGGGTGATGCCGAGTTTCATGGCCAAGTGGAGTCAACAGTATCCGGGTTGCAGCGGTCACATCCACCAGAGCCTGTCGGACGGCAAGCGCAACCTGTTCTTCGATCGGCGCAGCCCGCGCGCAATGAGCCCGATTTTCGAGAGCTACCTCGCGGGCCAACTCGGACACCTCATGGAATTTGCGCCGATGTTCTGGCCCACAGTAAACAGCTACAAGCGCCTTGTGGACGGGTTCTGGGCCCCGGTCAAGCCCACCTGGGGCCTCGACAACCGCACCGCGAGCTTTCGCGTGATCGCCGCCAACCCGAAGAGCACACGGCTCGAGACGCGTTGCCCGGGATCGGACGTCAACCCCTATCTGGCGATGGCTGCGGTAATTGCTGCCGGGCTTCACGGCGTGGAACAAGGCCTCAAGCTGACAACCCTCCCGATCACCGGTACCAATGCGGGCGCAGAGAACGTGCCGCGTGCACCGCGCTCGCTGATCGAGACCACGCACGTCTTTCGCAACTCCGCCCTTGCGCGCGGCTGGTTCGGCGATACCTTCGTTGAACACTTTGCCGCCACCCGCGAATGGGAGTGGCGCCAGTGGCAGGATGCGGTAACCGACTGGGAGCGCCAGCGCTATCTCGAGATCATCTGAGACCAGCGGTACTGGCGGTCCAGCCACTTCCCCCCGGTCAACACCTCCCCAGCTCCCCCGATCGACACCTTGCCGGTTCACCCGATCAACACCTCCCCAGCTCCCCCCGATCGACACCTCGCCAGCCCCACTCCATGGACATTCCCACCCTCCACCATTTTTCCTTTCCAACCGCGATCCGCTTCGGCGCCGGTGCCCGCTGGCAAGTGGCCGGGCACCTCGCACAGCAGGGCCTGAAGCGGCCGCTCGTCGTGACCGATCGCGGGCTTTCAGCCTTGCCGATGCTCGCCGAATTCACGGCGCACCTCCAAACCCTCGATGTTGCGGTCTTCGACGGCGTTTTCGGCAACCCAAGCTGCGCCCAGGTAATGGACGGTGCGGCTGCCTTCAAGGCGCACGGTGCCGACTGTGTGATCGGCTTTGGCGGCGGTGCCGCGCTCGATGTGGCCAAGGTGGTTGGGGTGGCCGCCACGCACGAGGGCGACATCCTCGAGTATGTCTGGGACCATCCCGGGGTGCGCCCGATCGCAGGTGCCCTGCCCTACTTCGTTGCACTACCCACCACTGCGGGAACTGGCTCGGAGGTAGGCCGCTCCAGCGTGCTCAGCGAAAACCACAGCCGCCTCAAGCGGGTGGTGTTCAGCCCCAGAATCCTGGCTCGCATGGTGTTTGCCGACCCCGAACTCACCGAGAGTCTGCCGCCTGCAATCACCGCAGCCACCGGGATCGACGCGCTCACCCACAACATCGAGAGCTACCTGTCTCGGGCCTACCACCCGCTGTGCGATGGAATTGCGCTCGAGGGTGCCCGCATCGCCGCGGGAGCGCTTGAAATCGCGGTGAAAGACGGCGGCAATGCCAGGGCGCGAAGCGACATGATGATGGCGTCGATGATGGGCGCGATTGCATTCCAGAAAGACCTTGGTGCAGTACATGCCTGCGCCCACGCGCTTGGCGCGGTGTGCAACCTGCACCATGGCCTTGCCAACGCCCTGATGATCGACACGGTGCTGGCATGGAACTTCGAGGCGGTGCCAGGCAGGTTCCACGAACTGGCGCGGGTGTGCCAGGTGGAGGGGGGCGGTGCAGCGTTTGCACCGTGGCTCAAGGCACTGAAGCAACGCATCGGCATCCCCGGAACGCTTGCTGCACACGGCGTGACAGCCGATCGCATTGCGCAGCTCGCGGAGGTTGCGCAGGCAGACATCTGTCACCTGACCAACCCGCGGCCCTGCTCGGCAACCGACTTCGAGCAACTCTTCCGATCGGCGCTTTGACGCAAACACGGGGGAACGATGAACACGCTTTCGGTTATGAACCCGGCAAACGGCGAAATCCTGCGCGTGCTGCCCGCCACCACGCCCGACCGGGTGGCCTTCCGAGCACAGGCTGCGCGTGCTGCACAACCCGGCTGGGCTGCGCTTGCGCTCACCCAGCGCATGGGGTGCATTGCACGCTTTCGCGAAGGAGTGGTGCGCGATCAGGAGTTGCTCGCACGCGTGATGACGCAGGAAACCGGCAAGCCAATCCGGATGTCACGTAACGAACTCGGCAGCCTGCTCGGCCGGATCGACTTCTTTCTCGCGCAAGTGGAGGCCACGACGGCCACCGAAACCGTGTTCGACGCGGACGGCATGATCGAGCAGATCAGTCACCCGCCTCTCGGTGTGGTGGTCAACATCTCGGCATGGAACTACCCATGGTTCGTGGGCTGCAATGTGGTCGTGCCAGCGCTGCTGACCGGCAACGCGGTGCTCTACAAACCCAGCGAGTACTCCACGCTGACGGGCCTGGAGCTTACGCGGCTGTTGCACGAGGCAGGCGTGCCGCAGGACGTGATGGCGTGTGTCGTTGGGGGAAGCGGGACCGGTGCGGCGCTTCTTGCGCAGCCTGTCGATGGCGTCTTCTTCACCGGCTCGCATGCCACCGGCAAGCACATCGCGCAACAACTGGCGGGGCGGATGCTCCGGCTGCAACTCGAACTCGGCGGCAAGGACCCGAGCTACGTGTGTGACGACGCAGACCTGCAGGCGGCTGTTGCATCACTTTCCGACGGCGCGATGTACAACACTGGTCAGAGTTGCTGTGCGGTGGAGAGGATCTATGTGCACGCACGGATTCACGATGCCTTCGTTGACCGTTTCGTTGAGTGCGTTGGGAGTTTCAGGCGCGGCGATCCCCTGGCCGAAGACACCTACATCGGCGCGATCACCCGCCCACAGCAACTCGCCACGCTCGAGGCGCAGGTGGCTGACGCAAGAACCAAGGGGGCAAAACTCCTGCTCGGTGGCGGGCGCGGTGCCGGCCCTGGCAACTGGTTCGAGCCCACCGTGCTCAGCGAGGTGAACCACACCATGGAATTGATGCGCGAGGAAAGCTTTGGGCCGGTCATCGGCATCCAGAGGGTGGCGAGCGACGACGAGGCGGTGCGCCTGATGAACGACACACGCTACGGGCTGACAGCCGGTGTGTACACCTGCGATGCGGAGCGTGCGCGGCGGATTCTCGCGCAGGTCAAGGCTGGCAGCGTTTACTGGAATTGCTGCGATCGGGTGAGTCCGCGATTGCCCTGGGGTGGCGTGGACGACTCGGGGGTTGGTCTCACGCTGTCGACCTACGGCATTGCAACCTTCACGCGTCCGAGGGCCTGGCACCTCCGTGCGCCAGAGCCCATCACCCGGAGTTGAGTGCCCGATCGAACCTCCCGTGGGGTACTCAGCCACGCACGAGCGCCCTCTGGGCGACGACCGAGACAAGGGTGAAGGCCATCATCAGAAGCGCGACTGCCGTTGCATCGTTGTGGTGCACCCAGCCCACGCTGTAGGCACCGACGGCTCCAAGGACCTGCTGCATCAGTCCGATCACCCCGGCGGCGGTCCCCGCGATTGCGGGAACCGCGCCAAGCGCTCCGGAGAGTGCAGGCGGCACCAGAAGGCCATGGCCCAGTCCGAGAAGGATGAGCGGCAAGGCAAAGGCCAGTGGCGCGTGCCAACCTGCCCACGCGAGGGTGAGCATCAGCACCGGGCACGATAGCGTGAGCACCTGCCCCGCTGCCATCGCGCTGCGTGCGCTCAGCCGACCCACCAGACGGCTGCTCAGAAAGTTGCCAGTGATGAACGAGAGCGGCCCGAACATGATGTAGAACCCCACGCCTTCAGGGCCCACGCCGTAGGCGCCGAGCACGAGTGGGGCCCCGCTCAACATCACGTAGAAGCACGCCGTGGTGCAGGCGAGAATGACCAGGCCGGCAACGAAGCGACGGTTGCCGAGCAGTTCGCGGAACGCGATGACGGGTGACGTCGAGGTCGCTGCGGGCAGGGGCGCTCTGGCGACGGCAGCAGCGCGCGGTACCCCACGGTAGGCGGCAACAAGGAGAGCAAGGCAGAGCACCGTCATGAGCACAAAGTTGCTTTGCCAGCCCAGGTGCACATGCAGGTAGCCGCCAACGATGGATGCGGTTGGCGGGCAAACACCCATCGTCATGCCCACATACGCCATCATCCGGGTGCGATCGTGGCCCCTGAAGTGGTCGTGGATCATGGATCGACCCACCACGATTCCGGCTGCGCCTCCAGCGCCCTGCAGCAAGCGCGCCACGCTGAGCGCTGCGAGACTCGAAGCGAGACACGCCAGCAGTGAGGCCCCTAGCGCCAGAAGGAGACCGGCAAGCAGGATGGGGCGTCGCCCGTAGCGATCCGAGAGCGGCCCGTACACGATTTGCAAAACGCCGTAGGCCGCCACATAGGCGCTGAAGGTGAGTTGCACCGCTGCAGGCTCGGCGGCAAAGAGGCTACCCCAGTCCTGCATCGAGGGCAGGCAAAGGGTCATCATCACCATGCCGAGGGCGATCTGCGCCAGGAGGTTGGCGATCAGCCGGGCCTGCGGCTGCGCCGGCTCAGCGCGGGTGGCGGAAGGGGGCTGCTTCACTACGCCAGGTGGATCCTCTGCGGGTTTTGATGCGGTACGCCGCGCACGGCAAAGCTCTGGAGCGCAATTCTGATGGATCGAGGTCCACTGCGCGCCTCGGACGTGCTACACAGTGGGCGTATCCTCCTCGAAGGGGCGGCGTCTGCATCGCAACGCGACCCGCGCATCCGCAGCGCTTGTCCATTTATTGCCGTTGGGTGCCGTTGGGTGCCGCTGGGTGCCGCTAGGTGCCGCTAGGTTCCGTTGGGTGCCGTTGGGTGCCGTGAGGACTCTGCGGCCCAGGGCCGCGCAACCTGACCGAAGGAGCCCGCGTGACCCTGTTAATCGACCATGTTGTCATCCCTGTGGCCGACCTCGACCGTGCGCTCGCCGACGATGCTGCCCTCGGCTTCAACGTTCAGCCCGGTGGCGTGCACACCCACGGCGCCACGATCCGGCTCGGCGCAGGCTGAGGCTCACAACCAACCTGGAGGCGCACTACCATGATTCCCCACGTCAACCTCGATCTTCCCTGGGACCTCTCGGCGCGTGAACGCCGCGCCGCCGACCTCGGCGCCGCAATGGCGCGCGAGTTTGCACCCGCCACGGCCGCCAACGACCGCAGCGGGCGCTTCCCGCTCGAACACTACGCACGCCTTCACGAATGCGGTTACCTGCGCCTCGCGCTGCCGCGTGACTATGGCGGTGATGGTGCCGGACTCCTGGAGATGGTGCTGGCGCAGGAGCAGCTGGCTCAGGGCGATGCGGCTTCCGCAGTGGGGGTAGGCATGCTGCTCAACGTGCTGGGGCGGCTGGCCGAGGAACCCCTATGGCCCGAGCCGGTGTTCGCCGAAGTCTGCCGTGCGATTGCACGCGACGGCGGCCTCGTTAATGCGGTGGTCACCGAACCGGCTCTCGGCAGCATCTCGCGCGGCGGGGTGCCAGCCACAATGGCGCGGCCGGTTGCGGGTGGCTGGCTCGTGAGTGGCCACAAGATTTTCGTAACTGCGGCGCCAGCGCTGCGCTTCCTGCTCGTGGCGGTGCAGTTGCCCCCGAGTGCGACTGCACCGCATGGCGAGGTTGCGCGTGCCATCGTGGAGGCTCCGGCGCGCGGGCTGCGCATCGAGCCGGCCTGGGCCGATGCGCTGGCGCAGCGCAGCGGCGGCAGCGACGAGGCCTTCTTCGACGAGGTCTTTGTGCCGGCGGAGCGTCTCGTTGAGCGTCAGCCGATCGGCGCGCCTTCGGTGTCGGGGGGCGCGCCGGCGACTGCACCCTCGGCCGCACCCCCGGAAGCACCCTCGGCAGCACCCTCGGCCAACGCCTGGTGGCTCACGCTTGTGGCCGTGTATCTCGGTGTGGCGCAAGCGTCGGTGTCTGCAGCCGCCGACTACGCCAACCACCGCGCGCCTGCGGTTTTGGGGCGGCCGATCGCGGAGCAGCCGCATGTGCAGCAGTGGCTCGGCCAAATGCAGGCTCAGGTGCTGGCCGCACGGGCACTTCTGCACGACGTGGCAAGGCGCTGGGAGCGCCGCCCCGCCGAGCGTCCCGCGATGGGACCGGCCATCGCCGCTGCGAAGCAGTTCGTTACCAACTCCGCCTGCAGCGTCACCGAACTTGGGCTGAGGGTGGCCGGTGGCTTCTCGCTCACGCGCACGCTCCCGCTCGAGCGGCATTTCCGCGATGCGCGCGGCGGCCTGTTTCAGCCTCCGCAGGACGACCTGGCACTCGGCATGCTCGGCCGCCACGCGCTGGCTTCCCGAGCGCAGCGCTGAGCGGACGCTCATGCGCTCAACGGCGCTTGCCGGATGCCCAGCCTTTGGCCAAACACACCTCGAGGCCTCCGGCGTCATCCAGAGCTGCCGGATAGGCCTCAGCCATCGGTGCTCACGATCGCGCGCTCGGTGGCAATGTTGCGGAATGTGATGGTGGTCGATCCGAAGAGCTTGGGGAGCGCGGCAGCATCCTGCCCTGGCGGCTCGAACCCAAGACTGCGCAGCCTGTCGATGATCGCCGGCTCCTTCAATGCCGACGCTGCTGCGGTATGGATACGCATCTGAATTGCATCTGGCGTGCCCTTCGGCACAAAAAGCCCCATCCACGTCGTTTGAACGAGACCCGGTGCAATCCTCTGTGCTGCGGTCGGCACGTCCGGAAACGTCGGGGCAAGGTCGGCACTGGTGACGGCAAGGGCAATGAGCTGACCCGCGCGCGCCTGCTGCGCTCCGGCCGAGAAAGTCACCACGCCAGCATCGATCACCCCGCCGAAAAGATCCTGCAAAAGCGGTCTGCCTCCCCTGTAGGGCACATGATTCACCCGCGAATCGCCAGCGGCGCGCAGCAGCAATTCGCCGGTGAGGTGCTGCGAGCGTGCCGGTGCGCCCTGCTCCGCCGCCGATGTTCTCAATGATCAGGTTCTGACCGAGGAATTCGCCCAGTTTCAGCTGGATCAGCCTTCCGATCACATCGACACCACCCCGGGGTGGCCACAGCACGACCAGCCTGATGGGCCTTGCAGGGTAGCTTGCCTGCGCGCGACAGACCGGGGAGGCTACCAGCGGCAATGCGGCAAGGACTGATGCAAAACGTCTTCGGGAAATGTTCGTGTACATCGGCGGCACTCCTGTCCATGCGGGCGTTCATTCCTGCGCACCACCATCGAGGGCGACAGGCCGCGTTGAACCGCAACTGCCTTATCCGCCCTCCGCACTTGCTCAGCGGAAATATCGCAGTAGCCGGAAGACCCCCTGGAGGTAGGATCCTGGGGAGGTCTGTGTTGAGCAACCCAACCACAGGGCAGGCTCGTCCACGGGTTGCAACGCCCGCTACACCATCCTCAATGCCCGCCACCTCCCGCCACCCCCCGCTCACTCTTCAGAAGGAACTTTCCACCATGACGCTTCGCATCAATGAAATTGCACCCGATTTTCATGCGGATACCACCCAAGGTCCGATCAACTTCCACGCGTGGATTGGTGAGCACTACGCGGTGCTCTTCTCGCATCCCAAGGACTTCACACCGGTATGCACCACCGAGCTCGGCTATCTCGCGCGCATCGAGGAGCAGTTCATCCGAAGGGGCGTGAAGATCATCGGCTTGTCGGTCGACCCGGTGAAGAGTCACCTCGGCTGGCTCGACGACATCGAAGCCACCCAGGGCGCGGCGGTGCGTTACCCGATCATCGCCGACGAGGACCTGCATATCGCAAAGCTTTATGGCATGTTGCCCGCCGAGGAGCAGGAGGGAACAGCGCGAACGGCAGCACAAAACGCAACCGTGCGCTCGGTGTATGTGATCGGGCCCGACAAGCGGGTCAAGCTCCTCATCACTTATCCGATGACAACCGGACGCAACTTCGACGAGATCCTGCGCGCGATCGATTCGATCCAACTCACCGCAAAGTACAAGGTTGCCACACCCGCCAACTGGAATTCCGGCAACGATGTGATCATCGCCGGGTCGGTGTCGGATGACGATGCGCGCAGACTCTTCCCAGAGGGCTGGGATGCACCCCGACCTTACCTGCGCATCGTGAAGCAACCCGGGGATCAGGATGCCGCGCCAAGTGCCTGAGCGAGAAGTTCCGCCTGCGGGTGCTTGAGGGGCTGCAACGCTCCGTCGCCGGCTCGCTCGATCAACTGGAGCACAAGCCCCACCCGCGGAAGGACCGGGCCGAAGAACAGGACACTGCGCCCTTTCACGAGCAGCAACGTTGGAAAATCCTGGATATCGAGATCGCCCACGGCATCCGTCTCGTCCTCGATATCCACCCACCGCAGCAGGGCAACGCGTGGGGTGCCGTGGCCCAGCGCCTCAAACTCCGCACGGAAGCTCTCGCAGGTGCGGCACCACGCAGCGCAGAGGCAAACCATCGTGAGCGCGCCCCCCGGTCCTTCCGGCCCCGTGGCGGATCGCACCTGCAGGCTACTTCCGGGTGTAGATCTGATCAAAGATTGCACCGTCGGCAAAATGATCGCGATCGGCCTTTCCCCAACCCCCAAAGGCCTGCTCGATTGAGAACAGGTTGAGTTTTGGAAAGGTCTTGGCGTATTTGACCTGTGCAGCGGTGGAACTCGGCCTGTAGAAGTGCCGACCCACGAGATCCTGACCCTCCTCGGTGTAGAGGAACTCCAGATAGGCCTGCGCCACTGCCCGGGTGCCGCGCCGGTCAACCACCTTGTCCACCACGGTTACCGGTGGCTCGGCAAGCACGCTCAACGAGGGATAAACGATGTCGACCTTGCTGCCAAACTCCTTCTCCAGCAGATGGGCTTCGTTTTCCCAGGAGATGAACACATCACCGATATCCCGCTGCGCAAAGGTGGTGGAGGATCCTCGCGCACCGGTGTCGAGAACCGCCACGTTGCGGTAGAGCGTTGTCACGAACTCGCGGGCCTTTGCATCGTTCCCGTACTTGCGGCGCGCATACTCCCAGGCGGCGAGGTAGTTCCAGCGTGCGCCCCCCGAGGTCTTGGGGTTGGGTGTGATCACTGAAATGCCGGGGCGTACCAGATCGTCCCAGTCGCGTATCCCCTTCGGATTACCCTGGCGCACCACAAGGATGATCACCAAGGTGTAGGGCGACGAATTGAGCGGCAGCCGCTTCTGCCAGTCGGCTGGAATGTATTGACCGTTCCGGTGGAGTGCATCGATGTCGCCCGCCAGCGCGAGCGTCACCACGTCGGCCTCGAGTCCATCGATCACCGCACGCGCCTGTCGCCCCGATCCACCGTGCGACTGCTTGATCTGCACCTCCTGGCCCGTGCGCGCCTTCCACTGCCTGGCGAAGGCCGCATTGATGTCCTTGTAGAGTTCACGCGTTGGGTCGTACGACACGTTGAGCAGTTGCACCGACTGTGCCCATGCCGACGTTGCCAGCATGAGCGCGGCGACCGCCCCCCAGAACCAGCCTGGCCAACGGCAAGAACGGTTGTTGCTTCGCATGAATCACCTCCAGGTTGGAAAGGCCTGGAGTATGTGACCGGGCTCGCGGCGGGAGAAGCGCATCTTTCAAGGAAGCTTTTGCGATTTTCGCGAAGCGGCGGCGTCGACACCTCCTCAGGGCTTGCCGTCGGTGAACGCTTATGCAGCGCCGGCATATCCATTGCGCAATTTGTCGGTTGCCACCCCCCACCGGGCAGCGCAGACTTCGGCGTTTTCGCTTCCACGGGGTATGCAGGTGATACGGACACTGCGCGTTGACTCTTCCCTTCCACGGACCGCTTTCCAGGCAATCCTTGTTCCGGTGTTGCTCAGCCTGGCGCTCGCCCTCCCCTGCACCACAGTGCTTGCGCAAACGCTGCTCAATGCGTCCTACGACGTGTCGCGCGAGTTCTACAAGGACTTCAACGCCGCTTTCGCCGCGCAGTTCAAGCAACGCACGGGTAAGGAGGTGGTGATCCAGCAGTCGCACGGGGGGTCGAGCGCCCAGGCGCGCGCCGTCAACGACGGGCTCGAGGCGGATGTCGTTACGATGAATACCACCACCGACGTGGACTTCCTTGCCGACCAGGGCGTCGTTGCCAAGGACTGGCGCAAGCGGTTTCCGCATCAGGCAGCGCCCACCACTTCCACCATGCTCTTTCTCACGCGGCAGGGTAATCCGAAGCAGATCCGCGATTGGGACGATCTCACCCGCAGCGGATTGCAGGTGATCGTGGTCAATCCCAAGACCGGAGGCAACGGCCGGATGGCCTATCTGGCGGCCTGGGGCTCGGTGAAGCACCGCGGCGGCAGCGATGCCGATGCGCTGGATTTCGTGCGCAAGATCTACCGCAATGTGCCGGTCCTCGCGAAGGGGGGGCCGCGACGCCACCGCCATCTTCCTGCAGCGCGGGATTGGTGACGTGCTCATCACGTTCGAGTCGGAGGTGATCTCGGTGGATCGGGAGTTCGGCGCCGGCAAGGTGGACGCAGTCCACCCCTCGGCAAGCCTCCTCACCGAGAATCCGGTCGCCATCGTTGAGCGCAGCGTCGTGCGCAAGGGAAGCGCCGAGCTCGCCAGATCCTACCTCGACTACCTCTACTCGGAGGAGGCGCAGGAGATCGCCGCACGCCATGCGATCCGTCCACGGTCGGCAAGTGTGCTGGCCCGGCACCGGGGCGTGTTCAAGCCCATCACACTCTTTACGGTCGAGGAGATTTTCGGCTCGCTGGCGGAGGCGCAGAAAATCCACTTCCGCGATGGCGGTGTGTTTGACCAGATCTACACCGTCCGCTGAAAGCAGCCCAGTCGCACGTCCCGTTTGGGCTGAGGCTGGGTTGAGAAAGCCCATCCACTAGCCCACGCCCTGCCTATGAGCCTCGCCACGACACTCCCGGCCCCCTTGCTGCGGGCCGGGAAAACGCCCCCCGCGCTCCCCGGACTGCATCTCACGCTCGGGATCACGCTGCTCTATCTCTCCCTCGTCGTGCTCATCCCGCTGTGCGCGCTGGTCCTCAAGACCTTCACCCTGTCCTGGTCCGATTTCCTGGCAGCGGTCACATCGCCCCGGGTGCTCGCGTCGCTTCGGCTCAGTTTCGGTGCCGCACTGATCGCAGCCACGGTCAATGCCTTCACTGGGCTGCTGCTTGCCTGGGTCATGGTGCGCTATCCCTTTCCGGGCAAACGCGTGGTCGACGCCATGATCGATCTTCCCTTTGCCCTCCCCACTGCCGTTGCCGGGATCTCGCTCACTGCGGTCCTCGCAGGCAATGGCTGGATAGGCCAATTCCTCGAGCCGCACGGGATCAAGGTGGCCTACACGCCCCTCGGAGTTGTGGTGGCCCTGATCTTCATTGGTCTTCCTTTCGTGGTCCGGGCGGTACAGCCGGTGCTCGAGCAGCTCAACCCTGAAATCGAGGAAGCGGCAACCTGCCTTGGCGCGGGTCCCTTTGCCTGTTTTGCGCGGGTCGTTCTCCCACTCCTGCTGCCCGCCCTGATCACCGGATACGCGATGGCGCTTGCCCGCGGAATCGGCGAGTACGGGTCGATCATCTTCATCGCCGGGAACATGCCGCTGGTTTCCGAAATCGCTCCTCTGGTGATCGTAGGAAAGCTCGAGCAATACGACTACGCGGGTGCCACTGCGGTTGCTTCGGTGATGCTCATCGCCTCCTTTGCGCTGCTGCTTCTCATCAATGCCTTGCAGGCGTGGCAGCGACGCAGTTCCGGAGACCTCCAGTGAGCAGCGTTTCCCGACAGCACCGCCCTGCACCCCCGCTCGGGCTCAGCCGGCTCGTGCTCACGGGAGCAGCCCTTGTGCTGGTAGCTCTGCTTCTGCTGCTGCCGCTCGCGGCGGTTTTCGTGGAAGCCCTGCGCAAGGGCTGGGAAGCCTACCTTGCTGCACTGCGCGAACCTGACGCCTGGTCGGCGATCAAGCTCACCTTGCTCGCTGCGGCCATCGCGGTCCCTGCCAATCTGATCTTCGGGGTCTGCGCCGCCTGGGCGGTCACGAAGCACCGCTTCTGGGGGCGCTCGATGCTGGTGTCCTTGATCGACCTGCCCTTTTCGGTCTCTCCCGTGGTTGCAGGATTGGTCTACGTGCTGGTCTTCGGCGCACACGGCTGGCTCGGAGGATGGCTGCAGCAGCATGAGCTCAAGGTGATCTTTGCGGTACCGGGAATCGTGCTTGCCACCATTTTTGTAACCTTCCCGCTTGTGGCGCGCGAACTGATACCCCTGATGCAGGCTCAGGGACCCGAAGAGGAGCAGGCCGCGGCAATCCTCGGCGCTTCGGGCTGGCAGACGTTCTGGCGCGTCACGCTGCCAAACATCCGCTGGGGGGTGTTCTACGGCGTGATCCTGTGCAACGCGCGTGCAATGGGTGAGTTCGGTGCGGTGTCGGTTGTTTCGGGGCATATCCGCGGCCAGACCAACACGATCCCCTTGCATGTGGAGGTGCTCTACAACGAATACCAGTCGTCTGCGGCGTTTGCGGTGGCTTCGCTGCTCACCCTTCTCGCGCTTGCTACTGTCTTCATCAAATCCGCCCTCGAATGGTACCGGGACCGCAGCCCATGACGATTCACATCCAGAAGATCCGCAAATCCTTCGGTGCCCAGGAAATCCTCCACGGCATCGACCTCCATATCCAGACCGGCGAGCTGGTGGCGCTGCTCGGGCCTTCGGGCTGCGGCAAGACGACGCTTCTGAGGCTGATCGCCGGGCTGGAATCGCCGGACAGCGGCGACATCTCCTTCGGGTCGGATAGTGTCGTGCGGGTCCATGCGCGCGACCGGAGAGTGGGGTTCGTGTTCCAGCACTACGCGCTCTTTGGCAATCTCACCGTCTTCGAGAACATTGCCTTCGGCCTGCGCGTAAAGCCGCGGAGCCAGCGACCTTCCGAGTCGGTCATTCGCGACCGGGTCGAGGGGTTTCTCAAGCTCGTCCAGTTGCCGCAACTCGGCAGGCGCTTTCCTGCCCAGCTCTCCGGCGGCCAACGCCAGCGGGTTGCGCTTGCCCGGGCACTGATCATGGAGCCACGCGTCCTGCTGCTCGACGAGCCCTTCGGTGCCCTGGATGCAAAAGTACGCAAGGAGTTGCGTCGCTGGGTACGCCAACTGCAGCAGTCCCTCAAGCTCACAACCGTTTTCGTCACACACGATCAGGAAGAGGCCTTTGATGTTTCTGATCGTATCGTGCTCATGAACGCTGGACAGATCGTGCAGAGTGGCTCGGCGCTCGAACTCCACGATTCCCCAAGCAACGACTTTGTGCACAGCTTCATTGGCGACTCCAACCGCATCCGGGGCCAGATCACAGGGCACGCCTTCCGGTCGGCACCCTGGCACTACGCAGTCAACGCGGGCGCGAGTTCCGCTGGTGAAAGCTCCGAGGCCGCTGCGGCATGGGCACGATTCCGACCGCACGACGTGGAACTGCAGCACTTTTCAAAGGGAGTACCGGTGGAGAAAGGGCTCTCGGCCCGCATCCTCCGCGCCACCCCGATGGGCGCTCTCGTCCGGGTTGAGCTGTTGCCGATCGACGCAAGTCCCCAGGATGTGGGCGCAGACGTGCTCGATGCGGAAATCCCGCGATCGGATTTTGATCGTCTCGGCCTGCGCGAGGGCGATCTGGTGAGCGCACGCCTAAACCGGGTGCGGATCGTTACTGCGTCCGATACGACTGCGCCACGTGCTCAGTAGTGCCTGAAGAATGACTTCGTTCTCCATGATCGGCACCTCGCGCAGCACGGTAGTCTCCGGGTGTACCGCCTGCCATGCAGCGAGGCGCCGCGGCAGATCCTCGTCGAGGTGAAATCCTCCGGCGAGCAGCAGGGGCTGAAGCAGGATTCGTGTGCAGCCCTTCCGGGCTGCCTCGTCGAGTGCATCCTCAAGCGTGGGGGCACAGTGCTCGAAAAATCCGAGTCCCACCGCAAACTCCGGCACTGCAGCGCGCATGCGCTCAACGAAACGGTGAAAGGGCCTTGCCCATTCGAGGTTCCTCGAGCCGTGCGCAAGCAACACCAAGGCGTCGATGGTGCCCTCAACCCGCTCCAACGCTCGGCGCCCGCTGGCCGCAGGTGCCGGCGCGCTGCGCCTCGAGTCGGGCGCGGAGAACTTCACCCACGAGCAAGCAGACGGGTTGGTCGCTGAACTCCACCCCGCCCAGCGCCATGGCTGAAAGCGTGGTCACCATTGCCTGGGTATCCAGCGAGGCACCTGCCACGATGCCAACCGGCGTTTCAGGGTGCAGGCCCTCTTCGAGCAGGGCCTTGGCCACCCCGACGCGTTCGCGTCCGGCCATGTACAGCACGGTGGTGTCGGCATGTACCGCCGCCTGCGCCCACGGACGCGCAGCGCGCCGCTGCCCGGTTGCCGCCTGTGGACCAGCGCTGGCAGGAGTGATGAAGGTCACGGACCGCGCAACCGCGCGCTGCGTGAGGCTGATCGCCAGTTCGGCCGCTGCGGCACTGGCAGCGGTCACACCGGGGATGATCCGCACACGCACCCCCGCCTCCTCGAGCGCGGCAATCTCCTCACCAAGACGCCCGAAGACTGCCGCATCGCCACCCTTGAGGCGCACCACCTTCGACCCCCGCCGCACATGGCTAAGGAGCAGGCGGTTGATGAAGCCCTGATGCGGCGAGGGCCTCGCCGAGCGCTTTCCCACCGCGATCCAGCAAGCGGAAGGTGCCAGCGTCTGAAAACCTGCAAGATCGATCAGCGCATCGTGCAGCACCACCTCGGCCTGCTGCAAGGCGCGCAACCCCGCGATCGTGATCAGGTCCGGATGCCCGGGTCCGGCACCCACGATGCAGATCTCCGGGGCCGCTACCGCAGCGGTTCTCACGGCGCCGCAATCACGGCGCGCTTCCCGTCGCCGTCAGGCAAGACATGTCGACAGGGTTGCGGGCAGCCACCGGGTACTGCCGAGCGCGAAGCGTTGATTGCCACTGCCCTGCGGCGGCTCATCGCCTGCTGCATGCTGGTAATGGGCGCTGAAGGGGTGCAGAAGCGCCCGCAGTTGGTACAGATCCCCCGTTTGCGCAACCGATCCAGCACGCGCTTCGGGATGGGCAAAGCGAAAGCCGCTTCGCCGCAGGAAGTAGAGCATTTCCTCGTGCACCGCGCCATGCGCATGCAGGGCAAGCTCGGGCCTGACCTCACGCAGCCTTGCGGCAAGGCTGTAGCCGCGGCCGTCCTGCAGCCGTGCAAAGCAAATGCCAAACGGCTGATCCACTGGCGCAGCCATGACCTCTCCAACCAGACTTCGGTGGCTCTGCGCGGGATCGAGCGTGTGGGATGGCAGGGTCACCTCCACAAAACGCCCGAGCCAGAGATCGATCGCAGCCTCGCCGCTCATGCCCTGTCCCCGGCGCCTGCGGCCAAGGCCGCGGGCCTTCGAACTGCATTGGCGGCTTCGACGAAAGGGCCGTGACCGAGCCGCCGGAGCGTGTGGTGGAACACTTCACCCTCGTTGCGCAGCGCCAGATACTGCTCGAGTATGGCCTCAACGGCATCCGGTACCTCATCCTCGGCAAAAGCCCGGCCGACGATCCGGCCCAAAGCGGCTTGCGATCCGTGGCCCGAATGACCGCCAAGCAGCAGTTGGTAGTACGCGGAGCCGTCCTTGTCCACGCCAAGGATGCCGATATGGCCGATATGGTGGTGCCCACAACTGTTCATGCAACCCGAGATCCGCAGATCGACCGGCCCCAGATGCTCCTGCGCGTTGAGATCGGCGTAGCGGCGCGAAATCTCCTCGGCGATCGGCAGTGAGCGCGCGTTGGCCAGCGCGCAGTAGTCGCCGCCGGGGCATGCCACCATGTCGCCCACCAGCCCGTAGACCGGGTCGGCAAGCCCATACCCGTCGAGCGCGTCGTAGACTTCCACCAGGTCACGCTCGGGCACCGCCGGCAACACCAGATCCTGCGCATGGGTCACCCGGAGATAGCCTTGGCTGAAGCGGTCGGCGAGATCCGCGAGCCATCGCATTTCCTCCGATTTGAGGTCGCCAGGCGGCCGCCCTGAGCCCTTCACAGGGATCGCGATGGCTGCCATGCCCGGCACTCGGTGCGCATGCCGGTTTCGCTGGAGCCAACGCGCAAATCGGGGCTTGCGCGCGGCCACCGGATGCACGGGTTCGCCCGTGGCGCGGGCAGCCCGGCTCCAGTCGGGCTCGACAAAACCTCGAGCTACCCGCGCAAGGTCATCGGGACCGATCCGGTCGATGGCGCGTGCGTGCAGGTGCTCAAACTCCTCCTCGACCATTGCGCGGAAGGCCTCGATGCCCGCGGTGCGCACCAGAATCTTGATTCGCGCCTTGTTGAGATTGTCACGGCGACCCAACTCGTTGTAGACACGCATGATTGCATGGGTATAGGCGAGCATATGCCGCCAACTCAACCGCTCCCTCACCACCGGCCCCAGAACCGGCGTGCGGCCCAACCCCCCGCCAACGCGAACCCTGAACACCGCCTCGGGTTGTGCATCCACAACTTCAAAGGCCAGATCGTGCACCTGCGCGAGCGCCCGGTCCTCTGGCGTTCCAGTGATCGCCACCTTGAACTTGCGCGGCAGAAAGCTGAGTTCCGGGTGAAACGTGCTCCACTGACGCAGCAGTTCGGCGTAGGGGCGAGGGTCGAGAATCTCCTCGGGCGCGATCCCCGCAAACGCATCGCTGGTGATGTTGCGCAGGCAGTTGCCGCTCGTCTGGATGCCGTGCAGGCCCACCTCCGCGAGCATGGCCAGCGCTGCGGGCACCTGATCCACTTCAATCCAGTTGAGCTGCATGTTCTGGCGGGTGGTGAGGTGGCCGTAGCCGCGGTCGAAGCGATCGGCAACCTCCGCGAGGCAGCGCAACTGGTCGCTGCGCAGCATGCCGTAGGCGATCGCGACCCGAAGCATTGGCGCGTGCCGCTGCAGATAGAGACCGTTTTGCAGCCGCAGGGGCCGAAACTCGTCTTCGCTCAATCGGCCTTGCCGATGGCGTTGCAGTTGCTGGCCGAACTGCCCTGCGCGATCGCGCAGCACAAGGAGATCGTCTTCCGTGGGTCGGTACATGGAACTGGGCGGGTGGATACTGGGAAAGTGGCGAAGCTTAAGCGCAAGACGAGCCGTGACTTATGTGAAATGCGCAAAAGCTAATGAACATTCGCGCAGGGACGAGGCGGTAGCATCCAGCGGCACCGTCGATCCTGTCATGACACTTCAACAATTACGCATTCTCCGCCAGGCTGTGCTCTCCGGCTTCAGTCTGAGCAAGGCCGCACAGGTCCTGTTCACGTCGCAGTCGGGAGTGAGTCGCCACATCATTGATCTCGAGCTCGAACTCGGCGTGCCGCTGTTCAACCGCAAGGGAAAGCGCATTCTCGGGCTCACCGATGCTGGACGTGAGGTGTATCGTTTCAGCGAGCGTATCGTCCAGAAGACCGAGAACCTCGACACCTTCATCCAGGCCCTGATCCATCAGGACGAAGGCGAACTCACCCTCGCAACCACGCATACGCAGGCGCGCTATGCCCTCCCAGAGATCATCAACAGCTTTCGGTTGATCTACCCAAAAGTACGGCTGGCGATGATCCAGGCGGCTCCGCCCGAAATCGCCGAACTGGTGCGCTCGGGGCGCGCGCAGATCGGCATTGCCACCGAGTCGCTCGGCGAGGACAACGACTTCGAGACTTTCCCCTTCTACGCCTGGTACCACGGCGTGATCGTCCCACGCACCCATCCGCTTGCGAAGGAACCGGGTCTCACGCTCGTACGCCTTGCGCAGTATCCGATCCTCACCTACATGCAAGGCTTCACAGGGCGCCCCAAGATCGACCTCGCGTTCGCGCAACTGGGGCTTCAACCGCAAATCGTGCTCTCAGCGCTCGACGCCGACGTGATCAAGACCTATGTTGCGATGGGTTTCGGAGTGGGCATCGTGGCGTCGATGGCCTTTGATGAAGACCTCGACACCCAGCTGCTGATGCTCGATGCGAGCCATCTCTTTCCGCGCAACACCACGGTACTCGCCACCCGAAAAGGGAGTTTCAGACCCAATTTTGTGAGTCGCTTCATCGCGCTTTGCAACCGGGAGGACCGAAACACGTCACGCCCGGCGCCCGAAATCCGAAGCCAGGCTTCTTAGGCCCTTGGCAGGCTCCGACAGGCGTGCCGATTCGCCCGCCACCTTCATGCATACCTGACGGCACAACTCGAGCAGTCCGGGATCGGAGACACTGTAGATCACGAAGTTGCCGCGCTTGGAGCGACGCAGGACCCCCGCGCGGTGAAGGTAGGCAAGATGCCGCGAGACATTGGTCTGGGTTGCATCGATCGCCGACACGATTTCGCCCACGCTGCGATCGCCCGCGCAAACGGCGTGAAGGATCTTCACCCGCATCGGCTCGGCGAGAAGCGCGAAGTAGCGCGCAACCTCTTCGCAGGCACGGTCCCTCGCATCGCGATGCAGATCCTGATCATTCGACACCCGGCGAGTCTAGCAATCCTGTCGTCAGCTCTACTGGCGGGCAGAGCATAAACAAATGCATTTCATGCATATGAGTCGCGCGCAATTGCTTATGCGGCCATCAGGTATCCAGTCGCAGGCTTGCTCCGGATAATTCGGTGGCTCGTTCAACCGCGCAAGCGCTCATCCGCTAATCCGCCCAACTACTCATCCGCCCAACTACTCATCCGCCCAACTACTCATCCGCCCAACTACTCATCCGCTCAACTGCTCAATCGCTCAACTGCTCAACCAACATGCATCGCGAATGCCTGCCATTGATCCCGCCCGAGGAAAGGGTACCCGAGCGCCTGCTCGACCCCCACAGCATCAGCCCGGGCGCCATTGGATTCTCCTGCGGTCTCGCCTGCGGTGGTTCCGCAGTGGCGGCGCTGTCGCTGCTGGTGGGCGGTCATTCCTGGAGCGCTGTTTGCATGCCGGCAGCGCTTGCCGTGTTTGCCGTCTACGTCTTTTGCAACCGTGGCTGAAGCCTTGACAAAGCAGGCGCCCTCGGTTGTGAGGTGGCGTCCTCCACCCATCACCCTCTCGGCGCAGGAGCTCGAGGTTCTGCAGAGCCGGCTCGATCAACGTCTCGCGCAGATCGCTGCAGAGCATCAGCCGGTATGGTTGGCCTGCAGTTTCTCAGCGGAGGACATGATTCTCGTGGAACGGATTGCCTCGCGTCGCCTGGCGATCCGTGTGTTCTTTCTCGACACCGGTCGCCTTCACCAGGCAACACTTGATTTTGCAGCGCAGGTCGCCCTTCGCTACGGTGTATGCCTCCATCCGGTCGAGGCGCGCTTGGACGAGATTGCTGCGCTCTCGAACCGTCAGCACGACGACGACATCTTTCATTCCGAGACGGCGCGCAAGGCCTGCTGCGAGTTCCGTAAGGTGCGGCCGATGAACCGGGCGCTGGCCCACGCCATGGCCTGGATTACCGGACTGCGTCGCGAGCAGTCGCCCACACGCGAAAGCCTCGCTTATCAGGAAACCGATCTCCCACGCGCGATGCCGAAGTTCAGCCCCCTGTTCGACTGGAGCCTCAACGACGTCTGGTCGTACACCCGGCACTATGCACTCCCAGTGCACCCGCTGCACGAGCGCGGCTACGCAAGCATCGGCTGCGAGCCGTGTACCCGGGCTATCCGGGTTGGCGAGGACCTTCGCGCAGGACGCTGGTGGTGGCTCAATGCCCAGGCGAAGGAGTGTGGTCTGCATCAAGGAGCGTCCTGGCCCGCATGCCCGCAACTCCTTCAGACTCCCCGCAGCAAAAACCTCAGATCACACCCATGAGCGCCACAGTCCCGGCGATGGCCGAGCAGGGCCATCTGCTTCGGCTCGAAGCCGAATCGATCGAGATCATCCGGGAAGTTGCAGCCCAATGCTTGCGTCCCGCGCTCCTTTTCTCAGGCGGGAAGGATTCTGCGGTGCTGCTTCACCTGGCGCGCAAGGCCTTCTGCCTGGGTGAGCACGCCCTGCCGCTTCCCTTCACCCTGCTGCATGTCGACACCGGACACAACTTTCCCGAAGTGATTGCTTTTCGCGACCGGATCGCGGCACAGGTGGGCGCAACGCTATGCGTCGGATCGGTGGAGGCCTCGATCGCCCGTGGAAGCGTACGACTTGAGCATGCCCTCGCTTCGCGCAATGCCGCGCAGGCAGTGACCCTGCTCGAGACGATTGCCAGCGGGGGCTTCGATGGGCTCATGGCCGGAGCACGGCGCGACGAGGAAAAGTCACGTGCAAAGGAGCGCATCTTTTCCTTCCGTGATGCCTTTGGCCAGTGGGATCCACGCCGCCAGCGTCCCGAACTCTTGAACCTGCTTCACGCTTCGGTGGCTCCAGGCGAGCATATGCGCATCTTTCCGCTTTCCAACTGGACCGAACTCGACGTCTGGGAATACATCGGGCGTGAAGGGATCGAGCTTCCCGGCCTCTACTTTGCTCATCTGCGAAAGGTCTTCCGCCGACAGGGTCTGTTGGTCCCCCTGAGCCACCTCACCCCGGCAGAACACAACGACGCTGTGGAGGAAATCATGGTTCGTTTCAGAACCGTGGGCGACATCAGTTGTACCTGTCTGGTGGCGAGCACTGCCGCAACGGTTGAGGAGGTCATTGCCGAAACCGCCGTGGCGAGCGTGACCGAGCGCGGTGCAACCCGCCTCGACGATCAGACCAGCGAAGCGTCGATGGAACGGCGCAAACGCGAGGGGTACTTCTAGCCGTGAAGATGGGTGAACATGGCGGATCGTCGGTGGAACTCCTTCGCCTGATCACCGCCGGCAGTGTTGACGACGGCAAAAGCACACTCATCGGCCGCATTCTCTTTGATGCCCGCGCGCTGCAGAGCGACCAGTTGAGCGCGCTGAGCCGGGCGCGCCATGCCCGCACAATCTCCGCTGATGCGCAACTTGATCTTGCGCTGATCACGGACGGACTCGAATCCGAGCGCGAGCAAGGCATCACGATCGATGTGGCCTACCGCTACTTCCGCAGCGCGGTGCGCCGCTACATCCTTGCCGATGCGCCGGGCCACGAACAGTACACACGCAACCTCGTGACGGGGGCATCGCAGGCCGACGTCGGCATCATCCTCATCGATGCATCCAAGCCTGGCCTCGCCGCGGGCAGCGACAGCCTGCCCGCGCAGACGCTCCGCCACACCGCGATCCTCCGTCTCCTGAGGCTGAGTCATCTTGTCTTCGTGGTGAGCAAGATGGACCTGATCGCCTTTGATGAGGGCGTTTTCAAAAGGATCGAGGCCCTCGTTCAGCGTCTGCGCGCTGATCTGGGCATCGAGTCGGGCCCCTGCATCCCGGTTTCGGCACTTCTCGGCGACGGCGTGACCTACCCGAGCATCCGCGCCCCCTGGTACCGTGGACCCTCCTTGATGCAGTACCTCGATGCGCTTTCGATCCCCCAGCGTGCCGAGCCCGGATTGGCCCGCCGTGACGGCGCGCTCGTCTTTCCGGTCCAGGTCGCCTTGCGGCATGCGGGCAACTCCCAACAGCCTCTCCGGGCCTATCTCGGAACGATTCTCCGGGGATGCATGTTCCCGGGACAGGAAGTCGTGGCCTACGGCTCCGGTGCATATGCGCGGGTGAAGGCGGTCTACCCGGCAAGCAAGAGCAGGCTCCAGCCAACCGGCCCTGGCGGCGCCAGCGATCCGGCGCCCACCCCCGGGATACCGATCCCGAGCGATCAGGATCGCCCATCAAACCCGATCCACGCCGCAACCCCGGTGGCCGTTGTGCTCGACCGCCCGATCGATCTCGAGCGCGGCGACATGCTCGGTAGTCAGCCGCCAGCGACTCCGGAGTCCAGCAGGGCAGCCCCTCCGCCAGGAGCGCCGCAAGCGCCGGGTTCGTCGGCCAACACAACGGAACCCCACGCACTTCGAGCCCTCGCCACCTCGCCCGAAGCCGCCACCGAACTGCTCGCCGACTTCTGCTGGCTCGATAACCAACCGCTCGACCTCAGACGCCGTTATGCGCTGCGCCACACGACACGGCTGGTGAAGGTGATGGTTACCGCAGTGGAGGGCACGCTGAACCTCGAAACGATGCGCTACAGCAACGCAGGCAAAGCTGTGGGGGCCAACACGATCGGGGTCTTCCGGATTGCGCTGCAGCAGCCGATCTTTGCCGAGACCTTCCGCAAAAGTCGCGCCCTCGGCGCTTTCGTGCTGATCGACGAGGTGAGGCACCGCACCCTGGCTGCGGGAATGATCCGCGAGATCGTACGCATTCGCGACGACGATCGTTTCGAAAACGGCTGAGCTGCTCACGCACCACTCAATTGCACCGCCGGGCGGCGAGGGGGCACTGTTTCGATCAGCCCCTGACCGTGTGAAGTGCCCCGATCCTCGCAGCCAGTTCGGCGAAGTTCGCGCACACATGGTCATAGCTTCGGTTTGGCTTGGGGTCCGGTGGCCCCGCAGGGCCCCACTCATCAGGACGGTATACGAAGGCAGTTCTGAACCCGGCGTCCTGTGCCGCGTTCAGATCGAAATTGTGACAAGCCACCATAAGGATGTTTTGCGGAGCCATCCCCATCCAGATGGCTGCGGTGAGGTAGGCCTCCGGGTTGGGCTTGTAGACGCCGATCATCTGGCACGAGATGACCGCATCCCAGACGAGCGCGTTCAAGCGTGAAACGTCGAGCACGAGCGCAAGCGGCAGCATGGTGAACGACACCACAGGCAAGTGCTTGCGAATTCTCGCGAGTGCCGGCGGGAAATCAGGCCAGGCTCGCAGTCGGTGCCATCCTGCCCAGAGACACTGCCGGATCTCGAACGCAGGCTTGGGAAGTTTGAAGAGATCGATGGTTTCCTCGAGCGCTTCCCAGTGCGCGTCATCCATGTGATACGCAGGCCTGACCCGGCCCAGCACCCGCTTCATGGCGTTGCGGCGCCAGGTGTTGACGAAGACATGCCAATCGATGGCGTGCGATTGCCAGTCCTCGACTTCGATCACCTCTCTCACAAGACCCGCATGCCAGTCGAGGACGGTCCCGCCCGTATCGAAGGCAATAGCCTGATAACTCATGGCGAACGGTGTTCCTGCTCGCGTTCGTGTTCGCGCTCACGCTCGAGTGCACGCTCCTGCTTGAGTACGCGCTCCCGCTCGGCCCGAAGCAGCGCCTTGTCCCGTTTCAACGAGCGCCACTGCCATGCGAAAAACAGCAGGAAAAAGAAGAAGAACAACAGCTCGGCAAAGGCAAAGTAGGACCAGTCCATGTGGGCAGGCAGGAAGGGGTAGGAGGCGGCGGCAACTGCTCCCTGGGGGCGCTTTTCATCAGCGTGCTGCCTGATGGCGGATGGGGATAGGCGCCGATGGCGCCACGATCATGCGCTGGCCTGATTCGGATTGCAAGCTCAGCAGCTGGCATGCCGGCCTCGAACCCGGTTTGCGGGCTACGACAGTTCTGCCCTCTTCCGCACCGCAACGCGAAGGCGCCTCAGAGCCAGAGAACCTTGCGCCGCAAGCCGAGATCCTTCGACAGTTCCCTCGAGGCTCCTGTGTAGGTCACTTCTCCCCGCTCGAGTACAACGGTGCGGTCTGACAGGGCCAGCGCCAGATCGAGGTGATGGTCAACGATCAGGATGGATACCTCGTGTCGCAGGCGGTCGAAGGCCTCAAACAGTTCCTCGACTACGGCCGGGGCGAGCCCCTCGAAGGGCTCATCAAGCAGCAGCAGGCGGGTATCACCAGAAAGCGCCCGGGCAACCGCAACCATCTGCTGTTCACCCCCGGAAAGGTAGTCGGCTGGGGAATGCCAGCGTTCCTTGATCCGAGGAAAGAAGGAAAAAATGCGCTCCTCATCCCAGAAAAGACCTGCGGAGTTTCGGCGCTTGAGGCGGCCGAGTTCCATATTCTCGGCCACGGTCATTCCCGCGAAAAGGCCCCGGCCTTGAGGCACGTAGGAAAGCCCGAGCCGGGTGATCTCCGAAGACGGACGTCGAGCGAGTGATGTGTTTCCCAGCACGATGTCGCCCGACGACGGTGGCGTTATGCCCACCAGTGTCTTGAGCAGCGTTGACTTTCCTGCGCCGTTGCGCCCGAGCAGCGCGAGGATTTCGCCTTCGTGCACCTCAAGGCTCAGATTGCGGAGGATGTGGCTTTTCCCGTAGAAGGTGTTTACCCGATCAAGACGCAGCAGGGTTTCATCGCGCGCCGCGCTGGCCCGCGAAGACGCGGCGAGAGCGTGTACCCCCGACCCGATGTAGACCGCCTGAACCTCCGGCGAGTCGCGCGCATCCTGCGCTGTGCCCTGTGTGAGGACGCGCCCTTCGTTCATCACGGTGACCACATCGGCCAACGCAAAAACACGGTCAATGTCGTGCTCCACCAGCAGCACCGGGATGTCCAGGGAAACCGTCTTCACCAATTGCGCCACGCGCTCGCGCTCTGCGCTCGCAAGGCCGGCCAAGGGTTCATCGAGCAGCAGAAGCCGGGGACAGGTTCCCACCGCCACAGCCACATCGAGCAACCGCTGGCCACCGTATGAAAGCGAAGACGCCTCCACATCCTCGAGCCCTTTCAAACCCATCGACTTCAGCAACTCGACGGTTTGCTGGTTGACGGTATGGAGCGAGGTGGTGGCGATCCATGGATTAAAGCGCGCCGGCGACCTTGCCTGAAGCGCAAGGCGCACATTTTCCGCCACGCTCAGACCACCGAACAGGTTGGTGATCTGAAACGAGCGCCCTACCCCAGCCGTAGTCCGCCGCGCAGGGCCGAGGCTGCTGATGTCGACCCCGCCAAGTTCGATCCGCCCCTTGTCGGCAAGGTGCTTCCCCGACACGAGATTGAAGACTGTGGTCTTGCCGGCGCCATTGGGGCCGATCAGTGCATGCAGCCCTCGTCCAGCAATCTCGAGGCTCACACCATCGACCGCGCGAATTCCTCCGAAGAAGCGCTGCAGACCCTCCACCCGAAGAATCGGGGAGACGCTGCTGTCGCGGTTCACCACAAAGTCGGGGAGCTGGGTGGATCCCGCCTGGCGGCCGGCCATCGCAGCGTCACGGAGCGGAGTCTTGCGCCAGACCGCGCTGATCCGCTGATACACGCCAACCAGCCCTTGCGGCGAAAAGAGCACGAAGAACACAAAGAGCAGGCCGAAGTAGAGCAGCCAGTTCTCGGTGACGCTCGACAGCAGGTCGCGAAAGATCACGAAGAACAAGGCTCCAAGCGCTGGCCCAAGAAAACTGCGCATCCCGCCAATCACCACCATTGCGAGCAGTTCACCGGAAAACACCACCGAGATCGGTTCGGCCGAAGTCATGCGGTTGTTGAAGAGGAGGAGAACGCCCGCAAGCCCGGTGAGCGTTGCAGAGATCACGAAGGCAACCAGCTTGTAGTGGTTGGTCTGATAGCCGATAAACGATGCACGCTCTTCGTTTTCCCGCACCGCAACCAGAACCGAGCCCAGGGCAGAACGATGAAAACGCCAAAGAAGGCAAGTCGACAAGAAGCCTGCCAGCGCCACAACGACATAAAAGTTGAATTTGTCCTCAAGGTCGAAACCAAAAAGCACCGGCCGGACGATGCCGCCGAGGCCGTTCTCACCCCCTGTCACTGCCGTCCATCGGAAGGCAACGGCGTAGAGCATCGCAGCCAGCGCCAGCGTGAGCAAGGAAAAGTACACACCACGCCTGCGCAGGATGAGAAATCCGAAGGCGCAGGAAAGGCATGCGATAAACACCACCGCAAGCAGCACTGGACCGAACAACATGCCCGGAGCCGCCTGGCCTGGATCGGGAGCGCGCGTGAAGAGGTGCAATTGCGCCAGCGCGGCTGCGTAGGCTGCAAGCCCAAACCAGGCGCCGTGTCCAAACGACACCAGCCCGGTGTAGCCGACCAACACATTGAGCGCCATGCAGGCGATCGCAAACACCACCACCTCGGACGCCGAAGTGAGCCCAAGCCCGATCAGGGGCATGAGCAGCGGCAGGAGGATCAGGCCGATTGCTGCAACAAGAAGGGCTCGAGGGCTCGGAGACATGGGAGGAAGACCAAAGTGGAGTGCAGTCGATTGGAGTGAAGTCAGAGCGCGAACCGGAACCCGGATCAGGTGTTGATGGAAGCGCGGAGCAAAGCGCGGAGCAAAGGGCGGATCAAGGCGCGGATCGAATCGCGGATCGAAGTGGGTATCGAGGCGCGGATCGAGGTGCGGGCTGAAACGCGATCTGAACCGCTAATCGAAGCGTTGTATCCGCTCCCCGAAAAGGCCGCGCGGCCTGAAAAGAAGGACCAGCAACATCAGGAGGTAAATCACTGCGGTTGAGGCCTGGCCGTAGCCGAGCGCCACCGTGACGCCCTTCACAAGCCCCACCAGCAGTGCGGCGAGAATCACGCCCCGGAAGGACCCGAGGCCGCCAATCACCACCACGACAAAGGCTGGCGTGAGGATCTCCTGCCCCATCGCCGGATGAATCGAGTAGATTGGGGCGAGAAGCACTCCAGCCAGTCCGGCAAGGCCGATCCCCAGAGCTGCGAGGGTTGCGAGGTAGGGTTGCAGCGAGATCCCAAGCGCCCCGATCATGTCTGGATCCTGCACCCCGGCGCGTACAACCCGGCCGAAGGCGGTCTTGTTGAGCAAGAACCAAAGGCCGAGCACACAGATTGCCGCAATCCCAAGCAGCACCGTTCGAAACCGCGAATACACAAAGTCGCCAACGAAGATCTGGCCCCGCAACGCGTCGGGTATCGCAAAGGATAGCGGTGCAGCGCCAAAGATCATGCGAAGCATCTGCTCACACACCATCGCAAGGCCGAAGGTGAGCAGCAGCGAGAGGATCGGATCGCTTCGATAGAAGCGCCGAAAGAGGAAGCGCTCGATCACTACACCGAGCAGCGCAACGCTCACCGGCGAGAGCACCAGTGCTGCCCCGTAACCGAGCTGCGGGGCGATGAGGGTTGTGAGGTAAGCGCCAATGGCATAGAACGCGCCGTGCGCAAGGTTCACAATCCCGCCGAGCGAAAAGATGAGCGAAAGTCCAAGGGCAATCAGCAGGTAGTACACACCATCGAGCAAACCGTTGAGCAACTGCTGAAGAAGGACGCTTGTCATCGATGGCAGTCAGGAAAGAGGCTGGGGGGTGAAGGTACCGGGCGGGAAGGTAGCGGGAAGGGGCAGGAACGGAGCAGGAACGGAGCGGATGCCGGGCGTTCCCCTTGCGCAGACCTGAGCCATGAGAGGGTGGGAAGAGACGCACCAGCGCAAAGTCGATGCGGGGTAAAGACCGCCCGGGCCAGCTGCAAGGCCCGGGCCAGTGGTTCAGCGGCTCAAGCTCAAGCCGGCATGTTGCAGACGTTCTCCTCCCTGGTGGCCGCGATCACCTCAAGACTTTCGTTGGGCCCAGGCACCGGGTCGCTCGGCTTGTAGATGTCCCACCGGTTCTTCAGATCCTTAGTCCGCAGGGCCTCCACCGCATACATCTCGTGCATCAACTGGTGGTCGTAGGCTCGGAAATAGCCTTCGCGCGTCTTGAGCACGTCGAACTTCGCACCTTTTTCCCAATGGGCAATGATCGCGGGAGCGTCCGTCGACTTGATTTCGTTCATCGTGCGGGCAAGGATCTGCAGGCTGATGTAGTCGCCCCAGGCCTGATTTTCGGGGGGCTTTCCGTACTTCTTCGAAAAGTTCTGGACGAAGGCCTGCGAGCCAGGAGTGCCGATCAGGTGATGCCACACAAGCGGCCAGGTCCCGAAGAAGTTGCCCTGCCCCGCACCCCAGGCGACCGCAGTGTCGAAGCCAAAGCCGGCAACCGGAAAATCGAGACCGAACTCGGCGTATTGCTTCAGAAAGTTGGTGATCTGAACTCCGGCAAGGTTCGAGACGACCATGTCTGGCTTGGCCTGACGAATCTTGAGCAGATACGCGGAGAAGTCGGCGGCATCGGTCGGCACCAGCTCATCGGCTGCGAACTGGCCGCCATGGGCATCCATGAAACGGCGTGCCACGCGAACCAGGTCGTGCCCAAATGCGTAGTCTGCGGTGAGCGAGTACCAGCGCTGGCCCTTCACGCGGTTCTGTGCGAGCAATGCCCGTCCCACGGTTTTCACATACATCGAGTTCTGGCTCTCGACGTGGAACATGAACCTGTTGCAGTTCGAGCCACGCAACGCGTCGGAGTTTGCGCCGGTGTTGACGAAGAGGTTGCGCGTGCGCTGGGCCACTTGTGCGATCGTGAGCGCCGACGCAGAGGAGATCTCGCCCACGATGCAAGCCACGCGGTCACGCTCAATGAGGCGCTCGGCCTTCGTGGACGCCGTCTGGGGGTTGACAGAGTCCTCCTTGATCAATTCGATCCGACGGCCAAGCACCCCGCCTTTGGCGTTGATCTCCTCGACGGCAAGGTCAGCCGCCTGCACCGCATACTCGCCAAGCGTTCCGAGAAAGCCGGTGCGCGGCGTGAGGTGCCCGATCCGGATCGTGTTTGCCTGGGCACGGGCGACGTGGGGAAAGCCAAGAGCAGGGACCGCAGTTGCCGCTGCGCCCACCTTCAGGAGCAGACGGCGAGGCGTTGAAATCACGGAATCGGTTTGCGCAGGACTGACCTCGGGGCGTACGGCAACGCCTTGGTCCGGGCTTGGGGCGCTACAGGATTGTCTGAATGGATCTGTCACAGTGTGGGCTCCTCAATGCATTGTTGTGCGGATAGTAAACACCCTGAACGCGGCACAACCGAAGCTGGTCGGCAATATTCAGGTCGAAGCGGATGGTGAACCAAAGACCGAGGTTTGTCCAACCCGGCTGCGGCAACGACGCTGACCAGGAAGTTCCGACTACTGGAGAGAACAAACATGGATCTCGACATCAAGGGCCTGCGGGTCATGATCACCGCAGGCGCATCAGGCATCGGGCTGGGTATTGCGCGGGCCTTCGTGCGCGAGGGCGCGAAGGTTCACGTGTGCGATGTGGACGCCCGGGCCCTCGAGGCACTCGCCGATTCCTGTCCGCAACTCAGTGCAAGTCGCTGCGACGTTGCGCGGCGCGACGATGTGGCGCATTTCTTCGCCGAAGGGATCGCGCAGCTGGGCGGGCTCGACTGCCTTGTGAACAATGCCGGGATTGCTGGGCCCACCGGCAGGGTGGAGGCGATCGATCCGGAGGAGTGGGACCGATGCATCGCGGTGGACCTCACGGGCCAGTTCAACTGCGTGCGACTCGCAGTGCCGCACCTGCGAAAGTCGTCCAACGCCAGCATCATGCACGTATCCTCACTCGCCGGCCGCTACGGTTTCGCATTGCGAACACCTTACGCCGCAGCCAAGCACGGCGTGATCGGCCTTGCGCGCTCTCTGGCTATCGAACTCGGCGAAGACCGCATTCGCGTGAATACCCTGCTGCCGGGGATCGTGGCAGGCGAGCGTCAGAAGCGGGTGCTCGAAGCCAAGGCGCAAGCCCGCGGTGTGGACTTCGAAGCGATCGAACGGCTGGCCTTCTCGGCAAGTTCGATTCGAACGTATGTAACCACAGAGCAACTCGCCGACCTTGTGGTGTTCGTTTCAAGCCCCCGCGGACGAACGATCTCCGGTCAGTCGCTCTCGGTGTGCGGCGACACACGCATGCTCGCCTGAAACGGGTGTGTGCTCGAGACGGATGCCTGATCAACGGTTGCTTGCGGAACGCCGCCAACCCTGAGCGGTCATTGCTCCGCAACCACGATTGCACGGGAGAAGCCCGCCATATGCTGCCGCGCAAGGATCACCCGCTGGACTTCGCTTGCGCCCTCGTAGATGCGCAGTGCGCGGATGTCGCGGTAGAGTTCCTCAACCGGCGTTCCCGACTGCACGCCCATCCCTCCGAAAATCTGCACTGCCTCATCGATCACCCGCTGCGCCGACTCGGTGGCACAAAGCTTGGCCATCGACGACTCGCGCGTGACCCGCTGCTTGAGCACATCGCGGGTCCAGGCCGATCGATACACAAGGAGCGCGCTCTGGTCGACCGCACAGCACATATCGGCAATCTTGCCCTGGATCAACTGGTGCTCGATCAGCAAGCGTCCCATGGCGATGCGCTTCGCAGCGTGTCTCGATGCTTCGTCGAGCGCGCGCCTGGCCATACCGAGCGCTGCTGCGGCCACCGTCGTCCGGAACACGTCGAGCGTGGCCATCGCAATCCTGAAACCTTCGCCTGGCCGTCCGAGCAATTGCCCTGGCGCAACCGGGCAGGCGCGCAACCGAAGCCGGGCGATGGGGTGCGGCGACATCATCTCGATGCGCTCGGCCACCTCGAGTCCGGGGCTGTCGGCCGGCACGATGAAGGCGGAGAGTCCTCTCGCACCAGGCGCTTCTCCCGTTCGCGCAAACATGATGTAGTGCTGCGCAATGCCGCCGTTGGAGATCCAGGTCTTTTCGCCCTCGAGCAACCAGCCATCCCCCGAGGCAGTGGCCGTGGTGCTGATCGCCGAGACATCCGATCCGGCTTCGGGTTCCGACAGTGCAAACGCGGCGATGCTCCGGCCACTGCGCACGGAAGGGAGATAGCGGGCGCGCTGCTCAGCGGTGCCGAAGAGCGTGATCGGCCCGCTTCCGAGTCCCTGCATCGCGAGCACGAATTCAGCCAGCGCAGACCGCCGCGCAAGAATCTCGCGTGCCAGACAGATCGACCGCACATCGAAGCCCTCGGGTCCCGCCTCGGGCGCGCAGATATCGAGAAACCCGCTTTGGCCGAGGGCGTTGGCAAGGTGTTGGCACCGGGCATCGAGACCCGCCAGGCGGTAGGCCTCCGAATGCAGGAGCGGCTCGAGTTGCTCGCGCGACCAGGCTTCGATGCGCGTGGCCAATGCGCGATGCTTCGCCTCGAAAAATGGCCAGTTCAGGAAGTCGGATTCCACTGCCGTACCTCGTCTGTGTGGAAGCAGGATATCAGCCCTCCAGCCCGGGCCTGCTGGGCTTTCGGGGACCGCCCGCAGCATCATGCCCGAGGACTCTCCGCGCACTTGCCGGCAGTTGCGCAGCCTTCGATTATCGTGGGTGTTTTGCGGGAGGATCAGGCGTGACGGATGCCGAGCGGCTCAACGTGGGGCTCATTGGCGTTGGGCAGATGGGCCATGGGATTGCTGCGTGCATTCAGCGGGCGGGACATCGCTTGTGTTTCCTGCATCATCCCAACAACCAACCCACCGCAGATCTTACCTCCGCAGGTGCGGTAGGGCGCGAGACCGCGCTGGAGGTGGCGGAGCACTCCGAGGTGATCGTGATTTGCGTGAACGGATCCGCGCAAGTGGAGGAAGTGGTGCTCGGAGCAGCGGGTCTGCTCGAAGGCCTCAAGCCCGGTGCGGTTGTGATCGACTGCACGACCGCTCTTCCCGATTCAACCCGGCGGCTTGCACAGGCCATCGCCATGCGTGGTGCCCGGATGCTCGACGCTGCAATGACGCGTACCCCGCGCGAAGCTGCGCTGGGAAAGCTCAATCTCCTCATAGGTGGCGATTCTGCAACCCTCGCGCAGTGCAGGCCGCTCCTTGCCTGTTTTGCCGAGACGCTCACCCACGCGGGCCCGATCGGCAGCGGGCATCAGATGAAGCTCATCCACAACTTCGCTTCGATCGGATCCCTGGTGCTGCTGGCCGAAGCTGCAGCCGTCTCGCGCGGGGCTGGTATCCACGCTTCAGTCTTTGTGAAGATTCTTGGCGAGGGGGGTGCCTGGGGAGCCGCACTCGAACGCCTCAGCCCCTATCTGCTTGAGTCTGATGTTTCGGCGCTGCGCTTCAGCCTGGGCAACGCCCTCAAGGATCTGAGCTACTACTGCACCATGCTCGATCAGAGCCTGGGCAACTGTGCGATTGCCCACGCGGTACACGGCACGCTCAAAAGCGCCTGCGCCGCGGGCGATGCCTCGCTTGCGCTGCCGACCATCGTGGACCTGATCGAATCCCGCGCCAGGGGACACACGGTCGGGCCCCAATCGGTCACAACGCAGACCGAAGGCTGAGGCTTCATCCAGGCGCCACGCCTGCTTCCTCCTGAAGGTGCCCTGGGCATGCGCCATCTGCGGGATTGCCTGAGGGACCTGGGTCCGGTCTCGGCGGCTAACCGGCGCAGGCTGTGCTGTTGCCCATCGCCTCCTCGATCAGTGGCCACAGCGTGTGCGCCGACTGAGGCCTGAAGGCACCAACATGCCCGATCGCTGGCAAGCCCAGGGTCTGAGGTTCGATGACGTGGAGACTCGACGGTGCATTCGGCATCGCAGCCAGGAGCTTGCGCGTGCAAGTCAGCGTCATTGCATCGTCATCGGTGAAGCTGAAAGCCTGGATTCGAAAACGGGCCGCCTGGAGGCTTGGTTGGATCAGGTCTGGCTCGGCACCCCAGGCAAAGTCAGGGTGCCGACACCAACGTGACCATTGCCGCATGGCTGGACCGGGGAGATCGCCCACCATGCGAAGGGCCTTGCCCGGGAAATAGCCAAGCAAGGGCGTGAACAATGGAGCGGCCAGATGAAGCATCAAGGGCGCCAGTCGACGCGACGGCGCTGCCCAATCGCGCCAGTAGCCCGAGCCGGCGGCCACCGACACCACAGTGTCGATTCGGGTCTGGGTGTCTGGATCGGTCATGGCGGCGTGGTGTGCGCCAAGGCTGTGACCGATCAGCGCCAATGAATCGCCGCCGGCTTTCTCCCACAAGGTCTGAACTGCAGCAGGGAAGTCCTGGCGAGCCCAGGTCAGCATGTCGGCCTTCAAGCCGCGCAACGAGCGTCGGTGTTCGGGCCTGCGCGAAGCACCCACACCCTGCAGATCGAAAGTCAGCACCAGGTGTCCACGTTGGGCCAGCCAGGAGGCAAACGGAGCGTAGAAGCGCTGAGGAATGCCAAGACCACCCGAGACCAGCACCGCTCGCCGGCGGTGAACCCCTGGTGCGTACACCACGCCATGTAGCGCAGTGCCGTCGGCGGTTCGGATTTCGACAAGTTCACCGTTGATGCCTTGCATCGTCATTGGAGTTGACCGCCCTGCATGAGGCCTTCCTGCCGAAGCACAGCCAGGATGGCGGAGCGCCGAGTCTCGGGGGCCCTGTCATCGGGGTGCGCCCGCAGAATGGCTGCCGCATCCGCCACACGGGTGAAAGCCGCGAAATCACGCTCGGCCTCCTCCATCTCTCGCCAGTGCAGGGCCTCCACCGCACAGCGGTCGACGCCTGCCTTCTCCGTGCATACGCGCAAGCTGCGCGGCGCCGCGCAGCGTCGGGATGGAGTTTGCCATCGCGGAAACGTGGCCGCCCCACGGGGTAGGTCGACGGGCGATCCGACGAGTTGGCCGGACATGGCGATGGGGAGCAGCCCGATGCGCTCAGTCACCATCGGGATGGCTGACCGGCGGGTGAATCAGGGCATCGAACACCGCAGCAAGGAGCCCGGATTCGCTCTCGAAACGCCGATGCCCGGGAACCTCAGGAGCATCATGGATTGCAAACACCGGGGTACCCCACTGCAGGGCAAGCGCCATTTCCGAGGTTGTTCCGAGTCCCCCGCCGATGGCTATCATCAGCCGCGCGGCGCGGGCAATCAGCGCATTGCGGGTAATGCCCAGCCCAGTGGGGAGAGCCACAGTGAGGTGCGGGTTGGCAAGGCTCGTGTCGCCTTCCGGGAGCAAGCCGATCACGAGGCCGCCGCTTCGCGAGACGCCCTCGGAGACGGCAGCCATCACGCCGTGCTTTCCGCCACAGACCACGGGGACCCTCACGGCGCCAAGTACACACCCCACCCGTAGTGCGCAGGCGAGTTGGGCGTCGGTGGCTTCGCGGGGACCCACAACCGAGACCGGTTGGCGGATCCGGTTGCAACTGCGCTGCTGTTGCAGCAGTTGCGCGGCGCGACGCTGGAGAATGGCCTCAAAAGGCAGCGAGGCAATCGCCACAAGCGGGTCGGCGCTTCCCGCAGGAGGGTCGGCGCTTCCCGCAGAAGGGTCGGCGCGTCCCGCAGGAGGGTGGGCGCTCCCCACGGAAGGGTCGGGAAACGCCTGGAGCACCGGAGGGATCCAGTCGATGATCGACATCACGGCATCCTTTCGCTAGGTTTGACCCCGATGGCCGGGCAGTCAGACACCCTGAATACCGCCCAGCCCATTGCGGGAAAACAGGGGGGGGTGGCGACCGCACGGGAAACCTGTTGCACACCCACCCCGTCAAGCTGTTGGGGAGCGCCGTGCCGACGTGGGGGACATTCGCGAATCGGGCCCAGACCTTCCGGGCCGGCTGCGCACGAGGAGTTCCCCTGCCGAAAGCACCAGCACGCAGAGTCCAAGCAGGAGCAAGGATAGCGCTGCTGCCATCGGAAAATCTCCACTTCCATCCGAAATCTTCAGGTAGATCAGGAGAGGAAGGATATTGATCTGCGTTCCCGCCAGTGCCAGCGCAGTGCCGTAGGTACCCATGGCGACAGCAGCGATCAGGCACCAGACTGTCGCAAACGAAGGCGCCAATTCGCGGAAAACGGTGTCGAGCCACGCCCGCCATGGAGGTGCGCCAAGCGTCAGTGCCGCCTCGTAGGGACGTGGATCGAGGTTGGCAAAGAGCGGCACCAGCATCAGGGCCACCCTGGGGATCAGGTAGTAGCCGTAGGCAAAGGCAAGGCCGCCCACCGAATAGATCCACTTCCCGGTGCGTACCGGATCGGCACCCAGCATGCCCAGCAACTGGGTTACAACGCCCGAGCGTCCGAACGCCAGGATGAATCCGAAGGCAATCACCAACCCGGAAAAAGTGAGCGGAACACCGAGCAGCACCAGCATCCACTGCCGGTGCCGCTCGGAAAGCCGCGCCACGGAGCGCGCAAGTGGTATCCCCGCGAGCAGCGATAGCGTTGCGGTGCCGCAGCCGAGCAGGAGCGTGTTCCGTGCCGCAGTGACGAGCAGGACGTCCTCACGCAACCCCTTCCATATGCTCTCCGATTCGAGCACGACCTCCATAAACAGCGAACCCAGTGGCACCAGCAGAAACACAACAAGCACCGCATAGGCTGGAAACGCCCCCAGCCCCCTGAGCGCACCCTCGGAGGCACGCCTCATTTCAGCGTGTGAGCACGGCGGCAGCCCAATCCCGATCGATCTCCGGCTTGCGCGCCGAAGCCTTGATCACGTCGAGCGGGCGCAGTTGAGGCGCATCGGGCATCTTGCTGCGGACATCCGCCGGGAGCGCCACGCCAGGCACTGCCGGTCTCACAAAGCCCTGTGCAAACAGGTTCTGGCCCATGTCGCTCATCGTGAAGTTGAGCCAGAGCTTGCCCGCGTTCGGGTTAGGAGCGCCCTTCACAAGACTGATCGCATAAGGCGCTGAGGCGCTGGCCTCCCGAGGGATCACCACTGCACAGGCCTCGCCCATCCCGTCAACGAACTTCGCCTTGAGCCCGTCGTTTTCGTAGCTGATCCAGATGGGAATCTCGCCCTTCAGGAACTTGGCGTAGGGAGTGGTGCCCTCAACGCGCAACACATTGCCCGCTGCGTGCAGTTTTCCAAAGAAGTCCGTCCCTGGTCTGGTGTTGTCGATGCTGCCTCCGTTTCCATAGGCAGCGGCAATCACTCCAACCTGCCCCACCCCGGTCGAGCGCGGGTCGAGGTACACGACGCAGTTGCGGTACTCGGGCTTGAGCAGGTCGGCCCAGCCCTGCGGGACGTTCTTCACCAGCCTTGTGTTCACCAGAAAGGCGATGTTGAGGGTGTGGATGGTGAACCAACGCCCTTCGGGCTCGCGGAACACTGCGGGCAACTTGTCGAAATTGATCGGCGTGAAAGGTGTCACCACGTCCTTTCTTGCCGCGTCCACCGCAGAGGCCGCGAAATAGTATGCGGTGTCGGCCTGCGGGCGTCGACGCGCCTTCTCGAGCGCCACGACCGTGGCCGCAGACCCGAGATCGTTGTAGGTCATCTCAACTTCAGGGTAGCGCCTCTTGAACTCCCGGAACAGGACCTTCCAGTTCGCCCATTCCGGGCCAGTGTCGAACGACACCACCAGCCCTTCCCGGGCCGCTTCGGCATAAAGCGCCCGTTCCCCCGGATACAACTCCGGGCCTTCGAAGGCCAGCGCCCTGCCTGCCGGCAGAGCCACGAGTGCGCCAAGCAGCAGGCGGCGATGGGGTTTGAACAGCATCGTTGAATGCATGGAGAACTCCTTCAAGACAGGGTGGAGAAAATCATGACTGAGGCGGAGGTGAACGCCACGATCCAGCGTTGTGGTCATCGAGAACAACCAGTTCTTCTGGGGCAAGCGAAACCGCCGACGTTGCCACCACAGGCCCCTCGCAAAGCAGGGTCGTTGTTGACCGAGGTGTGGCGCCGGGCGACGCCGCGAGAGCTTCTGCCGCAGCGGAGGCAACGAAATCCCACCGGCAGGTTGCGCCGAGAAAGCGAACGCGTCCGGGAACGCCCTCGATCCGGTTCGCAGCGCATCGGTCGGGATCGGGCCGACATGCTTCAGGGCGCACCATCAGATGCACCGCAGCGCCCTTGCTGCGACGCCCGGTTTCGGCGGCGAGAACGCCGAGCGCGGTCGCGACACGTCCGGAATCGATCACCGTGGCCTTAAGCAAGTTTGCATGGCCGACGAAGCGGGCCACCGTGAGGTTGGCTGGTCGGGCGTAGAGGGCGCGCGGAGTATCCACCTGCTGCAGGTATCCCTCATGCAGCACAGCCACCCGGTCACCGAGCATCAGGGCTTCCTGCTGGTCGTGGGTCACGAAAAGGGTTGCCGCACCGCTTGCGCGCTGTACATCGCGAACCTCGTCGCAAAGCTGGCTTCGTAGATGTGCATCGAGTGCGGCCAGCGGCTCGTCGAGCAGCAGCACCGAAGGTCGAAAGGCAAGTGCGCGCGCCAGTGCCACGCGCTGTTGCTGGCCCCCCGACAGCTGCGACGGACGCCGCCCTTCAAGACCTCCGAGCCCAACAGCCTGGATCATCCGCTGCGCCGCGCGTTCACGGTTCACCCGATCCATTCCCTGCATGCGCAGTCCATAGGCAACGTTGCCGAGTACGTCGAGATGCGGGAACAGTGCGTAACTCTGAAAGACCATGCCAACTTTTCGGTGCCATGCCGGCACTGCCCCGACATCCTGGCCATCGATCAGAACGCGCCCAGCCTGCACCGGAAGCAGGCCCGCAACAAGACGGAGCATCGTGGACTTTCCACAACCGCTTGCGCCGATCACCGCAAGCAATTCGCCGGGTGCAACCTCGAGCGAAAGCGCGTGGACTCCCTGGGTAGTATCGGGATAGCAGTAGCCAAGCTGCTCGAGCACGATGCTCACCGAGCGGCTCCAGTCGCTTGGGCCGAGAGCTTGGCAGCGGCCAGGGCGAGCACCAGCAACACCACGGTGGCGGCGCAGGCGTAACCTGTTGCTCCGTAAAAAGCTTGTAGCAAGACAACGGGATAAGTGCGAAACTTGAAGCTCGCGATCAGATTGGAGATCTGAAATTCGCCAATCGAGAGTGCTGCAACCATCACGAGTCCGCTGAGCAGGCTGTGCCGAAGGCAGGGTAGCGCCACGGTCCAGAATTGCCTCGAGGGCGAAGCCCCGAGCGTAGCTGCGCAGGCCTCGAGGTCGGCAAGCCCGAGGTGCCGCAGGTCGGCAACAAGGGTCTGCGTGAGGTAAGGCAGCGTGAGGACGACATGCGCCGCAATCAACAGCGGCAACGTTCCGAGCCAGGGCATCTGGTCGCTCGAGAACACCAGCACATAGCCGAACCCAAGCGTAAGTGCCGGGACAGCCACCGGGAGCGAGGCAAGGAGTCGGCCCGCGATGGCACTGCCCTGCTGCCCTCGGTGATAGAGCACGTAGGCGAGCGGCGTGGCCAGAACCGCAGCCGCGGCGCAAGTGCCTGCGGCCACCAGGAGACTGGTCCAGAAGGCCCGGCGAAAGGACCCGTCGGCGATCAGGTCGCCAAACCAGCGCAAGGTAAAACCGGAGGGAAGGAGCGAGTTGGTCCACGACTCACCGAAGGCTCCCACCGCGAGCAGCGCGATCGGAAGCAGCAGGTAGGCGAGATAGAGGGCGATCGTCATACTGACCAACCCGATTAGGTCAGACGCATATGAGCAGGCGATGACAGACCGGGCCGGGACCAGACCCGTTGGAGCTCGGCAGGGTGGTCAGGCGGCGTGACCTTACCAAGGACTGCCTGGGCGGCACCCAGCGCCATACAGCTCGCTAAAGGTGTGCGAGGACAGAATGCGACGAACCGGGAGCTCTACCGCGATGGGTGTGAAGCACCCACCCTTTCAACGCGCGCTGTGCGATTCGCTGGAGGTGGAACTCGCCAGATACTCCGGAGTGCGGGTGATGCTGATGATCACCGCAGGCTCGATCCGGGGAAGGTTGGCTGCCATCGACTGTGTTTTCTGACCGATCCGGTTTCCGTCGACCGCGTACTGCTCACTTTGGGGGATCCGGAGCTGAGCAGCGGCGAGTTGGTAGGCCATGTGGGAAACATCGCTCATGGTGTCCTCCTTGCTCTCCCCTGGAAAACGGCTTTCCCCGCTACGCTGTTTAACAGGATGGTACTGCGCAAGTCTCCGGTAGTATCGATACCGGGTGCCGGATCCGACGCCCAGTACCCATTACCCAATACACGGTACCCAGCACTCAGTACACGGTACCCAGCACTCAGCACCCATCACTCAGTATACCCAGCACTCAGTACCCAGCACTCAGTACCCAGCACCCAGTACCCAGTCCCCAGCACGAAGGTTACCCAGCACCCAGTACCCATTACCCAGCACCCAGTCCTCAGTACGAAGTCACCGCTAACCGGTATCCATCTCCCGCAGCGTGGGACCATTGCCCCGCCAGGTGAGGCACTCGAGGAGCAGCGAACTGTCAGCAACGCGGCGCCAACTTGCCATCAACGCATTCGACATGTGTTGCATTGGCCATATCCAGCAAGGTCTGTGGCGGCATCCGCGCGACCGATCAACTTCCTATCACAATCTGGCCTACTGGACAGACTACGCACACCGTCTCGAGCGGGGACTCTTTGACGGATTGTTTCTCGCGGACGTCGTGGGCATCTACGATATGTACGGCGGCAGTCCCGCAGCAGCGCTGCGCGGTGCGGTACAGGTGCCGGTCAACGATCCGATGATGGTAATTCCAGCGATGGCGCTCGTTACCCGGCACCTTGGCTTCGGGGTAACCGCCAACCTGAGTTACGAGTCGCCGTACCTCTTTGCCCGGCGCATGTCCACGCTCGACCACCTGACCCAAGGGCGGATTGCGTGGAACATCGTGACCGGCTACCTCGACAGCGCCGCGCGCGCCCAGGGGTTGGAGCGACAGCGCATGCACGATGACCGCTACGACCTCGCCGACGAATTCATGCAGGTGGTCTACGGGCTGTGGGAGGATTCCTGGGCCGACGATGCAGTCCTCGCCGAGCGCGAAGCGGGCGTCTATGCTGCGCCCGACCGGGTTCGGGCGCTACGCCATCACGGTCGCCAGTTCAAGCTCGAGGCGGTGCACTTGTGCGAGCCCTCTCCGCAACGAACGCCCCTGCTCTTTCAGGCGGGCGCCTCGGCGCGTGGGCAACGCTTTGCCGGAGAGCATGCGGAGTGCGTGTTTCTCAACGGCCAGGCTCCAGAGGCGCTGGCACGCCAGATTCGCCTGTTGCGCGCGGAGTCCGTGAAGGCCGGACGCCATGCACGGGATCTGAGGATCTTCGTGGGCATGACCGTGGTCACCGGCAGCACGCGGGCTCGCGCGGAGGAACGTTTTGCAGAGTACCGCCAGTACGTCGATTCCGAAGCGGCGCTGGTTCATGCTTCAGCCTCGCTTGGCGTGGATCTGGCAAGGGTGGATCCCGACGAACCGCTGGACCTGGCCGCGAGTCCCGGCTCATCCCCCAGCGCCGGCAACGGAGTGCAGCGTGAAACGGCGGCCCCTTCGCGCCTCAGCGGCGAGGCGATCCAGTCCAACGCCGAAGCCATGCGGAACCAGCATGGACCGCGGTGGACCAAAGGCCACCTCCTCCGGCAGATGGTGCTGGGTAGTCGCCAGGCACCCCTGGTGGCCGAGGCTGGCAAGGTGGCCGACCATCTTGTGCAAATGCTCGAGCAGTGCGATGTGGACGGAATCAACCTCTCGCGAACTGTCGTGCCCGAATGTTTCGACGATTTCATCGATCTGGTGATCCCCAGGCTTCAGGATCGAGGGGTGTTCAAGACTTCCTACGAGGAAGGCACCTTCCGTCGAAAGCTCTTTGGTGGCGATCGTCTCAACCCGCGCCATCCCGCACGGCGGGACGCTGGGGAAGGCCGGGGAAGGCTGGGGAAGGCTGAGAAAAGCTGGGAGAAGCTGGGAAAAGCTGGGCAAAGCTGGGAAAAGCTGAGGAAGACCGAGGAAGACCGAGGGTAGCCTCAGTCCACCGCACGAGGCGGTGGACCTGCACCTAAGCGTTCGAGGGATCCGACGGGGCAGGCGCAGCCCTCTCCCCTTCCTTGGGCTTGTCACTCCAGAGCGACCCGCCGGTCGCCCAGTCCGACGGGGCCACGTCGCGGAAGATCACGTCCACCGCTGCGGGGTTGCCGCCAAGTACCCGTACGCAAGCGTCGGTGATTTCGCGCGCGAGCGCGGCCTTCTGGTCGTGGGTGCGTCCTGCAAAAAGTTCGACATGAATCGTGGGCATGCGAAACTCCCGGGTTGCTCTGAGGAACCCGATCCTTCCACAGGATCAGGATTGAGAAAAGGAAATCCTTGAAGAAAAAACGCTTGCTCGTCGCCCTGGGGATCAGCTTTGCCGGACTTGTGGTGCTGGTGGGTGCGTTCATCGCCTACAAGTCCCTCCACCGCGAGACTTACGCAGTCTACGGCGTGATCGATCCGAATGACTGCTCCAGTCCCCGGGAGAAGACGCCGCGATTGAAGATGCGTTTTCTTGTCTCGGAGTCCGACCGCACCGTGGTGGTGCGCTACACCCTCAGCGATGGCAAAAAGGGCTTCAGCAAGCTCGACCAATGCACGGTGCGGGACCAACGCAACTGGCAGTGTGGAGGAACGGGCGATCCAGAGCAGGGGATCGTGACAGCAAAGTACGAAATGACCTCGGGCGTGCTCTCGTACAGCCTGCATCAGGGGCCCGAAGTGAAAGCCTGCGAAGCGCGCATCCTGGTGGAGTAGGCCCAGCCCCCGCCGCCCGGCGGGATGCGAGCGTACTCACCTGCTGCATCGTGCGCGTTGATGGCGCAATGCCGGTGCTATGGCTGCGCGAAAACGACGCGCACGCTCCACGACGACGCCTCATGAGGCCCTGCGCATAGCCTCGGCGAGCGCGTTCGCACCGATCTGATCGAGTTGCTGCGCCGCATTCAGACGATCGCGGGCCTCCCTGTTCTGGCTGAGCTTTGCCTTGGCCTCCACGCGCTGGATCACCACCTCGATCCCAACGATCGCTCGGAGCATCCCGTCGATGTACTCCGGCGACGAGTCGCCCATCTTCCATGGTTGGGGTTGCGTGGACTCGTGGGTTCGGGTCAAGCGAGCCACGACACCGCGGGCGAACCTCTCATCATCGAGCACGCTGAGTCGGCCGTGAACATGCACCACTTCGTAATTCCAGGTGGGGACCTGTCGATGCAGCTCGTGCTTGCTCGGATACCAATTTGGCGAAATGTAGTTTTCCTCGCCTCGGAAGATCACCAGAACATCGGCCCCGGCGCGGCACTGGGACCAGACGGGATTGGCACGCGCCACATGTGCATGGAGCACACCCTGCTCGCCGCGCTCTGCGTCGAGTTCGAAGGGGATGTGGTTGGCGTCGAGACCGGACAACCCCAGGGTCACCAGGATACCCAGCGGATGCGTCCGAATGATCCGATGGACTTCATCGTTGCTGTGGATCGCAAAGTGGGCGGGTGTGTACATGCCAGGTCATGGTTGGTCGTTGCCACCGTGAGGGTGCCAGGGCGCACTTCTTCCAGGCCAAGTATACGGTTGTATTTCGGGATCCTGTTGCGTGGCGTCAGGCCTTGGGTGCGCGATCCTGGCTAAGTCTCATGCATCCAGGCGAGGTCCCTGAGCGCTTGATCGATCTGGGC
>Ga0194124_10000734_pt1 | contig 47434 bp, 40 predicted proteins | sample TA2KigCas0mmetaG_FD_148605 | JGI IMG/M metagenome (GOLD analysis project Ga0194124, IMG submission 148605) | Freshwater microbial communities from Lake Tanganyika, Tanzania - TA2015031 Kigoma Deep Cast 0m | ecosystem: Environmental > Aquatic > Freshwater > Lake | place: Tanzania: Lake...
GGCTTTGTCTTTGCGCCTTCGCCGCGACAGGTTGCCCCACAACGAGTGCGCGAAATCGTGCGACGCCTGCCCCAAAGCGTGATCACAGTGGGGGTGTTTCGCGACGAGCACCCGCGACGCGTGGTTGAAACAATGCGCGAGGCCGGTCTGTTCGGCGCGCAACTGCACGGTCATGAACCGGTGCAAAATGTGGCCGAGGTGATGGTGGACATCAAGTGGGTAATCAAGTCGGTCGTCGCAGGTTCTGTCGAAGCCAGACAGGCCGATCAGTACCTGACGAACCTGATTCTCGTCGACTCTGCGACACCCGGCTCAGGCGTCGCCTACGACCGTCGACTCGTCGACGAGATTCCGAAATCGGTGCGGGTCGTGTTGTCGGGAGGCTTGACCGCCGATTCGGTGGGTGCCGCAATACTCGCCACCTCGCCCTATGGTGTCGATGTTTCTTCGGGCGTCGAAAAGAGTCACGGCTACAAAGATCCGATCAAACTGAAGAAGTTCATCGAAAACGCCCGCGCGAGTTTCACCGAACTCGAACGACTGCAACCGACAGATGTCGCACAAAAAGACCCGACACCCTTCAATTGGGAGAAAGAATGAACGCGGTCGCGGATACATTTTAAAGATGAGTCGAAACAAGCCGCCCCGCGAGTTGTTGACGCCGGGCACTGATGGTCGATTCGGAGAATTCGGTGGCAGATTCGTGCCCGAGACCTTGGTGCCGGCATGTGAAGAATTGGAGCGAGCGTTCAACGACGCCTGGAGTGATTCGTTGTTTCGCGGTGAACTCGACGAATTGCTGGCCGAATACGCGGGTCGACCGTCGATTCTCACCGAGTGCCATAATCTTGGCGCGAAGTTGGGCATTCGCCTGATTCTCAAACGTGAAGATTTGAACCACACCGGTTCGCACAAAATCAACAGCGTGCTTGGTCAGGCGCTGCTCGCCAAGCGAATGGGCAAGAAGCGGATCATCGCCGAAACCGGCGCCGGTCAGCACGGTGTCGCCTCGGCCACGGCAGCCGCGCTGCTCGGTCTTGAATGCAAGGTTTACATGGGCGCGGTCGATATCGAACGCCAGTCACTGAATGTTTTTCGCATGAAGTTGCTCGGAGCCACCGTCGAGGCGGCGAACTCGGGAAGCCGAACATTGAAAGACGCCGTCAACGAGGCGATGCGCGACTGGGTGGCGAGCGTCGAAACAAGTTATTACTGCATCGGCTCGGTGATGGGGCCGCATCCTTATCCGTTCATCGTCAGGCAGTTTCAAAGCGTGATCGGCAAAGAGGCGCGCGAGCAGTTCAAAAATCTTTCTGGCGGCGGCGACCCCGATGTGGTCGTGGCGTGTGTCGGTGGCGGTTCTAACGCGATGGGTATTTTTTCGGGATTCATCGACGCCGAGACGCGCCTCGTTGGCGTCGAACCTGCGGGGGGTGCGGCGGTCGGGCGAGGCACCCCTGGCGTAGTGCACGGCATGAAGAGTTATCTGATGCAAGATGAACACGGGCAGGTTCAAGAGGCGCACTCGATCAGCGCGGGGCTCGATTATCCCGGGGTCGGTCCCGAGCATTCGTATCTGGCGTCGGTGGGTCGCGCAGAGTATCCGAGCGTGACCGACAAAGAAGTCATCGAGGGCTTCAAACTTTTGGCTCGCACCGAGGGCATCATCCCCGCGCTTGAATGCGCCCACGCGGTGGCATGGATCGCCAAAGAGGCACCAAAGATTCAGGGACAAACCGTGTTGATGAACCTCTCGGGTCGCGGCGACAAAGATGTCGCCCAGATGATGACGATTCTCGGCGACTCGCTCGACTGAGCCGTTGATCGCGATGAAGCAGGCGAGTCACACCCCCGGAGTTCTCGAGTCTCGCCTCAGGCGGGCCCGAACCTCGAAGAAGATTTTGATTCCATATATAACGGGTGGCTTGACGGGGTGGACCGACGCGGTTCGAGGTGCGGCGGCGAATGGTGCCGATGCAGTCGAGATCGGCATTCCGTTTTCTGATCCGGTCATGGACGGGCCGATTATTCAGATGGCCTCCGAAAAGGCGCTGCGCGACGGGGCGACGCCGACTTCGATATTGCAAGAGTTGCGATCCGTCGACGTGGACATTCCGCTGATCGTGATGTGTTATTACAACACGGTGTTTCGCGCGGGTCATGAGCGGTTCGCCAATTCATTGCACGAGTCGGGCGTCGTCGCGGCGATTGTTCCCGACCTTCCGCTCGAAGAGTCGGGGCCCTGGTGCGCCGCCGCCGATTCTTCGCGAATCGAAACGGTGATGCTCGCGGCACCCACGGCTCCGGAGACCAGATTGCCAAAAGTCGTCGAACGTGCTCGAGGCTTCGTTTATTCGGTGGGCTTGTTGGGCGTGACAGGTGAAAGAACCGAACTCGCGTCGACGGCGGTCTCGCTTGCGGCACGGCTGAAGAAAATCACCGATATGCCAGTTTTGGTCGGAGTCGGCGTGTCGAACGCCGAGCAGGCCCAGCAGGCCTGCGTCGTCGCTGACGGCGTGATTCAAGGCGCGTCGGTCGTGCGCCGATTGCTCGAAGAGGGCGCCGACTCGGTGGCGCAATATGTCGCCGAAGTTCGTCGGGCGATAGACAGCCCGGCCGAGAGCAGACGCTAAATTGTTGCCATGTTGAAAAGTGGCGACAAAGCGCCGGCTATCTCGCTTCTCGACCAGCACGGCAAAAAAGTTTCGCTGAAAGATTACGCCAAGAAGAAAGTACTTGTTTATTTTTACCCGAAAGCCGACACCCCAGGTTGCACGGTGCAATCATGCCTTTTGCGCGACATCAAAAAGAAAATCGGCACGACGGCAATCGTCGGGGTCAGCCCCGACGAGCCGACCAAACAACTGAAGTTCGACAAAAAATACGGTCTGGGTTTCACGTTGCTCGCCGACACCGACCACAAAGTCGCCAAGGCGTACAAAGTCTGGAAAAAGAAATCGATGTACGGGCGCGAATACATGGGCATCGAGCGCTCGGCATTCTTGATCGACGAAAAGGGAAAGATTCTCAACGCCTGGTACAAGATCTCGCCGAAAGACACGCCGACGAACCTGCTCGAAGCGTTGGAGAAGTGACCTCGCTGCCTTCGCCTCTCGATCTGATCCCGCATCGGGCCCCGTTTCTGTTCGTAGATTCGCTGACCGCGCTCGAGCCAGGACTGAGCGCAACGGGAATCTGGAAACTCACTGGTGACGAATCGTTTTTTGTCGGTCACTTTCCGGGTCGACCGACTTTGCCAGGTGTGTTGATGTGCGAGGCGATCGCCCAAGTCGGGGCATGCGCGATTCTCAGCGAAGCAAAATTCAAGAACAAACTTCCGCTGTTCGGCGGGCTCGATAACGCCCGCTTTCGTCGACAGGTGCTGCCGGGAGACATCCTCGAGATGTCCGTTTCGTTGGGTCGCATGTCGGCGCGCGCGGGCAAAGGTTCGGGTGTGGCGCGGGTCAACGGCGAGGTTGCATGCGAGTGCGACCTGTTGTTCGTGATCGTGGACGGCTGAAAGGTTTTTTCGTCGATCAGCCGGCGTAGGGCGCGAGAATTATCGAGCCGTTGTGGCCACCGAAACCAAAGTTGTTCGAGATCGTCGGGCCGGGTTGCCAACTGCGCGCAACACCAGTGACGACGTCGACTCCGCTCATCTCGGGATCGACATTTTTGGTGTTCGCCGTCGGCGGAACCAGCTTGTGTTCGAACGAAAGCAGCACCGACGCCGCCTCGAGCGCACCCGCAGCACCGAGCGGATGCCCGGTGACACCCTTGATTGATGTCATCGGCGGCTTGTGCGTGAAGAGATGAGCCACCGCCGCGGCCTCGGCCGAATCGTTCAGCGGTGTCGAAGTGCCATGGGCATTGACCTGCTTGATTTGGTCGGCCGACAAGCCCGCATCTTCGAGGGCCGACTTCATGCATGCGATCGCACCGACACCACCCGGTGACGGTGCGGTGATGTGATGGGCATCGGCGTTGCTGCCCGCGCCCAAAACTTCGCCGAGAATATTGGCGCCGCGAGCGAGCGCTTTGTCGAGTCTTTCCAGCACGAACACCGCCGCGCCCTCGCCAAAAATAAAGCCGTCGCGTTCGGCATCGAACGGTCGACTAATTTTTGTAGTCGACAACGCCGTCATGTTCGCAAAACCAGCCACGGCGGTGATCGTCGCGGCCGACTCGGAGCCACCTGAAACGACCGCGTCGCACCGACCCCACGCCACCAGTCGTGCCGCATAACCGATTGCGTGCGTCGCCGCGGCGCAGGCCGTGCAGATCGTTTCGGCGGGACCTTGGAACCCGTAGCGCATAGAAATCGCCGCACCCGAGGCATTGGACATCATCATCGGCACCAAGAAAGGCGACACACGTCGTTCACCTTTTTCGACGCGAACGATCACCTGCTCCTCTAGGGTTCGCAGACCGCCGATGCCCGTGCCAAAGATTGTGCCGACTTTCGACGCGTCGTAGGGCAGTGTTCCAGATTGTTCAATCGCCTCGTGAGCGGCGGCCAGGGCGTACTGTTCGCACCTGTCGGCCCGTCGCACTTCTTTCGGTCCGGCGAAATATGGCGAGGGATCCCAGTTCTCGAGCTCGACGGTCAGGCCGCCTGAAACACCCGGCCCGAGCAGGCCTTGCCAAAAGTTTTGTTTCGAGACTCCGCATGGCGCGACGACCCCGTATCCGGTTATCGCAACTCTGTGACCCGCACCCTGCATGAAACTAAAAAATAGTCTTGACTATCGACCGAGTCGAGGCGTTCGAGTATTCGTAAGTCAGGAGACTTTGGCGCTGACCAGGTTGAATGCCTTGCCGACGGTGTCGACGCCCTCGAGTTCGCTCTCTGGCACCGTGATGCCGAACTCTTCCTCGAGCGCCATCACAAATTCGACGAGGTCGAGACTGTCCGAGCCGAGATCGTCTTTGAAACTGGCCTCCATCACGATCTTCGCGGCGTCAACAGCCAAAACATCCACGGCACATTTTTTGAAACGATCAAACAATTGTTGGTCCATGCTCAAAGCCTAGTGCCCCATGCCGAGGCCGCCATCGACTGGGATCACCGCTCCTGTTATGTAGGCGGCTTCGCTCGACGCGAGAAAAGTTACGACCGCGGCGATCTCGTCGGCGCTCGCCATCCGTGCGAGCGGCACGGCGGCGAGCATTTTTTCTTTTTGTTCTTGCGTGAGCGCCTTGGTCATGTCGGTTTCAACCGGGCCGGGTGCGACGACATTCACGGTGATAGATCGTGACCCGAGTTCGCGCGCCAGCGATCGGGCCAAGCCCACGAGCCCCGCTTTGGATGCCGCATAGTTCGCTTGACCTGCCGAACCGAGCAGACCGACGACCGAAGACATCAGGATGATTCGACCCGACCGAGCACGCAACATGCCCTGGGTCGCACGCTTGCAAACCCTGAAAGCCCCGGTCAGGTTGGCGTCGAGCACGGATTGAAAATCACCTTCACCCATGCGCAGCAGGAGAGTGTCTTTGGTGATTCCCGCGTTCGAAACCAAAACCTGGACGGCGCCAAGTTTTTCTTCGATCGCGACGAACGCCGCATCGACCTCGGCTTGTGAGGTGACATCGCACTTGACCGCGAAAAAATCGCCCGTGGGCTTCGAGGTGTTGTAGGTGATGGCGACTTTGTCGCCGAGTTCGGCGAACCGCTTGGCGCACGCGAGACCGATGCCTTTCGACCCGCCCGTGACGAGAACCACCCGACTCATGAGGCTTGCCATTTGATCACGGCGCTCGCGGCAGTCATGCCTGCACCGAAACCGACCAACAAAATATTGTCGCCGTCTTTGACGCGATTTTTGTCGATCGCGTCGAACAGGGCCAACGGTATCGACGCCGACGAGGTGTTGCCCGTCTCCTGCAGCACCACCGCTGTCTTGCTCATCGGGATGTCGAGTCGCTTGCATGCCGCCTCGATGATTCGAATGTTCGCCTGGTGCGGCACGATGAGGTCGATCTCGTTGGCGGTGAGACCCGATGCCTTCAAAGATTTTTCAGCCGAGTCGACCATGATTCGCACGGCGCGTCGGAACACTTCTTTGCCGTCCATGTGCAGCGTCTTGCCGACATCGGCGTAGAGCAGATCCTCGAGCGAACCGTCGGCGTCGAAATCCCATCCCAACAATTGACCCGGGCCAGCAACTGCGTCGAGCAACGCCGCACCCGAACCGTCGGCGAAAAGAATCGCGGTGTTGCGGTCTGACCAATCGGTGATGCGCGAGAGCGTGTCGGTGCCGATGATCAAGATGCGCTTCATTCCCATCGCGACCAGACCGTGGGCGACGACGAGGGCATAGACGAAACCCGAACACGCTGCGTTGACATCGAATGCGCCGCAACGTAGGCCCAGACCATGTTGAACGGTCGCGCTGGTCGCGGGCACGGTGCGGTCGGGTGTGGTGGTCGACAAAACAAGCGCATCGATCGAAAGCGGATCAACCCCCGCCATCTCAATCGCCTTGCGACCCGCCTCGATCGACAGGCTCGCCGTGCTGCCGCCGATGTGACGACGCTCGATGCCCGTTCGTTCGCGAATCCATTCGTCTGATGTGTCGAGCGTCTTGGTCAGATCGTCGTTGCTCACGACATTCGCCGGCAACGCGGTGCCCCAACCCAAAAACTTCGCACCGATCGCACCTTTTGGAATCAAGGTCATGAAATTTTCATTTCAGTGCGTTCGCAGCCACGCCACTGGTTGATGCGGCGTAAGACGCTCGCCGTCGAGGCTGATGAAGTTTTGCAGGATGCCGTCAAAAAGCGAACGCACTTCCATGTCACCGACTTGGCCGAGCACATCTCCAACGCTAATTCGTTGGCCGATTGAAATCGATTTGTTGGGAACGAAGACTCCCGCACCAGGGCTGACCACGAGGCGTTCGACCGCAAAAAGATGTTCACCCTCGTGCAATTCGGGGGTCGATTGCGTCGTCGCCCCCATCCATTCGATCAGCTTGTCGAGTTCGTCGGGTGTGCTGACGCTCAATGTGCGCGCCGATTCGATGGTGCGTTTGGCCATGCCGGTGAGAACACCGCCGGGCCCCAGTTCGACGAAGCGGTTGATGCCGCTCTCGTGCATCGTTTGCAGACAGTGTTTCCATTTGACCGGGCTCGAAAGTTGCGCCGACAACAAGGTTGCCCACTCGGCACCGTGGCTGTGCGCTTTCGCGTCGACGTTCGAAACAATCGGCACATCAGAGTCGCGCGGTTTGGCAGATGCGATCGCCTCGCGCAGTCGCTCGCGTGCGGGGGTCATCAACGGAGTGTGAAACGCCCCGGAGACGGGGAGCGGCAAGACACGCTTGGCGCCGATTTCTTTGGCGTGGTTCGTCGCCAGTTGCACGCCGTCTGAGGTGCCGGCGATCACGACCTGACCGGGTGCGTTGAAGTTGGCGACCCAGACATCGCTGTCGGCGCGACGACACGCGGTCTCGACCTGATCGTCCTCCAAACCGAGCACCGCCGACATGACCCCGGGTGACTTCACGCCGGCCTCGTGCATCGCCGCGGATCGTTCGATCACCAAACGAATACCGTCGTCGAAACCCAAGGCGCCGTTGGCGGTCAACGCGGTGTATTCGCCGAGCGAGTGACCGGCGCACAAACTCGGCTCGAAGCCAAGTCGCTCGACGGCGTCGAGAACCATCAAACTTGAGACAAAAGTCGTCAGTTGGGCGTTGCGGGTGTCTTTCAGAGTTTCGGCATCGGCGTTAAGCAAAAGATCGCCGATGTCTCGACCTGCGATATCCGACGCCTCGGTGACGAGCTCCCAACTTTCGTGATCGACCCATGCCCGACCCATGCCCGGTCGTTGGGAACCTTGACCGGGAAAAGTGAATGCGAGCATCGTCGAAGGAGCGCCTTTCGTGACGCCTCCATCGTAATATTTAATCGGTACGCTGAAACGCGAGCCCGAGTGGCGGAATGGCAGACGCGACGGACTCAAAATCCGTTGTCTGAAAGGGCGTGAGGGTTCGACTCCCTCCTCGGGCACTCAAAATATGAACAGCGAGAAAATGAACAATCGGATCGTCGAGCAACATCTGCGCACGGGCATCAAGTCGTTGCACGAACTTCGCGAAGATTTGCGCATCACCGCCGAGCAACTTGCGTTCTCCCTGGCCGAGGCCGAGGAAATAGAGTTGCGAGCGATGATGGCAGAAACCGCCGACGCCGCGCTCGCGCATCACAAGGCGCAACAAAATCTCGGCGCAATTCAAAAGCACCACCAGTTTCTTCTGTCTGAAATCGCCGAACACGAGGCGCGTCAAGATTTGCTTCTCGACAAACTCGATCGATAGACCTCCGCAGTCTGCATGACACGAATTGTTTTGGCCGAAGACGAGGCGATAATCCGTCTCGATTTGCGCGAAACACTGCAAGAAGAGGGTTACGAGGTGATTGGCGACGTGGGTCGCGGCGACCTGGCCGTGCAGATGGTGCGAGACCTCAAACCTGATGTGGCGATCTTCGATATAAAAATGCCGGGTATGTCGGGCATCGAAGCCGCCAAGCAGGTGTCGCAAGAAAAGTTATGTCCCGTGGTCATGCTGACCGCGTTCAGTCAGCGCGAGATCATCGAACAGGCGAGAGACGCCGGCGCCCTCGCGTATCTGGTCAAACCTTTTCAGCGCGTCGATCTCGTGCCGGCGATCGAACTGGCGATCGCGCGATTCGCCGAGATGCGGGCCCTGAGCGGCGAAGTGGCCGCGCTTGGCGCGCAACTCGAGGTTCGCAAACTCGTGGACCGAGCCAAGGGGGTTTTGATCGACAAATTCAAGATGTCCGAAAACGACGCCTTCGTCTTTATTCAGCGCATGGCGATGTCCGAGCGAAAGCGAATGGGTGAGATCGCCGAGCAGATCATCGCCGGAACTTTGAATCCCTGAACCTATGAAGTTGATGGCCCTCGACGGCAACTCGTTGGCTTATCGGGCTTTTTTTGCGTTGCCGACAGACATGGTCACCGCCAACGGTCAGGTGACGAACGCGATCTACGGGTTCACCTCGATGTTGTTGACGTTGATGCGCGACCACAAACCCGATGGCGTGGTGGTCGTATTCGATCGCAAAGAGCCGACTTTTCGCCACGAGGCGGCGCCCGAGTACAAGGCGCAACGCGAGACCCAACCCGACATTCTGTATCAGCAACTCGACCTGATACGCGAGATGCTGTCGAAGATGGGCGTCACGGCGATCGATGCCGCGGGTTTCGAAGGTGACGATCTGATCGCCACCATCGCCGATCGCGCGCTCGCGGCAAAAGACGAACTGATCATCGTCACGGGTGATCGCGACAACTATCAGTTGGTTGCAGACCCATATATACGAGTGCTCTACAACAAGCGCGGTGTCAGCGACTATGCGCTCTACGACGAGGCCGGCATTCTCGAGCGCACCGGCGTCACGCCGAAGCAGTATGCCGACTATGCCGCGTTGCGCGGCGACCCGAGCGACAACCTCGACGGAGTGCCGGGCGTGGGTGAAAAGACGGCGGCAAAGTTGATCACCAAGTACAAGACGCTCGACGCGGTTTTCGACAGCGCCGCCGAACAGACACCGAAGTTGAAACAAGCCTTGCTCGAAAGTCGCGAGCGGGTGACGCGCAACGCAAAATTGATGGTATTGCGCAAGGACGCCCCCGTGGCGATAGATATCCATGAATTGGCACCGCGTCCCGACGCGGTCGAGGTCAAAAAGATGTTCGCGCTGCTCGAGTTCAAGACGATGTTTTCGCGATTCACGGAGTCGATAAAACATTTCCCGAGCGTCGAGATTGCCGAAAACTCTGCGGACACGACGGGCGAGTCGGCGAGTGGCGACACGGCGACGACGATTACCGTCGAGATCGACGAGGCGAAATCTGCGGAGGAAGTAGTCAAGGTTTTGTCGCAACACCGAGTATTCGATCTCGCGGCCGCATGGGGCGGAGAGGCGGGCAGGTCGGAAATCTTGGGCATCGCCTTGCTGACCGACCAGAAGGCGGCGAAGGTTTCGTGGATTCCAACACGATTTCTCACGACCGCAGAGGTGAAAAAGAAACTAAGCGACTTGAAGTTTCGCGGCCACAACACCAAGCCGTTGATGCGAAGCCTTTTGCGCCACAGCATCGACATGCGGGGATTGCAACTTGACACCGCGCTCGGCGCCTATCTGATCGACCCGTCAGAGGCGCGTTACGAAATTCGGCAGGTGGTCGAAAAGTTCAGCGATGCCAAGTTCGCGAACTCGGATTCGCAGGTCGACGAGGGTCAGTTGAATTTCGAGTCGGTCGACACCGACTCTGCGGCCAAGATGGCCGCGGCGATCGAGGCGACGAGCGTCGGTCTGGTCGCTGATGCGATAGTCGGTTCGTTGAACAATTTGAAACTTGAGAAGCTCTACTTCGAGATCGAACAACCCCTGGTCAGGGTGCTGGCGAAAATGGAGCATCTGGGAGTCGCCGTCGACAAGGCGCAACTCTCGCAGATCAACCAACGCCTGACCAGCGAGTGTCAGAACTTGACGAAAAGTCTTCATGCGATCGCCAAACAAGAATTCAACTTGAACTCGCCGATTCAATTGCGAAAGATTCTCTACGAGGACAAGAAACTCACCCCGACGAAGAAAAACAAGACGGGGCCGAGCACCGATGCCGCGACGCTCGAAAAACTGAAAGATCAGTGGCCCGAGTTCATCGAACCGTTGCTCGAATATCGAGAGTTGGAGAAACTTCGCTCCACCTACGGCGAGGGTCTGATCGCGGCGGTCGAAGACGACGGCCGAATTCATGCGACCTTCAACCAGACCGTGGCCCGCACCGGACGATTGAGCAGCGATCAACCGAACCTGCACAACATCCCGATTCGAAGCGAGCAGGGCAAGGTGTTTCGCACCGCGTTCGTGCCAGGTAAGGGCAACAGGTTTCTGGTCGCCGATTACAACCAGATCGAATTGCGATGCATCGCCCATCTGGCGAATGATCCGGGCTTGATCGAGGCCTTCAACAACAAAGTCGACGTGCACAATGCGACCGCCGCCAGCGTGTTCGGCGTGAAGGCCGAAAAAGTGACCAGTGAACAACGAGCGAAGGCGAAAATGGTCTCCTACGGTCTGGCATACGGAATGGAGGCCTATGGCCTGGCGCAGCGACTGGCGATCGGCGTCGCCGAGGCGAGCGAAATTCTCGAGGCATATTTTGTGGCCTTCCCGCGGGTTAAAAAATACATGGATGAAACCGTCGAAGAGGCGCGCAAGCGCGGTTATACCGAGACTTTGTTCGGCAGACGGCGCGCGATACCCGAACTGCAGAACCCGAATTTTCGGATCAGGCAAGTGGGTGAGCGCCAGGCCATGAACTCGGGTATCCAAGGCTTGGCCGCCGACATTTTCAAGGTCGCACTGGTGCGACTCGATGCGTCGCTCGAGGCAGGGAAATTCAAATCGCGGCTGGTGTTGCAGGTGCACGACGAGGTGATCGTCGAGGGTCGACATGACGAGGAAGCCGAGGTCGAGGCGCTCGTTCGGAGCACGATGCTCGGGGCCGCAGAACTGGCGGTGCCGCTCGAGGTGAACCTGGCATGGGGCGATAGTTGGGCATCTGCCAAGGCCTGACTCGGGTCTATTGCGCGAATCTGCACGGATAGGCTGAAGCGTCCTATCCACCTCTCCTATCCACCTGAAAGTAATGACAGTGTCAGCAACTCAAATGATGTCGTCGCCCGAAATGGGCTCGTTCGACTCCGAAGGCAATTACACCCCGCGAAAAGTCACCGAGCGAGACGTATCGTTCGCAGATTCGATCAACGACACGATCGTTGAACTCAAAGAAGGCAAACTAGTTACCGGCACCGTCGCCCGAATCACGCGCGACGAAGTCTTGGTCGAAATTGGCTACAAGACCGAGGGCGTGATCTTGAATCGCGAACTTTCGATTCGTCACGACGCCGACCCGAACACGATCGTCAAGGTTGGCGACAAGATCGAAACGCTCATCTTGACGCTTGAAGACAAAGAGGGTCGTCTTCTTCTCTCGAAGAAGCGCGCCCAATACGAGCGAGCATGGGGCGATATCGAGGCGATCAAAAAAGCCGACGGCACCGTCGAAGGCGTCGTGATCGAGGCCGTCAAGGGCGGTTTGATCGTCGATATCGGTTTGCGCGGCTTTTTGCCGGCGTCCCTCGTCGAACTTCGTCGCGTGCGAGACCTGGCCCCGTATATGGGCCAGCGAATCACCGCCAAAATTCTTGAACTAGATCGTCAACGCAACAACGTCGTGTTGTCGCGTCGTGCGTTGCTCGAAGAGACGCAGAAAGGCACGCAGTCCGACTTCCTCGAGAACCTTAGTGTCGGAGAAATTCGCAAAGGTCGAATCTCGAGCGTTGTCGCTTTCGGCGCATTCGTCGACCTCGGCGGAATGGACGGGTTGATCCATGTTTCGGAACTCTCGTGGAAGCATGTCGAAGACCCGGGCGCTGTAGTCAAAATCGGCGACGAGGTTTCTGTGAAGGTTCTTGAAATCGACCGAGAACGCGATCGAATCAGTCTTTCGCTCAAGGCGACGCAGCAAGATCCGTGGCAAGAGTTCGCCTCGAGCCATCAGGTCGGCCAACTCGTCTACGGCAGGATCTCGAAACTTGTGCCATTCGGCGGCTTCGTGCAAGTTGGCGACGGCATCGAAGGTCTCGTTCATATCTCGGAGATGTCGACGCACCATGTCGAGGCACCCGAGCAGGTCGTCACACCCGGTGAAGAGCTTTGGGTGAAGATCATCGACCTTGACCTGGTTCGTCGTCGCATCAGTCTCTCGATCAAGCAAGCCGCCGAAGGTGGCGAATTGGCCGAAGAATATCGCGGCCAGTTCCAGACCGACGAGCAGGGCAACTGGGTCAGCGGTGACGACTCGACGCGCGAGTCGGCGTGGGCAGAATACTTCGACCCGAACGCCGCCGATTCGTCTTCGACCTCGAAGCCCGAGCAAGAGCCAACCGCGGGCTGACGATAAAGCACTCAGATACGGTGAGTATCTGATGATTCTCATAGGTTTGACCGGCGGAATCGGCTCGGGAAAATCTGAAGTTTCGCGGTTGTTGGCCGCGCGTGGTGCCGAAATTGTCGACGCAGATGTCGTCGTGCGCGATTTGCAACGGCCCGGCGGCGAGGTTTTCGCGAAAATGGTCGAACTGCTCGGTCCTGAAATTGTCGGTGCCGACGGAACATTGGATCGCGCCGTCGTGGCAAAGAAAGTTTTCAGCGACAGCGATCTGCTGACAAAACTCAACGCCCTGATTCATCCGATCGTGCGTCGGGTGATGAACGATCGCGTCGAGAGTTTGAGGGCGACCGACAAAGTCGTGGTTCTTGATATTCCGCTGCTTGTAGAAAACCCGCGCGAGGGGCTGGACGGCGTATTGGTGGTAGATCTCGACACCGAGACGGCGATTCGCCGCCTGACCGAGCAGCGCAACATGTCGGCCGACGACGCCCGTGCACGAATCGAAAAGCAGGCGAGCCGCGAGAGTCGTCTGAAAATCGCAGATCATGTAGTCGACAATTCGGGCGACCGCGCGAAACTTGCCGAGCAGGTCGAGAAAGCATGGGTATGGATACTGTCTCTGCGATGACCGAGCGCAAATTCGTCGTCGAGTCGCCGTTCAAGCCCGCCGGAGACCAGCCGAAGGCGATCACCAAATTGGCCGAAGGGGTCGAACGAGGTGACCGATTTCAGACCCTTCTCGGCATCACCGGCTCCGGCAAGTCGGCGACGATCGCCTGGACGATAGAAAAAGTTCAGCGACCCACCCTGATCTTGGCGCCGAACAAATCATTGGCCGCGCAATTGGCCCAAGAAATGCGGGAATTTTTTCCGAACAATCGCGTCGAATATTTCGTGAGTTATTACGACTACTACCAACCCGAGGCCTACATCGCTTCGAGCGACACGTTCATCGAAAAAGATTCCTCGATCAACGACGAGATCGACCGTTTGCGACACTCGGCCACGGCAGCGCTGTTGACGCGGCGTGACACGATCGTGGTCGCCTCGGTGAGTTGCATCTACGGCATGGGTGACCCCGGCGAATATCGGGGCAATCTGCTCGAACTGCACACGGGCGTCGACTACGACCAAAGAAGCATTTTGTCGCGCCTCGTCGATTTGCAATATGACCGCAACGACATGACGCTCGGACGGGGCAATTTTCGCGTGCGTGGCGACACGATCGAAGTCCACCCCGCCTATGAAGAGTCGATAACGCGCCTCGAGATGTTCGGCGACACGGTGGAGCGAATCAGCGTCGTCGACCCGGTGACGGGCGAGACGTTGCGCGACCTGACGGAAATCGTGATCTTTCCCGCGACGCACTACGTCGCCGGCGAAGAGCGAATGCGCAAGGCGATAGAGAACATCGAATCTGAATTGGCGGTGCAACTCAAGTCGTTCGAGACCCAGAACAAGCTTCTCGAGGCGCAGCGAATTCGCCAACGCACGATGTTCGACATCGAAATGATGAAAGAGGTCGGATATTGCAACGGCATCGAGAACTATTCGATGCACATCGACGGTCGCCAGCCCGGGGAGCCGCCGTTCACCTTGCTCGACTACTTCCCGAAAGATTATTTGCTCGTGATCGACGAGAGCCATGTCGCGGTGCCACAACTGCACGGCCAGTTCGCGGGCGACAGAAGTCGCAAACAGACCTTGGTCGACTACGGCTTTCGGTTGCCGTCGGCGATGGACAATCGTCCGTTGCGGTTCGAAGAGACAATGGAGCGCCTGAACCAGTGCATCTTTTTGTCGGCCACCCCCGCCAAGTTCGAACTCGAACTCAGCGACCAAGTCGTCGAGCAGATCGTCAGACCGACCGGCCTCATCGATCCTGAGGTGATCGTTCGACCGACGAAAGGTCAGATCGACGACCTGATCCAGACGATAAAGGCAAAAACCGCCCAAGGTGATCGAACATTGGTCACGACGCTGACGAAAAAAATGTCGGAAGACCTCAGCGAATACCTGATCGAGCAGGGTTTGCGTGTTCGGTATCTGCACTCGAATATCGACACGATCGAGCGAATCGAGATTCTGCGGGCGTTGCGACTCGGTGAATTCGATGTGCTGGTCGGCATCAATCTCTTGCGCGAAGGTCTGGATCTTCCCGAGGTTTCGCTCGTCGCGATTTTGGACGCCGACAAGCAGGGCTTCTTGCGCAGCCAAACGTCGTTGATTCAGATGATCGGTCGGGCGGCGCGAAACGTCGACGGACAGGTGATCATGTATGCCGACAACCGAACGGCGGCGATGAACGAGGCGATCGCCGAGACGGCCCGACGCCGCCAACTTCAGATCGAGTACAACGCCGAAAACGACATCAACCCGCAAACCGTGCGCAAGGCGATCGGTGACATACTCTCGGTGCTTCGCCCGAGCAACACGGCCCCGATGCCAGGCAAGGGGAAGCGAAAAGACCACGAGCGCGACAAGGTCGTGCGCGAGTTGCGCGCCCTGCCCGAAGGCGAGTTGGCGCGGTTGATTTTCACCCTCGAAGAAGAGATGAACCAGGCGGCCGAAGAGTTGCGATTCGAGTATGCCGCACGTCTCAGGGACGAAATCAAAGAACTCAAGCGCGAACTACGGGACGCCCACTAACACTTTGTAGCCTTCCCGTGATGGCAAATCAGATCGTGGTTCGTGGTGCCCGTGAGCACAACCTGAAAAACATCAGCGTCGAGTTGCCTCGCGACAAGTTGATCGTGCTCACGGGGTTGTCGGGCTCGGGCAAGTCGAGCCTCGCATTCGACACGATCTACGCCGAGGGGCAACGACGCTACGTCGAGTCGCTCAGTGCATATGCCCGCCAGTTTCTCGGGCAAATGGACAAACCCGACGTGGATCTGATCGACGGTCTCTCGCCGGCGATCTCGATCGACCAGAAGTCGTCGTCGCGCAACCCGCGATCGACCGTCGGCACGATCACCGAGGTCTACGACTATCTGCGGCTCTTGTACGCCCGTATCGGCGTTCAACATTGCGCGAAAGACATGACGAGGCTGTCGCGGCAAACCCCGCAGCAGATTGTGGATCGAATTCTTAAGTTCGACGAGGGCACGCGGTTTCAAATTTTGGCGCCCGTCGTGCGCGGTCGAAAGGGCGAATACGACACGCTGCTCCAAGAACTCGCGGGCCAGGGCTTTTCGCGCGCACGAGTAGACGGCGAGGTCGTCGAGATCAACGAATTTCTCAAGAAACCGGCGCGACTCGCCAAATATGAACAGCACCAGATCGACATCGTCGTCGACCGCCTGGTTCGCCGAGACGGCATAACCCGAAGACTGACCGACTCTCTCGAAACCGCGCTCAAACTCGCCAACGGCGTGGCCGAAGTCGAGATAGTCGACGGTGGCGAGCCGATCACTTTCAGCCAGCATCTGGCGTGCCCGAAATGCGGCACCAGTTACGAAGAACTCGCGCCGAGAAATTTTTCGTTCAACTCGCCCTACGGGGCCTGCGAGACATGCCTGGGTCTCGGCACCAAATATGAGGTGGATGTCGATCTCGTCGTGCCCGACCCGAACCTGAGCATCAACGAGGGGGCGATCGCCCCGTGGCGCTCGGCGCACACCCAATATTTCACCCGCATGCTCGACGCTGTCGCCGACCGATTCGACATCGACCTCGACAAGAAGTGGTCGAAACTTTCGGCAAAGGCGCAGAAGATCGTGATGAACGGCGTCGACGACAACATGATGGTCAAGTATCGCAATCGTTACGGGCGTGTTCGCGAGTACAGCACCTCTTACGAAGGCGTCATCCCGTGGATCAAGCGCCGACACGAGAGCGCGGAAAGCGACTCTTCGCGCGAGCAGTTCGAGAGTTACATGCGCGAGGTGCCCTGCCCGGCGTGCGAGGGTGCCCGACTCAAGCCCTCTTCGCTCGCGGTGCTCGTCGAGGGCAAGCACATTTCGGAAGTATGCGATTTGTCGATCGGCGAGTCGTCGAAATTTCTCGCGGCGTTGAAACTTTCTGATCGCGACATGATGATCGCCGAACGAATCACCAAAGAGATCAACGCACGTTTGGGGTTCTTGTTGGATGTCGGTCTCGACTATCTCACCCTGTCGCGCGCCGCCGGCACATTGGCGGGTGGCGAGGCGCAACGAATTCGGCTTGCCAGTCAAATCGGTTCTGGTCTGGTCGGAACTCTTTATGTGCTCGACGAGCCGAGCATCGGTTTGCACCAGCGCGACAACCATCGTCTGATCGAGACCCTGCAACGGTTGCGCGATCTCGGCAACACGGTGATCGTCGTCGAGCACGACGAAGACACGATCAAGGCCAGTGATTGGCTGGTCGACATCGGGCCCGGTGCGGGCGAACACGGCGGACAGGTCGTCTATAGCGGGCCGGTGAAAGGCGTGTTCAAAGTCAAAGATTCGATGACGGGGCAGTATCTTTCTGGCCAACGCAAGATCGAAACCCCGTCGATGCGACGCAAACCGGGCAAGGAGTTTCTCGCGATTCGCGGCGCGCGCGAGCACAATCTGAAAAACCTGAACGTCAAGATTCCGTTGGGTTGCTTCGTCGCCGTCACGGGCGTCTCGGGTAGCGGCAAGAGCACGCTGATCCGCGACATTCTGTTTCCTGCGTTGATGCAGAAGATTTACAAGTCAAAAGAGGCGCCGGGTCGTCATACGGGTGTCGACGGCGTGATGCACCTCGACAAGGTCATCGACATGGATCAATCTCCGATCGGTCGCACCCCGCGTTCGAACCCGGCGACCTATACGGGGGTGTTCGACGACATCAGAAAACTGTTCGCCTCCACTCCCGAGGCGAAAGTGCGCGGCTACCAGCCCGGTCGGTTCAGTTTCAACGTGCCCGGTGGAAGATGCGAAGCCTGCTCGGGCGACGGCACGTTGAAGATCGAGATGCATTTCCTGCCCGATGTATATGTGCCGTGCGAGGTTTGCAAGGGCGCCCGCTACAACCGCGACACGCTCGACATCACGTTCAAGGGCAAAAATATCGCCGAGATTCTCGACATGCCGATCAGTGACGCCGTCGAATTTTTCGCCAACCAGCCACGCATCGCCCGACACATGCAAACTTTCGTCGATGTCGGTCTCGGTTATGTCAGGCTCGGGCAATCGGCACCGACGCTTTCGGGTGGGGAGGCGCAACGCGTGAAACTCGCCAGCGAACTCTCGAAACGAAGCACAGGTCGAACTATCTACCTTCTCGACGAACCGACGACCGGTTTGCACTTTGAAGATGTGCGTCGCCTGTTGGTCGTGCTTTCGCGCCTCGTGGAAGGCGGCAACACCGTGCTGGTGATCGAGCACAATCTGGATGTCATCAAGACCGCCGATTGGGTGATCGATCTCGGGCCGGAGGGGGGCAGCGGCGGCGGAACGGTCGTCGCCGAAGGCTCGCCCGAGGCGGTTGCGAAAATCTCGGCGTCGCATACGGGCAAATACCTCGCGCAAATTCTGAAGTAGAGCAGACGATGCAACGTCCAACGGGTTCGATACCTGAGGCGCCCGGTAGTTATCAATTCAAAGACGGTGCCGGTCGGGTGATCTATGTCGGCAAGGCCAACAATCTCCGGGCCCGAGTCGGCAGTTATTTCGTGAATCCCGAAACGCTTCACCCGCGCACGGCGAACATGGTCGAAGCCGCATCCACGGTCGAATGGATCGAGGTTCGCAACGAGGTCGAGGCCCTGATCCTCGAGCACAGCCTGATCAACCGTTATTCGCCGCGATTCAATATTCGTCTGCGCGACGACAAGAGCTACCCGTTCCTTGCGGTGACGGTAGACGAGCAATGGCCGCGAGCGATGGTGATGCGGGGTCGAAAACGAAAAGGCACCCGTTACTTCGGGCCGTATCCGCACCCGTGGGCGATTCACGAGACCCTCGACCTGCTGCTCAAGTCGTTTCCGATCAGGACATGTTCTTCCTCGACATTCAAACAACACGAGCGGCTCGGGCGACCATGCCTTCTGTTTCATATCGAAAAATGCTCGGGGCCGTGCGTCAAAAGCGTCGAAGCCGATCGCTACGCGAATTTGGTCGACGACTTCATCAAAGTGATGGATGGTGAGAGCGAGACCGTGGTGCACCGCCTCGAACAACAAATGGCGACTAGCGCCCAGGCCCAAGAGTTCGAGCGTGCCGCCAAGTTTCGCGACCAACTCGAGGCGATCAAACTTGCTCTCGAACGCCAGCAGATGGTGGGTGAGAGAGACGAAGACATCGATGTAATAGGTATCGCCGAGGACGAGTTCGAGGCGGCGGTGCAGGTGTTCTTCGTGCGCAAAGGTCGGGTCGTCGGTCGAAAGGGGTTCATCGTCGACAAAGTTGAGGATGTCACGCCCGGTCGGTTGGCGAGTCTCGTCGTCGAGCGTCTCTACGACGTCGCCCCGATTCTCGGCATACCGAAATTGGTCGTGTTGCCGACCGAACCAGAGAGTTTGGCGACTCTGGAAGAATGGCTCTCTCGCGAGCGGGCAGGCAAAGTCGAGATTCGAGTGCCGCATCGTGGCGACAAACGCGAACTGCACGAATTGGTCACGCAAAACGCGAAGCATGAGTTGAACCGACATCGGCTTCGTCGAGCATCAGATCACACGGCGCGAACCCGCGCCCTGAACGAATTGCAAGACCTGCTCGGGCTTCCCGAGGTTCCGCTGAGAATCGAGTGTTACGACATGGCGCACCTTCAGGGCACCGACTATGTCGGCTCAATGGTGGTTTTGGAAGACGGCTTGCCGTTGAAACGTGACTATCGAAAATTCAAGATCAAAAGCGGGCAGGGCAACGACGATTATGCGGCCATGCGCGAGGTGCTGACCCGACGACTCACGGCCTATATAAAGGAACGCGACATGCCGATCAACGAACGCGGCGATCGCCCCGGCAAGTTTTCGTACGCCCCGCAACTGCTGCTCGTCGACGGCGGCAAAGGGCAACTGGGCGTCGCCGAAGACGTGGTTCGCGAACTGGGTCTCGAGCACGAGATTCCGGTCGCGTCATTGGCCAAGAAGCTCGAGGAAGTCTTCGTGCCTGGCAGCAGTGATCCTGTCGACATTCCGCGGGGCAGCGACGCGTTGTTCATGTTGCAGGTTATTCGCGACGAGGCGCATCGGTTCGCCAACAAATTTCATCGCGAGTTGCGCGGCAAGAGAATGATCAAGAGCGAACTCGAGGGCATCAAGGGTCTCGGCGATTCGCGGGCGAAAAAACTGATCGCCGAAATGGGGGGCGTCGGTGGGGTCAGGTCGGCGACGCGCGCCGACCTGAGCAAACTCACTTGGTTGCCACGGTCGGTCGCCGAGGCGGTGTATCTTCGCTTTCATCCGGACGCTCAAGATGATGCATAGGTAGCCTGAACAGCAGTGGCTGACATTCTTCTGATCACTGGTCTTTCTGGGGCCGGACGATCGCAGGCGGCCGACAACCTTGAAGACTTGGGTTGGTTCGTCGTCGACAACATGCCGACCGAACTCATCGACAAAGTCGTGGAAATCGCCGCGGTGGGCGAGACACTGGCGAAACTCGCCTTGGTCGTCGGCTCGACCACGGCGCAGCGCGATGTGGTCGAAGTGCTGAAAAGACTGCGCGCCTCGGGACACAGGGTTCGAATGTTGTTTCTCGAGGCCACCGTCGCCGAATTGGTGAGGCGATATGGCGCGACGCGGCGCAAACATCCGCTGGCCGAGGCGAACTCGGGCGTCGAGCAGGCGGTGTCAAAAGAGCGGTCTCTGCTCGAACCTGTGAAGGCCGAGGCTGATCTGGTGATCGACACGACCAACCTCACGATTCATCAACTGAAGAACCAGCTCACCGAGATTTTTTCTGAGAGCGGCGCGAACGATTCGATGCAAGTTTCGGTGGTCTCGTTCGGCTACAAACACGGAATCCCGTTGGATGTCGACCTCGTGTTCGATGTTCGATTTTTGCCGAACCCGCATTGGGACGAAAATCTTCGCCAGTTGTCGGGTCTCGATGAGGCCGTGCGCGATTATGTAATCGGCAACGAATTGACGGCGAAGTTTCTCTCGCATCTCGAGTCGCTGTTGCAGTTTCTCTTGCCCGCCTACAAGACCGAGGGCAAAAGTTACCTGACCGTGGCGATCGGGTGCACCGGCGGAAGACACCGCTCGGTGGTGATCGCCGAACAGATCAAAATTTGGTTGCAGGAAAATTCGCACAAGCCGCGCGTCACGCACCGAGACATTTCTCGGTAATCTCCCCAGCCGACTAAGGTTTTGGCATGACTATCAGGGTTGGGATCAACGGCTTCGGCCGTATCGGAAGAAATTTCTATCGCGCCGTGAAACAGACTGGCGCCGACATCGAGATCGTCGCCGTCAACGACCTCGGCTCGTTGAAGACGATGGCCCACCTTCTCAAATACGACTCGGTGTTGGGCGTATTGCCGAACCAAATCAGCGCCACCGAGGACGGCATCAGCATCGATTCGAAAACGCTCAAAGTGTTGTCTAAGCGCGACCCGAAAGAACTCGGTTGGGGCGGGTTGGGTGTCGACATCGTCGTCGAGTCGACCGGGTTTTTCACCGACCGGGACAAGGCCGCCGCGCATCTCGAGGCCGGCGCCAAGTGCGTCGTTGTCTCGGCCCCGGCGACAAACGCCGATGCGACGTTCGTCTACGGCGTCAACCACAAAGATTTCGACGCCAAAAAACACAAGGTCGTTTCGAATGCGAGTTGCACGACGAATTGTTTCGTGCCTTTGGTCAAGGTGCTCGACGACGCTTTCGGCGTTGAGAATGGCCTGATGACCACGATTCACGCCTACACCGGCGATCAATCGATCGTCGATTCACCGCACAGCGATCTGCGCAGGGCCAGGGCGGCGGCAATCAACATCATTCCGACAAGCACCGGCGCCGCACGCGCGACGAGCCTCGTGATGCAGTCGATGAAGGGCAGGCTCGACGGCACTTCGTTGCGCGTGCCAGTGCCCACGGGCTCGATCACCGATTTCGTGGCCAACCTCAAAAAGCCGGCCTCGATCGAAGAAATCAACGCCGCCTACAAAAAAGCGGCCGATGGTCCGCTGAAGGGGATTCTTGAATACTGCGCCGACCCGATCGTTTCAAGCGATGTCGTCACGAACCCGCACAGTTGCGTTTTCGACAAAGACCTGACCATGAGCATGGGTTCGCTGGTGAAGGTGCTGGGTTGGTACGACAACGAGTGGGGATATTCGAATCGACTCGTGGATATCACTGCTTTCATCGGGGCCGCGCTGAACCGGTAGATGATCCCAAAATTAGAAGACTTGGGCGACGTGCGCGGCAAGACCGTGCTCGTTCGGACCGACTTCAATGTTCCGATGTCGGGGCCCGAGTCGAATCGGGTTATCGCCGACGACTTCAGAATTCGCAGTTCGCTCGAGACGCTCAATTGGCTGACGAGTCGCGGCGCAAAAGTCGTCTGTGCGAGCCACCTTGGTCGGCCCAAAGGAAAACCCGAGCAGAAGTATTCGATGCAACCGATTCGCAAACGACTCGCAGAACTCGCCCCGGGCGTCGAGTTGCTCGAGAACCTGAGATTCGATCAGGGTGAAGAACACAACGACCCGTCGTTCGTCGCGAAACTGGTCGCGAACATCGACTGTTATGTCAACGATGCCTTCGGGGCCGCACACCGCGCCCACGCCTCGATCGTCGGACCACCGCGAACTCTGCCGTCGGCCGCCGGTCGACTGTTGCAACGCGAACTCGAAATCTTGACGCAACTCAGGTCGAACCCCAAGCGCCCGTTCGTGGCCGTGCTGGGTGGAGCGAAGATCAGCGACAAACTCGGGGTGATCGAGGCCTTGTCGAAAGTCGTCGATCAGTTCGTGATCGGCGGGGCAATGTGCTTCACATTTCTGGCCGCGAAGAACCTGCCGATCGGCGACTCGCTATGCGAGACCGATCAGATCGACAACTGCAAGAAGCTGCTCGGCGGCAGGGTTTCGATCACGTTGCCCGACGACATCGTCGGGCTCGACAGCGCGGGCGAATTCGCGACTTTCGGTCAGCGTCTACCCGACGGCGCGAAAGGTCTGGATATCGGTCCTGGTAGCGCGGCCGCGTTCGCCGACATCATCATGGGGGCTCGAAGCGTCTTTTGGAACGGCCCGATGGGAATGTTCGAAGACGAAAGATTCGCGTCGGGTACGCGAACGGTCGCCACGGCGATGGCCGAAACGAAAGCGTTCACGGTCGTGGGTGGTGGCGACTCGGCGGCGGCGATGGCGCAATTCAAATTGGAACAAGAAGTCGACCATGTCTCGACCGGAGGCGGCGCATCATTAGAGTTTCTTGAGTTGGGCGACCTGCCAGGTCTAGTCGCACTAAGAGGAGCGCCAAATGCCAAGTGATGTTCGTCGACCGCTGATAAGCGGCAACTGGAAAATGAACCATAATCACTTCGAGGCGATTCAGTGTGTACAAAAGCTCGCCTACATTTTGACAAAAGAAGACTTCGCGGCGGTAGATGTTTCGATTCACCCGCCGTTCACCGATTTGCGCAGTGTGCAAACCCTGATTGACGCCGACGAATTGAAGTTCATTCTTGGTGCGCAACATTGCCATGAGGCCGACTCGGGTGCGTTCACGGGTGAAGTATCAGCGGCGTTTCTAGCCAAACTCAACGTCAGTTATGTGATCGTCGGCCACAGCGAGCGCCGCGAACTCTTCGGCGAGTCTGACGAGGTCGTGCATAACAAGATCGTCGCGATTCAAAAATACAAAATGACACCGATCGTTTGTGTGGGCGAAACTCTGGCTGAGCGCGAAGCCGGTCGGACCCACGAAAAAGTTTTGGGTCAGGTCAGAAGCGCACTCGAAAAACGCAGCGTGGAGCAGGTCAAGTCGATGGTCATCGCCTACGAGCCGATTTGGGCGATCGGCACGGGAAAAACTGCGACCGCCGGCGACGCCCAGGTGATGATCGAAGCGATTCGCCAAGAGGTGGCCAGGGTTTCTTCCGGGCCCGCGGCGGCGGCAATCAGGTTGCAATACGGCGGGAGCGTAAAGGCGAGCAACATAGTAGAGATTATGTCGCAGCCCGATATTGACGGGGTTCTGGTGGGTGGTGCGAGCCTGGATGCTGCCGAATTCGGGCGCATCTGTCAATATCGCCTGCGCCCTGCAACTTGACGTTCGCTTTAGCGAATAATCCAGTCAACAAACTTGTCTTTTTGATGATTAGGCTTAAAACGTTGAAGACCATTTCGGTATTCACCTATTTCGACGGGGAGGTCGGAGAGTGAGAAAAACCACAAAAGTGGCGCGTCTCGCTGCAGCACTTATAACCGTGTCATTGATTGGCGCGGCATGTGGTGGCAGTGACGACGAAGCTACAGAAGAAACAACAGCAGAGCCGGCAGCTGAGCCGGTCAGTTATCCGACGAGTTTGGAAGACTGTCCGAGCGTCACCTACGACTATGCCAAACCAGCAACAACTGGTGGCATGACGATTACTTATGACATCAACCCAGCGGCAGTTTGGGATGACGGTTCGCCAATCACGGCGGCAGACTTCATCGCTACCTGGGAAGCGGCATTGAACACCCCGGGATCAATCTCGACCTCGGGTTACGACCAAGTCACGGCAGTTGCGGCTGGTGCGAGCGACAAGCAAGTCGTCGCCACACTCAAGGCTGTTTATGCCCCTTGGCGAGGTTTGTTCAGCGGTTTGATCAAGGCGGCGGCGGTCAAGAACACGAAAGATATTTCGGCCGATTTCGCCGACAACATTCCGTTCTCGGGTCGACCATACAAGATCAAATCGTGGAGCCCGGATCAAATCATTTTTGTACCGAACGACAAATATTGGGGCACCGACAAGGCCGTCACCAAAAAGTTCGTGATGGTGCCAAAGGCCGACAGCGACACTGAAATCGCCGCGATCAAAGCCGGCGAAGTCGACTTCATCTATCCGCAGTTCTATGCGGGTATCGAAGAAGCTGTAGCTCAAGACAACATCCAGAGCCAGATTGACTACGGTGGCGACTACGAAGGCTTCTACTTCCAGCAGAAGTGCGGTCCGTTTGCTGACCCGAACTTCCGCGCCGCATTCTCGATGTCGATCGACCGTGAGGCGTTGTTCCAGCAGATCTACATTCCACTTGGAGGCAAAGAACTGCTCCAGTGCGGTCCGATGGTCCCGGGTGAATATTGCAACGGTGACGAGTTCGCGAACAGCTACGACCCGGCAGCGGCCGAGGCGTTGTTGACTGAGAACGGTTGGACAAAGGGCGCCGACGGCTACTGGGTCGACCCAAGCGGAAATGTTCCCGATGTTCGATGGATCATCAATACGGGCAACACTCGTCGTGAGAACACCCAGGCATATTTGATTCCGTTGCTGAACGCAGCCGGTTTCAAGGTTCGTGCCGACAACTGCGACGCCGCCTGCTATTTCCAGCAGCGTCTCCCGGCTATGGACTACGACATGGCGATGTACATCTCGACGGCGCCACCAGACCCTGCGTACTTGACGGCGTCATTCGCTTGCGACTTGATCCCGACCGAGGCCAACGGCAACATTGGCCAGAACAGCCAAGGTTGGTGCAACTCAGAGGCGTCTGATCTGCTTTATGCAGCGGACGTCGATGCCGATGCGGCTTCCCGCGCTGGCAAGGTCAAGCAAGTGCTTGCGCTCATGGCAAAAGACCATGTGATGCTGCCGTTGATGCAGTTCCCCAAGTCTGGCTTCGCCCGTACCGACAAGGTCGGCGGACCATGGACTGGCGAACTCAACAACTACGCCGCGTTCAAAAACATTCACCTCTGGCAAGATGTCGACGGTGACGGGCAAATCGTGCTCGGTGCCGAACAGTGGCCGGAGTGTTTGAACCCGATCACGGAGTGTGCAAACTCTTCGTGGATGGTTTGGACAACCGCATTCCAGGTGATGCCGGGTGCCTACGAAACTACCAATGACGGTAAGTACGTGGTCACAAACCTGCTCTCTGGCGAGGCGAAGGTTGAAATCAAGAGCTAAACGCTCGAGATAAACAGAAATTAGCCAAGGTGCGTCGGTTCGGTTTTGCCGAATCGGCGCACCTTGTGCGTTGCGGTTGAAGTAGTTTCAATTTTGACATTGCGTTCTGATCGGCAAGAGTTGAAAAGATGTTTCGTTACATTCTGAGACGGTTGGCGTGGGCGATCCCGACGCTGCTGATCGTTACTTTCTTGGTTTATTTGGCGTTGCGTATCGGAACCGACCCTGTCGCCAGTTACAAAAGGGTCAACCCACGGGCGACCCGTGCAAAAGTTCAGCAATATATCGACGTGAACGGGCTCGACCCGAATTTCGTCAAAGGTTATTTGACCTGGTTGCGAAACTTCGTGACTGGTGATTGGGCGCCAAGCATCAAAGGCCGCCGCGAAGTTTGGCCGGCGCTGAAGGATGCGATGGCGAACACCCTGCGCCTTGGCACTGCGGCGACGGTCGTTGGAATCTTCTTTGGTTTGATCGCGGGAGTCTTTGCCGCTCTTCGACCCGGCGGCAAGCGCGATGTGTTCATCAACACCAGCGCCTTCGTCGGCATCTCTATTCCCCCGTTTATCAGTGCGATTCTGTTGCAACTGTTGTTCGCCGTCTATTGGCAGAGGTGGTTCGGCGAGAGCCTGTTTCCCACGTCGGGCGTCTATCCGCCGGGGCATTCTGGGTTTGATCTTCCGCTGATGATTCGCTACATGGTTCTGCCGACGATCGTCGTGGCGATTCAAATCATCGCCACCTACAGCCGGTATATGCGCTCGTCGCTATTGGATGTCTTGAATTCCGACTATATGCGAACGGCTCGATCAAAGGGCATCAGCGAGCGCCGAGTTTTGGTGAAGCACGGAATGCGCAACGCGCTGATTCCCGTGGTGACCATTGCCGCGCTCGATGTCGGTTCGATAGTCGGTGGTTTGATTATCACCGAAAATATTTTCTCGTATCCCGGCATGGGCCTATATTTCTTGAAATCTTTCGGCGAGGGCGACTTTCCGCTGTTGATGCCATGGATGGTCGTGATCGTCGCGTCAGTTTTGCTGTTCAATTTGATCGCCGACATCTCGTATGCATGGTTAGACCCGAGGATTCGACTTGAGTGACGTGACGCTACAACTCTCGCCACGACAGATGGCTTTTCGCAGATTCGTCTCGCACAAAGCGGCTGTTGCCAGTTGCGGGGTGATTCTCGCGCTCAGTTTGTTCGTGATTTTGGCGCCGTTAACGGCGCGCTACGGAGTCAATCAGTCGGTGCAGGCACCACCGAACTCGTTTCTGTCCCCGAGAGGCAACGCCTGGCTCGGCACCGATGACATCGGTCGCGACCTCTACAGTCGCCTGATTTTCGGGATACGCGTATCGCTGCTGATCGGTCTGGCAAGCGCGCTGATTTCGGTGACTTTGGGTTCATTGATCGGTGCGGTCGCCGGTTTTCGTGGCGGCAAATTTGACGACGTCATGATGCGGGTTACCGACCTGTTTTTGGCGTTTCCGTTTTTGGTGACGCTATTGGTCGTGCGAAACGTGCTCGGGGCCGTGCCATGGTTGAAGCCGTTGACGGGTGAGATGAACTCGGTGCGCTTCATCATCGTGTTGTTCGGCATTTTCGGTTGGATGGGCGTCGCACGAATCGTGCGCGGACAGGTGCTCTCGTTGAAGGAGCGCGAATTCGTTGAGGCCGCACGCGCGGTCGGCGCATCGCGAAGATACATAATCTCGCGCCATCTTTTGCCGAATTCGGTCGGCCCGATCATGGTGGCGCTCACTTTTTCGGTCGTGGGTGCGATTATCGGCGAGTCGACCTTGGCATTTTTTGGTTATGGTCCCCAGGCCGGCGACGGAGCGACATCTCTCGGCATCTTGGTTGGTGCCGCCAAAGGCGCCGTGCAAACAGGCTTTTGGTGGCTGGCGGTGTTTCCCTGTTTCGCCCTGATCGTCATCGCTTTGAGCATCAACTTCATCGGTGACGCGCTGCGAGACGCCACCGACCCGCGACTTGATCGGGGGGCATGATGGGCGAGAAGGTAATGCAGATTCGTGACCTGCACGTCACTTTTGACACGCCCTCGGGCCCACTTGAGGCGGTGCGCGGGGTCGACCTCGAAGTCGAGGCGGGTGAGTTGCTGGGTGTCGTGGGCGAGTCGGGTTCAGGAAAGTCGGTGACTTTCTTGGCCACCATGGGACTCTTGCCGACTCGGGCGCATGTGACGGGTTCTGTGGTGCTGGAAGGCGAACAGTTGATCGGCGCATCGGCCAAAAAGATGCGCGATGTGCGGGGTCGACTTTTGTCGATGATTTTTCAAGATCCTCTTTCGGCACTGAATCCGGTTCATCGAATCGGCGACCAGATCTCCGAGATGTTGCATTCGCACCAGAGCCTGACACGCCGCGAGTCTGAAAAGCGGGCCATCGAACTTCTCGACATTGTCGGCATCCCCCAGCCAGCCGACAGGGCGCGCCAGTATCCGCACGAGTTTTCGGGAGGCATGCGACAACGGGTTGTGATCGCGATTGCGATCGCGAACAACCCGAAAGTTTTGATCGCCGACGAGCCGACGACGGCTCTCGACGTAACTGTTCAGGCGCAGATACTGGAAGTCATCGAACGGGTGCAAGAGCGTTTCGGCACCGCGGTTGTGTTGATCACTCACGATCTGGGCGTAATTGCCCGCGTGGCCGACAGGGTGAACGTGATGTATGCGGGTCGAAATGTCGAACATGGCACGATCCATAGTTTGTTCGACCACCCGAGTCACCCGTATACGCGGGGCTTGCTCGCCTCACTGCCGCGGGCCGGCAAACAGCGCCTCAAACCGATCACGGGGTTTCCACCGAACATGCTGCAACCACCCAGCGGATGCGCGTTTCATCCGCGGTGCGAATTCGCCGCCGATGTCTGTCGCGGGGCAATGCCTGAATTGAGACAGATCGACGACCTGCAATCGGCCTGCGTGAGGGCCAAAGAATTGCCCCGAGCCGAGAGTTTCGTATGACGACACAGTTGTTGAAAGTCACGAATCTGGTCAAGAACTTCGAGTTGCGGGTCAACAACGGCGCGCGACGAAAAAAACGGATCGTGCAGGCGGTGACGAATGTGTCATTCGGCTTGGAGAAGGGTCAGACGCTGGGCCTGGTCGGCGAGTCGGGCTCGGGCAAGACGACTGTCGGTCGATGCGTCTTGCGCTTGATCGAGCCGACTTCGGGCACTGTCGAGTTCGAAGGGCAAGAACTCGGCTCGCTGAAGTTTGAGGAATTGCGGGCCCTGCGCCGAAAGATGCAGATCGTGTTTCAAGACCCGTTCGCCTCACTCGACCCGAAGATGACGGTTGGTGCCTCGATTTCCGAGCCACTCGTCGTTCAAGGCGTGCCGGGCGACCACACAGACAAGGTGATCGAGTTGCTCGAACTGGTGGGTCTTGCACCCGACCACGCCCAGCGGTTTCCGCACGAATTTTCGGGCGGGCAGCGCCAGCGAATCGGCGTCGCTCGCGCCCTCGCGTTGAACCCCGCGCTGGTCGTGCTCGACGAACCAGTGTCGGCGCTCGACGTCAGCATCCAGGCGGGCGTGGTGAACTTGTTCGAAGATCTGCAGCATCGACTCGGCATGAGCTATATCTTCATCGCCCACGACTTGTCGGTCGTTCGGCATATCGCCGATCGGGTCGCGGTGATGTACCTCGGCAAGATCGTCGAGATCGGCGATCAAAAAGCTGTTTATGAAAAACCGTCTCATCCGTATACCAAGGCGCTCCTGTCGGCGGTGCCAGTGCCCGACCCAAAGAGTGAGCGCGCTCGACAGCGCATCATGCTCGAAGGAGACGTGCCGTCGCCGGTGAACCCGCCGAGTGGTTGTCGATTTCGCACGCGGTGTTGGAAGGCGCAAGATGTTTGCACGCAGGAGGAGCCGATTTTAATGCAACGCGCGAGCGGCCAGATGTCGGCCTGCCATTTTCCAGAGTCTTAAAGATAGAGTTTCGGGGTGCGAAATTTCGTTACATATCTGACCATCGTGATCAACGTGGCGTCGATGCTGGCGATGATCGTCGGCGTGTTGTTGCACAGCGGTCGTGGCGGCGGCTTGTCTGACATGTTCGGTGGCGGCGGCTCAACCGCCCTCGGCTCGGCGGCCGCCGAGCGAAACCTGAACCGAATCACCACGGTTTTGTCGCTGGTTTGGATACTTACCGTGATTGCGCTGGGTTTGTTGCTGACAAACTAGATAGATTTTTACTGCAAGTCGGAGTGGCGAAATTGGCAGACGCACCAGCTTAAGGGGCTGGCGCTCGCAAGAGCGTGAGGGTTCAAGTCCCTCCTTCGACACGATAAGTGGTCTCGCCGACCCGCAGTCAGTGGTTAATATTTTTTTGGTGAAAGTTTTATCGTGACGCTCGATCATGCCGCGCGCGTCGCGTTGCAAAAGAAAACGTTGAGAACCCTTGTTGTCGGTCAGGTCGTGGCCGCGGCGGCTCTTTCGGCGGCGGTGACGGTCGGCGCATTCGTGATACAAGACATTCTCGGCCAAGACACGCCTTGGGGCGGCATATCTAGCGCCACATTCACCCTCGGTTCTGCATTCATGTCGCAGATACTGTCCCGAAAAATGAGCGTCAAGGGGCGTCGCGTGGGTCTGCAATACGGTTACAGCCTGGCGACCGTCGGCGGTTTGACGGCCGGTTTCGCCGTGCACAACAGTTCGCTGCCGCTGTTCATCTTGGGTTTGTTTCTTTATGGATCAGGCCAGGCGTCGAACCTGTTGTCTCGTTATGCGGCGATGGATCTCGCCGACGACGAACACAAAAGCGAGGCGATGAGCTACATACTTTTCGGCTCGACCTTTGGCGCGGTATTCGGCCCGATCTTGATCAAGCCGGCAGAGTCGCTCGGTGAAAATTGGTTCGGCTGGTCGACCTATACGGGCCCATGGGTCGCGTCGGCTGTTTTCTTCTTGTTTGCGCTGCTCAATGTGGCGACGAGGTTGCGACCCGATCCGCTCGAGGTCAGCGGTGGGCTCGTCTCGCAGCAGGGAGTCGGCGTCGCAAGGCCGAAAATCGGCGACGCATTTCGGACGATTTCGCAAAACACGAACTCGCGGGTGGCGCTCAGTTCAATGGTGATTTCACAGGTCACTATGGTCGCGGTGATGACGATGACGCCGGTTCATTTGAAACTGCATGGACATGAAGATGTGAGTCCGTATGTCATCTCGCTGCACATCGCGGGGATGTATGCGTTCAGCCCACTCGTCGGTAGATTCGTCGATCGACGCGGCAAGTTGATGTCGATCAGTTTGGGGGCGATTCTGTTGACGGCGGCGACCGTGATGGCGGCGCTCGCCGGAGAAGAGGCGACACTGTTATGGCCGTCGTTGTGGCTGTTGGGCATCGGTTGGAGTTTTGGTTTGATCGGCGGCACGAGTTTGATGGTCGAATCTGTACCCGCCAGTTCGCGAGTCACGGTGCAGGGCGCGGCCGACCTGATGATGAGTTTTTGTGGCGGGATGGCAGGCTTTGCCAGCGGATTCATTCGCAAGGCATTTGGCTTTCACATGCTCAGCAACTTGGGCACCGTGCTCGCGCTTGTGCTGGCGATCATCGGAGTGCGCAGATGGATGACGCTGAGAATGAGGGTGGCGACATGACCACGACCAGTCGGTCGAGAATCGATATTGGTGTAACCACGAACTGGTCGAATTGGGCTGGCAACCAGCGGGTGTCGGGCGTGTTGTGCGTCAAGCCGTCTACTGAAGACGAATTGCGATTCATCGTCGAATCCGCGGTGCGCAACAACCAACGGGTTAAAGCGATCGGCGCCGGGCACAGTTTCACGGGGATCGCCAAACCTGAAGAGTTGTTGGTCGACTTGTCGTCGTATCGCAAAGTAATTCGTATCGACAAATCGAACATGACGGTCGAGGTCGAGTCGGGTATCCAACTCTGGGTCTTGAACGAAGTTCTGCACGAACATGGTTTGGCGATGCAGAATCTGGGCGACATCGCTTATCAGACGATCGCCGGAGCGATTTCTACGTCGACCCATGGAACCGGGGCGAAGTTCACGGGTATCGCGGGGCAAGTTGTAGCACTGCGGGTCGTGCTCGCCGACTCGACCGTCGTCGCCTGCTCAGCCACCGAAAACACGGAGATTTTCAACTGCGCGCGAGTCGGGCTTGGGGCCATCGGATTGCTCAGCACGATCACGCTCAAGGTCGTGCATGCTTTCAATCTTGCGGTGATCGAAGAGCCGATGCGCGTGGATGCGCTGCTCGAAGATCTCGACTCGCACGTCGACGGCAACGATCATTTCGAATTTTTTTGGGTGCCGCACACGGGGTGGGCCCTGACGAAGAGAAATCGTCGAACCAGCGAGCCCGCCGCACCGATGAACGCGCTGTCGCATTGGTACTCAAAAACATTTCTCGAGAACTATGCATTCGGTGCCGTTTGTCGAATGGGCCGGATGATGCCGAATTTGATTCCGAAATTGGCGAAGGCGTTGCCGTCATCTGGTCGCAACGAATATTCGAACATCAGTTACAAGGTTTTTGCCAGCAAACGGATAGTGAAGTTCTATGAAATGGAATATGCAATTCCGCGTGAGGTGTGCGCCGAGGCGTTGAATCGGGTTCGTCGCGCCGTCGACGAGCACGGGTTTCTCTTGAATTTTCCGGTCGAGGTGCGGTTCACCGCGCCCGACGAGATTCCGCTGAGCACCGCCAGCCGTCGCAACTCGGCCTACATCGCCGTGCATGTATTCAAAGGCATGGACTACCTGCCATACTTCAAAGCCGTCGAAGAGATCATGGACTCTTACCAGGGTCGACCACACTGGGGCAAGATTCACTTCCAGACCGCCGATAGCCTGAGATCCAAGTATCCGCAATTCGAGCAGTTCCGCTCGGTTCGTGCAAGCGTCGATCCCGCCCGGGTATTCGGCAACGAATATTTGAAGAAAGTTCTGGGCAACTAAGCGATGTCGACATTTTCTGATTTGGGCGTGCCGCCGCGGTTCGCGAAAAAGCTCGACGAGCGCGGCATCTCGTCGCCGTTTGAGATTCAGGCTGCGACATTGCCCGACGGACTCGCCGGATTAGATGTATGTGGCAAGGCCCCGACGGGTTCGGGCAAGACGATCGCCTTTGGTTTGGTGTTGGCGGTGCGTCTGCGCAAGTCGAAACCCGGACATCCGGGCGGCCTAGTGCTCGTGCCGACTCGCGAACTGGCGATTCAGGTGGCGAAAGAAATCTCGTTGCTGTGCGATGGCACCGATTTGCGAGTCGCCATGGTTTATGGAGGTGCCGGTTACGGGCCTCAGGTGCGCGCCGTTCGCGGGGCGAGCATCGTCGTGGCGACCCCTGGTCGACTCGAAGACCTGATCGAGCGGGGCGATTTGTCGTTAGGCAGCGTGACGATCGCGGTGCTCGACGAGGCAGACCGCATGTCGGACATGGGTTTTCTTCCGGCGGTGCGACGAATTCTTCGCGACCTGCCGAAACAGCGGCAGGTGTTGTTGTTCTCGGCGACACTCGACGGTGACATCTCGCAGGTCGTGAAAGAGTTTCAGCACGACCCGCGTCGACATGAAACCAAATCTGAAGAGGCCGAACCGGACATCGACCACAAATTCTGGTTGGTGAATCGCAACGACCGCGTCGAAACCGTGGCGCAAATGACGAACCACTTCGAACGGATCATTCTTTTTTGTCGAACCAAGCACGGTTGCGATCGTTTGGCGAAACAACTCGGTGCAGCAGGGGTGAGGTCGTCGATAATCCACGGCAACAAGAGCCAGGCTCAACGCGAAAAATCGCTCGAAGAGTTTCGTCGTGGGCGGTCGAATGTTTTGGTGGCGACCGACGTCGCCGCCCGCGGAATTCACATCGACGACGTGCCTTGCGTGGTGCATTTCGACCCGCCGGCAGACCACAAAGATTACATCCATCGCTCTGGCCGCACTGGTCGAGCCGGTTCGAAGGGTGTCGTAATCAGCCTGGTCGACCCGTCGCAGCGTCGCTCGGTGTCGCGCCTGGCCAGAGATGCCGGTGTCGAGCCAGAGTTCGTCGGCCCAGAACTTGACGTTTCGACGAACGAATCGGTGAAGGTGCGACCGGGTTCGCTCGGTGGTGTCTTGCTAACTGTCGCGGCGGGGTAGCGCCGACTACAGGCAGATGTCTTGCGGCCGAATCGGCACGCGCGGCAATTCTTTGCCCGTGGCGTTTCGAATCGCGGCGGCGATGGCGGGCGTGACGGAGATGCATGGGGGTTCGCCGATGCCCTTTGCCCCGAGTGGCGCCTGCGGCTCGGGTTCTTCGATCATCACCGCGACAACCTTCGGGGCATCGAGCGCGGTGGGCAACAAATAGTCGGTGAAACTCGGGTTGCGCATCTTGCCATTGTCGAGAACGATTTCTTCCATTATCGCCAAGCCCAAACCTTGGGCGATGCCCCCTTCGATTTGACCAAGCGCGGCGACAGGGTTGAGCACTCGGCCCACATCTTGGGCGGTGGCGATCTGAATGACTTTGACCAGACCAAGTTCGACATCTACATCGACCACTGCGCGATGTGCAACGAAGGCGAATGCGACGTGGCAGTTGCCCTGACCGTCGGCATCTAGTTCTTCGGTTGGTCGATGATGATGCTCGAAAGTCTCGTCGATGACCACGCCCGTTGATGCCTCAACGACGCTGATCCGAAAATCGCCGATCATGTCGACGATGTCGGTGTCTTCGACGACCAAACGCATCGGGTCGATGTCGAACTTCGCACCGACATGTTCGAAAAGTTTTTGCCGAACGAGTCTGCAGGCGCCGTCAACTGCGCCGCCACTCATCCAGGTCTGTCTCGAGGCCGAAGTGCTGCCAGCCGAGCCGATGCCGGTGTCGACCGTGTCGAGAACGACTTCATCTACCCCGAGAATCGTTCTGGCGATCTGCGGGGCGAGCACGACGAAACCCTGACCAACCTCGACGGTCGCATATTTCAGCGTCGCGATGCCGTCGCTGAGGCGGCATCGGGCGACCGCGAAATCGTCGAAAGACTCGCTGTACATCAAATTCTTGATCGACACGCCCCAGCCGACCCCGCGAACGATGTTCTCGGGCAACGAGGTGAGCCCGGTTCCACCGACCAATTCGAGGGGGTCGGCGTTTTTCGCGAGAGGTGCGGGCATGGCGATGGCGTCGGTTTCGCGAATACAACGGGCGACCGGAGCGACGCTCTCGACAACCTGCCCAGTGATCAGCTTGTCGCCGGTCTGCATCGCGTTGATCAGGCGAATCTCGACGGGCGAGAGGTTGCAAGCCGCGGCGAGTTTGTCCATTTGACTTTCGTGCGCGTAGCAGGCCTGCACCACGCCAAAGCCACGCATCGCGCCACATGGCGGATTATTGGTGCGCACTGCGTAACCGTCGACGGTTGCGTTCGCGCACTTGTAGGGCCCTTGAATGTGGGTGACGCCGTTTATCAGCACGGCCGAACTAGTGGATGCGTACGCCCCGCCGTCGAAATACATCTTGGCTTCGATGCGTTGAAGCACGCCCGTACGCGTTGCATGGTGACGGATGTAAATCTTCGCCGGGTGACGGTGCACATGGCCGAAGAACGACTCTTCGCGACCGTATTGCATTTTGATCGGTCGCGAGGTGCGCAGGGCGAGCAACGCACAATGAACCTGCAGACTTATGTCTTCGCGGGCACCGAACGCACCACCCACACCGCCGAGAGTCAGTCGCACCTTTGTTTCGGGCAAGCCAAGACATGCGGCGATCTGTTTGCGATCTTCGTGCAGCCACTGGGTGGCCACCCACATTTCGACTCCCGCCCCGCCCGGGTCGGGCAACGCCAATGCGGCCTCGAGACCGAGAAACGCCTGGTCTTGCATGCCGATTTCATAGACGCCTTCGACGATCACTTCGCCTTGCAAATTTTGGTCGCCAGCGATGATTCGTTGGTGGCGAATCAGGTTTCCGTCCGGGTGCATCGGCATCGTGTTTGGCAAGAGCGCGACTTCGGCATCGGTGACTGGTTGCAGAATCTCGTAGTCGACCTTGATCGCCGCCAGCGCACGACGGCAGGTTTCAGGGTGGTCGGCGGCGACCGCGGCAATTGGCTCGCCCATGTAACGAACGACTTGATCGGCAAAAACCGGTTGGTCACTCGAGATCAGGCCGTAAGTCTTTTTTCCGGGCACATCTTCGGCGGTGATTATCGCCTCGACTCCAGAAATTTTGTAGGCGGCCGACAAATCTATGTTGACGATTCGTGCATAGGGGTGGGGGCTGCGAAGCGTCGCACCCCAGAGCATGTGCTCGGCGTGAAGATCAGATGAAAACTCGAACTGACCCGTAACTTTCGCCACGCCGTCGGGTCTTAGCGCCGAGGTGCCGAGAACGTCTCGACGGGTGCTGGTCTGCGTGGCTTGGCTCAATTTCGTGCCGCCTTGCGCGTGGCGACCGCGGTCGTGACCGCTTCGAAGATGCGTCCGTAGCCCGTGCATCGACAGATGTTGCCGGAGATCGCCTCTTTGATTTCGAGTTCGGACGGATCGGGATTTTTGTTGAGCAGATGTTCGATCGCCACAACCAGACCTGGCGTGCAAAAACCGCATTGCACGCCGCCCTCGGTGATGAATGCATCTTGAACCTCGGTCAAGCCATTCTTTTTGGCCAAACTTTCAACGGTGGTGATCTCAGAATCGATCGCCGTCGCCGCCATGACCAGACACGAACAAACCGCTTCGCCGTCGATGATCACCGTGCAGCTTCCGCATTCGCCCTGCTCGCATGCGCCTTTCGCGCCGGGAAGCCCGAGTCGTTCGCGCAAAACATAGAGAAGGCTCTCGCCGATCCATGCGTCTTTGACCTGATGATGCTCACCATTGACGGTCAAACTGTAAATCTCGTTGCCCACGCTCATTGAGCACCCGATCTCTGCAACAATCGACCCGAAAGTTTCGCGACGGCGTGGCGACGATAATCGGCGGTGCTGCGGTGATCGTCGATCGGTCGCGCCTCGGTCGCGACTCGTTGCCCGAACTCTGCGGCGAGTTTCGCGTCGATCGTGGCGGTCTGCTTCAGGTCGACTTTTGTTGCCAGCCACTGTTCGGCTTGTCGACAGCGAATCACCGTCGGGCCGACCGCGCCCAACGCCACCGCGACGGTGCCCGCCGCGCGATCGACGACCAGACAACACGAAGCCACAGAAATCACCATCGCGTTTCGCACGCCGACTTTTGCGTAGCCCTGCCAACCACGCACGATCGGCATCGTCGCCGAGACGATGATTTCGTCGGGCATTTTGGCGTTGCGTTTGACCCCGACCATGAATTCATGGATTGATACCGCGCGCGACGCGCTCGCCGAACGAAGGTTGATCATGGCGTCCAGCGCGCTGAGCACCGGAAGCCCGTCGCCCGCGGGCGAGCAGGTGCCGAGGTTGCCACCCAACGAACCTGCGGCGCGAATCTGCGGCGACCCAACCGTGCGGGCCGCTTGCCCGAGCGCGGGGACGAGTTGGGCTATCTGTCCGGTTTCCATTTCTTGATACGGAAGTCCGGCACCGATTGAAATTGTCTTGCCGTCGATTTTGACCGCGCGCAATTCTGCAACTCGGCGCAGGGCGATGACATCCACGGGTTTGCGGTGGTTGAAATTAATCTCGACCATCAGGTCGGTGCCACCTTGAAGCAAAAGCGCCGACGGGTTCGCCGCCATCGCGCTCAACGCGTCGGTCAGCGTGCGGGGCACGACCACGCTCACGCTTTGCCGTCCCAGTTTGAAAATGCGTCGATCATCGCTTTCACATCACCCAACGGATACAAGATCGGGCAGGTGGCACCGTTGTTGAGATAGTGCGTCACCCTCTGGCGAGCCTCGGCAGGTGTGCCGCTCGCCGTCAACATCTGCACAATCTCATCGGGCACATGCTTCGACGCGGCGACCACCTGTTCATGTGTCGCCGGCCAGGTGAGCACAGAACCCACCTTGTCGAGCAGAGATTGCGGCACGCCCGAAGCCTTCATGATGTGCGGCTGTTGGCCCAGATATTGCGTGACCATCTGCCTGGCCATGTCGAGGGCGGTCTTGCGATCTTCGTGCACGCTGCAAACGACCAATTGCGGTCGGTCGATCGATTCGATCGTGCGACCGGCCCGCTCCGCGCCGATCGCGAGAGCCTCGATCGCCTGGCGGTTGTATTCGGGGGAGACCAGATAGTTCAAGACGACGCCGTCAGCGATTTCGCCGGTGAGTTCCATCATTTGCATGCCGGTCGCGCCGATGTATATCGGCACGTTCTTTGGTCGACGCGGTTGGTAGACATAGTCGAGTTCGACGCCGTCGAGATTTACGAACTCACCCTTGAATGTGACTGTCTCGTTGTTCAACAGCGCGCGCACCGCGGTGACGATCTCGCGCATCGCGCGAAGCGGTTTGGCCCGCGAGATGCCGACCTTGGCGGCCAATGGATCCCACCAGGCGCCGATGCCGAGGATGACCCGACCTGGCGCCAGGTCATCGAGAGTCGAAAATGTCGCGGCCAATCGCGCGGGATTGCGGCTCCAACAGTCGACCACGCCCGAGCCGACCTTCAGTTTTGTCGTCACCGAGGCGAAAGCCGCCATCGGCACGGTGGCTTCGCGAACCAGCCGGCTTTCGGCTTGCCACACGGCCTCGAAACCTTTGGCTTCGGCGTAACGCGAAAACTCCATGCCTTCAGAAATTTTGTGGGCATCCTGCAGATAGAGGGCGACCCGAGCCGCGCCGTTTTTCGTCTGCGACATCAATTCTCCAATCTCTTGTGCAGGCGAACCGCCTGTTCGTTGGCTTTCGACCGAACTTCGTCTAGATCGACCCGAGTCGGTCGCCCGTCTTGCAAAACTTTTTCTCCGTCGACTTCGACGCTCAGCACTTGCAGGTTCGTGGTGAATGCGCTGTGCCAGGGACTGTCGGCGAAATCGTAGTTGTAGGTGACTTTGTCATGTCGGGCCTCGGGGAAAAAATCGTAACTATTGGCGAGCCAAGACCAAACCGTCGCGGGATTCTCTGTGACATCAAACTCGCGCAACCGCGCATAGGCCAGACGGGCCTCGTCGTTCATGTCGGCGCCGATGCCGTCGGTGCCCAAGAGAACCCTGTTGTTTCGCCTGGTCGGTTTGGCGTAGCCGACGGCATTGTTCATGTTCGAGCGCGGATTGTGCACGAGATAGCCCTTGATGTCGCGATCAAGGTGCACACCGTGAACCAACAACCAGTCGTCTTGCGCGAGTTTTTCGAGCCTCGCGCCCGCTTGCGAATCTTCCGGGCCTTCGGCGACATGAATGTGCACGCCGACAGAGTGCTTCTTGGCCAACTCGGCGGCGCCGTGCAGGGTCTCGTCGCTACATGTGAAAGCCGCGTGCACGCCGACCATGCCCCGACCACCCGATGAAAGAAAGTCATCGCACTCGGTCAAACCGCGCGCCGCACCGTCAGTTGTTTTCGACAGCGGCGAAACTTTTGAAAGCAACTGATTTTGGTTGCTGAAACGGTCCGTGACCCCATAACAGGCGTTCACTCGCACGCCGACCTCGGCACAAGCGCGGGCGATTGTCGACAACGAGCCTTCGATGCAGTTCGGCGACTCGTGGTGATCGATGATGCAGGTTGTGCCGCTCATCAGCGCCTCGGTCGCGCCGAGTTTCGCCGACCAATAGATCATGTCTAGATCGAGAGCCGCGTCGAGCCGCCACCAAATATCTTGCAGTATTTCTAGAAACGACCCGGATGTTCTATTCGGTGCCGGCATACCCCGCGCGAGAGTCGAGTAGAGATGATGGTGCGCGCAAACCTGGCCGGCAGTTTGGCTCGACATGGTCAGTCTTCGTCTTTGGTGCGACGCATCGGCAGCCTGTTGCGCCACACACCGTCGAGATCGTGGAGGGCAGCCGCAACCGCGCCGGCCGTGGGCACCAGACCAATCTCGCCGACGCCTTTGATGCCGTATGGCGCGTTGGGTTGCGCCGATTCGACCAATTCAACCTCGATCGCCGGCACATCTTTGGCGCGCAAGATGCCGAGACTGCGCAACGTCATGTTGGTCGGAAAGCCAGTCTCGGGGTCGGAGGGGAAGTCTTCGGTCAACGCGTACCCCAATCCCATGTGCACGCTGCCTTCTACTTGACCCTCGCACAAAGTCGGATTGACGATTTTGCCGACGTCGTGAATCGCGACGACCTTCTCGATCTTTTCTGTATGGCGGTCGGCGATCACCAATTGCGCCGCGTAACTGAATGTCGAATGAATGATCGGGTTGACGACGCCCGGTTCGCCGAGTTTGTTCGTCCAATCGACCCGATATTCGCCGACATGATCAACCTCGGGTGTTCGACCCGCCTTGATCGCCGCCTGACACGCGCTTTGCACCGCGCCCGCGCCCATCAACGTGCCGCGCGACCCGGTGGTTTGACCGAAACCAAGTTCGCGGGTGGTGTCGACGATGACATCGATCAACGCAGCGTCGACGCCGAGTTCTTGCACCGCGACCTGGGCGGCCACCGTGTTGATGCCTTGCCCCATTTCTGTCCAGCCGTGGCGGACCTCGATGCGACCGTCGTTGCGAAATCTGACCACGGCTTTCGACACTTCTTTGAATCCGTTGCCAAGACCGCTGTTTTTCAGACCCAACCCGAGACCCACCGCCTTGCCGGCGGCGATTGCCGCATCGTATTGCGGTTTGATTTTGTCGAGACAAATCTCGGCGCCGAGGCATCCGTCATCCATGATTTGACCTGGTCCCCAGACGACGCCGGGTTTGATCACGTTGCGCTTGCGAATCTCCCAACCCGATAGACCCGTCAGTTCAGCCAGGCGATCCATCACGCCTTCCATCGCAAATTGCGCCTGGTTCGCGCCAAAGCCGCGGAAGGCCCCGCAGATCGGGTTGTTGGTGCGCGCCGCGATCGCCTCGACGTCGATGTTCGGCACATGGTACGGCCCGCTGGCGTGACCAGCCATGCGCTCGAGCACTTTCATGCCGACGCTGGCGTAGGCACCGGAGTCGCCGAGCGCCCTGACGCGTAGAGCCGTCAGTCGACCGTCGGCATCGCAAGCCGCTTCATAGGTCATTTCGATCGGGTGGCGTTTGGCGTGCATCAAGAAGCTTTCTTCGCGCGAGAGCGTGCACTTCACGGGCAGATTCAAAATCCATGCGGCGAGCGCGGCGTGGGCCTGGTTGCTCATGTCTTCTTTTCCGCCGAATGCGCCGCCGTTTGTGATCAGCTCGACCGTTACCTGCTCGTTTTCGATGCCGAGCAGACGGGCGATGTCGTTGCGGTCGTCCCATACGCCTTGGCCACCCGAATAGACATGAAGTCCGCGTTTTTCGCCGACCGTCGTCGGCACGGCCAAACTGCTTTCTGGTTCAAGAAAAGCGTGTTCGATTCTTTGGGTGTTGAAAGTTTCGCGAACGCGGTGAACGCTCGCGGCGAGTGCCGAATCGACGTCGCCGCGTTGATAGGTGCTCTTCGACAAGACATTGTCTTTCGTCTGCCATACGGCGATTTCTTTGCTCGCGATCGCCGCACGCGGGTCGGTCAATGGTTTCAGAACTTCATATTCAATGGCGACTTTTTCGACCGCGTCGCGGGCATGTTGCCGTGAATCGGCGACGACGACGGCCAGTACGTCACCGGCGTAAGAGGTGAAACCACCGACCGGAATCAGCACCGGCCAATCTTTGTAAATAATGCCCATCATCAATTCGCCGGGCACATCTTTTGCCGTGAGTACCGTCTCTACACCCGGCTCGAGCAATGCCTGTGAGGTGTCGATCGTGAGAATCTTCGCCCGTGCGTGCTTGGTGAACACGAGCGCCGCATGCAACATCGATGCCGGTCGCAGATCGTCGATATAGTCACGATCGCCAAGTGCCAGCAACTCGGCCTCTTTTTTTACCATTCGTGTGCCGAGACCACCGGTTGTTATCACAGGCTTGTTTTCGCCTTTGGCGACCGTTTCGATCGCGTCGAGAATTTTCACGTACCCCGTGCAACGGCAGAGATGCGCGCCGAGATGTCGCGCCATATCTTCGCGTTTTAGAGCGGCGCCTTTCTTGTCGATCTGTGCCTTGGCTCTGACGACGATGCCGGGAATACAAAAACCACATTGCAAACCGCCGCACGCGGCGAAGGCATTGGCGAAACTTTCTCGTTCGGCTTGACTGACACCTTCGAGCGTCGTGACCTCGCTGCCGGCAACCTTTGCGAGCGATTGTTGACAACTGACGATCGCTTTGCCGTCGATCAGAACGGTGCAACATCCGCATTGACCGCTCGGAGAACAGCCGTCCTTGGCCGAGGTGATGTTCAGTTCTTCGCGCAACGCCGCCAGCAGGTGCGGATGGTCGGCGCTGACCGAAACAGGCTGTCCGTTGACTATGAAATTGACGCGCCCACCGAGACTCGTTTCGGCGCCTGAGATCATCTCAGTGGTCATGTATTTACCATACCCGCATTGAACTTCAGGTTTACAGATTGTAAAAAACGGCTTGACCTGCCGATCTATTCGATAACGACGCCCCGTTGACCCGTAATCCGACCGTAAACCTCGGGTCGGCGATAGCGATCGAAGTCAAACAGGGTGTTTTTGTAGTTGGCGCACCAATCTAGATCGCAATCTGCCGTGATCACCTCGTCAGAGTTGGTTTGAGTCTTGGCCAAAATTTCGCCTGAGGGCGCGATGATGCTCGAGTCGGCGAGACTGTCGACGCCCTCTTCGACGCCGCCTTTGGCCACACCGACGACGAAAGTTCCGTTTTGGTAGGCGCCACTTTGCATCACCAACGCGTTGTGAAACCCCTGCAGAGCATCTTGGGACGGATCGGGCACATAATGCAATGGCGTGTTGTAACCGCAAAGGATCATTTCGACGCCCTGTAGTCCCATCACGCGATAACTCTCCGGCCAACGGCGATCGTTGCAAATCATCATGCCGATGCGCCCGCCGAAGGCCTTCCAGACGCCGAATCCCTCGTCGCTCGGGGTGAAGTAATAGCGCTCGGCGTGTTGGAAAGGTCGGTCGGGTTCATTTTTTTCGTGACCCGGTATGTGCACCTTGCGATACTTGGCGACGACTTCGCCTTTTTGGTCGACCAAAATCTGCGTGTTGAACCGCTGTCTGGATGGTGTTAATTCTGCGTAGCCGAGACAAAACCCGACCCCGAGTTTTTTGGCCTCGTCGAACAACGGTGCCGTGATGGGCGAGGGCATTTCTGTTTCGTACCAATGGTCGGCGTCCGAGATATTTTCGACGAACCATCGCGGGAAAAATGTCGTCAGCGCCAGTTCGGGAAACACGACCAGTTCGGCTTTTTTCGCGGCGGCCTCTCGCAGCATCGCGATCAGGCGCGCGACCGCCGTCTTGCGGTCGTCAGTTTTTTGAATCGGCCCGAGTTGTGCGGCCGCGACACGAAGATTGCGTGCCACGAATCAGACCTGGGCTTCGAGCGTGGTCAAAGAAAGCATCGTGTGCAAAAGAATATTCGCACCCGCCTCGAGGTCTGAATCGGCGGTGAACTCGGCGGGGTTGTGGCTGATTCCTTTGACGCTCGGCACGAAAATCATTCCGCTCGGGCAAATCCGCGCCAGCATTTGGGCGTCATGACCCGCACCCGAGGGCATGCGTCGCACCGTATTCCCTTGTTCTTTTGCGATTTTTTCCACGCACGCCACGACTTGATCATCGAAAATCACAGGTTCGAATCTGGCAAGCACCCTCGTCGAGATAGTCACGCCCTCGCTGTCGGCGATCTTCGTCAGAAAACTCGCGATTCGCTTTTCGGCTAGTTGCAACAGGTTCTCGTCCGTGTTTCTGACATCGAGCGTCAATGTCGCCCGCGCCGGAACAACATTCGTCAAGTTCGGATGCAGATCGACTTTGCCGACGGTGCAAACTTGGTCGCCCCCGAGTTCTAGCGCCAAGTTGCGAACAAAGACCGTGATCTCGGCGGCGACATAGGCGGGGTCATGGCGCAGCGACATTGGCGTCGTGCCCGCGTGGTTCGACTGGCCGTGGATCGTCACCTCCTGCCATGAAATGCCCTGCACGCTCGTCACCGCACCGATGCGGGTGTGGTTGGCCTCGAGCATCGGGCCCTGCTCGATGTGCAACTCGACGAATGCATGCGGAATCTTGCCGGGGCACGGTGCGGGGCCCGCGTAGCCGATGCGCGCAAGTTCGTCGCCGAACTTGACGCCGTCGATCGAGACGATGTCGAGCGCCGTCTCGACGGTCATCCCGCCGACATAAACGAGTGATCCCAACATGTCGGGCGCGAAACGTGCGCCTTCCTCGTCGGTGAAGATACCGACGGCCAAAGGTCGGGGCGGTTTGATCTTCGCGTCTTGGCAGGTCTGAATGACTTCAAGCGCGGCAAGCACGCCGTAACAACCGTCGAATCGGCCGCCCGTGCGCACCGTGTCGATGTGCGAACCCGACATCACCGGTGAAAGTTCAGCCGTGTTCCAGGTGCCGATGATGTTGCCGACCGAGTCGATCGAGATCTCGAGACCCAATTCGCGCATCCATGAAACGACGAGGTCGCGGCCGTGCTTGTCTTCATCGGTCAGGGCCAGCCGGCAGTTTCCTCCGCCCTCGATGGGTGAAATCTCGGCGAGCGCCTCGATGCGACTTTTGAGGCGCGGATAATCGATCTTCAAACCCAATTGGGTGTCGCGAAAATCTCCGAGAGGCACTACAAGATTTTAGGCGCAAATTTGCCACAATATATATGTGATCGAACGACAACGAGTCGCCCGAGCAATGGCGGCTGAGGAGGATGCCTTCGTTCGACGCCACCCAAAATCACAGCGTGCATATGAGGCGGCCAAACAGTCTCTGATTGGTGGCGTACCGATGCCATGGATGAAACGGTGGGCGGGGCCGTTTCCGATTTCGATCGACCAGGCGAGCGGCGCCCGGTTCACCGACATCGACGGCAACGAATTCGTGGATTTTTGTCTGGGCGATACAGGCTCGATGACGGGTCACGCCGTCAAAGAAATCAACGCGGCAATCGTGCAGCAACTCGAACGCGGCTCGACGACGATGTTGCCGAGTCAAGACGCGACATGGGTCGGCGACGAATTGACCCGCCGGTTCGGCCTGCCGAAGTGGCAGTTTTCGATCAGTGCGACCGACGCGAATCGTTTCGTGCTGCGAATCGCACGACACATTACAAAGCGACCGAAGGTGCTGGTTCATGACTGGTGCTATCACGGCACGGTGGATGAGACGCTCGTGATCGCCGACCCCGAAATGAGAACTATTTCGAGGCATGGCGCGATCGGGCCGCAGGTTCATCCTTCTTTGACGACGCGGGTCGTACCGTTCAACGATTTGGAAAATCTCGAAAAACAGTTGAGTTTCGGCGATGTGGCTTGCATGTTGATCGAGCCAGCGTTGACGAACATCGGCATCGTTCTGCCCGAGCCCGGATATTTGGACGGTGTTCGCAGGTTGACGCGCAAGCACGGCGTGATTCTGATAATCGATGAAACCCACACCATTTGCGCCGGACCGGGCGGGGCGACGAAGTTGTGGAACCTCGAGCCCGACATCTTGGTCATCGGCAAAACGATCGGCGGGGGAATCCCGGTCGCCGCCTACGGCGTCACCCAAGAGATCGCCCGACAGATCGCCGTTCCGTTAGACAGCCATGACGCGGACGTCTCGGGTCTGGGTGGCACGCTCGCGGGAAGCGTGTTGGCGATGGCGGCGGTGCGCGCAACTTTGACCCACGCACTTCTGCCTGAACAGTTCGACAAGACGATCGCCTTGGCCGAACGTTGGACGGACGGCGTCGACCAAGCGGTACGGGCGAAGAAACTGAACTGGAGCGTGCAACGACTGGGGTGTCGAGCCGAATATTGGTTCACAACAGCGCCGAGAAACGGGGCTGAGGCGGCTGCCGGTGTCGACCCCGACCTCGAGACTTTCATGCACTTGTTCGCCTTGAATCGCGGAATACTGCTGACACCGTTTCACAACATGGCGCTCATCTCACCGTTTCACACCGCGCACGATATAGATCTGCATACGGCGGTTTTTTCCGAAGCCCTTGACGCGCTGCACAAATAGCCTGGCTGATCAGTGACTCTTTGGCAGTTCGCCGCGATCGCCCTGATCGTTTTCGGGGCTTCGCTGATGCAGGCCCTGTTCGGATTTGGTTTTGGTCTGATCTCGGTGCCGTTGATGATTTTTTTCGTCGACCTGCCAACCGCCGTGGTGACTGCGACGGCGGTGTCCACGGTCAGTTGCAGCATTCAGTGGTTCGAATCTCGGGCGATCAGAGCCCGTCAAATCTCGGTGCGTCTCGTGATCTCTGCGCTGTTTGGCATGCCCTTCGGCCTGTGGCTGTTGGTGAACTTGGATGCACGGCCAATGAAGGCCGTTCTCGGTGTCGTCGTGATGATCGGCGTCTTTTTGAGCGTGAAGGGGTTTGACTTGCGCAGGTTGCCCGTCTGGTTCGACTATTCGATGGGTTTGCTAGCGGGCGTGTTGTCGACTGCGACATCCACCAACGGGCCGCCGTTGGTGTTCTTGTTGCACTCGCGACATTATTCGCCCGAAAATTTTCGCGCCGTGCTGAACAGGGTTTTTACCGTTCTCAATTTCTTGACGCTGCTTACTTTCTATTTTGCGGGAAAGATCGATATTGACGTCGTGAGGTTGTCGGCGCTGGCGATTCCGGTGATGTTCGCGGGTGTATATCTGGGCACGAAGGCTCGCAGACTTGTCGACGCCGATCAGTTCAGAAGCCTGGTTGTCGCCCTGTTGTTCGCAACGGGGTTGAGCGCGATCTTGAATTCGATTCTCGGCTAGCGCGCGAACCACTCGAGCCATTGGCGACGATCAGTCGGGGTGAACACGGGGTTCGTCTCAAGGACTGTTTCGAGCGATGCGGTCGGCGCGGCCGAATATTGATGACCGGGGCAGACGATGGTCTGATGCGGCATGGCGGCAAGAGTCTGCAAACTTTCGTACATCAAAGCCGGGTCCGAGCCGGGCAAGTCGGTGCGACCGCAGCCCTCCAGAAAAAGTGTGTCACCCGCGACCAATCTGTTCGCGACGCGGAAACACTGGCTTCCGGGGGTGTGGCCCGGGGTGTGCACGAACGTGATGTCGATCTCGCCGACCGAGATTTTGTCGCCGCCCTGATGTTGGATCAAATCTTTTTCGTCGACTCCCGTCGTGCGCACGACCCACTTTGTTTCGTGCTTGTTGATGTGAATCGGCACTTGCCGTTTTTCGAGCAGCGCCGCGACGCCTTCGATATTCATGCCCATCATCGAGCCGCCGACATGGTCGGGGTGGTAGTGGGTGGCGAGCACGCCGGTCAATCGCATTTCGTCGTCGTCGACGATCTGCATGATTTCA
>Ga0194124_10000751_pt1 | contig 46265 bp, 56 predicted proteins | sample TA2KigCas0mmetaG_FD_148605 | JGI IMG/M metagenome (GOLD analysis project Ga0194124, IMG submission 148605) | Freshwater microbial communities from Lake Tanganyika, Tanzania - TA2015031 Kigoma Deep Cast 0m | ecosystem: Environmental > Aquatic > Freshwater > Lake | place: Tanzania: Lake...
GATCACAGCATTAAAAAGTCATGTTGTTTTATCCGTCGATGTTCTCATCCTTGTGAACTGGATTCACATGATCGAGATGGATGTCATTGCGCAGACGCTTTCACATGTTTCACGCGAAATTCCGATCAAACATGTTGTCATGGATACGATACGCGCAGGCACACCCGGCTATCGTTTCACGCATTCGCAAGACGATTTGTACCGTCTTGGCGGCATCAAAAATGTGATCGCGGCGGATGATGTCCGCGATCTTGTGATTGTTGAAATGAAATCGCAGTAAAGCTCAGCAATTAAAACGCGATTTTTTCAACGTGCATTTTCCATCCGCCTGTGTCCGGAGCATAATAAACCGCATCGGTGCGGCCCGCAGCGTGAGTGGCAGCGAGTGCTTTCGCTGATCGTCCGCCTGTCTGACACACAAAAATCAAGAGTTTTCCCAATGGCAATTTTTGTGGATCGAATGACGAGAGCGGACGATTAACGGCCCCGAAATATGGCCACCCTGATATTCATTCACTTCATGCACATTGAAGATATGACATTCACCACTTTCAACCGCCTTTTGCATATCATCATGCTCGATGGCGGGAGTGCTTGATGAACCAAGTAAGCGAGAGATCAAAGCTGCAATTGACATTATTCATGACTCCTTGATTGAAACTTAAGCGGCAGTTTTCGTGGCGCTGAATTGCGTGAAGGCTTCAAGTGCATGACTTGCATACATCGCAGAGGGTCCAGCTCCCATAGAGATGGCCATACCGAGCGTCTCGAGCACTTCTTCGCGTGTTGCGCCATGATCAATTGCGGCTTTGACATGGAAGGCGATGCAATCATCGCAACGTACCGCAATGCCGATCGCCAGTGCGATCAATTCTTTGGTCTTGGCATCAAGGGCGCTTGGTTGAAGAACCGCTTGAGCGATTGATGAAAATCCTTTCATCACATCTGGATCGCCTGAGCAGAGATTGCGTAACCCTGCGGAAAGTTCGCGAAAACATTGTGGCCAATCACGAGAATAAGAAGACATCGATCCTTCTCTAGGTTAAGTTGCATGGTCGGAAGGTAGGCACCTTGCCCTTTCTATATATTAGAGTTTAGTAATTTAATAAGTCCCGTAACAAAACGATCCGGTCTCGCTCTATGCAGCTTGAAGAACTCGCCCCCCGAGCCGCCGAAGCCGAGGCTTTTTTGAAGGCGATGGCCAATCGGTATCGTTTAATGATTTTATGCCAGTTATATCACGGCGAAAAATCCGTCACAACGCTGCAAGGAGGCGTGGGTCTTAGCCAATCGGCTTTATCGCAGCATCTTGCCCGTTTGCGGGAAGACGGCCTTGTCAAGACGCGGCGGAATCGCAGACGATTTTCTATTCGCTCGCGACCCCGAACGTGTCTGAGTTGATTGGTCTGCTTTACCGGCTTTATTGCGGACCTGGTGCGTCAGCCTAATTCGTTTCGGTCACTTAGCTTCCGCCGAATTTCCGATCCCATGTGAGGACAAGAGCTTTCGCCTTCTCGACGTCGGATTGGTCCATCATGGTCAATAATTTAGTACGGGTTTCGGCCGCTAAAGTCCGTCGCTCATTTTGCCAGGAGGCAAGCCGGATGATGGCGATGCTCAGCCATTGATAGGCACCAATCATATCCACCTCGGTGCCGACACCGGTGGCATAACACATACCGAGTGCATATTGGCCTTCGGGGGAACCGCCCTCAGCCGCTTTTTTGTACCATTTGACCGCCGCCACTTCTTCTTTCTTGACGCCCTGACCCATGCGGAACATTTCGCCCATCATATATTGTGCGGTGGGTTCGCCATCATCGGCGAGGGGCCTTAATTCCTTATAGGCCTTGGCAAAATTGCCTTGGCTATAGGAGGCAACGCCATCCGAGAGCGTCGTTGTCATAAAGGGGATGAGGACGAGCATTGTAAAGAAGGCCAGCGCGACGGTCGCGGCGATTGCGAGGGTCCAGCGAGTGCTATTCATGAGTGTGTGCCTGACGAACCCAAACCATACATTGCAGTAACTAGGCAATTTCCATGCCTCGCGCCAGTAGCGAAAGCGGACCCGCCGGATTTTGGTTTTGTCATAGAAGTGTCATAAAACGATTGCGTGTGCAGGCCGGTTCAAGGAGGGCGGGTCTTTGGAGATCCATATCTTTGCCGCCGTTCTGTTCGCGGCCATGCTTCACGCCGGGTGGAATACGCTCGTCAAAGCCGGTTCGGACAAGCTTGTCTCGACAACTTTAGTTGCTGCGGGCGGCGGGCTCATTGCGCTGCCTTTGATTTTTGTTACGCCCTTACCAGCGCCTGAATCTTGGCCTTATCTATTAGCCTCGGCAATCATTCATATTGGCTACTTCACTGCGATTGTTCTTCTTTATCGCAATGCCGATTTGTCCGTTGCCTATCCGGTCACGCGCGGCTCGGCGCCCCTTCTTGCAACCATTATTGCAGCCCTGACTCTCGGAGAGCTTCCAACCGGTTTGGCTTTAACGGGTGCTTTGTCTTTGAGCCTGGGAATCATGTGGCTTGCGACTGATGGTATTCGCAAAGGGGGACTCGATCGAACAACTTTATTTGTTGCTTTGATCAATGCAGGAATCGTCGCACTTTATACAGTTGTTGATGGTATGGGCGGACGCCTTTCGCAGCATTCCGTGAGCTACAATATCTGGCTTGAATTTCTTGATGGTCTCTTTTTTGTGCCGCTTGCGCTTTTCATTCGTGGTCGATCGTTGATACGCCCTTTAATCACCCAATGGAAAACAGGGTTGCTTGGTGGCGGCGCCGCTTTTGCGTCTTATGGGATTGCCATATGGGCGATGACAGAAACACCGATTGGCCATGTGGCAGCCGTGCGTGAATCATCAGTGTTTTTCGCAACACTTTTTGGCGCATTATTTCTGGGTGAAAAATTTGGACGCTCGCGTTATGTCGCGGCAGCTTTTGTTGCTCTCGGGCTTGCTGCATTGCGCTACGGATAATGCAAGCAAACCGCAGATTTTCTCAAGTAAAAGGCGTCCATAGCACATCTTCAATATGCGGTGCGTGTGTTGCAAGCATCACGAGACGGTCAAAGCCCATCGCAATGCCCGATGTTGGCGGCATAAAAGATAGCGCTCTGAGAAGGTCATCATCAATCGGATAGCGCTCACCATAAATTTTCTCCTTAAGCGTCATGTCTTTTTCAAAACGCTGCCTTTGTTCATGCGTATCCGTTAATTCGCAAAATGCATTTGCAAGTTCAACGCCGCAAACAAATAATTCAAATCGTTCCGCAACCAGAGGATTTGATGGCTTTGGACGCGCAAGAACGGCTTCAGAAATCGGATATTCGCAAAGAATTGTTGGACGTGTGATTCCTAAATGCGGATCAATTTTTTCAACCATCACACGCGAAAATAAATCAGCCCAAGTGTCATCTTCCGCCACACGTATTCTGGTTTTGATCACGGCATGAGAGAGCCGATCGCGATCTGGCACACCTTCAGGCGTTGTGGCGAGGAGATCAATTTCGGCGAAACGTTCAAAAGCTTCAGCGACTGTGAGTCGTTCCGCATCGGCAAAGGGATCGCATGAATGACCGCGTTGCTTGAAAATTTTTACGCCGGATGTTTCTGCCGCCAAAGCGAGAAGCCTCATGCAATCGTTCATTAACGCCTCATAAGGCTCCTCCGTCCGATACCATTCGAGCATCGTAAATTCGGGTGCGTGCAGCGCACCGCGCTCGCGTGACCGAAAGACGCGGGCGAAATCGAAAATCCGCTTTTCACCCGCAGCAATCAGCTTTTTCATCGCGAATTCCGGAGAAGTATGGAGATAGCGGGTCGATGCCTCCCCATCCGCGCCCCTAAAATGGACCTCCATGGCGTGGAGATGGGTCTCATTACCGGGCGAGTGTTGAACCTGCCCGCATTCGACTTCGGTAAAGCCTTCGGCTTCAAAAAACTGCTGGAAAGCGGCTTTGATCCGGTTCCGCGCGAGGAGAAGGGGCCGGCGATCGGCATGACGGTTTTTATGCCACCAAGCTGACTCCATCCCCAAAATCGCCTCATCTTTTTGTTTTCGCATGGTTTTTTGACGGATCCTAGGTCACTTTTTTAGAACTTACTCTAGCGGTTTCCCGCCAAGTATGAGACAAGCGCGGCCATTCTGATCATCGGGCGCTCAGTCGCCACTTCTTACAAGGTTTCTTCCGTGCAAGTCATCGCCAGTTCGATCCGCAAGGGCAATATCATTGAACAAGACGGCCAGCTTTATGTTGTGCTGACCGCCGAAAATATTCATCCGGGCAAAGGCACGCCCGTGACACAGCTCGCGATGCGCCGGATTTCGGATGGCGTCAAAATCGCAGAACGTTATCGCACGACGGAAAATGTCGAGCGCGCTTTCGTTGAAGATCGCGATTTCAATTTTCTTTATCAAGACGCCGACGGCTATAACTTTATGAACAATGAAACCTTCGAACAAGTTTCGGTTTCATCAGACGTGATTGGCGATCAAGCCGTTTACTTGCAAGAAAACATGACCTGTGTCTTGTCGATGTTTGACGGTCGTTGTGTGGCCATTCAATTACCCGCTCGAGTCACGCTTGAAATCGTCGACACCGAACCAACCGTCAAAGGTCAAACCGCTTCGTCCTCTTACAAGCCTGCAACCTTGTCGAATGGTGCGCGGACCATGGTGCCGCCGCATATCACAGCGGGCACGCGCGTCGTGATCATGACGGAAGACGGGTCTTACGTCGAACGCGCCAAGGATTGATCATCAATGCGCGCGCTTCTTGACGTCATTCTGATTGCGTTAGAGCTTTACACATGGGCGATTATCATTTCCGCCGTTGTAAGCTGGCTCGTCGCGTTTAACGTCGTCAATATGCGTAACGAAGTCGTGCGGTCTGTGGCGATGGGTTTGTATCAAATTACAGAACCAGCGCTACGACCGATCCGTCGTATCCTTCCCAATCTCGGAACGATGGATATTTCACCAATCATACTTCTTTTGCTGATAATGCTGATTGAACGCATCATTCGGATGTATATCTATCCGAATGTGTTCTGATCACACGGCGCCTTTTTCGGTTGAGTCTGATGGACTCCGTCTCCACATCAGGCTCACACCCAAAGGCGGTCGTGATGCAATTGACGGGATTGAGCCGCTTTCGAATGGTCAATCGGTTCTGAAAGTCCGCGTGCGTGCTGTGCCCGAGGATGGTAAAGCGAATAAAGCGCTCATCAAACTGATCGCGGACAAGCTTGATTGTGCGGCGTCTTCTGTTGAAATTGGTTCAGGCGCAACCGCGCGTATCAAGATATTGAAAATTGCGGGCAATGGCCAAGCGCTTTGTGAAAGATTGAAATCGGGATTGTCTTCATGATCCGCCTTGCCCCTGGCACGTATCTTGATGAGAGTGAACTCATTGAGACTTTCGTGCGCGCATCGGGTCCTGGTGGTCAGAATGTCAACAAGCTCGCGACTGCCGTTGAATTGCGTTTCGATGTGTTCAATGCGCCGTGTCTTGATCAGGATATTAAAGAGCGTCTTGCCAAACTTGCAGGACGCCGCCTCACACTTGAAGGCGTGATCGTGATCTTCGCGCAGAAACATCGTACGCAGGAGATGAATCGGGCTGACGCACGCGAGCGTCTCTACGAGTTGATCAGGCAGGCGGCCAAACGGCCTATCCTCCGGCGACCCACCAAGCCGACATTGGCTTCGAAGAAAAGGCGGGTGGCGTCCAAGATCAAGCGCGGCGGCATCAAGGGCCTGCGCGGCAGACCCTCGTCGGATGAGTGAATCTCGACAAAAAATTAATCCTTAACCTCTATGAGCCTAAGACCATCGTCGCGGTTATGCCGCATTGCGGTAAAGCCCGATTTTGCGCTAAGACCCTTACGTGACGCTGTGTCCTTTGGGCATTAAACCAAGAAAACCAAGGTCTTCGCGATGGCCGTATCACGATCCCGCCCGCTTTCGCCGCATCTGTCGGTCTATAAAATGACCATCACTATGGCGATGTCGATCATTCATCGGGTTACCGGAGCAGCTCTTTATGTCGGCACCGTGCTCTTGGCGATCTGGCTCTCGGCCGCGGCCACGAGCCCTGAAGCCTTCGCCACTGTGCAAGCGCTTTGGGGGTCGATCCTCGGGCGCCTCGTGCTTCTCGGCTATACATGGGTGCTGGTTCATCACGCACTTGGCGGGCTCCGCCATTTCATTTGGGATTCTGGTGCGGGCTTTGGCCCCGAAAGACGCACCTTCGCTCAATTAACCCTTGTCGGATCTATTCTCATCACATTGGCGCTTTGGGCGCTTGGTTATTGGGTGAGGTAAGATCATGAGCAATTCATCCACCATGAAAACACCGATGAAGCGCGTGCGCGGTCTGGGCTCAGCGCGTTCGGGTACCGAGCATTTCTGGCTGCAACGTTTGACGGCTTTGGCCAATATCCCGCTGACGATTGGTTTTCTCTGCGTGGTCTATGCCGCACTTGGCAAAGATGCAGCGGCTGCGCGTGCGGTGCTCGCGCGACCCTTTGATGCTTTTATCATTGCGCTCTTTGTGATCTCGGGCGCGGTGCATATGAAGCTCGGCATGCAAACCATCATCGAAGATTATGTTCATGGCGAAGCCTCAAAATTAGCACTTCTCGCTTTGAATACATTATTTGCCTTTTTGATCGCGGCAGCGTGCGTGTTCGCGGTTCTTAAATTGACCTTCGGAGTATCATAATGGCCACTGCATCGCCTGCTTTGAATGGCAAAGCCTATGCGATCACGGATCATACTTTTGATGTTGTTGTCGTAGGCGCTGGCGGCGCGGGATTGCGCGCGACCGTTGGATGCGCACAAGCGGGTTTGCGCACAGCCTGTATCTCAAAAGTATTTCCCACGCGTTCACATACGGTTGCGGCACAAGGTGGTATCTCGGCGTCGCTTGGTAACATGGGACCTGATGACTGGCGTTGGCATATGTATGACACCGTCAAGGGTTCAGATTGGCTCGGCGATCAAGACGCGATTGAATATCTTTGCCGTAACGCACCGGAAGCCGTTTATGAGCTTGAACATTGGGGCGTGCCGTTTTCGCGTACTGAAGAAGGTAAAATCTATCAGCGTCCTTTCGGTGGGATGACAACTGAATTCGGCAAAGGCATCGCGCAACGCACATGTGCCGCCGCCGATCGCACGGGACACGCGATTCTGCATACGCTTTATGGACAGTCTTTGCGCTCAAACACCGAATTCTTCATTGAGTATTTCGCGCTTGATCTCATCATGGATGAGGAAGGTCGTTGCCGTGGTGTTATTGCGCTTAAAATGGATGATGGCACGATCCATCGTTTCCGCGCCAATGAAACCATTCTCGCGACGGGTGGCTATGGTCGCGCTTATTTCTCGGCAACCTCCGCACATACATGCACGGGTGACGGCAATGCGATGGTGTTGCGTGCAGGTCTTCCACTGCAAGATATGGAATTCGTTCAATTTCACCCGACAGGAATCTATGGTGCGGGCTGTTTGATCACCGAAGGCGCGCGTGGCGAAGGCGGCTATCTCACAAATTCTGCCGGTGAACGTTTCATGGAACGTTATGCACCAAGCGCAAAAGATCTTGCCTCGCGTGACGTTGTCTCACGTGCGATGACAATGGAAATTCGCGAAGGTCGTGGTGTTGGCAAACATAATGATCACATCTATCTGCATCTTGATCATCTTGATCCTAAAATTTTGCATGAACGCCTTCCTGGTATTTCGGAGAGCGCAAAAATTTTCGCAGGCGTCGATGTAACGAAGGAACCGATTCCGGTACTCCCAACCGTACATTACAATATGGGCGGTATTCCAACCAATTATCATGGCGAAGTGCTTACCAAGAAAGACGACAATGCCGATACAATCGTTCCCGGTCTGATGGCGATTGGTGAAGCGGCTTGCGTATCCGTGCATGGTGCCAATCGTTTGGGTTCGAATTCGCTCATCGATCTTGTAGTGTTTGGCCGCGCCGCTGGATTGCGCGCTGCCGAACTCGTCACGCCGGGTGAGAAGCAAGCAGAGCTCGCAAAAGATTCGGCCGATCAAGCGCTCTCACGTTTGGATCGGTTCCGTCACGCTTCGGGCTCCACACCGACAGCCGCACTGCGCCTCAAAATGCAAAAGACCATGCAAACCAATTGTGCGGTCTATCGCGCGGGCGAAGTTCTCTCTGAAGGCCAAAAGCTCATTTACGATGTGTGGCGTTCTGCTGCCGACATCAAAGTCACGGATCGTTCATTGATCTGGAATACGGATCTTCTTGAAACGCTTGAATTTGACAATCTCATTGTACAAGCAGTGACGACGATGGACTCGGCGGCCAATCGTCAGGAAAGCCGTGGCGCACATGCGCGTGAAGATTTTTCAAATCGGAATGACAAGGAATGGATGAAACACACGCTGAGCTTCATCGACTCGACGAAGCAAGAAACGATTATCGATTATCGGCCGGTGCATACTTATACGATGTCGAATGATATCGAATATATTGCGCCGAAAGCGCGTGTGTATTGAGAGCGGTCGGGAGAGCGAACCATGGTTGAATTAACGCTTCCGAAAAATTCACGTGTGGTGGAAGGTAAGATTTGGCCTAAGCCACAAGGTGCTAAACGTGTCACCGAGTTTCGTATCTATCGTTACGATCCGGATGGCGAAAACAATCCGCGCGTTGATACTTATTATGTTGATCGCGATGATTGCGGGCCGATGGTGCTCGACGGGATCATCTGGATCAAATCGAAGATTGATCCGACGCTTACATTCCGCCGTTCCTGCCGTGAAGGGATTTGCGGTTCATGCGCGATGAATATAGACGGGTTGAACACGCTCGCCTGCATTAAGGGCATGGATGAAGTCGCGCATCCGATCCGCATTTATCCTTTGCCGCATATGCCGGTTGTGAAAGATCTCGTGCCGGACCTCATCAATTTTTATGCGCAACACGCCTCGATTGAACCTTGGCTTCACACGTCAACGCCTGCGCCTGAAAAAGAATGGAAGCAATCACGCGAAGACCGCGAAAAACTCGATGGTCTTTATGAATGCATTCTTTGCGCAAGCTGTTCGACCTCATGCCCAAGCTATTGGTGGAATGGCGATCGCTATCTTGGCCCCGCCGCGTTGTTGCAGGCCTATCGCTGGTTGATTGACTCACGTGATGAGGCGACAGGCGAACGTCTTGATCATCTTGAAGATCCGTTCCGGCTCTATCGTTGTCACGCCATCATGAATTGCGCGAATACATGTCCGAAGGGATTGAACCCTGCAAAGGCCATCGCGGAAATCAAGAAGATGATGGTGGAGAGAAGGGTTTAATTTTTTGCTCTCGTTGAACTTAACAAAAAACCCGCCTTTCGGCGGGATTTTTTATTTAATGTCTCAAGGTATGCGTTCACTGAACGAGCTTCGGACCGCCGCTTGTTACAGGTTCGCTTTCTGCCATGATGCCGAGGCGACGAGCGACTTCCGCATAGGCTTCGACAAGGCCGCCCATATCGCGGCGGAAACGGTCTTTGTCGAGCTTGTCATTTGATTTGACATCCCAGAGCCGCGCCGAGTCGGGCGAGATTTCATCTGCCAACACGATCCGCATCATGTCGCCTTCCCAAAGTCGTCCGCATTCGATTTTGAAATCGACGAGGCGGATGCCGGCGCCCAAAAAGAGACCCGAGAGAAAATCATTCACACGCAAAGCGAGCGCCATGATGTCATCAAGCTCTTGCGGTGTCGCCCAACCGAAAGCGGTGATGTGTTCTTCCGATACCATCGGATCATTGAGCTCATCCTTCTTGTAATAGAACTCGATGATCGAGCGCGGTAGCGGCGTACCTTCTTCAAGGCCAAGTCGCGTTGCGAGCGAACCGGCGGCGATGTTGCGCACCACCACTTCTAGAGGAATGATCTCGACTTCGCGGATCAATTGCTCACGCATATTCAAACGGCGAATGAAATGTGTGGGCACACCAATCGCATTCAAATGCTGGAATATGAATTCCGAAATGCGATTGTTCAAAACGCCTTTGCCGTCGAGAACGGCGTGTTTCTTGGCGTTGAACGCGGTGGCGTCATCCTTGAAATGTTGGACCAAGGTGCCAGGCTCAGGACCCTCATAAAGGATCTTCGCCTTGCCTTCGTAAATGCGACGGCGGCGGTTCATCATGAATAACCAGGGTTTGAGAGGTTTTGGGAAATGTCGCCTCTCTATAGGGGAAAACATCTCGATAAAGCAATGGCGGAGGGCTCAAGACCTGTTGCCGCTCATGATCTAGGCCAAAGCGTGGCTTAATTTTCTCCTCTAACGTGGCGCCTGCTGCAGGAGAGCATTTCTGTTGCTGTGATGTAGGGCTCCTGAGTTTTGTGAGGCGTAAATGAGCGTATTTGATGAGAGAGAATGCGCTTTCGAGGTTAAATTTGCCCATGATGAAGCGGTTCGGTTTCGCGTTCACGCGCGGCGCGATAAATTGCTGGGCCTCTGGGCAGGCGACAACTTGGGTAAATCCGGCTCTGCTCTTCAAGATTATGCGATGAGCCTGGTTCTCTCGGAGCTTGGTTGAGATGGTGAGGCGGCTTTGCGAAAGAAAATCGTGGATGATTTTGCAGCAGCCGGGCTTACGCTCTCGGCAAGTGATTTTACCCAAAAAATGAACCTCTATCTCGCGGAAGCCATGCGTGAACTCGCACTGAGCGAATAATCCCGCACCCTTGTCTCATGGGGAGCGGATGCGTAGTGTTCCGGCTTCCGTGAGGGCGAGGAGTTTCATGATGCCGTATCTTTCGACGATCAGCGCTTTGTCTAACCGCCTCGGCGGAGGGTCGGGTCTTCTCACTGCATGGGTTGGAATGCCTGACCCGGTCGTTGCCGGACATTTGGCGCTCGAAGATTTCGATGTTGTTACCCTCGATATGCAACATGGTGCGAATGATATCGCTTTAGTACGACAAGGTATTTTGAATGTGACGCTTGCGGGCAAACCCAGCCTCGTTCGCATTCCTGTCAATGATTTTGCCACTGCCTCACGCGTTCTTGATTTTGGTGCCGCAGGTGTGATCGCGCCCATGATCAATTCAAAAGCGGATGCGGAAGCGTTTTTGTCCTTTATGAAATTTCCGCCAGTTGGTCAGCGCAGTTGGGGCCCAACCATTGCCGTAGGGCTTACTGGGCAAACGCTTGATGATTATCTGGCTAAAGGTAATGCGATGTCGGTTGCGATTGCGATGATTGAAACACGTGAAGCGCTCGCAGCTCTTGATGATATTCTAGCGCTTGATGGAATCGATGCCGTCTTCGTTGGCCCATCTGATCTTTCAATTGCTTTGTCAAATGGTTCAAATGTGAAGCCGTCGCGCGCGGACGTTCTCGACGCACTTGATCATGTGAGGCAAAGCGCTCATGCGCATAAGAAAGCGGCATGTTGTTTTGCGCCGACACCCGCGATGGCCAAAGACCTTGCCAAAAAAGGTTATGATCTCATGGCGATTGGCACTGATTTTTCACAATTAAGAAGCGGCGCGCGAGCGCAAATCGATATCGCGCGCGGCCGCTCCTGATTTTTCTGCTCAGAATTAGACTTTAATTCTGTCCTTCGCCTGAAGATTTCATCTTGCCATCTCCATGATGACCGTGATGGCCCCCGCCCATCGGCATGGACCAGCGCAACGCGTCGCGTTGCTTGTCATTAAGCTTTGCATACAGCGCGTCTGCAGTCGGCCGAATGATCTTCACAGCTTCAAGCATGGGAGAAAGATGGTTTTCCATTGCGGCGCGGCGACCTGTTGGCGTTAGATCGGCGCTTTCTTTGTCTTGATCACACGAGGCCTTCAAACCGTCTTGCGCTTTTGTCACCGCCGATTTTAGAGCGTCCAGTTCAGGCTTTTGAGCATCTGTTGGTTTGATCGCGCGCTCAAATCGCTCAACCATTTTCACACTCATCGGACCTTTCATATCATAGGCATGCGATCCACCGCGCATTATTTTGTCCATATGATTTTCAGGTCTCGCAAAGGCAAAGGCCGCGCCCTCCGCGACGAGAATGGAAACGGCACCGGCAAGAAGAAGCTTTTTACTGGCTTTCATGAATAAAACTCATTGAAGATAAACCTGTAACATCAGGCGATGAGATATCCTTACGCCTCTCACCATGTTCGAGGCGTGGCCGGAACATTAAAAAGAGTTAAACCTTCGACCCCTTGAAAAAGGCGATTGAAATTCTAATCGAGAATGCCTTCTTTAGTGTTCAATGCATCAGCCAATCGTGTTTTGGCGCTTCCGGGTTGCAAGGGCTTTTGTTGCGATTCATGCGGTCTCCAGCCAGACACCCAGAGACATTCGAATGTCGCGCGAATACGTCCATCGGCGTCACTGTAATTTTCGGCATAAATCCCAAGCGCGCGTAACAAGGTCTTTCGACGTAGGGGCGTCTTGCGTCTTTCGATGAGGACATTCGTCCCGCCCATTGCACGTAGATCTGAAAAAAGTGCCAAAGGCGTTTGATAGCGCACAGTGATGGTTTCGGTATCAACCACTGGCAAAGCAAAGCCTGCACGTTGCATGAGCGCGCCGATATCACGTAAATCTGCAAAAGGTGACACACGCGGACTCAATCCGCCTTCGCATTCGATTTCAGCGCGCGCAAATGAGTCACGTAACTCATGAAGCGTTTGTCCTCCTAAGAGACAAGCGATGAATAAACCATCGGCTTTCAAGGCGCGTTTGATCTGGATGAGGAGACCCGGAAGATCATCGACCCATTGAAAGGCAAGGAGTGACACCACCGCATCAAGACTTTGTGGCGCAAAAGGCACAAGGGATGTTTCACCAATGATGTTTTGCCACGCGCCTGTGCCGAGCACTTCAGCAAGCGGCGCTTGCCTGATGATATTTTTGAAACGTTGTGAAGCGAAAAGTTTTAATGCTGCATGCGGCCCAAGCGTGCCGATATCGGCGACTGTTTCGAAAGATCGCGCAAGCGCCTCTAAACGTAATTCGAAATCGTCCGCCACTCGCTCTAATAGAAAATAGGTTGCGCCTATTTTGAGAGCGCGTTTGAGGCGTGTGTGCAAAAGCAACTGGTCAAAGAGACAGGGTGCGTCAGTCATAAACACGCTTTATGCTCTCTTCATTTTGAGGTCAAAGCGGAAACGCGTTTCATGTCCCGACTGCCTGATGGTTTATGCCTTGCCACTCATCTGCGTCACGGCGCGAAAGGGACATTCGGCGCACTTGTCGATTTATTATGGCCGCCATCTTGCATCGGATGTGGCGCGGCGGTTATTGAGCCGGATCGATTTTGCGCCACTTGTTGGCAGGGGTTGCCGTTTATCTCACCGCCCGTCTGCCAGCGCTATGGCGTTCCCGTGCCCTTTGATCTCGGGCCAGAGCCATTGTCACCGTTGGCGGTGTCTGATCCGCCAGTTTTCGAACGCGCGCGGGCGGCCTTTCGGTATGATGGCCTGGCCCGCGACCTTGTTCATCACTTCAAATGTGGCGACCGCACCGAATTGGCCCGCCCGATGGGGCGCTTGATGGCGGAAGCGGGAAAGGCACTACTCTACGACACGTCGCTTATCGTACCGGTGCCTTTGCATCGCTTCCGCTTTTTGGGGAGGCGGTTTAACCAGGCAGCACTTCTCGCCAAAGAGATCGGTGTTTTTGACGCTAAAGCCGGTGGGCTATGAGGTGTTAGCGCGCATCAAAGCGACCCGTCCGCAAGTGGGGCTCACGCGGGCCGAGCGGGCGGATAATCTCGCGCGCGCCTTCGCCGTTCCGGATCATGAGCGGCATCAGGTCGCCCGACGGCGCATTCTTTTGATTGATGATGTGATGACCTCGGCGGCGACCGGAAATGCCTGTGCACGCACTTCGCTCAAAGCGGGCGCCTCGGCGGTCGATCTTCTCGTTTTTGCCGTTGTGGCAAAGGCCTAATTTCGGTCTATATAGAGAAGGACTATTCGACAGAGGCGCGTTCTGATGCAACCGGTCACGATCTACACAAAATCCTGGTGCCCCTATTGCCATTCGGCCAAAGATCTTCTGACAACAAAAGGCGTTGTCTTTAACGAGATCGATGTATCCGAAGGCGGCGAGAAGCAAGCCGCGATGGCAGAGCGTGCGAATGGTCGCTCGTCAGTTCCGCAAATTTTCATTGGTGCTACCCATGTTGGCGGGTGCGACGATCTCTATGCGCTCGATCGAGCGGGCAAACTTGACCCGTTGCTCCAAGCTTAGAACGGAAATTTGATGTCTCACTCTTTCATAGCCGCGTGCGTGCAAATGTGCGGCCGCAAGGATCCCGTAGTCAATCGTGATGATGCCGTGCGCATGATCCGTGAAGCCGCTTCACGTGGCGCCACTTTTATTCAAACGCCGGAAATTTCGAATCTCGTTAATCGTGATCGCGAAACGATGATGAAAAGTCTTTTCACCGAAGACACCGATCCCATGTTGCTTGCGTTTAAAGCGCTCGCGCGTGAATTGAAGATCACGATTCATGCGGGCTCATTGTCGATCAAGAATAGTGATAAAGTTACAAACTGCGCTTTTGTGATCACACAAACAGGCAATATCGCTGCGCGCTATGATAAGATTCATCTCTTTGATGTTGATCTTGCCAATGGTGAAACATGGCGTGAGTCCAATATATTCACTGGCGGATCTGAAGCCATTGTCGTTGACATTCCGAACGCAAAGCTCGGCGTATCGATTTGTTATGATGTCCGCTTTCCCTATCTCTTTCGCGCGCTTGCCGATCATGGCGCAACTGTTTTGAGTGCGCCTGCATGTTTCACAAGACAAACGGGTGAGGCGCACTGGTCTATTTTGCAACGGGCGCGCGCAATCGAAAATGGTGCCTTCATGATTTCAGCAGCGCAAGCGGGCTTGCATGAAGATGGCCGTGAAACCTACGGCCACTCGATGATTGTTGATCCGTGGGGCCGTGTTTTGGCTGAAGGCGATGACAAGCCAGGGCTCATTTTAGCCGAAATCAACACAGATGCTGTTATAGAAGCGCGCAGTCGTATTCCATCTCTGCGTCACACACGTCCGACCCCCGTTAGTGTTTATTAACTGGTCAAAGTAGATATTCGTTCCTCATGATCAAATATCAATTACACTGCGATGATGGCCATGATTTTGAAGGATGGTTTCCTTCAAGCGAGGCTTTTGAAAAGCAGAAGAAGCGCGGTTTTGTCGCTTGCGCCATTTGCGGAAGCAATAAAGTTGATCGCGCAATCATGGCGCCATCAGTTGCGCGCACTGATAATCGGACGCAGGCTTTACCAACTGAATTTGTGAATGAAGTGCCCACACCGTTGATCTCTGATGAAGAGCGCGAGCTTCGTCGTCGCCTTTCTGAATTGCGTGCCGAGATGATCAATGACGCTGAAGATGTCGGTGAAGATTTTGCCGAAGAAGCCCGCAAGATTCATTTTGGCCAACGGGACGCAAAACAGATTTACGGCCGCACCACTTTGGCTGACGCGCGTGATCTTCTTGATGAAGGTATCGGTGTGTTGCCGCTGCCTCCTTCTTTTGATGACGCAAATTGATAAAGTTTAATCGCGCACCGCCGTGAGCATATAATTAACATCCATATCACGTGATAGTTTCCAGTGATTGGTGAGTGGATTGAGAACAACACCCGCTTGATAATCAAGCATCAATCCATCGCGCTCAATCGCGCGCGTGAGTTCTGAAGGTGTAACAAATTTTTCCCATTGATGTGTGCCGCGCGGCAACCATCGCAAAACATATTCCGCACCGACAATCGCAAGCGCAAAAGCTTTGAGCGTTCGATTCAAGGTCGCCATAACAAGAAGACCACCGGGTTTTACGGCGGCGGTGCAAGCGGTAATAAACGCATCAACATCGGCAACATGTTCGACAACTTCCATTGCGAGCACAATGTCGAACCGCGCACCTTCTTCAACGAGTGATTCAATAGTCGTTTGTCGATAATCGATTGAGAGCCCGCTTTTTGACGCATGTAGTTTGGCAACTTCAATATTGGTCGGCGCGGGATCAATGCCTGTCACATTGGCGCCAAGCCGGCTCAAAGGTTCGCAGAGAAGACCGCCGCCGCAACCGATATCAACCACTGAAAGTCCAGCAAGCGGCTTGGCCTCCTCACCATCGCGGCCAAAGCGCTTGAGCGCTCGTCCGCGAATGACCTGTAACCGGACGGGGTTGAACCGGTGTAGAACCCCCATGGGGCCTTTCTCATCCCACCAGGTCCGCGCGATCCGCTCGAACCGGGCGACCTCGTTTTCATCGATCGTTGAGCCATGGGCATTTGTCATTGGAAATTCCTTTGCCTTTCGGCGTCCACAGTCCTGGTCGGGCGGTTGACAGAGGGCCCCCACGCCGCCATGGATATGCGCCTTTTTCAACCGGCAATACGCAGGACGCAAGTCCGCTCTGGCCCCTTGTTTCAAGACGGTTTCCCGTTCTGATGAAAACCTTTGTGATGAAATTTGGCGGAACTTCGGTCGCCAATCTCGACCGGATCCGCAATGTCGCCCTACATGTGAAGCGCGAAGTTGAGGCGGGGTATCACGTTGCGGTCGTGGTTTCAGCCATGTCGGGCAAGACCAATGAGCTCGTCGCCTGGTGTAAAGACGCCGCCCCGCTCTATGACCAACGCGAATATGACGCGGTCGTGGCCTCGGGCGAGCAGGTGACCTCGGGCCTTTTGGCTATGGCGCTCCAGAATATAGGCATTCCAGCCCGCTCCTGGCAGGGCTGGCAAATTCCGCTTCATACGGACGATGCTCATGGGTCCGCCCGTATTTCCGGTATGGACGGAGCCGGCATTACCGACGGGTTCCGGAAACGCAATGAAGTGGCCGTTATCGCGGGTTTTCAGGGCATACACGCGGAAACAGGGCGCGTGACGACTTTTGGCCGTGGCGGTTCGGACACCAGCGCGGTGGCGATTGCTGCTGGACTCAATGCCGAGCGCTGCGACATCTATACCGACGTTGATGGGGTCTATACGACCGATCCGCGCATTGTTCCCAAGGCGCAACGGCTCGAAAAAGTTGCCTTTGAAGAAATGCTCGAAATGGCTTCGATGGGGGCCAAAATCTTGCAAGTTCGTTCCGTTGAACTCGCGATGACACATCGGGTGCCAACTTATGTGCGGTCATCATTCGATGATCCGGCGGATCCAAAACCCGGAACCCTCATCTGCGGCGAGGAGGATATTGTGGAACAACAAATCATCACCGGCATTGCCTATTCCAAAGACGAGGCTCAAATTACCTTGCGCCGTGTCGCCGATAAGCCCGGCATTGCCGCAGCCATTTTCGTTCCGCTCGCGGATGCGAATATCAATGTTGATATGATCATTCAGGTTGTGTCGGACGACACGACCACGACCGATATCACCTTCACTGTGCCGACCGCCGATTTTGAACGTGCGAAGACCATTCTCGAGGGACTGCGCGGAACAATTGGTTATGCGTCACTGCAAGGCGCCACGGATGTCGTTAAAGTATCGGCGATCGGAGTGGGGATGCGCAGTCATGCCGGCGTCGCGGCAAAGGCCTTCAAGGCGCTTGCGGAAAAAGGCGTCAATATCCGTGCGATCACAACCTCTGAAATCAAATTCTCGGTGTTGATTGATAGCGCTTATACGGAATTGGCTGTCCGCACGCTGCATTCGCTCTATGGCCTCGATAAGGCCTAAGCGCGACGTTTCGATGCAGGGCTGATGGGTCAGGGTCGATCCAGACTGTTTTGCAACTTTGTGTAAAGAAGACTAAAGCAAGATTCAGTACGCATCCTTTTTTGGGAATTCGTGTTTATGGGTGCTTTCCGATCAAGATCGGACGAGGGAAACTGAGTCATGCGGTCATCACACGGTGGACCGAGAGTGTTGTTACGCCGCCTCCGCGAAGTCATGGCGGAGCCGGTCAGCGCTCAGGCACGCCTTGATAAAATCGTGACCTTGATTGCGGCCAATATGGTCGCCGAAGTGTGTTCCTTTTATGTGATGCGTGCCGACAACATGCTTGAACTCTTCGCCACCGAAGGGTTGAAGCGCGAAGCCGTGCATATGACGACCATGAAAGCCGGCGAGGGTCTTGTGGGCTTGATTGCTCTTCAAGCCGAACCGATGAATGTGCAGGACGCGCAGCATCACCCCGCCTTCTCCTATCGTCCGGAAACCGGCGAAGAAATCTATCAATCCTTCCTCGGGGTGCCAGTCTTACGTTCCGGCAATACGCTTGGCGTTCTCGTTGTTCAGAACCGCGCGCACCGTCTTTATACGGATGAGGAAGTCGAGGCGCTGCAAACCACCGCGATGGTGCTTGCCGAGATCATTGCCGCCGGTGAATTGAAATTGCTTGCTCATTCGGGATCAGATATTGCGCTTACGCGCTCCTTGACACTCTCGGGTCAGCCTTTGTCTGATGGGGTTGGTTTGGGTTATGCGGTGTTGCATGAGCCACGCATTGTAATTTCCAATCTCATTGCGGATGACACGGCCAAAGAACAACAACGAATTGATGAAGCTGTTGCCGATTTGCGCGTGTCCATCGATCAGCTTGTTGATCGCGGTGACGTGATGCATGGCGGCGAACATCGCGAGGTTCTTGAAACCTATCGTATGTTTGCCAATGACCCAGGCTGGATGCGTCGCCTGCGTGAAGCGGTGCAAACGGGTCTCACGGCCGAAGCCGCCGTCGAACGTGTGCAATCAGATAATCGCGCGCGCATGTTGCGTCAGACGGATCCTTATCTGCGTGAGCGCTTGCATGATCTCGATGAATTGGCCAATCGGCTACTTCATCGATTACTTGGTCGTGACATGATTGATGGCCGTGTGCTTTTGCCTGATAATGCCATTCTGATTGCACGCTCGATGGGTCCGGCCGCTTTACTTGATTATGATCGCTCAAAACTGCGCGGACTTGTGCTCGAAGAAGGCGGGCCAACAAGTCACATCGCCATTGTTGCGCGTGCACTTGGTATTCCTGCAGTCGGTACAGTTGAAAACATTACGGGTGTTATTGTTGCCGGAGATGCGATCATTGTCGATGGCGGTGCGGCGCAAGTACAAGTTCGTCCGCAGCCTGATATCAAAGAAACCTATAAGGAAAAAGTGCGCCTCAGAGCGCGTCGTCAGGAACAATATCGCATACTGCGTGATGTACCTTCGGTTACAAAAGATGGTCAATCGATTAAGCTCAATCTCAACGCGGGACTTCTCATTGATCTACCGCATATTGAAGACACAGGCGCTGATGGCATTGGTCTGTTTAGAACCGAATTGCAGTTTATGGTGTCGGCGCGGATGCCGAATACGAATGAACAAATTGGTTTCTATCGCACGGTTTTAGAAGCTGCGCAGAAGAAGCCTGTAACATTTCGTACGCTCGATATTGGAGGCGATAAAATTCTTCCCTATATGCGTACGGGTGGGGAAGAAAATCCGGCGCTTGGATGGCGCGCCATTCGTATTGGGCTTGATCGTCCTGGTTTGTTGCGCGCGCAATTGCGTTCGATGTTGAAAGCCGCAAAAGATCATGACCTTCGCATCATGTTCCCGATGGTGGCAACAGTTGACGAATTTGATCGCGCCAAAGCGATTGTCGAACGTGAGATTCATCATCTCGAACGTTATGGCCACGGCTTGCCAAGAAGCATCAAGCTTGGCGTGATGATTGAAGTGCCCTCCTTACTTTTCGAGATCGATGAAATCTGTAAGCGTGCAGATTTTCTCTCCGTCGGGTCAAATGATCTGATGCAGTTCTTATTTGCAGCCGATCGTGAAAATCCAATGATGGCAGCACGTTTTGATCCTTTGAGTCCAGCATGCCTGCGTGCTTTGAAAAAGATCGCAGAGGCGGGAACTCGCATGAGTATTCCTGTTACTTTATGCGGTGAATTAGGTGGGCGACCTATTGAAGCGATGACCTTGATTGGTCTTGGTTATCGCTCGCTTTCAATGTCACCCGCCTCTATCGGCCCTGTAAAAGCGATGTTGATTGAACTTAACGCCGCGACGATTGCCGAGAATCTAGAAAAACTTCTCGATCAATCAAATGGCGTTGCGACATTACGCCCGCAGATAGAGAGTTTTGCGCAGTCTCACGGTATTCCGGTCTAGCGACGCTTTCGCGCTGCTACCCATCATCGCTTTTCTTTTCCATTCTTCTTAAAAAATCATGGCTCTCAATAGACAAAAACTCGATGCGATTCTCGCGCGTCATGCCGCTGTTACCGATCGCTTGAATAGCGGGCCGGATACGGAAAGTTTCGTTGCTTTGTCGCGTGAATTGTCTGAACTTGATCCGGTTGTCGAAGGCATCCGTGTTTTGCGCTATGCTGAAAAAGAACGCGATGATCTTCAGTCTCTTTTGGCTGATACTTCAACAGATTCTGAGATGCGCGCGCTGGCCGAAGATGAATGTCATGGTGTGGAAGAGCGCGTTAAAAAATCAAAACATGCTTTGCGCTTATTGCTGCTGCCGAAAGATTTGGCGGACGAGCGCGGCGCGATCCTCGAAGTTCGCGCTGGAACGGGCGGCGATGAAGCCTCGTTGTTTGCCGGTGATCTCTTCCGCATGTATGAACGTTATGCGGCAGGAAGACGCTGGAGTGTCGAAATTCTTTCAACATCTGAAGGAACGGTCGGAGGTTTTAAAGAAATCATCGCCGAGATTCGTGGTCATGGTGTTTTCGGTCGATTGAAATTTGAAAGCGGCGTTCATCGCGTTCAACGGGTACCAGATACTGAAACACAGGGTCGTATTCATACATCAGCGGCAACGGTTGCCGTTTTGCCGATTGCCGAACCGGTTGATGTGGTCATTGATGACAAGGATCTTGTGATTGAAACCATGCGCGCGGGCGGCGCCGGTGGTCAGCACGTCAATAAAACTGAAAGCGCGATCCGGATCACTCATGTGCCATCAAGCATTGTTGTGATGATGCAGGATGAACGTTCACAACATCGCAATCGCGCAAAAGCGATGGAGGTTTTGCGCACGCGTCTTTATGATCGCGAGCGACAGAAGCGCGCTGATGTTGAGGCAGCAGAGCGTCGCGGTCAAGTCGGATCAGGCGATCGCTCTGAGCGCATTCGCACCTATAATTTTCCGCAAGGCAGATTGACCGATCATCGCATCAATCTCACGCTTTATAAATTACCGGAAATTGTTGCAGGCACTGCACTTGATGAAGTCATTGAGCCTCTGATTGCCGAACATCAAGCTGCCTTGCTCGGTGCGGAGGAATTATAAGATGTTGATCAAAGACTCGATGACACGTGTGGAAGCGTTGAAATATCTTGGTGAAGTGTTTCGTGGTGTTGGTATTGAAACTGCGCAACGTGATGCACGTTTGCTCCTTCTTAACGCCGCCGGAATTGAGCATATGGATCTCTTGCGCGGTCCACGTGAAACGTTAGGTGCCGATTTGGCCCAACGTCTACAAAATTATGTTTCGCAGCGCGTGACACGAGTTCCTGTCGCGCGCATTTTGGGTGAATGGGAATTTTGGTCTTTGCCTTTCACGCTTGTGGCTGAAAGTCTTGTTCCGCGCCCTGATAGTGAAACGGTTGTGGCTGCGGCATTAATTGCACTGAAAGAGCGACGTCATGCGAATGATGGGCTTCGTATTCTTGATCTCGGTACAGGGTCCGGATGTCTTTTGATTTCGCTTCTCCACGAAATGAAAGGTGCGCGCGGTGTTGGTGTCGATATTGCGCCGGAAGCGATTGCGATTGCTCAGCATAATGCGGAAAGAAATGGCGTTGCCGATCGCGCGTCTTTTGAAGCCGCGCATTGGGGGAAAGGTGTGACGGGACCTTTTGATCTCATCATATCCAATCCTCCTTATATTGCGGATTCGATTATTGATACGCTTGAACCTGAAGTGCGTGTTCATGATCCACGCCTTGCGCTGTCTGGTGGCGCAGATGGGCTAGACGCCTATCGCGCGATTGCGGATGCACTGCCCGAGCTTCTCGCACTTGGCGGGATCGTCGCGCTTGAGATGGGGTCGGATCAGGCCGAATCGGTGCCTGCGATCTATCGCGAGCGAGGCTATGAGATTGAAGGTCCCTTCGCCGATTTCGGCGCGCGTCCACGGGCGATTGTCCTCCGGCGACCCTGATTTTTTCGACCTTCTCCTCTGAAAGCTTTTGGATTGAGGGATTTTACAATTGCGGTTTTGGGGGCTTCCGTGTAGACACAATCTCGTTGTTGTCGACCATTACGGTTTCGAAGCGTTTGGAGCTTCGCTTGGACGACTTCCCTGTCCTGAAACAATTGAGCATGGTCCGGCCTGAATTGGGTCCAAGACTGACAAGAGCCATGAGGCTTGCTCCTGAGACGGTGGCGCCAGATGCGCCATAGGAAGACCGATCGGGTCCATAAATCGAATTTTCAGCCCAATTGACCACATTATTTCGCCAAGTCCGGTTCTAAATTGACCGGCAAACAAGGGACTCTCGATGAGACCGAACCATCAGAAAAATCGCATGCGGGGCCGAAACCGGGGGGGTGGAGGCGGCGGTAAAGGTCCAAATCCGCTCACGAGATCTTATGAATCGAATGGTCCGGACGTTAAAGTTCGTGGCACTGCCCAGAATATTGCGGAGAAATATCTCCAGCTTGGCCGCGATGCGCAGGCCACAGGCGATCATGTGCAGGCCGAGAGCTATTTCCAACACGCTGAACATTATTTCCGGCTGATTGCTGCCGCCCAAGAGCAGTTCCGTCTCCAAAATCCCGGTTATCGTGGATTTGATCAGACGGATGGCGAGGGCGATGAGGGGGATGATGAACAGCCCTCTTCATCCGGTCCGCAAGTCGAGCCCCGCGGCTTTGCCTCGCAGCCGAATGTTGGCGATGAGGGAACACGTGGCGATGAGCAACCGCGTGAATTTATCCCGCGTGAAGGTCGCGGGCCGAGGCCCCCCTTCCGTGATCGTGATCAGCAACGCGGATTTCAGCCGCGTGAACACCGCGAGCCGCGTGACAATCGCAATTTCCAACCGCGCGAAGACCGGTTTCAACGCCAGCCTTCGCCCATGCCGCTTGAAACCGAGCAACCGGGTTTGCCGTCTTTCATCACGGCTCCGGTTCGGACCGCACCGATTGAAGCTGATCACGCATCAAGCGTTTCCGACGCCGCGCCTTCAGCGGATGCCGGTGATTTTGGCGTGCCGATTGGCATCCGCCGTCGCGGTCGCCCGCCACGGGTGAGACCGGATGAAGAAGGTGTTCAGGGCGAATAGAGGGTCATTCGCTAACCATCTTGAATTCAGGGAGGCTCCGGCCTCCCTTTTTTATTGGCCTAAAATCATGCCCCCTCTTTTGTCCACACTTAAGCCTTCCTATCTCATGGGGTGAAAGGGATCGCCCCTGAGGGGTCCCGCGTTTGAAAGGAGCCATTCACCGCGCTCTTCCAAGAGGTGGCGGATCGGCGGCCAAAGGAGTGAGTTATGGATTTCGAAAAATATACGGATCGCGCGAAAGGCTTTGTCCAATCCGCACAAATGCTCGCCATGCGCGAAGGGCACCCACAATTTTTGCCCGAACATCTTTTGAAAGTGTTGCTTGACGATTTGGAAGGCTTGGCTGCCGGTCTTATTCAACGGGCGGGCGGCAACGCCAAACAGGCTTTGGCCTTGGTTGAGGACGCGCTTGCGCGGCAAGCCAAAGTGTCAGGTGCCGCTTCACAACCCGTTGCGAGCCGCGATCTCGTGCGCCTTTTTGATACGGCGCAAAAAATAACATCTAAAGCTGGCGATTCCTATGTCACCGTTGAACGCCTTTTGCTCGCCATTGCGACCGAGAAAGATATGGATGCCGGCAAAATGCTCGCCAAAGCGGGTGCGACACCGCAAGCGCTTAACACTGCCATCAATGATTTGCGCAAAGGCCGCACAGCTGACAATGCTTCAGCTGAAAATGCCTATGAAGCTTTGAAGAAATACACACGTGATTTAACCGAAGCCGCGCGCACCGGAAAGCTTGATCCCGTGATTGGGCGTGACGAGGAAATTCGCCGCGCGATTCAAGTGCTTTCACGTCGTACAAAAAACAACCCTGTTCTGATTGGCGAACCCGGTGTTGGTAAAACGGCGATTGCTGAAGGCTTGGCATTGCGCATCATCAATGGCGATGTGCCTGAAAGTCTTGCGGATAAAAATCTTCTCTCGCTTGATATGGGCGCGTTGATTGCGGGCGCGAAATATCGCGGCGAATTTGAAGAGCGTTTGAAATCCGTTCTCTCCGAGGTGACTTCGGCTGAAGGCGGCATCATTCTCTTCATCGATGAAATGCATACGCTTGTGGGTGCGGGAAAAGCTGATGGCGCGATGGATGCCTCGAATTTATTGAAGCCCGCGCTGGCACGCGGCGAGCTTCATTGTGTTGGTGCAACCACGCTCAACGAATATCGCAAACATGTCGAAAAAGACGCAGCGCTCGCGCGACGCTTCCAACCAATTTTTGTGTCCGAGCCAACTGTTGAAGACACGGTCTCGATTCTGCGCGGCTTAAAAGAAAAATACGAGCTTCATCACGGCGTAAGAATTACGGATGCTGCGATTGTGGCCGCCGCGACTTTATCGAACCGCTACATTTCGGATCGGTTTCTTCCCGATAAAGCGATCGATTTGATCGATGAAGCCTCGGCACGTTTGCGTATGCAGGTTGATTCGAAGCCCGAAGAACTCGACGAGCTTGATCGCCGCATCGTCCAATTACGCATTGAACAAGAGGCTTTGAAAAAAGAAACTGACGAGGGTTCGAAAGATCGTCTCGGTAAAATCGAGATAGAGCTTTCTGGTCTAGAAGAAAAATCAACCTCGCTCACGCAGCGCTGGAAATCCGAGAAAGACAAACTCGGCGCCGCACAAAAAATCAAAGAGCAATTGGAGCACGCCCGCACCGATCTCGCCAATGCGCAACGCAAAGGCGAATATCAAAAGGCGGGGGAACTTGCTTATGGCTTGATTCCGGATTTGGAGAAAAAACTCGCAGCGAATGAAGGTGCCGAAAGCCAGGGCGCAATGGTTGCCGAGGCTGTGACAGCCAATGATGTTGCGCAAGTTGTCTCACGCTGGACCGGCGTTCCGGTTGATAAAATGCTCGAAGGCGAGAAGGACAAACTTCTGCGTATGGAAGAAGAAATTGGCAAACGTGTTGTCGGCCAAGAAGAAGCGGTGATCGCTGTTTCAACCGCCATTCGTCGCGCACGTGCCGGTCTCCAAGATCCGCATCGCCCAATTGGCTCTTTCATGTTTTTAGGGCCAACCGGTGTCGGCAAAACCGAACTCACCAAAGCGCTTGCGTCTTACTTGTTTGACGACGAGACGGCGATGGTGCGTATCGATCTGTCCGAATATATGGAGAAACATTCTGTTGCGCGTCTGATTGGCGCACCTCCGGGCTATGTCGGTTATGAGGAAGGTGGCGCACTCACCGAGGCCGTGCGGCGCAGGCCCTATCAAGTCATACTCTTTGATGAGATCGAGAAGGCGCATTCCGATATCTTCAATGTGCTGTTACAAGTTCTTGATGATGGTCGCTTGACCGATGGCCAAGGTCGCGTGGTTGATTTTCGCAACACGCTTATCATCATGACATCGAATTTGGGTGCGGAATATCTCGTCAATCAGACCGAGGGTCATGATTCAGAGGAAGTGCGCGAAGAAGTCATGGGCGTTGTGCGCTCGCATTTCCGCCCCGAATTCTTAAACCGTGTCGATGAAATCATTCTTTTCCATCGTCTGAAACGCAATCAGATGGGCGCGATTGTCGATATTCAAATGAAACGGCTAGATGCACTTCTTGTGGATCGTAAAATCATTCTCGATCTCAAAGATGAGGCGCGTACATGGCTCGCGGAGAAAGGCTATGATCCCGCCTATGGCGCGCGACCGTTAAAACGTATGATCCAAAAAAATGTGAAAGATTCACTCGCGGAATTGATTTTGTCTGGTGCGGTGAAAGACGGTGATCATGTGCCGATCTCTGCCGGGCCGTTGGGCCTTGTGATTGGCTCGCATGCGTTCTCAACCGAACGTGCCCCAAAGGGTGTGAAGTTGAATTGATCCTTATATCAATCGTGATTTGACCATCGGATTTGGGTTTGCAGAATAGCGCGCGTGATACTAAAGAACGATCACGCGTCTTTTTCAATCGGTTCTATCATGACTTCCGATTCCATCACTTTTGATTTAATTCCTTCGCTCGGAACGATTTTAGGTTTTTCGCTCGCAAGCTTTGTGCTCGCCATCACGCCGGGTCCCGATATGATATTGTTTTTATCGCGAACCGTTACCGGTGGGCGTACGATGGGTTTTGCCGCCATGTTGGGTGCATCTGCCGGTATGGTTGTACATATGACGCTTGCGGCCTTTGGATTGTCGGCGCTTCTTGCTGTAAGTGCGACCGCCTTTTTCATTTTGAAAGTGGTTGGCGGGCTTTATCTTTTGTGGCTCGCTTATGGCGCGCTTCGCCATGGCTCGGCCTTCTGTGTTGATCGTGAAGACGTCCCTCAACAATCATTACGCGCGACGGTTCTGACAGGTGTTGGCATCAATCTGACCAACCCAAAAGTTATTGTCTTCTTTGTAACCTTTCTTCCGCAATTTATCGACGCAGGCGACGCTCATGCGTCCGGTAAACTCATGTTTCTTGGGATTTTGTTTTTGGTGATCGGGATTACCACCAACGCTTTCATCATTTTGATTGCCGAACGTGTAACAGGGTTCATGCAATCATCACCGCGGGCCATGCGCTATTTTGATTATGGCATGGCCGGGATCATGTCAGCCTTCGCGTTGAAACTCGTTTTCACGCAAGGGCGATAGTTTTTAAACCACGCGCAGTTCGATATTCTCGAGCGTGGCGATGGCAACATTCATCACATCGCCGCGCGTGACGGCTCCCACGCCTTCCGGTGTTCCTGAAAAAATCAGATCGCCCGCTTTCAATTCAAAATAGGTTGATAGAATGGCAATCTGCTCGGGCACTGACCAGATCATATCGGAAAGATTGGCATTCTGCTTTACATTGCCATTCACACTCAGTGTGATCGCGCCGCTTTGAACATGACCGACCTGTGATGCCAGATGGAGTGGTCCGATAGGCGCCGAAAAATCCGCACTCTTTGCCACTTTCCAAGGACGCTTCAGTGATTTTGCTTCGTCCTGACGATCGCGGCGTGTCATATCAACCCCGACCGCATAGCCGAACACATGATCAAGCGCGGGGGCTTCTTTGATGTCACGACCGCCTTTGTGAAGCGCAACGACCATCTCTGCTTCGAAATGATAATTCGAAGTCATGGGCGGATAGGGATGATCGACAATTTGACTGAGGGGACAAATCTGAATCGTATCAGTCGCTTTTTGGAAAAAAATGGAGGCTCGCGCGTCGGATCGCCACCCATCTCACGCGAATGAGCCGCGTAGTTCCGACCGATACAAAAGATCCGCCTGACGGGGAAAACAGACTCTAAGCCGATGATGGGCAGAAAGGGTTGAGCGGGCGCAGGAAACGCATAGGTCTGGGTCATCATCTATCCTTAAAGTCACTTCTCTTTTTTCGATCTTTCGGGCACAAGCAATGCCTAAGTCATTGGGTCAAGACAGTGGCTTAGCAGCGCCCGTCTGACAAGATCTATGCCAATGAGATAGAGGAATTTCCGAAATGAGTGAAGCATCGCAGGGGCCAAAAGCGCTTCATCCAGGCCTAAAGCTTGCGCTTGAACTTGGTCCGCTCGCGGTCTTTTTTTTGGGTACAAGTTTCTTTGATTTTTTTGTTGCGACGGCTGCCTTTATGGCAGCGCTTTTTTTATCAATGGCCGTGTCTTTTGTGCTTACGCGTCATTTGCCCATGATGTCGATTGTTTCGGCCGTCATTGTTGCCGTCTTTGGTGGTCTCACGCTCTATCTTCATGACGAAACATTTTTCCGAATCAAGCCTACAATCATCTACACGTTATTCGGCGCCATACTTTTGGGCGGACTTCTTTTTGGTAAGCCATTGCTTTACGCAGTGCTCGGTACGGCGATGAGCTTGACTGAAGAGGGATGGAAAAAACTGAGCTTACGATGGAGTTTGTTTTTCTTCGTGCTTGCTGCTTTGAACGAGACCGTTCGAATATTTTTTCCTGAATATTGGATCAAATTTAAAGTCTTCGGTGCAACGCTCCTTACACTCGTTTTTGCGATGGCCCAAACACCTTTGATGTTGCGTTATGAAGTTAAAAGCGAAGACGGCGAGGCGCCGGATAACAATCAAGCGCCGTCTTAGAGCATTTTGCGATTAAGTGGACGCCGGTTAATCGAAACAAAATGCGAAAAAATCAAAGATAGAGCGCGCGTTTTTGATTCTATTAAAAACGACAGCGCTCTAAATTTATTCTTTTTAGTTAGCGGCTTTTGTGATCGCTTCACCCAACATGCCTTTAAGTGAGTCGTCGGTAATTGGCCCGACATGTTTATAGGCAATCTGACCTTTGCGATTGATCACAAAAGTTTCGGGCACTCCATAGACGCCCCAATCAATCGCGGCGCGTCCGGCCTGGTCGGTACCAATCGCCGCATAGGGATTGCCAAGCGCGCCAAGAAAGCGCCGTGCATTATCAGGCTCATCTTTGTAATTGATACCGACAAGACGGATACGTTGATCTTTAGCTAGTTCAATAAGTCTAGGATGTTCTTCACGACAAGGCGCACACCAAGACGCAAAAATATTCACCAAAGTGACAGGCCCGATGAAATCGGCTTTGCTCAAGCTCGGAAGCGCTACGCCATCACGTTGAATGCCGGCGAGCGGTGGTAGCGAGAAGTCCGGCGCGGCTTTGCCGACCATCGTCGAAGGCAGTGTATTCGAGGGACCACGGATTAATTGAAACGCAAATAGCGCTGCAAGTGCTGCAAAGATAAGCACTGGAAGAATAAGCCATCTGGCGCGTGACGTCGTTTCCTCACTCATTCTTTTTCTCTTTCCGAGCGACGGCGTAATCCGGCTTGTTCAAGCTCATCAAGCGCGCGTGTCACATGTCGATGACCAATCCAAATCCAAAGGCTTACGCCCAAGAAAATGAGTGCCGCTATAAAATAGGCAGCAAAGATAAATCCAAAATGAGGATCAGTGAGCATGGCCCTCTCCACTCGCAGCCATCACACGCATCGTGCGTAACCGCCGTGCCAGAATTTCATTACGCATCGCAGCCAGATGTAGACCGATCATCACAATCGTCATGCCGATGGCGACAAGAAGCAGCGGCCACAACATGGATTTGTCGATTGTTGGTCCGCCCATGCGAAACACACTCGCGGATTGATGAAGCGTGTTCCACCAATCAACTGAAAATTTTATAATCGGCAGATTGATGGCGCCGACAAGAGTCATCACCGCAGCTGCGCGTCCCGCGCGTGCAGGATCTTCAAACGCATTCCAGAGCGCGAGAATGCCGCAATAAATCAGAAACAGCACGAGAACCGAAGTGAGCCGCGCATCCCATACCCACCAGGTACCCCACATCGGGCGGCCCCAGAGAGATCCCGTGACGAGACAAATGATTGTGAAAGCCGCGCCAATAGGCGCCATCGCACGCGCTGATACATCAGCAAGGGGATGACGCCACACCAAAGTGCCAATCGACGAGAGCACCATCAGTCCATAGCACGCCATCGAGAGCCAAGCGGCGGGCACATGAATATACATGATGCGTACCGTCTCTCCCTGCTGATAATCGGCGGGAGCGAGTGCGAAAGCGGCGTAAAGACCGACTGCACTCAGCATGGCGCCAATCAGAAGCACCGGTAAAAGCACATAATGCACAAAGCGGAGAAAGCGCTGAGGATTGGCGTAAGTGAAAATCGACATGCCGATATCAATGCCTGAAATGACGGGTTCCCGTAAAGACCATTGCTAGCCCATGCGCATCAGCAGCCGCAATGACCTCGTCATCTCTCAATGAACCACCCGGCTGAATTATGGCGGTCGCCCCCGCTTTCGCTGCCGCGATCAAGCCGTCAGCAAAAGGGAAGAAGGCGTCAGACGCAACAATGGACCCATTCGCGAGGCTTTCAGGCTCATGCGCGAGCTTGGCGGCGTCTTCGGCTTTACAAGCGGCGATACGGGCCGAATCAATCCGGCTCATTTGTCCGGCGCCTATTCCAACGGTCGCGCCATTTTTGGCATAGACAATCGCGTTGGATTTCACATGTTTTGCGACGCGAAACGCAAAGCGCATATCGGAAAATTCTTTCTCCGTCGGCGCACGCTTTGTAACAACACTAAGCGTCATATCGTCAATAACGGCATTGTCGCGGCTTTGTGCGAGAAACCCTCCCGCAACGGTTTTCAATTGAAGTCCCGCCGCACGCGGATCCGGCATACCGCCTGTTACAAGCAAGCGAAGATTTTTCTTTGAAGCGATGAGCGCAATTGCATTATCATCCGCTTCCGGAGCGATGATCACTTCGGTGAAGATGTCGACAATGGCTTGTGCGGTCTCTGCATCGAGTTTCCGATTAAGCGCAACAATTCCTCCGAAAGCCGAGACGGGATCGCATCTGAGCGCATCACGATAGGCTTCAAGCAGTGATGCGCCGATCGCTACTCCGCAAGGATTGGCGTGTTTCACGATCACCGCCGCCGCAGTGGTTGACGGATTAAATTCAGCGACACATTCAAAAGCGGTATCGGTATCATTGATGTTATTGTAGGAGAGTTGTTTGCCTTGTAATTGTTTTGCTGTGGCAATGCCAAAACGTGCCTCTGTGGTTTTATAGAACGCAGCGCTTTGATGCGGATTTTCACCATAACGCATCACTTCGATTTTTTTGCCGCCAAAGCCGCGCCATTCAGGTGTTACTTGATGAATTTCAGAGGCAAACCAATTTGAAATCGCGGCATCATAAGCGGATGTGCGCGCATAGGCTTTTGCAGCAAGTGCTTTGCGTGTGGCTAATGTTGTCGCGCTTTTGTTATTTTCAAGTTCGTGAATGATGAGTGTGTAATCTTCAACATCTACCACAACCGCAACATCACCATGATTTTTGGCAGCGCCTCTAATCATCGCCGGACCGCCTATATCGATATTCTCGATCAACGTGTCATAGTCTTTTGAACGTGTAAGTGTATCCTCGAAGGGATAGAGATTCACAACCAAGAGATCGATGGCGCCAATGCCATGCGCAAGCATTGCCCCTTCATGTTCAGGATTTCCACGGATCCCAAGCAAACCGCCATGAATTTTGGGATGCAATGTTTTGACACGGCCATCCATCATTTCAGGAAAGCCCGTGACTTCGGAGACATCACGAACCGGAATCCCTGCGGCGGCGATGGCTTTTGCCGTTCCTCCGGTTGATAGAAGCTCAATGCCTTGTGCGTTTAGCGCTTTGGCAAAATCAATGAGGCCCGTTTTATCGGAAACGGAGAGCAAAGCGCGGGAGACGGGGCGCAGATTTTTTGGCATGTCGAGCAAACATCAAAGCGAGGGACAGGTGGATTTCATCAACAAAAACCAGCGATGAGACAGTCGGGTTAGCATAATTTGCAGCCATCGTAACCCGCGTCTTTAGGCGAAGATGGGGATGAGCGTCAAAATGCGGCTGGCGAGTCCCCTTCGCGGACGAGGGACCATTTGATCCGGCCAAGATCAGTGGTCTCGGCAATCACGAGCTGGGCTGTCCGACGCGAGCCATCTTGCGAAGCGAACAGAATGCTTTCTTCGACGGCCACAGGCTTTTCACAAGAGAAGGTCCAAATCGTTCCGGAGGGCAGGTGGAGCTTCACAATCTCCGGCTCTTGGACATCAACCCGGATCGCGGGATGAAGATGAAAACGCAAAGCTATTGGATTTTTCTTAATGGATTTCCGCTTTGAGGCCGGTTCAAGCCCGTCTTCGCCAATCAGCCATCCACCATCACGGCCGAGTATCAGTGTACGGCGATGGATGACACCGAATTTACGCGCATAGGCATCATGCGTAGCCGTAATCTTTTCACTCGCTTCGTCACTTTCACGCAATGCGGTCACTTTATGCGGGCCCTCAAGCGCGGGGCCCCCCGCCGGCCATCGATCCTCATCAATGGGAGCAAAGTGACAGCTTGATGTATCATCGATCACAAGTGTCGAATGTGCAGCGGTCGCGCGTGCCAAAGCACGATAGGTGTCACGTCCTTCTGGCGGCGCACCACAATTCGAAATTATTTTTTCACCGCGATCGGATAATTCAAAAGAGAGACAACCCGCGTGAGCTGTTAGCGAAAACGCTTCAGGCGGTGGGCGACCAACATCCATCATCAAAATTGTGTCTTCGCCATGTATGCGTCGATAGCCTGATGGCCCAGCGGTTTCAGCGGTGCCCGCACGCGCATCTTGATAGGCGAGCAAAGTCGCAATCGTATCAGGCGGCGTTGTACTCATACCGTTAACCAAAGCCACAGTGCCATCATCATGTCTGAACAAACGCAACATCGGCATCATGCGATCAATCGCGTTTAATAGTTCTGGCGGTGGCGGAAATTCATTTGACGGGAAACAATGTTTCAACGGCAGAAGGTCAGCGAGAAGATCAATCAGCGCCTGCGGATTACGACTGATATGACCGCCATCCGATAAAATTTCTTTCTGCAATTGCTTGATCAGATGTTTGACCACGCGACGCTTTCGCCCAAGTCCAAGATTGGTGCAAAGCGCAACAGCTGTAAGCGCAATCGCGGATTCAAGACGTCCGGCTTCTTGACCAATGCTTCTTGATTTTTTCCAAAGATAAGCGGCTTGCCGACGAATTGACATCATGAAGCGGCGATAAAAAGCGCGATCCGCACCATCAAGAATTACAGGTGAATGACTAATCCACGACATCAATCGTCGTGCGATCACAGCTCTTGTCCACGCTTCTGATGCGTTGGGGCGTCCATGAGTTTTGATCCAATCATCAACGAGCGTACGGGCATTGGCGCGTGACAAGGCCGTGTCAGCGGCACGGATATCGCGAAGCCACCCAAAACCATTCAGCGTTTCTGCCCAAGCGCGTGACGGAGGAATAGCTGTGAAAGGAGATTGTCCTTCGGTCGCGAGAATTTTTCCGGCAAAAGCAAAATAGCCGGAATAGATATCACCCGCCGCTGTCGGATCACTTGTTCTTAAATCTTGCGGGGCGATCAGAATGCGTTCGATCCGCCCTCGAAAGGGTGAAAGGCTGAACAATCGAAAGGGAGCGATCAGGCCGGAAACGGCTTTGATGGCTGCCCGCCGCAGGGCAAATTTTGCCATGCGTCCGACGCTGCCGCGTCTTTCGCCTGTCATATGGCACTACCCCGCTTAACCGATTCACACCCGACATTACTTAGCCCAAACCCTGTCAAAGGTCCAAATTGGGGCCGGGGCATGGCAAAAGTGAAGAAAAACAGGACTTGTTTGGGTTCAGATTTTTTTGAGTTTCGCCGCAAAAAATCCGTCGAGCCCCGCAAGACGTGGATCATCATCCGGCATCATGAAGGGAAGTGTTCTTAAAAATCCTTCAGTTGTAATCGCATCGGCGAGCTCTTCCCCAAGCCAAGGAAGCTTTTTTGCTTCAAAGTACACGAGGCGCAGGGACGGATTTCGGGCGAGGCATGTCTTGATCTGCTCTTCACCTTCCTCGGGTTCGAGCGAACATGTGCAGTAAATCAAGCGACCGCCGGGTTTTAAAAGTTCCGCGCTGTGATCGAGAAGCCGTTGCTGAAGTTGAGTGAGTTTTCCGAGGTCTTCTTCTGATTTGAGCCACGCGACATCGGGATGGCGGCGAATGGTACCGGTCGCCGTGCAGGGCGCATCAAGCAGGATCGCGTCGAAAGGTCCGCCGCGCCAGAGGCTTGCATCCGCGACAACAACATCAACCGAAAATCCCAAACGCTGTATGTTTTGAGAAAGCCGTGAGACGCGTTTTTCTGATCGGTCAACCGCGGTCACATGCGCGCCCGAGAGCGCAAGTTGTGCCGTTTTGCCTCCAGGTGCCGCACATAGATCGGCAATGGTTTCACCAGGTTTCGGGTCAAGGAGACGAACTGGCAGCGCAGCCGCCGTGTCCTGAACCCAAAATGCCCCCTCTTCATAACCGGCAAGCGCACGAACCGGCGTTCGGTCGCGTAAGCGCAGCGAGCCGGTAGGGAGGATTTTTGCATTGAGTTTTTCCGCCCATATCTCGGGATCAGCACGCATAGTCAGATCGATGGCGGGCTCGCTGCGGAATGCTGCCGCAATCTTCGCTGCATTCTCCGCGCCATAGGTTTTAATCCAGCGGTTGGCGAGCCATTCTGGTGTGTCGATGGTCAGCGGGTCGGATTTTTTGAGGATTTCATCTTTTTCGCGCGCGATCCGCCGCAAAACTGCGTTGGAAAGCGCAGTGAACCGCTTGGCGTCGTAATTGGCCTGAACAAGCCGCACTGACAGATCGACTGCCGCATGATCCGGGACATCGAGAAAGAGAATCTGGGCGGCGCCTGAGATCAAAATTGCTTCCAACTGCCCCGAATGGTTGGGTAATCCGCGTTCGATGCGCTCTTCCAACGCCTTCGCGATGGTGCCCAGCCTACGGATGGCAGCCATGGCGATGGCGCGTACAAGGCCCCGATCGCGATCGGGAAGTTCGCGCGCGGCGGGCGTCTCCAAAAGACGTTCAAGCGTCTCATCAAGCGGCTGGCTTTTTGTGAGGAAGTCATCGATGGCTGTGACCGCTGAAGCGCGCGCAGCAAGGCCGGGATGCGATGGAGCCGTGGCGGAGTGTGGATTTGGAGGCACAAAAAGCCCTTTGTAGGATCAGGTCGGTCAAGACGTCGCCTTGACCCAGTTCCTCTATGCGACCAGAAAAGCCTAAACCGCAAGAGCGGTTTAAACCGTGAGAGGTGATAATTATGGCTGAGCCTCAGTCTCCCCCAGAACTTGAATTGCCAGCGAAAACACTCACGCCTGCCGCCCAAAGGGCACTTGAGGAAGCGCAGGCGCGACGGGAAACGGCGGCTCATCAGGACCGACCGGTGGAAGTGAATGGCCGTGCGGGGCCGGAGCCCGTCCGTTATGGTGACTGGGAAAATAAAGGGATAGCGAGCGATTTCTAAGCTCCACACACTGCAGAAAGCCGATCGTTTGGCACGGAATTCGCTAGAAATCCGAGGTCCTTGGCCGTTTTCAGGCTTATTGGTGGGAGTGTCGTGTGGTTCAGTTTGTGCGTTTCGTGACTTTTGGGGTGCTTGGCTTTCTGCTTCACATCGGGGCCGCCCGCGCTCAAGAAGGCAAAGCCTGGACCTATAATGGTCCTGAAGGTCCTGAGAAATGGGCTGAACTCGAAGCTGCCAATGCCGCCTGCGGCGCGGGTCTTGAGCAATCACCGATTGATCTGCGCCCTTATTACATCTCGTCGGTCGAGCCTCTCTCTTTCGATTGGAAAGCTCAGCCCTTTCCGATGGTGAATAATGGCCGCTCTGTCTATGCGCAGGTCGCTAAAGGCAGCACGATGAAGCTTGGCGGCGAAGAATTCGCGCTGAAGCAAATTCTATTTCATGTACCCGCAGAACATGCGGTCGATGGCGTTCGTCACGCGATGGAAATTCAGTTTGTCCATACGCAAGGCCAGAAGAAACTTGCGATGGTCTCGATTTTCGTGCGTGCGGGTGATCGAAATGAAATATTCTCGCAATTGATGGGCCATGCGCCAGGCAAACTTGGCACACAACCTTTGCCAGGCGCTGTTGATCCCATGACGCTTTTGCCAAAAGCGCGCGGGGTGTTTCGGTATCGTGGCTCATTGACCATGCCGCCTTGCACCGAGAATGTGGATTGGGTGATTTTTGAACAACCCATCGAAGCGGCGCAGAGCGATATCGATGTGTTCAAGCTGATTTTTCCGATGAATGCGCGTCCGCTGCAGCCGATCAATCGGCGCTTTCTGCTCAAAGGCGTTTATTGATTTGAAATCATAGTCTTCATTTCGCCGTAACTTATTTGCAATTGAGAGCGGCATGGGACAAAACCATGCCCAAAGAGCGGCGAGTCGATATGAGTAACGAGCAGGCCATCATGAAGATTGAGAAAGTGCAGTTCGCCTATGGCGAACGGCCGATTCTTGATGATTTGAGCTTGACCATTCGGCGCGGTGAAATCATCGCCATCATGGGCGCCTCAGGCGGCGGAAAAACGACGTTGCTCGGTTTGATCGGCGGGCGCCTCACACCGCGCTCCGGTCAAGTGATTGTCGAAAATCAGAATGTGCCGACGCTTTCAAAATCGTCGCTCTACAAGTTGCGTCGTCGCATCGGGATGTTATTTCAGTTTGGCGCGCTGTTCACCGATTTGTCAGTATTTGACAATGTCGCCTTTCCCTATCGCGAGCAAACAGATCTCTCTGAAGAGATGATCCGCGCGCTTGTGCTGATGAAACTCGAAGCGGTGGGGTTGCGCGGTGCTGCGCATCTTATGCCATCAGAACTATCAGGCGGTATGGCACGTCGCGTTGCGCTCGCCCGCGCTATTACGCTCGATCCTTCGATCATGCTTTATGATGAACCTTTCACGGGACTCGATCCGATTTCTGTCGGAATCATTGGGCGTTTGATCAAGAGATTGAATGCAGCCCTCGGCATGACATCTGTTATTGTTACACATGATTTGAATGAGACATTGCGTATCGCTGACCGTGTTGTTGTTTTGTCAGGTGGCAAAGTCCATTGCGATCTCGCCCCCGATCAGATTCGTGCTTCGAGCGATCCGTTCATTCGTCAATTCGCCGATGGATTGCCAGATGGACCTGTGCCTTTGCATTATCCCGCCCAAGATTATATCAAGGATTTGCTCACGCTATGAATGTAAATCCTTTGTCACTTTTCACCGCCTTAGGTCACGCGCTCACAAGTCGACTTGAAAGACTTGGATTGGCAGCGCGCTTTGCGCTTTCGGTTCTCCGCGTTTTGGGCGTTGTATTTTTGCGCTTCGGCCTCATCATTCGCGAACTTTATTTTTCAGGCGTTCGTTCGCTTTCGATTGTGATTGTCTCAGGCCTCTTTGTTGGCATGGTCTTGGCTGTCCAAGGTTATGAAGTGTTACAACGTTACGGTTCAACGGAAGCGCTCGGTGTGATTGTTGCGCTTTCACTTGTGCGTGAGCTAGGACCCGTCGTGACAGCGCTTCTCTTCGCCGGTCGCGCGAGCTCTGCGGTAACTGCCGAAATCGGTTTGATGCGAGCGACTGATCAATTGGCAGCGATGGATATGATGGCTGTTGATCCATTAGCGCGTGTCATTGCACCACGCTTTATGGCGGCCGTTTTTTCAGTTCCTCTTTTAGCGGCATTGTTTTCGGCTGCCGGTGTTGGTGGCGCGTGGATCATCGGTGTCAAATTGATTGGCATTGACGATGGCGCGTTCTGGTCGCAAATGCAGGCCAGCGTCGATGTGCGCATCGACATTGTGAATGGCATTTTGAAGAGTGTGGTGTTCGGTATTGCCGTCGGGTTGATTTCTGTTTTCGAAGGCTATTTTGCGGCACCAACCGCGGAGGGCGTTTCAACTGCGACAACGCGTACCGTTGTCACATCGTCTTTGACCGTCTTGCTGTTGGATCTTGTTTTGACCGTTATGATGTTCCGGGGATTAAACTGATGAATCGCTCTCAATTCGACCTTGCGGTTGGCGCTTTCGTAGCCCTCGGTATTCTGGCCCTGCTGTTTTTAGCAATGAAGGTCGGGAATCTGACTGGCTTCGACACGGGTACGGCCTATGTGATCGAAGCGCGTTTCGACAACATTGGTGGGATGAAAGTGCGTGCGCCGGTCAAGAGCGCCGGTGTGGTCGTCGGGCGGGTCGAATCCATCAGTCTCGATGGGGAAACCTATGAAGCCGTGGCGCGGCTTCGAATTTCTTCCGCTTTTCGTTTCTCGAAAGACACAATTGCCACAATTCTGACGTCAGGACTCCTTGGGGAGCAATATATTGGCTTGGAACCGGGAGGGGTTTCGGAGTATCTGGTTCAGGGTGATCGGGTGATGAAAACCCAGTCGGCGATGGTTTTGGAGAAACTGATCAGTCAGTTTTTATTCAACAAAGCGGCGGAGACGCCTGGGCAGACAAAGTGATGAAGCGCGTTCGGCAACTGGCTCTGGGATTTGCGTTTGGTCTTTCGCTCGGCACTTTTGCGCATGCCGATGAGACAGCGACCCAACCCTATGATCCTCTCGAAAGAGTGAACCGCGTGACATTCGCATTGAATGATGTCGTCGATATGGTGATCGTGAGCCCGCTCGTCTCGATCTGGAACGCCGTTTTGCCGCAACCCGTGCGTCAAGGTGTCAGCAACGTTTTCGATAATCTTGACGATGTTTATGCATGTGTGAATCACGCGCTGCAAGGTCGCGGTACGCAAGCTGGCACCGATTTATCTCGTGTGCTTGTCAATACGACTGTTGGCGTTGGTGGCCTCTTTGATGTGGGCACAAAAATTGGATTGAAAAAATCCTATGGTGATTTTGGCCAAACTTTAGGTGTGTGGGGATTTTCAACGGGCCCCTATGTCGTGTTGCCTTTGCTTGGTCCTTCGACGTTAAGAGAAACTGCCGGTCGCGCGGTGCGTGTGACGACGGATGGGCGTAATCTATTACCAACCAATACTTATTACGCTTTGACGGGAACAGAATATCTCGCCACACGAGCTGATGCGAAAGCCAATGAAGGGCTGATCGCTGCGTCAAGTCTTGATCGCTATGTGTTCGTGCGTAACCTTTATTGGCAGCGTCGATCTAATCTGGTGCAAGAAGGTCGCCAAACGACCAATCCTTCATCACAACCCTAATTGGTTTTGTTTATGTCGCAGCTTTTTCGCTCACTCCTTGTGATGATATTTGGTTTGGCCCTTGTTGTATTTGCGCCGTCATCACGCGCAGAAACCATTGCGCCTGATGAGCTTGTGCGTCGTCTAGCAACTGAAGTTACAAATGCGGTGCGCAATGATCCGGAATTGCAAAATTCCCAATCACCAAAGATTGCCGATATTGTGGGCCGGTTGATTGTGCCGCGTTTTGATTTTCAACGGATCACACAATTTGCAATGGGTCGCAATTGGGCCAAGGCCACACCGCAAGAACAGAAAGATGTTGTCGAGCAATTCGGTCGTCTTTTGACGCGGACTTACTCAAACGCGATTGCATCGTTGAAAGAACTCGACATTGAAGTGAAAGGCACAAAGACTAATTCCGCGGCAAATGATGTCACCGTGAAAACGCAGATGATCGGACGCGCACAGCCTGTCGCCATCGATTATAGTTTGATCAATAGTGCAGCGGGTTGGAAAGTCTATGATGTGACGGTTGAGGGCATCAGCCTCATCACGGCCTATCGCGATGAGTTTAATACTCTCGTGTCATCATCAGGCGTTTCAGGCCTGATTAAAGTCCTTAAAAAGAAGAATGGTGAATGAGCGGTTCCGCTATTACATGGATGCCTGAAGGTCCGCTTACTTTGGCGACCGTTAAACGCAGTCTTGACTCTTTTTCAACACCATCACGCAAGCAATCTGTCATTCTAGATCTTTCGAGAGCAGGACCGTTTGACTCAAGTGCGTTGGCTTTTATTGCGATAATGAAGCGTCGTGCTGTTAAGCAGGGTGTATCATTCACACTTAGGAATGTACCGGACGCAATTCGCTCTCTTGCTGAGATTTATGATCTGCAAGAGTTCATCGCGTCTTCAGCGCGATAAAGGTTGCCCATATCACTCGATTTGAATGGGCCTTATCCGATATCTTTTAAGATTTCATGCGCAGCATTAAAGCCCGGCGCGCCCGTAACGCCACCGCCCGGATGCGTTCCCGATCCACATTGATAAAGACCTGTGATCGGCGTGCGGTAATCAGCGAAGCCTAACATCGGCCTTAGCGAATAAAGTTGATCAAGGCTCAGCGCGCCGTGGAAAATATCTCCGCCGACAAGTCCAAAAGTTCTTTCAAGATCCAAGGGTGTTAAGGCTTGGCGCGCAATTACGCTTGAGCGGAAACCCGGCGCATAGGCATCAACCGTATCAATCATCAGATCGGCAACGAGATCGCGATGCGCGTCCCATGAGGATCCATCAGGCAATTCCGGCGCAACATGCTGACAGAAAAGACTCGCTACATGTGAACCGCGCGGTGCAAGCGAGTCATCAAGCGTCGAGGGGATTAACATCTCGACAATGGGCTTACGACTCCAGCCTTGTTGTTTCGCATCGATGAACGCGCGATCCATATAGGTAAGCGTCGGTGCGATCACAATTCCCGCCGTATGATGATCAGCGATTGCACGACCCGGTAAAGTCAAAAAGCTTGGCAGGCGCGAGAGCGCAACATTCATCCGGAATGTTCCAGAGCCGCATGACCAATGAGCCATATGATTTCTGAAGGCTTCAGGTTGCGTTTCTTTCGGAACGAATTTGCCGAATAAAAGCTTCGGATTGAGGTTGGAAATTATTTTTGATGCAAATACTTCACGCCCATCTTCAAGCTCGACACCAACAGCATTTGTGCCATCGACCAAAAGCTTTTTGACAGGCGCTTGTGTCTCAATTGTAACACCGGCTTTCACACATGCTTTATGCATCGCCTCTGTGATCGCGCCCATGCCACCAATGGCATGGCCCCACGCACCTTTCTTTCCATTCACCTCACCAAAACAATGATGAAGCAACACATAGGCTGTGCCAGGAGTCATGGGGGAGGCGAATGTACCCACCACTGCATCAAAACCAAAAAGCGCACGGACAGCGTCGGACTCAAACCATTGTTCGAGATAATGCGCGGCAGATTGTGTGAAGAGTTTTATAAAAGCCAGTTCACCATCACGGCCCAATTTGCGGATCCGGTTTGAAATATTCCCAAGCTTCAAAAGTTTGGGAATGCCACCGATGAGTGAGTCCACCCGATTTGGTGGTGTCTCCAACACGAGACCGCGCAATATGTTTGCAATCATCTCGATTTCATTGGAATACGCATCATAGCGTTGCGCATCATGCGTGCTGAATTTTGCAATCTCTCCTTTCGTGCGGCCTTCTCCCGTTAAAAGATAGCGACCATCTGGATGGGGGAAGAAATTCGAAGCGCGACGTTCAACAACACGCAACCCATGATCTTTAAGCGCCATATCCGCAATGACGCGCGGGTTCAAAAGACTGACGGTGTAAGAGGCAACCGAATTACGAAATCCCGGATGGAACTCTTCTGTTACGGCCGCACCGCCGACAAGCGCGCGGCGCTCGAAAATTCGAACCTTGTGTCCGGCGCGCGCCAGATAAAAAGCGCAGACAAGGCCATTATGCCCACCGCCGATGATGATGATTTCTGTGCTGTCGTTACTCATGAACCCAAACCCGCGTGCCGATATTGCTCTCTTATGAACCTGAATTTAACAAGGTTGGGAAGGGGAAACCTTGATCTTTCAGAGCCGACATAACGCATAAATCACCCTTTGGTCGTCTAATTATTCAGAAAGGTCAGAGAGCGGGAAGCTTGCTTCGAAACACCAAGCCGGTTCAAGGCCAGTAACCCCATCACCTAGACCTCAATTTGCCTGAGGATATAAAAGGGTACATAATTATCTTGTTTGTAGCATCCACTCCGATTTATTGTTGCCATCTTGAAATCAGCTAGAACTTTTTGAATGTTTTTGCATCAACCATCATGATTGAACAAAAAAATCAGAAACTAAACAGATTCTCTGTCTGATCTTACATGTCTTCACCCAGTGAACTTGCCTTATCAGTTTTTCAAAAAATCAATTCATTTGATGCGTCAAAACGCGTTCTGATTGCGATTGCTGGACCTCCGGGCGCAGGGAAATCAACGCTTGCTGAGGCTTTGGTTGATTTAGTGAACAGTCGTTTGGACAGTGCACTTGCGGCAGCTGCGCCCATGGACGGGTTTCATTATGATAATCTCATTCTCGACGCGGAGGGACTGCGCGCGCGAAAAGGTTCACCTGAAACATTTGACGCGTCAGGCTTTCTCGCGATGGTACAGCGATTGAAAAGCTTTGACACGCCTGTCGCCATCCCTGTCTTTGATCGATCAATGGATTTGTCGCGCGCGTCCGCACGACTGATTGAACCGCGTCATCGCCTTTTGATCATTGAAGGTAACTATTTGTTGCTTGATCGCCCGATTTGGCGCGATCTACGCGCATTCTTTGATTTTAAAGTGATGCTTCGCCCTTCGCTTCAAGTGATAGAAACGCGGTTGATCCAACGTTGGCTTGATCATGGTTATAAGCCTGACGAAGCGCATACTAAAGCACGCGGTAATGATCTTGCAAATGCCCGTATAATCTTGGCGGAAAGTGTGGCTGCAGATCTCACAATTTCCGAATGATGCAATGACGGGACTTTGGTAAAATAGTAGTCAGGATCGCAATCCTGTCGTATCATTGATCTTGAGATCAAAATTAAACGCAGAGACGATCCCAAGAATGAAACGGATACTTTGTTTTGGCGATTCGAACACCCATGGCACGGCACCGATGCGCGATGATAATGATGTTGTTCGTTTCGATGCGGATACGAGATGGTCGAGTGTGCTGCAGGCTGCGCTTGGTTTTGGCTTTGACATTGTCGAAGAAGGTCATCCAGGTCGTACGACGGTTCATGATGATCCGATCGAAGGGGCGCATAAAAATGGACGCTCGCATTTAAGAGCCATACTCGAGAGTCATTGGCCGCTTGATCTCGTGATCATTTTACTTGGTACCAATGATTTGAAATTTCGGCATGGCGTGAGCGCCTTTGATATCGCTTCGAGCATCGGGACTCTGGTTGATCTTGTTCGTGCGACACCGATGCGTGGACGGCCTATTCCCAAAATTCTTGTCATCGCACCGCCGCCGATTCTCGAAGTCGGATGGCTTGCTGAAATGTTTGCGGGCGGACAAGTGAAATCAGAAGCTCTTGGCGCATCCATCGCGCGCATGGCAGCTCAGCGACAAGTTGCATTTCTTGATCTCGCGCCCATCGCTAAAGTGTCACCGATCGATGGCATTCATTTCGATGAGGTTACTCATCGCGCCATTGGTGCAGCGGTTCATAAAGCCGTTATACCGCTCCTCACCTAAAAATATCGGATAAATTCCCCCATGACATCGTCACGTTACGTTGAATTCATCATTCTTGTTGCTTTGCTCAACGCTATCACAGCGATGTCGATCGATACGATGTTGCCGGCCGTTGGCGTGATAGCCAATGATCTTGGTGTTGCCGATCCTAATCATCGTCAATTCATCATCACCGCTTTTTTTGGCGGGATGACTTTCGGCACTTTGATTTTTGGCCCCCTGTCTGATTCGATCGGACGTAAGCCCGCCATCTATGCCGGTATTCTGATTTACATTGTCGGTTCTTTTCTTTGTTTTGGCGCAACAGGATTTTCGGCGATGTTGATCGGGCGCTTCATCGCAGGCTTTGGCGCCGCGTCACCGCGCATTGTTTCCATGGCGCTTGTTCGCGACGGGTTAGCGGGTTCGTCCATGGCGCGTGTCATGAGTTTTGTCATGACTGTTTTCATGATCGTACCAATCATCGCCCCCTCAATTGGGCAGCTCGTGTTACTTGCCTCCACTTGGCGCGTTATTTTTGCAGGACTTCTGGTTATGACCTTGATCGCAGGCATTTGGGTTGCTTGGCGACAGGAAGAAACTTTGCCCCAAGAAAAGCGCAGACCTTTTTCGGTTCGTGCACTTTATCAAGCCGGTATTGAATCCTGCCGTCATCCTGTCACGATGGGCTATACGCTTGCGAGCGGTTTTATCTTTGCAGCGTTGATCGGTTATCTCGGTACGTCACAACAAATTTTTGTCGAGCTTTATCAGCAAGGCCCGCTCTTTGCTTTCTGGTTTGCGTTGTTTGCGTCAGCGATTGCGATTGCGATGATTTTGAATGGCCGTTTTGTGATGAAAATCGGTATGCGTCGCATCACTAAATTTGCAATTCGGCTTTCTCTTGTTGCGTCGCTTTTGATGCTTGTGGCGGTTTATTTCACAAAGGGTTTGCCGCCGCTTCCTTTGTTGGGTCTCTATTGTTTTGTGATTTTCTTTTGCAACGGTTTAATGTTCGGCAATTATAACGCTTTGGCGCTTGAACCCATGGGCCATATTGCCGGAATGGCGTCTTCCGTATCGGGTTTTCTTTATTCGCTCATGTCTTTTGCTGGCGGTAGCCTGATTGGTCAGGCATTCAACGGAACCGTAACGCCACTTGTCATCGGCTTTGCCGGTTTCGGATTTCTCGCAATGCTCTCAACCGAATGGGCAGAAGCGCGGCGGGCCAAGACACCATAATTTTATTGCATGCATTGCAAGCTTTAATTCATAGTATTAAAAGCAATTCAACGTTTCAAAAATTTCATTTGCTAAATTGTTTTTTGTTAACGCGGTTGATTGCCATGTGATCTAGTGAGTTGGCCAGACCCCGTGCAGTGATCCGGCTATTATGTTAGTTGATGATTGGGTTTGAAGCTAGCGCTGGGGTGGCCGGCGAAGCTGGTTGGAGTTGCCCAGCCGGCCACTGTAGAACCTCTGGTGCAGGTGGTTGATATCGCAGTGATGAGTGCGGCCTGATTGTTTTGTAGTGCCGCCGCCAATCCTCAATGACGATCTTTGCTTCCTTCAGCGTGTAGAAGATCTCGCCATTCAGAAGTTCATCTCGCAGCTTCGAGTTGAAGCTCTCACAATAGCCATTCTCCCAAGGGCTGCCGGGCATGATGTAGTCGGTCTTGGCCCCCATGGCCGAGAGCCAGTTACGCAAGTTGTGTGCAATAAACTCTGGGCCGTTATCCGAGCGGATATACGTTGGGATGCCCCTCAGGATGAAGAGATCCGACAAGGCATCGATCACATCCGTTGGCTTGAGCTTCCGACTGATCCTGATCGCAAGACATTCTCGCGAGAACTCGTCAATAATGTTCAGCATTCGATACTTCCTCCCATCATGCGTACGGTCTTCAACAAAGTCATGAGACCAGATGTGGTTGGGATATTCGGGACGAAGACGAACGCAGGATCCGTCGTTGAGCCAAAGACATCCGCGTTTGGCTTGTTTGGAAAGTACTTTCAGCCCCTCACGTCGCCAGATCGGAGCTACCCGCTTAGCATTCACCCTCCAGCCCTTGTGTTGCAGCATCGCCGTGATCCGGCGATAGCCATAGCGACCGTACTGGATAGCAAGTGCTGTGATATCCGCGGTCAGTGCCGCCTCATCATCAGGTCTGGTTGGCTTCTTGCGCTGCGTGGAGCGGTGCTGGCCGAGAACTCGGCAAGCAAGCCGCTCTGAGATGCCATGTTTGGCAACAACATACTCCACGCAGGCACGGCGACGTGCGGGGCTTAGAAGTTTCCCGAGGCTGCCTCTTTTAAAATCAGCTTCTCGATCGTCAGATCTGAGACCGCTCGGCGAAGGCGACTGTTCTCGGCCTCAAGCTCTTTAAGCCGTTTCACCTGATCGCCTTTCAGGCCGCCATATTCTGATCGCCAACGATAATAAGTAACTTCCGTAACGCCTATCGATCTTACAGCCTCAGCCACCGGCCGACCTTGTGCTGTGAGAACTTCCACCTGCCGAAGTTTGGCGACGATTTCTTCCGCCTTGTGCCTTTTCCTAGCCATGCGCATTCCTCCTCAAGGCTCATAAGCCATACATCAGGGAGGACCACTTTTCAGGGGGCAGGCCAACTTTCTTCTCGACAAGCCGCGTCTCGACCGCTTCCTTTGCGATTTCCGCGCAATGGTGGGCATCGCGAATGGTGACTTCATCAGCGTACGCAAGACCCGAAAAACCGAAAAGGCTTATTATTGTGAGAAGTGAGCGGAGCGGCTTCGCGGTCGAACGGGAAAGGCAATGCATCACGCGTGACATCACTGGTTCAAATTAATGGTGCCGCTTGCGTGACTTGAACACGCGACCCCAGCTTTACGAAAGCTGTGCTCTACCAACTGAGCTAAAGCGGCAATAGGGCGCTGTTTACATGAATTTTCGCTGATTTCCTACCCCCTTCTCTCGCGACGGATTGTGGGGCACGGGATCTATCAGCATTCGCGCCGTTATGCTGCTAACATATTGATTTAATGAATTTTTCTATTTTGATTTTGCGACTCTGCGTTACGCTTCGCATCATCGGCACAACAAATGGGAAAGGAGGTTGCCGTGGAGGATGACGCGTTTTTGAAACAGCTTGAAGGCTATGGTCTGGCAACC
>Ga0194124_10000753_pt1 | contig 46188 bp, 45 predicted proteins | sample TA2KigCas0mmetaG_FD_148605 | JGI IMG/M metagenome (GOLD analysis project Ga0194124, IMG submission 148605) | Freshwater microbial communities from Lake Tanganyika, Tanzania - TA2015031 Kigoma Deep Cast 0m | ecosystem: Environmental > Aquatic > Freshwater > Lake | place: Tanzania: Lake...
CCTCCTCAGCCGTCGCCGAAGCCTCCTCAGCCGTCGCCGAAGCCTCCTCAGCCGTCGCCGAGGCCTCCTTCGCCGTCGCCGAAGCCTCCTCAGCCGTCGCCGAAGCCTCCTCAGCCGTCGCCGCGAGCAGGGGCTCCTCGTGCTATTGCGTGCGCTGACATTCCAGAGGGTGCCTGGTGTTACGCGGGTACTCGAGACTGCATGAACAACAGCGCCACCTACTGCAAGACCTTCGAAGAGGGAGGCATGCGGCCTCTCGTGTGCCCCGACGGTTCTCAGCGCTTATGTCGCGGTCCCGACGCGAGTGCGTGCCTCGTCGACTGCGCCACCAAGATCAAGTGCGCGCAGATTCCAGAGGGCGCCTGGTGCTTTCCGGGACTGGGAGACTGCGTGGACAACAGCAAGACGCACTGCAAAAGCTTCGAGCAGGGTGGGTTGACGAAGGTCACCTGCGCGGACGGCAAGGCGCGTCTCTGCCAGGGTCCAGACGTCGAGAGCTGCTTAGCCGTCTGCGACGCGTCCGACCCTTTACGGACGGGCTGGGTGCCGGTGGAAGGTCTCGATCCCTTCTGGGGCGTGCCCGTGGCGCCGCAGTCCACGGCCTCGGCGATCATCAAGGATCTCTGTGGTCCCATGAATTTGAACGGCAGCGCGCGAGCTAGCGCCAACTGCGAGTGCATCGCGCGCCATGGCACTTCGGCGTGTTCGGAGCCGGTCGGAGATTCCGCCATCTGGGGGGCCTTGGCGGCCTCTCGCATCTTCGATCTGCAGGTTTGAGAAGCTCGGAGGCCCTCAAGATTCTTCGTCGTCTTCGTCGTCTTCGACGTGAGCCTTCCAAGCGCCTCGCTTGACGAAGGGGAGGCCTCGCGAGATGCGAGCCCCGGCCTCTTCGAAGGCCTCTGAGCGCGCCCCGAGCGCCCGGAGCGCCTGGGAAATCTCCTCGCAGCAGTCCGAGGTGCGCAGGAGGTGCCTGCACATGCACCCGACCGCGACGTCGGCTTCCAGGTCGGCGAGCGAGGCGGTGCCGTCGTACCAGCGCTGGGCCGCGAGCGTCCAAACAGCACCAGTCAGCGGTCGCAGGCGCAGAAGAGCCTCGCTGAGGCCGGGGGTCTCGAAGCTGGCCAGGACCGCGTCGCGTCCTTCAGAGCTCTCGGGGCCCTCGCCGAGCGCCTGAGAGGCGAAGAGCAGAGCGTCACGCGCTGTCAGCTGACCCGCTGCTAAGAGGCACCGCAGCACGAGGTGCGGCTGGGGACAGGTGCGCAGCTCGCAGGCCGCGGCGCCCAAGGTCGTCAAGCAGCAGGCGCCGTCCACGCAGCCGGCCTCGCGAAGCTCGGTCAGCGTCGCCCTGTAGGCCTCCTGCGTGGGCGCATCCGAGAGCCGCGCGGCGCTCTTCGCGGCGTTGTAGAAGACGGTCCGGACGGCGGCGTCCGCCTCGTCGAGGCCACGGCTGGCGAGCAGCTCCTTGGCTGCCTCACGGGCCTCGAAGATGCGCTCGGCGTCGGTGAAGGGCAGCTTCTTGATCGCCTGCTTGCACGTGAGCGGCACGACAACCGCGCCGGGGAAGTCCTGAGGCGCGCCTACCGAGAAGCTCGAGTCGTGCAGCGCCAGTACTAAGTTCTCTGAGGATTGCACGCGAGCGTACTCCCTCAGAGGCGCCGCAAGTCCTTCGATGAGGAGCGCCGCGCTCGCCTGCCTGCGCAGCTTCTCTGGCTCGGGGTGCAGCTCCAGGGCGCGCGCAGCCAGCAGGGCGTCGCGCTCCATCTGCCGCAGGAGCTCGTGCTCGGCGGCGCTCAGAACGGCCATGGCTTCGTGGGAGAGCGAGCGGTGCGAGCGCAGCGCCCGCAGGACCTCGCCGGGGCCGAAGGCGGTGTGCGGCTTCACTGCTTCGACGGGGCGCTGCATGAGAGCTTGAGCGCTGCCGTAGCTCCAGCGCGAGCGGCCCAGCAGAATGCAGTTTCCGACCGTCTCGTAGCCGGGGCGTCCTGCACGACCGACCAGCTGGTGGAAGAGCATGGGAGAGATGTCCTCGTGCGTCACGCCGCCCTCGGAACTCTTCTGCGGAACGCTGGCGGAGGCCAGACAGACGGTGCGCACCGGGAGGTTGATGCCGGCGGAGAGCGTGGAGGAGCTGAAGACGATGGCAAGCGCGCGGCGCTCGGCGAGCCAGGAGACGAGCTCGAGGTACTGCACGGGCGCGTGGCTGTGGTGCACGGCGACGCCGGCGTCGGCCCACGTCCGATAGCGCTGGAAGAGCGGCGCGTCCTCCGCCGGCACCGAGCGCAGCAGCTTCCTGAAGCCCACGGCGACGTGCCGCCGGGCCGTGCGGTCCGAGAAGCCTCGGCTGGAGGCCCACTCGGCGAAATCGTCGAGGCGCTTGCAGCTGAAGGTCACGAAGAGCGCCGGGTAGCAGTCCCAGGCCTGCAACTGGTCGAGGAAGCGAAAGAGCCCCTGCCGGTCGCGCACGCCACCGAGGTCCTGCGCCCTGAAGGGAGGAGGGCGCGCGGCCGGCCGGAGGTGGCACATGGCGTCTTCGGCGCAGGCGTAGTGGTAGAAAGAGATCTCGACGGGGCGGCGAGGGGCGCCCACCACGAAGGTGGGGAAGCCGTTGAGGCGCGAGAGGAAGGCGGCGAGCTCGTGCACGTTAGGCATGGTGCCGGAGAGCGCCACCACTTCTCGCCCGTCGCGGCACGTCGCCAGCAGCTCCTGCAGCACCGGTCCGCGCTCGCTGGCGAGGAAGTGGAATTCGTCGATGACGATGCGCGGACAGCCGGTGAGGAATTCCGGCTCGGTGGAGGCCATGCGCGCGAGCGCCTCGTAGGTTCCGACTACGACCGACGCGCCCTCGGAGCCCTTGCGCGACGGTCCGGTGCGCATCGCCAGACCCTCTCCGCCGATGCGACTGTAGATCTGTTCCGCCAGCGCGATGAGCGGCTCGCCCACGAGCAGCCGGAGGTCCGCTTCGCGCGCTAGGCGCACGCACTCTTCGATGACGAAGGTCTTGCCGGAGCCGGTGGGGGACGCGACGAGGAGGTTCTTCCGCCCCGGAGACCGCAAGATGTCGCGACTGTGGCGCTGGTAGGGGTAGAGGCTGCCGTCGTCCTGAGGGTGGCAGGTGCAGTCGGGGTAGTAGACGGCAGAGAGCGGAGCCGCCGGCACAGGCGTCACTGCCAGGTCGGCCAGCTCACGCGCTGCGCGCGGACAGCAGGAAGGCGCAGATGCGCTTGTAGAGCGCTCCGACATCTTCGAACTCTCCGATGGCGAAAGCTCCTCGCTCTGCTGCCAAGGAAAGCAAGTCTGCTACTTGTTGGAGGTCTTTGACGCTGATGGGTGGCTCAGAGGCGTTCTGGGGACCCGATGAGTCCATTTATTCCCGTGAGGACTAGCGGCCAGGCTCCTCTGACGCGCCCTCCGCTGGACGCGCTCATCCGCCGTTGGTTAAAAAAAGCGACTCGAGCATGGACATGCCCAGCAGCATGGCGGTGCTCCTGCAGGGGTACGACATGTGGGTCCTGGAGGCGAAGCCCCTCTGCGACGACGCTCGCAAGGTGCTCTGCGCGTTACAGCGCGCGGCTACGCAGCTGCAGCGAGGAAGGGACCCCATTTCCTCCATCCCCGTGCTGCTCAGGTCCGAGAGGTACGGGCGCCCGATCAGCGGCGGCTTCACCCTTGCTGCCCTCCCGACGGACGCTCTGCTCTTTTGACGGTCCTTTTTCTCCGGCCGTGGTAGGAATGAGCGGGGATCGGCTGAAGCGAAACCACGGTCGCGTGAGCGGTGAGGCTGAGGCCGGTGGTGCTTCGACTTCGGACTCCGACGAAGCGTGCGGAAGACGCGACGCGGGAGTCCGGCTCGCCGATCTTGAGCTCGTCGATCTTGAGCTCGTCGATCTTGAGCTCGTCGATCTTGAGCTCGTCGATCTTGAGCTCGCCGATCTTGAGCTCGCCGATCTTGAGCTCGTCGATCTTGAGCTCGCCGATCTTGAGCTCGCTGATCTCCGCGCTCGACTCCCGACGCTCGTTCCAGCGAGGCTCGCTTCTAGGGCTCGCGACATCTCCAGCGCTCGACGCAAATCGCGCAGCAGTACCGGTTCGCTCACACGCGGAGGTGGCGGCTGTATTCCGCGCGACTGCTCTGCGCGAAGCACCGCGTGCACGAACGTCTCTGCTTCCTTGGAGCGGCTCTCTCGAGTGGAAGGGGAGGAAGGCTGCCGATCTCGGAGGCGCTGCGCACGAACAGTCCGGGAGGATGCAGTTGCGGAAGGCGAAGACTTCGAATTCTTCTCGAAAGGACTGGGCGACCTCGGAGCGTAGGAAGAAACTGCCGACGACCCGGAACTTGGACTGCGGCGTCCAGCAGAGCGGGGGCGAACTCTGCTCGCCTCAGAGGACCTCGAGCTCTCCTTGTCGCCGCCAGAAGACCGGAGCGCTCCGGGAGATCCTGATTCGGAGCTCTGTGGTCCCACTCCGGCGGTAGCGCGGGCGTCGCTCGGACTGCTCGCTCGAGAGGGGGCGCTCGGTTTAGAGCGTCGGTCCATCGAAGGACCCCGAGATCGAGACGAAAGACTCGGAGCCTCCTCCGAGTTCGAGCTCTCCGCGTCACCGTCCGACGACCGGAGCGCTCCTGATCCGGAGCTAGGCGGACCTCTTCTGGAAGCGTGGGCGTCGCCCGAACTGCTCGCTCGAGAGGGGGAGCTCGGTTTAGAGCGTCGGTCCATCGAAGGACCCCGAGATCGAGACGAAAGACTCGGAGCCTCCGCCGAGTTCGAGCTCTCCACGTCACCGTCCGACCGGAGCGCTCCTGATCCGGAGCTAGCCAGCCTCCCCCCGGAAGCGTGGGCGTCGCCCGAACTGCTCGCTCGAGAGGGGGCACGCGTCCTAGAGCGCCGGTCCGTCGAAGGACCGGGAGAGCGAGGCGGCGGCGCCTCCGCCGAGGCGTTCACGCCGGCGAGGCGTCGAAACAGCCGGATGAAGTGACTCTGCTGCGGCGTCAGCGGGAGGTAGTGCTGCGAAACGAAGGCCGAGCGTTGAGACGACGCGTCGGTCGGAGCCACGTGCAGGAGCGCCGCGCGCTCGACGTCGAAGGCGTCGCGAGCGGTCCGGAAGGACGCAGCGTCGTGCACGAGCAGGACCTCTCCTCGGCGAGAGCAGCTGCGCCGCACTACGCCCAGCAGCACTGCAGGCTGGAGCCCGAAATCGCAGAGGTACAGGAAGACCTGAGCCAACCATGCCAGCGACGCGACGAGCGCCTCGAACTTGGGGTTGGCGAGGAGTTCTAGCAGCTGCACCGCGTGCCCGGTGAGTCCGTAGCGGCAGAGGGGCAGCAGCGAGAGTTGCAGCACGCACGTCCTGCGAAGCGTGTGGTAGGCTTCCTCCCACATCGAGCCGTCGAGTTCGTCGCGCAGTTCCGGGTGCGCTTTGATGAGGTCGGCCAACTCGTCGAGAGAGGCTGACGGCGCGTCGTCTGCCGACAGGAGCTCGGCTGCTTCGTCAGTGTAGCGCCCCGTGGATCGAAGCAGGGCCAGTTCTTCGTCGTCGAAGTGGGCGCCGGGCACTTGCTGCAGCTGGAGCAGGACGTCGATCAGCAGCCGCTGCCGCCTGCGTTCCTCCCGGGGCACCTCCGCGCGGGCCTCTGCCACTTGCCTTCGGAGGTCGTCGCTCAGCGCGGGTTGAGGCAGGTGCACCGAGCGAAAGCAGGCGTTGACTAGGGACGCCACGCCCCAGAAAAAGCGAGCGCGCAGAGACGCCGCCGCCCGTTGCGATGCGTCGCTGGCGAGCTCCGCCGCCAGGCGGCGCAGGTCCGCCAGGACCAAGCCCGCGTCCAGGAGGTGGATCGTCAGCGCCTTGACGACGCGCTGCAGGGGCTCCGCCACGACGCCCTTGTGTTCGGCTGCGAGGAAGGCCTCGTACTGCTCGTCGGCCACGATCCAGGCGCCGTGGCGCTCGGCGGGCACGATGTCCCTCGATGAGAGGTCGTGCAGGAGGAGCGGGTCGACGTGCAGCGCTTCGAAGAGGTCGCAGAGGATCTCGGACGCGCGCGGCCCGAGCAGCAGTCCCGGACACGCCGTCATGCCCGCTAGAGTCGTCGCGCAGAGCACCATGAGGTCGTCCCGCGTGAAGGAGTCCACGTTGATGAGGTAGAAGACGCCCAGGACGGCCAGGAGGTCGCACTCCTCCTTGAGGCGTTGCACGCGGAGCAGTCCGCGAAGGCGACAGGACCGTTCCACGTGCAACCGCGCCTTCGCCAGGCTCTTCAGCGCGCGGTCCCGCGCCGCCGCGTCGCGCTGGCGTCGGGCCGCTTCGACGTCGGCCTCGGCCACTCGGGTCGAGGTCGTCATAATTGGGCACAGTCTTTACGCAACCCACCCGGAGACTCCGACGCCGACTGGCGGCGACCCCTTGCGAGCCCTGGTAAATGAGCAAGGGAGCGCAGCCGATCGCGTGCTTTGAGCTGCAAGGGCGCTTCGTGTGCGTCCGCAAGGAGGGCAGCGGAGGAGAAGAAGACTCGGCCTCGAGCGTCTCTGCAGCGAACGCCGGGCGCCGTGCGCTGACCGCGGCGGCCGTGGCAGCCTCGGCAGCTGCGCCGCCTCCGGAAGATGCGCACGGCGCGCTGCAGTTCGCGTGGGACGGACCGCAGCGAGGCGCGGAACTGGCGTCGGCGCAGCGCCCGCCTCCGGACGCGCTCATGCGATGGAGCAACATGCGACCTTCTCCGAAGCCCATCGCGCCGCTCGAAGACGATTTCGAGCAGGTGCTGCTTCGCCCGAGGCCCGCCAAGGAGCCGACGCTTCCTCGCGTGGCCTCCATGATGTACACGGGCTAGGGGAGGCCTCGAGAGCACGTGCGCGGCAAGATCGAGCGGCTCTCGTCGCGCGCCCCCCGGAAAGAGAGCATGACAGCTCCCTCCTCGGATCGAGACATGCTGGAAGCAGTGGCGCGCTGGGCGCGCGCGGGCCTCGGAGAGCCCGCCTTCTCGCGCGTCGTGGACGCCTGGACCCTCGGGAAGCCCGTCACCGGGCGCCTCAAAGAGCAGCTCGGCGGCGGTGCCGTGTACGCCACGAGCTTCGGAGACTGCTGGGTGTCTGGCCCTGCGGGCCCCGAGCGAGCAGCCCTCGTGGCCCTGCCCGCGCCTTCCGCGGAGGCGCGGTCTTGGTGGTCCGAATCAGCCAAGCAGCAAGAGGCCGACGACTGGGATACCGTCAAGTCGGCCCCTCGGCGCCGAGGTGCGGGTCGCAGGCGATGAGTTCGTCGGTCTGCGCGCTCTAACAACAAATGAAGGAGCCGACGGAGCAGCAGCGCCGGCTGCACGCCCTGGTCCTCGAAGACGCGATGGGCCTGTACCTGGACCGCCTGCCGCCGGCCTACGTGCCGCAGCTCGTCTGCGTCGACTGCGTCGCGACCGTGCTGTGCGGCGCCAAGCGCGTGCTCGAGGAGATGAACATCGACCCCCGGGCGCTCGACGGCGTAGACCCGGGCGACCTGGCGCCTTACTGGGGCGACCTGCTGCGACAGCTTTACGCGGGAGCGTCGCCGTGGGCGCCGGTGGACGTGGGCGACTGCACGCTCGACCTCGTCAAGAAGGTGGCCGGAGGCGTGCACGCCATGTTCTGGGAGAAACTGAGGTACCGGCACTTCCTGATCAACGGCGCCCCGCCGGGCGTCCAGCAGCTGCCTCGCTACAGCGAAGGGGAAGCCCAGAAGAGCTTCGGGAAGAGCAACGGCTGGTGGCAGGTGCCGGGCAAGAGTTGGACGCAGTATGTCAGCTGCAGCCAGACGCTTCCGCAGCGCAAGCAAAATCTGCGGGCGAGCCGTTGCGCGCTCGACGATCTCGTCGATCCGCGCGCCTTCGCGTGAGGCGGGCACGTCAGCCCGCTTCGTGGAGGTAGCGCGCCAGCAGGACGGGCGCGTCCGCTTGCGGCACGGCGCCCAGGTCCTCCCAGACGCCGAGCACCGGAAAAAAGGCCTGCGCGGCCGCGCTGCACGTCGAGTACTCCTCGGCGGGGAAGCTCGCCGGGACGAGGTGCGCGAAGCCGTCGCCGGCGTCGGCGTAGAAGACGCAGGACAGCTTGGCGTCGTCCGGGTTCAGCGACGCTTCGCGCCTGGATGCTTCCACGGCCTGCGAAAAGCTCGTGCTCCGGCGGAAGCCGCAGGGCTGCGTCAGGCACTCGCCCGCCTCGTAGCAGGCCTGAAGAGTGCAGGCGGCCGGGGGAGGCGCGTAGTCCCACGCCTGCGATTCCACCGACCGGGCGCAGGCCGAGCTCATGACCGTTTTTTAACCTTGCGCGGAGGCGTCCCATTCCTAAAGGTCGAGCTGGAGCGCATCCTGGCGGCGGCGTGCGACACGTAGGTCATGAGCGCCCAGGTGCGGTTTTTCTCGAGCACCCGGCGCGTGTAGCGAACGCCGAGGCTGCGCGCCAGGCGTTCGCCGCTCTCCCAAGCCTCCATCTCCTCCTGGAGCAAGGAGAGGCGCGCCGAGCGCCCGCGGCGGTCGCAGCGTCCTTTGGCCAAGAGGTCCTCCCTCAGGCTGGCGCCGCAGACCCGGGTCGTCGGCTTCCGGAGGCGGCTCATGAAAATGCGCACGTGGCCGCATTCGTGGATGAGCGCAGCCAGCTTCTTCTGGTAAGGGGCTGCGGCGTCCAGGGTCACGGTGCGCGAAAGTAGCTCTACTTCGTCGCGCGCACCGCGTTCCTGCAGGACCCGGAAGCCCCTGCGCGATAGCCACGACCGCAAGCGGTCCATGCGGAGGAAGATGCGAGGAGTGGGTAGGATGTTCCTGGCCGGAAAGGGCTAGCCTGACAGAGTCACTCTCTGTCCCTTTGAAAGGGAAGCGTGCTCCCTCTGGCGTCGGGGGTGGACGCGTCGAACTCTATGCCTCAGAGAGCGCGATCGGCGGTCGCGTCGGGAAGCGGGACTCGCAGCCCTCGGCGGGCGAGCCCTCGTCTCGCTCCGCCGGCAGGTAAAACGCCAGGCGCTCTCGGCCTGGCAAGGTCCAGAGGTGGCGCAGGCGCGCCAGCGTCAGTGGGCCCCGCGTCCAGTCCTCGCCCTCGGCGCCGCAGAGCACGTACTCGAAGGCCCCGCCGCGAAGCTGGATCAGCGCGGGAGCGTCCGGGTGCTCGTCGACGAAAGCGGCCACGACGGCAGCCGTCTCGCTTCCCCGCACCGTGCAGCAGACGCGGGTGCCCTCCTCGGCGGGTTCGAGCACGCTCGCGATGACGTCCGTCTGCCGTTCGTCTTCGCTGGGAGCTGCGAGGAGCTGCAGCAGCCAGCGCGTCTCGTTGCCGACGAAGATCTCGTTGCACTGCGCTGCCGCCTGCAACACGAAGCGCGCGCAGCGGAAGGAGTCCTCCGAAGGCTCGGCGGCTCGCAAGTCCTTCATCCAGGCGCTTTCGTCGGCGCCCTGCGTCCACATAGCTCGTGCCTTTCGAAATCGCCGCCGCGGGCTCAGCTCCTTTCTGGACGAGCTCCGGAGACTCTCGCGCTCGCGCGTCCTCTTCGTCCATGGAGGTTGACGAGTTGCAAGCCTTCCGCCGGCTCTACGAAGCCTTTCGAGCTGAACTCGGAGACTCCGTGGCGGAGGCTTGCGTGCGGCGCGCTTTGGACGATGCGGTGCCGGCGCCGCAGACTCCCCCGTTGCCTGCCGCTCGTCGCCGTCGCCCGCGCCGGAGAGGCTGGAAGCGCGCGCCGCATCCCGTCTCGCCGCGCCGCGTACAGGCGCGTCGCGCTGCGTCCTGAGGGAACTAGCAAAGCGTCGGTCGCCCGGCTGTAGCTTCCACTTCGATCAAGATCCGCGCTCCATCGATCCAGAGGCGAGCCATGGAGTGGTACGACGTCGCCGAGCTGGCCTCCTCGCCTGAGGGAAGGCGCGCCCTCGCGTCCATCTTGCTGGTGCGCTTTCGGCGCTGGCGGGCGCAGTGTCGCCTCTGCTGCCGCCGAAGGAAGCCCGTCGGGCGCGTCGAGCGCTGAAGGTCGACCTTGGAAATCTTAGTCTCTGAGTAAAGCATGCACCTGTGGCTGGCGCCGATCGACGTGTGCGCGCTGGTGGCGACAGCCTCCGCCAGGCGCGCGCTTCGGAAGAGCGGCGGAGCGGTGGGGCCTGCGGCGGCGAGGAAGCTGCACAAGATGTATCGGAAACATTTTCGGGCCTGCGTCGAGGCGCAGGACGGACTCAACGAGCACCGCCTCGTGCGCGCGCCGCGCGCCGTCTTCTCGCTGCTAAAGAGCCTTGGCTTCTGCACCTTCACCGACGCGCAAGGGCGACAGCGCACGCTTCGGGACGATAACGGCGTACCCGTGTGTATCTGGGAAAGGTTTCGAACCGCACCTACTTTGAAAACCCTCCAGCAGACGCAAGGGACTTTGACGGCTTTCACTCAGCAATCGTCCAAAGATCTGTCTCAGTTGAATGCCAGCCTGTTGCAGAAAAAACGTCAAGTCGCTGATTTGCAACGAGAAATCAGGGACATCGAGACCAAGCTCGAGAATGCGAAGAAGGAAAGTGAGCAAAAGATTGGGCAGCACGAATCTAAGATTCTTGAAGCCAAAAAACTACACCTCGAGGCCCTGAAAGCCAAGGTACGCCAAGCGGAAAAAAACGAGAAAGATGCTCTAGACGGGCAACACATCTGTGGCGAATTAGACAGGCTTTTGCAAGTGAAGACGCAGATCCGCAGACTCAGACTTCAAGGACAATACAAGGACCTTAAACCTCTTCAACAAGAGCAGCAGCGGTTGGAAAAAGAAACGAGCGGCAAGGCGTGTAAACGCACGGATGAACGGACCTTGAACAAGTTGGAAAGCGAGACGCGAGCCGCCGAAGAGGCTTACATTGAATTTTTCAAGGCCAACATGGCCGACTTTGACAAAAAGACTATCCCTGCTGCAATTAAATTGCAGGGACTTTATCGACGACATCTACAACGTAATAATGCGCAGAGACCATCGACAGCAACAGTCGCACCCTCCGTCCAGCCAACCCAACTCCCTGCGTCGATTCCACCCAGCCTACCCTCTCAGTCGATCCCATCCAGTTCACCCTCTCAGTCGATCGCACCCGCATCCTCTCAGTCGAACATATCCATACGCAGTTTGGGTTCGCTTGTGCAAAGCTTGATGCCTCGGGTACAACTGAAAAGCCAAGTAAACGCGTAGAACCAGAGCCTTTCGACGATCCTGGTTTGTGCCAGCGCTCGCGGGCGAGACTGCGAACGTGGCTTTGGCGATCGCTTCGTGACTGACGGCCAGCGATCGAGTGCGGCTCTACGCGGAGGCAGACGTAACAGCGAGACACTGCCGCTTTGACGCTTCCGGTGTCGGGCTCCTTGTGGCAATTTAGCAGAAGCAAACGGTCTAGAGCGACCACTTGCTGCGTAGAACTAAGTAATAATCGTAGAACCGTCGAGAATTTGCTTCTCCTCAAAGTTCTACATTAAAACGCCTCAGAGCGTTTTTTTTTTCACGAGCCCGTCTTTTTGAGACGGCTTGTAACAAACATATGCACGTCGGACGAATGCTCAGGCCATAAATCTATGTCACAGCGACAGTGCCCAGCGGAGTTTCCCTGCGTGGGCGTCGACTGCTCCGGACTCTGGGTGAGCAACACCGACGTTGAAATCCGAGAGGACAGGGGCGCTTGTCAAGGAGACGTCGCCTTTCCTGAAGCGCTGCGCGACGCCGTGTTCTGCTTTGACGGCAAAGGCGGCGTCAGCGCGGATCTGTCCAGGCTGAGCTCGAACGAGGCGTCGGCGGCCAAGGGTTGCATGTCGTTCGGCACGCTTCCGTGCCCCTTCAAGAAGGTGGCGTTGGCGGCGGTGCAGTTCACGGCTGCGGCGTCCGGCTGCTTTACGCTCGACGCCCCCGTGTGGGTCGCGCCTCTTTGGATGACGCCATCTGTCTGGCGGCCGCCGCAGGAAAAGAGCGGAGAGGTGGATTTCATGGAGCGATGCGGCACGGAGCTAGGCGCCGGCTTCGCCGCCAATTTCGGCGGCGGCATGTCCATCCCTCTGACGGGAGGCGTCGAAGTTCGCCACGATTATTTCTTCACCTTCGATCGTGTACAGGACGTGGTGTCCGCGTATCGGTGCGCAGAAAAGAGCAACCCTAGCGGGTCACGGGACTTGCCCCAGAGCTGCGTCCTGCTCGGCAGCAACGCCGGGTATTTTGCGCGGACAGAGCAGAGAGGCGTCGAGCGCAACACCTTTCACTTCGTCTCCGATATTTGGAACACGCTGCGCGCCGGCGCCGGAGCGTGCACTCCGAGTGCGAGGAGCCTTCTGAACCGCGCGTGCAGGTACGAGGTTGTCGACTTGAAGGTGCGGCTGAACGACGAGGCAACCAAGGAAGCGTGGCTCAGGGACCCGGTGTGTCGACTCTTGCTTCCCTAGGGGTTGGTGGAGGAGGGGTATCAACCTCCGTGCCCGCCGTGACCCGGGTGCGCGCCCTGGCCTCCGTGCCCGCCGTGACCCGGGTGCGCGCCCTGGCCTCCGTGCCCGCCGTGACCCGGGTGCGCGCCCTGGCCTCCGTGCCCGCCGTGACCCGGGTGCGCGCCCTGGCCTCCGTGGCCTCCGCAGCAGGAGCCGTCGTGTCGGTGAGCCTCGTGCCCGCCGTGACTGGGGTACGCTCCGTGGCCTCCGCAGCACGAGCCGTCGTGCCGGTGAGCCTCGTGTCCTCCGAGGCCGGCGTAGGAGACGCCGTGTCCCCAGTACGTGCTCTGCTCGTCGTGCCAGGAAGTCATTTCTCTTCAGTCCACGTCGATCGTCTTCGAGCGGCCACCGCGCAGAGATGCTGCGCCTCCGAGAGATGAATGCGACGTACCCTCTTTTCAGTCTGGAGGGCTTCGCCGCGGGAGCGACGCCCGGCGTGCCCCTGCGCCTCGAGTGGAGCGACCTGGGCGGGGAGCGGCTCCATGCCTTGGTCGTGCCTGAGCGCGTGGAAGGGGCTCGGATCGACGTGCGCGTCGCTCAGCCCTCGGACCTGCCCCTGAGGGGCGGCCTGTCAGGCCCAGGGCTGGTGGCGAAGCTCTTCGCTCGCAACGACGCGTCCCTCCCGCTCGTCGGAGCGTCGCTGCAGCCCGTGAACGATGCGGGCCTGAACGCGAGCATGACGACTGCGAGCCAAATCAGGGCCAGCGTGAGGCAGCCCATCACGGCCGCGACGATAGCGTAGACCGCCAGGTCGGCGTCGGTGGCCGTCTTCCGTCGGCTCAGTTTCAGGTGGCGCCAAAGCGACAGTCCCGTGATCAGCACGGCCGAGATCCAGACGAGGAGGACGATGAGCTGTCCGAAAGAGACCAGCGCGCGGTTGGGGAGCGTCTGCGTGGTCTGGTTGATGAGAAGACCCAGCGCGGCGAAGCTGATCGAGGCGAGAATGCTGGACGACATCTCCTGCACTTCTCCGTCCGCGAACTTGCTCATGCTTTGTAGTAGTCCGGGCAGCGGTCGGCGTCAGGTGCGAAAGGGACCTCGCAAGGGACCGCTTCGAAGCTCTCGATCACGAGGTCGTCGCCGGCGAGCCTGCAGTGCAGGAGGAAGCCGCCTAAATTCGAGAAGCGCGCTTGCTTGCGTCCGGTGATCTTCGACAGCACCTTGCGCATGAACGTGCCGTGCGCCACCAGCGCTAGGTCGTAGACGCGTCGTTCCCGCACCAGCCGCGCCGCCTCGCGCACGGCGAGGCTCCAGTCTGGCTTCTCGTAGAGCTCTCCGACAGGAGTGTTCTCAGGGACCGCTCCGTTTTCCCCGAGCCCTCGGAAGCGCTCGCACCGCTTGTTGGGGAAAAGCAGGGCGGCCGTCTGCCGCGCTCGAAGCAGCCCGCTGGCCCCCACGCAGCAGGAGGCCACCTCGAAGCCGCGATCGGCCAGGTGCAGGTGGAGGCGGGGGCGGTACTCGGCCGCGCCCCGCGCGCCGCCCTCGGACAGTGGAGGGTCGCGCAACATCTGGCTGTCACCTGCGCCCTGGGCGAGCGCCAGGTTGGCGCAGGATCGGCCGTGACGCAGCACGAGCAGCCTCACCGGAGGAAGCTCCGCGAGGTTTTGGCGTGCCATTTAATCAGGCGCGGCCGAAGTCGTCCTCGTAGCGCGTGATGTCTTCCTCGGAGAAGCTCTCGCCCGTCTGGACCTCGATGACCACCAGAGTCTCGGCGACGTCTGGGTTGGCCAGGCGGTGGACGGCGCCCACGGGAATGCGAAGCAAGTCTCCGACGCCCAGCCGCGAGACGGCGCCGTCCAGAGTGGCCTCGGCGGTGCCAGCGACCACGCACCAGAGCTCTGCGCGCAGGAGGTGGCTCTGCAGGGAGAGGCGCGCGCCGGGCAGGACGGTGAGCCGCTTGACCTGGTGGCCCTGCCCGGAGGCCAGGACTTCGTAGCTTCCCCAGGGCCGGTCGACCAGCATGTTTTTCTTTAATGTCCGAGGTCGCTGAGCTCAGACGATTGCTGCGGCGTAGGTGGCCACGAACATGTCTCGCGCGTGAGGGGCTTCTCGCACCGCATAGCCGAAGGACTGCAGAAGCTCGAAGAGCTCTCGGCGGAGCTCTCGCGCCGGCGCGTCGCTTTTCCACTCGCCCCAGGACTCGAAGAGAATCGGCGGCCAATCGCTCGCTCGCAGCGTCTCCTGCGCTCCGATGAGCACGTCCTTCTCGGCCCCTTCCACGTCGATCTTGACGAGGCCGATCCTCGCGGGGAGCTGCAGCTGCAAGTCGTCAAGGCGCCACACGGGCACCTTCGTGCGCGGCAGCTCGCGGTCCTTGGCGCACAGCTCTTGGATGCCGCTGCCGCCGCCGTCCTGCGAGCGCTGAATGTAGTCGGCGAAGTAGTTGCGGCCGCCGAGCGCCGTGTTGTAGAGCGAGACGCGCTCCGTGAGGTCGTGCAGCGCCACGTTCGCCGCGAGATAGCAGAAGCTGCGGCTGGAGCACTCGAAGGCGTAGGTGCGCAGAGCCTTCGCTCCGCAGGCGATGGTGTACGTGCCGACGTGCGCCCCGATGTCCAGGAAGCAGCTGTCGGGTGGCAGGAGCACGTCGCGCGCCCAGGCGATGAGCTCTCGCTCGGCCATGCCGGCCCTGAAAAACCACTCGGCCACGTCGCTGCCCGACGGGAAGAAGAGCGGCTGCGGAGCGGGCCAGGGCTCGGGCAGCGGCAGCGGCACGAAGAGCTCGGAGGTCGTCCCTTGCGAGCCCTCCTTGAGAAGCAGCATGCCGGTCCTCGACGTCATGTCTTTTTCTGGCGCCGCCTGCCGTCTCCGACGGCCTTCGGCCGCGCTCGCTCCGAGTCGCGAAAAACGGACAGTTTGCTGTCCAAGTCTACTCCCTCTGCACGACGAAAACGCCTCCTTCGGGCAGCGTACTGCCCCACCGGAGGCTTGCCGATGCTGCGCTGGATAGCCTGGCTTCTCAAAGCAGCCTCTCGGCGGCGCCGTCGCTGGGACTGCCTCCTCCTCCTCCCGGCGCTTCTTCGCTGGCCTCGGGCGGTTCCGTGCATCGCCAGAGCTCCGGGCTCTTGCTGGTCACGACGATGCTAGGGAACTGCGCCAGGAAGGCGTTGAGCTGAGCGATGTCGGACCGCGAGAACTTCTCGATCTTGAAGAGCTTGTGGGACTCCTTGCGAGCCTCGCGTCGCAGGCAGCGGTAGAGGCTCGACGCGTGGAGGCGCTTCTCCGGAGACGTGATGGCTTTTTCGTTGATGCTGCGAACGAGTGCCGGGACGGATTGACCCACAAAGGCCGAACTCTTCATGTCGCACTCCCAGAGCACGTAGATGCTACCGTGCGTGCCGCGCTCCTTGGCCACGGACGTGAGCTCCACGTTCGGGGGGCACGGGATGATGTACCACGGGTCCGAGGTGGCGGCGGAGTTGGCAGCGGGTCCGGCGCTCATTGGTCGATTTTCCTATAGGTGCACCGGCAAGTGCCTCGTCCCTCGAAGGAAGCGTCCGCTCGCGTGACGGTCCGAGCGGCTTCTCTCCCCCAATGTAAAAGATGCCTGCGACTCGCGAGCCTCCGGTGCGGCACCACGCAGCCTCCGAGCGCTGCGGAGAGACTGATCTCAACACCTTCGAGCAGCGCAACCCGGACGAGTTCTCGTCCTCCTGCGGCGCCTACTGCGACGCCTTCGCCGGCGTGCAGCGCGGAGCCATCACCAAGGCCTTCAACGTGGGACTCAGGATGCCGCAGCGCAAGGAGCTCAACGTCGACACGTACAACCAGGGCTGCCTCAACCCCTGGGGATGCGTGAACAACGACGGCTACAGCTGCGTGGGCCCGGTGGAGCAGCGCTTCGGCGCCTTCATGCGCGACCAGTTCCGGGCGCTCAACGCCCCGTACGATCCGAGCCAGGCCGAGTACGCCGCGCCGCCTGTCTATTCGATGGGCTGGAAGAGCGGCGGGCCCAATGCGGTCACCGGCTGGCTGCCTTCGGAGAGAGGCTTCATCTGGGAGAAAGCCGCCCCGACGCAGCTCCCTTGCCCAGGCCCGAAGTCCGCTTAAGCTCTCTCGCGGCGGTTGGCGCTCCTCGCTCGCGTCGCCTGCCGCTTCTCCTTCTCGATCTTCTCGAGCACGGCTTCGCAGTCGCTCGCATCCTGCCCGCAGCAGCGCTGCTTCAGGTCCTCCAGGATCGCGATGATCTTCTCCACGCGCCGGAGATCGATTGCCCGGAGCGCTGGCTTGAGCTGCGCCTTGATCCAGCTGGCTTCCAGTTGGGCTTCTTCGACCTGACCGCAAGGGCTGCCGAAGTCTTTGACCGCCAGTTTGCGGAGAATGTCCTTGGTTCGCTCGTAAAGCGCCGCGAGCAGCTGCATCTCCTCCTCCGACATGCGACCCTTCTTTCTCTTAGGACCCGACCGTCGGGTGGAGAGGTCAGCAGTCGGGCTGCCAACGCAGGAAAAAGGGCAGTCCCAGGAGGAGCGCCACGAGGATGCATGCGTCCACGAGGGCGACCAGGCGCTTCGTCTCCGGCTTCCAGGCGTCGTAGGCCGTGCGGTAGTCCTGCGGTTTGAGGGCGCCGTAGAAGCCGTGGAGGAAGGTCGGTTGCAGAGAGTTGCGGCGGCAGTCAAAGAAGTGGTCGTACCACGCGAGCGCCAGGTAAGTGAAGTAGAGGATCCCGAGCAGCAGCCACTTGTTCTTCGGGGGGGCGAACCAGTAGAAGCCGGCGAGGCCCAGCGACAGGGCGATGCACTTGTAGTTGAAGGAGATGCGATCTCCGTTGGAGAGCCGTAAGGAGCCGTCCATGGTGATCTCTTTCTTCATCGCTTCGCTTCAAAAAAAAACGAAGACGGACTGGGGTACGGAAGAAAAGGCGCGTCTTCAGGGGACAAGCGTCGTGTAGTCCATCGACGAGACGAAACCGAGATGGACTTGGCGCCGTGTCAAGGAACGGTGCGCTCTTCACTGTGGAGCCTCCAGGCGACGCCGTGGGCGGAGGCGAGAGCTGCTTCGGGAAGGATCGCGTGGACCTCTTCGCGTTTGACGCTCACCGGGGGTGCTAGACGGACTGGCGGGATACAGTTCTCGCAGCTGGGCCAAACCCCACGCGGAATCCACAGACGAAGTGCGATTCAGAACTCCGGGACGGGGATAGAGGGAGGTCGAAGCGCGGCTCGTATTATCGAACCTCATCGACCGCGGCGCGTCTGCGCGGGACGCTCAGTGCGCACAGGACCGCCAGCCACGCGACGAGCCACGCGGCGGGGCGGAGCGCCGGCCAGCGCGCGGACGAGGCGAGGGCTAGCGCCGCCACGGCGCATGCGGCCGCCGCGGCGTCGGCGGTGAGCTGCGCAGGGGTCACGAGCTGCGCGAAGAGGGGCAAGCACAGCAGCAGCGCCATAGAGCATGCGCAGGCGTGCGAGAGCGGGCCGCAAGAAGCCGAGGTCACAACGGTCGAGACGCCTACCGCGGCGTAGAAGGCGCCCGCGCTGATCGTCTTCCCGAAGCCGGGGGCGCGCAGGTAGGGCTGCGCGGCCCAGAAGCGCCACCCCTCGCGCGTGAGCAGGGACGTGCCCGCGTCGCGCGTCCTGAAGAGGGGGCAGAGTCCGCCTCGGAAGTGCGGGGCGTTCAGCTGCACGTCCACGTGCCAAAAGAGCGGCATCACGCGGAGCTTGCGAGCGCCCTGGCGCGAGAGGAGGTACGCGGCGGTGCTCCCCTGGAGCAACGACGCGTCGCTTCTGCACGCGCCCTGGCAGTACAGGCGGACGTAGTCTCTACCCGCGTGGCGATCCGCGCAAGCAAGGAGGGTCTGCTGCAGGTCGCCGCCGTCCTCCAGAGGCACGGCGTCGTCCTCGAGCACGAGGCACCAGGACGCCGCCGAGGTCTCCAGGAAGCGCTGAGCGATGGAGCGGTGCGAGAGGGCGATGGCCAGGGTCTTGTCGGGGCAGAGGTGACGGGCGAAGGCCGTGAGCTCCGGGTCGGATCTCAGCGAGGGATCGCGCCCGTCTACGGCCGGCACATGTTCGACCTCGAAGCTGCCCCGCGCCGACAGGGCGTCGAGCGTCTGGCGCAGGCGGGTCGGGTTCATGCTGAGCACGAAGACCGGTAGCATCGCTCTCTTTCTCCTACGGACGAGCAGGTGATTAAAAAGGGCGGGTAATGGACGCCTTGAGAAGGAACCACCGCGCCCTCTTCCTGGCGGGCGGGGGGATGAAGACGGCGGCCTACCTGGGAGCGCTCGAGCTGCTGGGAGCGGAGGGCTTCGCGTCGCTTTCCGGCGTCTCGGCTGGCGCGCTGCTGGCGCTGCTTCTGACGGCCGGGTACGCTCCGAAGGAGATCGTGGAGCTCTTCTACAGCGAGGATTGGAATCGGCTCTTCGCGGACTCCTTCTCCTTCGGGCGCCTCAGCCAGGGCCGCGCGCCGGCCACGCGGCGCTTCGTTCGCAGCACGCTGGCCTCGTGGCTCCGGGCCAGGGGCGTGCCGTCGCGCGCCACCTTCGGCTGGCTCGCGGCCCGCCGTGGCCGCCCGAGCTTCGCTTGTTTCGCAGTGGACCTCGACGCCGCCGTGATCAGACGCTTCGACGCGGCCTCGAGCGCGGAGGTGCGCGTCCTGGACGCCGTCATGGCGTCCATGGCGGTCCCGCTCTTCTACGAGCCCGTGGTCATCGAGGGGCGCCGCTACGTGGACGCGGCGCTCGTGAACAACGCGCCGCTCTCTCTGTGCCCCGAGCGTCCGCTGCTCGTGATGACGACCAAGCCCCCGCCGGCGCCCCTGACGGGCTGGGGCTCCTGCCTCGCGGCTCCCTGGCTGCGCTCCTGTCTCCTCACCGCTGCAGAGCTGCTCTGCTTCTCGCGGGGCTGCGTGGTTCACATGCCGTCGCCTCCCGCGGACGTGCACGTCTTCAGGCTCGACCGCGGCTCCCTTCGGCTCCTCCTCTCGCAAGGGCGCCTGGCGCTCTTCGCACGCCTGCACTCGACGGAGCTCCTTGCTCTTCTGGCCCTGGCCGTCGCGCGCCTGCTGACCCCCCGATGAGCTGGGTGGATCTGGCGCTGCGCGACTACCCCGGAGACGCGCTCCTGAGGCGCCTGCTCTGGCGTCCGCTGCACGAGATCTCCGAGGCGGAGATCTGGAGCTACTACACCTCCAGGCCGCGACGCTACGCCCTGGAGCCGGTGCTCAAGAGTCTCACGCACTACCGCTACGCCTGCCGCTGCCGAGGCTTCCTTGGCGCCTGCTCGCACGACGGCGACCTGGAGCTCAGGTGCCAGCTGGCGAGCCGCACTCTCGGCTCGGAGCGTTCGAGCTGCTGGCTGCGAGCGGAGGACGCGCTGCTCAACGCGGAGCACGCGGCGGTCATCGCGCAGTACGCGCCCTTCCCGCCGCCGCAGCGCGAGGGGGAAGAGCGCCGCGTGCAGCGCGCGAACCCTCGGCGCGCGTTTGCCGCGGACCGCGGCGGCGGCGCGCGCGCAGGTAAAAGCGCCGGCGATGGAAGAGGCGCAACCTCAGAGCCCGCTGTCGCTGACCTTCCGTAGGGCTCCAGGCGCGCTGCATCCGCTGGTCTCCGCTTCGGTGACCTACGTGGGCCAGGACGAGTACCGCGTTCGCGCCAGCGGAGAAGGCGGCGCGCGCCTCTCCCTGAGCTTCCTCTCCCGCGCCGCCGTCGCCGAGTTCCTGGAGATGGTGCTGCAGCAGGAGCACGAAGGGGAGCTGCGCGCGGAGGGCTTCGAGGCGGCGCTCTGCGAGCTGGAGGAGCTCTCCGCGCCCGAGCTCATGCGCGCGCTGCTGCTCCTGCGAGACGCGCGGGACTAGTCGACCACGATGCGCGCCTGCAGAGCCGCGAGCGCCTCGGCCGCGGACAGGACGGCGACGAGGCGCCGCTGCGCGGCCACGAGGCGCTTCTGCTCCCGGCGCAGGTGGAGCGCGCGGCGGATGGCGTCCAGAAAGGCAGAGGCCCGCTTCTCCGAGGCCGCAGCGCCGACGAGCACGCTCGGGATGCTGACGGGAGCGCAAGCACGCCGAGCCGAGGCCTGCCGCGCCTCCAGCGCAGCGCGCCAGTCGAGCCACGCCGCCGCGGCGCGCTCGGCCGTGCGGTAGGCCGCTTCGCCCAGGCTGCGGCGCTGCGCCGGCTCCGAGAGGGCCGCCGCCTTGGCCAGGCTCGAGAGACACACGTCGCAGAGGTTGGACACGAGGGTGCGCAGCGCGGAGGCGTGTTCGCAAGAGGCGTCGCAGAGCCGGTCGACGCTCGCGCAGACGCGCTGCTCCTCGTCGATGAGCGTCTGGAAGGCGTCGCGGAGGTCCGTGGGCCACGGCGCGAGCTGCAGCGTGCCCAGCTCGGCCTCCTGCCGCTGCCGCTCGTTGACGATGCTCCGCGCGGCCACGGCGAGGGCGTCGCGAAGGTCGTAGGCCTGCCCGGGCGTGGAGAAGCGGAACTCCGAGGGCGTCCGGCCGTCGCTCCCGAGCAGCGCGCGCTGAAGGAGATCCACGAGGTCGCGCACGATGCTCAGCTCCGCGAGGCACGTGCGCCGCGTCAGCTCCGAGGAGGACGCCGGGAAGCCCGTGCGAATCTCATCGTCGATGTCGGCCAGCAGGCTCCTGAGCTCCGCTCGCAGCGCGTCCGCCGCTCCCTCCGAGGGCATCCGGCTTTTCTTTCCTGCTGTCAGCTCTGTGCGCCCTCCGCCTTGACGACGCGCTTCGTGTGGTGCGAGAGCACGAAGCGCAGCGCGAAGGCTTCCAAGGACAGCCCGGCGTCCGCGTCGATGCTCTCGCAGAGGTAGAGCGGTCGCTTGCGCGGGTCGCTGCAGACTTCCCCCCAGCCGCGGCGCAGCGCCGCGAGGGTGCGGCGCACGTCCGCCACGGAGAGCTGGGGCTCCTCGGCCTCTTCCATTTAGGAAGTGTGTCTTCTTCGGCGTAGCAGGCGCGGTGCCGCGCTGCTCGTGTAAAAGATGGTGGTCTCGGCCAAGCAGGCAGCGGGAGCGGCCGCAGCGGCGGCGTCCGTCGCCGCGCTGGCTTACGGCGGTCGAAAGCTCTACGACGCCCACTGCGGGGTAAAGACTTACGAGACAGACTTCGACAATGAAGGGGTGTCGTGCCGCGTCTCGCTCAGAACGTCTGGACAGCCTGGGGACGCGCTCTGCAGACGACCCCCTCCGGAACTGAAGGAGAAAAAATACTGCCCCTCGCTCCCTTATTCTTCAGAAGCAGGATACCACCGGAGCCTGCTGAACGCAGTGCGCACGTCCGCGAATAAGATGCAGGGAGAGCTCGGATTCCAATTTTGCGTCGGTAAACTCGCCGGATCTGCAGGAGTGGCGCCGACACTCTTCGTCGGCGGTTCCGGAAGGGAGCGCTCCGATACCGACGGCGCATCCTGGAGACCTGCGGCTGCCTCGGAAGCAGTGGATTTTACCTGCACCACCCGAGGCAAGGGGCCTTTCCTCGTCAAAGCGCGCGTCGACTATCCGGTGCAGTTGCAGCTCCGCGCGTGCGTGATCGATACGAGTTTGATCCTCGAGGTCTTCGAGCCGTCCGTCGCTTCGTCTACGCTTCGGCTCGGGCCGGCGAAGAAGCTGAAAGACTATTACCCCTCTCTTCTGCAGGACGCCGCGTCGTTTTTACGCAAGCACGACTTGCAACTAAAGGGCGCGGAGAAAGGGGCGTGCGCTGCGGCTGTCAAAAGCAAAGAGCTCGAGCTCGTTTCCAGGGCGACGAGATTCAAACACATCGAGCGAGAGGTCGAGAAAAAGGTCGGAATTCTGAAGCAGTTTCGGCAGTGTCTGAGCCGTTTCGCAGCCACGAGCGGTTGCAACTCGGTCGTTTTCGGAGCGGTCGAAGGCGAGGGTCTATCGTCCCCGCGAATGTGCTACAGCAGCCTCCCTGGAGAGGTGGAGGATAACTCGGACTTTCTCGTCACACCCTCTGACGAAGCTCTGCTGGCAGCCACTCTGAGCGCCGGCAGCATATCGGGCGTCTTGGTGTGGATGGACGTACAACCCTCGCAGGGGGCCGTCGTCGTCAAGGGAGCTTGTCCCTGCAGATGGGCTGGATGGGACAAGGCCTCGGACGGCGATCTCTGGCAAGATGCCGCAAAGATAAGCGACGTCTTTGCACTGCATGAACGAGCGGCCGTCGGTATGTTTCCAGCGACCGCGAAGGCCGCAAGGAAGGTTCTGGACCTGCCTCGCGCGATCAAGAGAGTCGTGAGAGAGACTACCAGGCGCCTGGCGTAACTGCCTTTCGGCACGCCTGAGAGAGCGTGTCAAAAGTCCTAGGAGAGTCTTGGCCGTAGACATGCCGTTGCAGCATCCTCTTCCTTCGCGTATCTCGTAAAAAACGATGAAGGACGTCAGATAGACTTGGGTCTCTGGCTATACATCATAGGACTTACTTTTGGAAGGTTAGATCGCTTCAGAAAAATCATTTTGAGGTACGACGGTCTAGAACGGCCCAAAGCTCTGCCTAGAACCGTCGAGAACTTGCTTCTCCTCAAAGTCTTACATTAAAACGCCTCAGAACGTTTTTTTTCACGAGTCCGTATTTTTTTTTTCAGACGGCTTGTGAGTCTAGGACGTCGTGTCACTGCAATCTTAAAAGCTTCGAAGGATGAGATCTCCCCGGGACCTGTCGAGCGTCGAGCTGCTTGCGAATCTGTCCGTGCAGCTGCTGGATCTGTTTCTTCTGAATCAGGACATCGCCGAGTTCGCAAGATTTCACAAACTGGACCCCTGGAAGCTCTGCAGCCCGTCGCCTAGCTTTACCGAAGAACTGCGGCGGCAGATAGACAATTACGTCGACGAGTGGAACTGGCGTACCTTTCAAATCGTGGCGGCCGTCGAGGAGCTTGCGCTGCGGTCGTCTGGAGGCGGCGAGCTCTCACTCTTGCGCGTATTCGGAATGCTTCTTTTGCGGTCCGGCTCCTATTTCTCCGAACGTTGCACCGTCGAGAGCGTGCTCGCAGCTTCGTCGCGGTGGAAGGCGTCTCAGCCGTACTTGGTGCTGGTGCAGGCTGCGTCTTCCCTCTTAGCGGATAGCGTTTTAGGCGCAGCCTCGCTTGCCACGTTGACCGGCTACCAAAGGGATCTGTGGGTGCTCCTGACGATAAGCGGCGCACCAGGAATAATCGGCAGCGCCTCGACGGTGGTTTCCGATTGGCTCAAGTGGTCGCCTTCGCAAGGGCTGCTCAAGCTCCTCGGAGTAGCGGCAAATCGCAGAGACGATGCCCTCGCACATCTCGTCGTGCAGATCGCAGGCTTGACGATCATCTCGCAAGACGCGTCGAGACTCGCCGCGGACCTGAACTTGAATGATTCCTGGAGCTTGTGTTCGACGCAGCCGACCTCTGAAACAGACAGGCAGCGCAAAGATAGCGTCATCGCGGAGTGGGACAAGTGCGCTGCGCAAGTGGTGGAGTCGATCGCTCGCGTCGTCTCGCTGGCCGACACGAAGATGAAGAGCTTCGTGGACTTCTGCAAGCAGCATCTGAGCCTCTTTCGACGATGCTTCGTCGAGGACTTGCTACGTGCGGCTCGGAATCTCGACGCGACCCGTCGGGTGCTTGTCCTCCTCTTGAAAGAGGGTGTCAGACTGCGTGGCGGAGGTACGCCCTACCCCTTTTGGGTGCGGGGTCTTCTAGTCGTCTGGCATATTTTGACAGGAAGCGCGGCGATCGACGACGCTTTGCGCACCTACGTTACGCCTTCGAAGAGCTACTCCTCGCGTTGGCTCCTGCGCCAGCTCGGAGCAGACGCCGTCGGAATTCCTCGCATGTCCCTGCAAGACTTCGGCCGGACTCTGAAACAAGCCGGCTGAGCTCGCAAAGAGGGAAGGGGGTCTCTAGGTCGTCCTGGAGTACTTAAAGTCGCACCACCAGTGCTCGCCATGCTGGCAGCGCGTCAGCTCTGGCTGCTCGGTTCCGTGCTGCGCGAAGAGCACGACGTCCGGCGCCGGGGCTGTCGGGGGCAGGGCCCGGAGCACGGAGCGCAGCTGGCAGCACGCTTCCGAGTCCTCCAGAGGCCAGAGCACGAAGACGCTGCGCACGGCGGGCCAGGTCGCCCAGGAGAGGCAGGGCCCCTCCGGGTCCACGATCAAGCAACCTCGAGCGCTGGCTTCGAAGCGGCGTAGCGTCCGCACGAGCTGCTTCGTGTTGCCCCGCCAAGCCCACGTCTCCGGCGCTCCCTCCGCGCGGAGGTGAGCGGCCAGGCGCTCGTGCAGGTCCCCGTAGCTGCACACGACGAGGCTCCGCTCCTGCGCCGAGGCGAGAGAGGCGAGGAGGCCTCGCATGAAAGGCGTGGCGGGAGAGCGCTCGACGGGGCGCGTGTGCACCACGTCTCGCACGCGGTGCAGCGCCCGCCGGCAGGTCGGGCAGCGGGCCTGCACGCTGAAGGAGAGCTCCAGGCAGGCCTCGCAGAACCAGTGCCCGCAGCGCGTGGCCACGGGCGCGTCTGGCTCGAAGCACACCGGGCAGCCTTCGGCCCTTGCGCCCCCCAAGTTCGCGGAGGCGAAGGCGTCGAGGTGGAGCGTCGGCTGCTGGCGAGCGAAGTGGTCCAGCACCGAGGACCCCGCGGCCAGGGGGCGGAAGCTCTGCCTGGGCCGGCCGCAGAGCGCTCCCAGCGCGGCGCGCTTCCGCCGGTTGGCGCCGCGGAAGGGCCTGAGGGCCGCGTCCTCGAGGCTGTCCGGCGCCTCGATGGAGAGCACGGAGCACGCGAAGCTCGGCTTCGGGGCGCTGCGAAGGCTGCGGCGCTCCTCCAGGTGCATGACGCGCTGCTCCAGGGCCGCGCGCGTGGCCGCAGGGTCGTTCAGGCCCGAGGCGGAGACCCCCAGGAGCTGCGCCAGGGAGCCGTAGTTGACGCCTTCGCCGCCGTCGGCGTAGACGTCTTCGTACACGGCCAGCGCGAGGTGGAAGACGAAGTCCACGAGGACGCCGCAGGCCGCGGAGGCCTCGCAGGCGCGCGGCCAGCCGACGCTGACGAGCCGACCCCAGCGCCGCGAGAGCAGCACCGGGTCGCGATCCAGCTCGTCGAGCAGGAGCTCGCAGGACGTCACGACGACGCCCTTGGGAGCCTGCAGGTCGGCGGCCGAGGTCGCGAGAGCGAAGTCGAGGCCGCGCAGAGAGCTCGCCACGAAGGGGAGGTCTTCGCGGGTCGACACGACGAGCGTGCCGTCGTCGCCGCCCCACGACGGCGATAACTCCAGGAAGGCGCGCGCGACCTGCAGCAGCGCTCGCGGGTCGGCGCCGACGATCAGGCAGCCGCGCAGCACCTCGCCGACGCACGTGACGGCCGGGGGGGTCACGCGGACGGCGTCGTCGTCGCGGCTGTAGTAGAAGCGCGAGCTGCCGAGGCGGGCCGCGTCCTGGCCGTGGAAGAGGGAGGAGCGAGAGAGCGTCGTGGCTTCGGCGTGCGAGGCGAAGAGCAGGGCGGCGATCTGCCGCGGGTCGTCGAGAGCTTGCAGGTACGCCGCCGCCGCGGGGTGGGCCAGAGGGTGCAGCGCGCTGGGCCCGCTCCCGCAGACGCCGATCGCCGGCAGGTCCCCGGCGTCTCGGGGCTGCCACAGGTCGCTCAGCGCCCGGCGCATGGCCGTCTCCGCGATGCGGGCTGCCGCTCGGACGGGCACCGTCGGCACGCAGCCGCGCGTGGAGAAGACCGTGAAGAGCTCCGGCAGCAGGAGCTGTTCGCCGCGGACGACGAGCAGCTGGCCCGTGGTCCAGCACTCGAGCCCGGCGGTGCAGCAGAGCGTGAGGAAGTCTTCTTCGCAGTCGTCCACCACCAGCGGCAGCTCCGCCTCGTCCGAGCGGATGCGCCAGTCGCGGCTTGAGAGCGACTCGCCGTGCGAGGCTTTTCGCGCCCAGCCGGAGAAGTTGAGACCCGCGCAGGCCCCGAGGTCCCTGTCGCGGCCCGGGAAGAGGTGAGGTCGGAATTCCCCGATGAACTCCCACGTCGCAGCCATCTTGTAGAGACTACGTTTTCAAGATGAAGGAGGCCGCGAGGCCCTTTGGTGACCGCACCCGAGTGGAGAGGCAGGCGGAGGACCTCTGGCGCGTCTGGCCCGCCGACGAGACCTGGCTGCGCCTGCTCGTGATCGGCGTGCTGGAGGCCGACGAAACCGCGTACGCGGCCGTCATCAAGGAGCACCCGCAGCACGAAGGCGTGCTGCTGCAGGGGCCGCTCGAAGGGCTCCAGGCGTCCGCGCGGGCGCTGCGGGCGCGCCTGCTGGAGCTGCCCAGGAGCTTCCCGCTGGTGCTCCCCGACTTCGCGACGGCCGTCCTCGTGCGGCGCGCGCTGATGACGCGGCCCGTCTGCCTGGCGGCCGCGTCCGTGACCTTCACGGACGCGGTCGACTGCATCGAGCTGGAACCGCAGGCGGCCCACCGCGTCGGCCAGCTGGCCTTCTGGACGGAGCCAGCCCAACTCCGCAGGCACGCGGACCTCCCGCTCGTGGTGCCCGCGGGCGAGGAGGCGCTGGCGCGGCACCTGCGCCTGCCGGAGGGCGTGCGCCTCGTCCCGGAGCTGGCGTCCGTGCGCCTCGGCGTTCGCGCCGCGCCCGGCGCCGAGCCCGTCACCGTGGCGCTCGTGACCCTCGAGCCGGGCAGCGTGCGCGCGAGCGGGCACGCCAAATTCATGGCCGTGACGTCGCCCTCGTACTGGCCGCGCTGGAGGCTGGCTCGCCGGGACGCTCGGAGCGTGGAGCGCGCGGCTGAGCTGGGGCTGCGGGTGGGCGCCGGCGGCGAGCTCCTCGGGCGCGTGCGGCGGGAGGTCCTCGCGCAGCGGGGCGTGGAGCTGCAGCCGCTTCCGGCCGGCGTGGAGCTGGACTTCGAGTGCCTGGGCTTCGAGCGGCGCGAGCAGGCGCTGCAGGCCGCCTACGCGCAGCTCCTGGAGGAGCTCGCCGAGGTCGTGGCGCAGCTGCCGGCACCCGTGCGGGCACGCGGCGTCGCGTCGGCGTGCCCCGACGTGCCCTCGGGAGTCAGATGCGACGGTACGGCCTGACGCGGTCGAAGCGGGCCTGCGGCTGCGGCGGCGTCGGTAGCGTCACGCCGTAGCGAGCCTCGACGACGCGCTCGGGCGCGGCCGCCTTGCCGGTGCGAAGGTTGACGTCGTTGTGGAACTCGAAGAGGTAGCGGGACGCCGACGCGGCGTCGCGGATCTCCGCGCCCGGTGGGCGGCGCTCGAAGAAGGCGAGGCAGTGTTGTTTGCACTCGGCGCAGGGCAGCACGCGGGGCAAGAGCGAGAGCAGCTCGACGATGCCCTGCGCGTCCTCGGCCACGGCGGCCGAGGCGTGCAAGAAGGTCCAGGCCGCGGGGCCCCAGAGCGACCGACGCATCTCCGTCATGGTCCGCTTTTCCCTTGAGCCGCGCTCCAGTCCGGCGGCACCGCCGCGCTCAGGGCTTCTTCTTCTTCATGAAGACGCAGAGGGTGCCCGGAGCGTCTTCGGCCTTGATCTCCGACGAGCGCTTCTGCTTGAGGAAGCCCGAGAAGAGGCTGGGGTTCGAGGGAGCGCTCGCGGAGGCGGCGGCGGAAGCGCAGGAAGCGGCGGCTGAAGGAGCACCGGGGGAGGCGGCGGCGCCTCGCAGGCAGCCGCGCGCGGGCCAGGTCTCCGGCGAGTAGCGCTCGTAGACCTCGGGCACGCTGATGAGGGGCGGCGAGAGCACCACCGTCGAGAACTCGTGCTCCTTGCGAAAGTCCTCGATGCTCAGGTCGCCGCCGAACATCTTGAGGCGGTGCCTCGGCGGAGCCGCCTTCGCCGCCGAGCCGTCGTGGCCGAAGAAGCGCGTGGCCATGTAGTGAAGCAGCAGCGCGCGGTCCCCGGACGCGAAGGCCGTGTGCTCGACGAGGTAGGCCTTGGCGCAGGGCAGCGCGCAGAAGAGCCCGAAGACGTGGAAGACGTCCTGCCGGCGGTCGTAGCTGTTGGGCAGGCACACCGGGGGGGCCGGGCAGGCGTGGCAGCAGTGCCAGCAGCACAGCTCGCGCCAGTTCTCCGGGGGCCACGGCAGCGCGTCCTCGCTGGCGAAGAGCGGATGGCGGAAGATGTTGTCCTTGTGCGCGCGCTCGTTCTGCAGCACGTTGCAGCAGAGGATGCGCTCCATGGCGGTTCCCACCGCGACGAGCGCGCGCTCTGCGGCGAGTCGGAGAGGGGGTAGAGGGTAACTTAAACTATGACTGCTTGCGGCGGAGAGTCGATGAAGGAGACGAAGCGTCGGACGAAGAGACGGGAGCTGGTGCTCGCGGACCTCGACGCGCTCGACCTCGCGGCCTGCGAGGCCGAGGACCGCTTCCCTCCGAGCGAGCCGCGGAAGTTCGCGCCGCTGCTGCTGCTCGGGCCGGGCGAGCTGCTGGTGCGCCTCGGGGCGTGGCTGCGGCTGCCCTTCGGCTTCGAGGCCTGCGGCAACGGAAACGCGACGGAAGAGAGTTTCAGGACCCGCGTGGCCCTGCCTGCCGCGTTGGGCGCCAAGCTGCTGGCGTTCGAGCGGCACTGCGAGCAGCGCCTCGCGCGGCTGCCTTGCTCCGGAGAGCTGCAGTGGACGCCCTCCGTGAAGAGGGACCGAGCGGGAGACCCGACGATCAACGTCAAGGTGGTGCTCGGCAGCGCCTTCGAGCCGCCCACGCAGTTCAAGCTGCGCTCGCGCGAGGGGTTCGCGACGGGCGAGGGTGCGGCCTTCTATCGCGCCCAGGTCGCGACGCGCGCGCACTTTCGCGGAGGTCACGCGCGCCTCGTGCTGCGCCCGCGCTACTACGTCTTGCCGGACAGCTGCGCGGCCGGCCTCTACTTCACGGCCACGCACGTGGCGCTGTGGGCCTCGGAGCACGGCGGAAGCGACGGCACGCTGGACGTGGACGCGGTCTTTCCCTCCGAGGACCTCCTGCGCGAACCGCCTCCCGAGGACGCCTAAAGGGACGGCGCGCCGCGCTTCTAGACCCAGCGTCAGCGGCGACGAGGACTTTCCCGTGAACGGCTGCGGATCTTCTTCAAGCCGTAGAGACCGACGCCGACCCCCCCCGAGCAACGCCAACGTCTTTGGGGAAATGGTTCCGCTACGACTGGTTTTCCATTCGAGCTCGTCAATAACATCTATAATAAATTTACCGTTTGACTGCAAGTTCTGAAGGGTTTGTACGGGAACATATCGTTCAGAGTCTGGTTCGCGAACTCTTTTGATTTTCAAACGCTCAAGCAACTTCTTCACTGCATTCGTAGTTTTCTCCGTTTCCAATGAACATTTGAGTCCAAGGCCATATTGTATCCCTCGAGAGTCCTCATCTACCTCGTCGCCATTGACGATAAAGTACTCTTTTCGTCCATCATGATGCTTAAACACGGCTTTGACTTTGCAAGACTTTTTCCATGCTTCCGAGAGCCGTTCGCGAGCGGACGTCAAATTTTCTCTGGCGCTTTCGGTCACTGCGCTTAGAACACGACTACGACCACGATGCTCACCACCGTCAGCCATGGCACTTTTTGATTCACACGTCAAAAAAAAGTTCATCCTACGTGTCTGTCCGATTTTTTTTGTAGAATTGGAATCGTATGATAAGAGATTACACCGTATGTCGATGCCAATTCTGGCTAGCAGATGAACTTGAGAAATTGGCCATCTCATACGACGCACCGCTCGCGCGTATCTTCTACGTTTCCGGTAGTGACTGCGTTCACTGTTGCGGGCTGTTTGGAGTTCGAGTCAGGCCCATCCGGACGTTCAGATTTTTCAGACAGCCGATAGGAGGGGCTGGGGAGATCTCTGAAGCTCCGACGGCTCGCGCAGAGGGGTGCTTCTGTCGCTCCGTTCCTCTGCGACTCGTCTCGTCCTGTCGTCTTCGTTTTTTTTTTACAGGAGGAGATCTCGAATAAAAACGAAGCGACAGACCAGCGTCAGAGCTGTTGGGCAGAATGTAGACCGGCAGGGCGACGCTCAGACGCCGCGCTCTCCGACCTGCTGGCGGCGAGGAGACCGCGAGCGCTCTCGGAGGGGGGCCTTCGAAGCGACATTGGGCACTCTTATAGCCGCTCCGAAGTCGCTGGCGCGCGACTTCTGAATGGCGTAGCGGCGCGCTCGATTCTCAGGGATCGGACATGGGTAGCGCCTCCCGTTGACGCGGTACACCAGCGCCCAGTCCTCGTCCGAGCAGTGGGAGCCCTCCGAGTCGTACTTAGCGCCGTTCGCGACGACGGTAGCCTCGCAGCCCGGTTGGGAGAGGCCCTCCCTCGACACCCGCTGCGCCAGATCGCTCAGCGCCCTCGAGTCGTCGACGTCTCTGTCGAAGACGTAGTGGTTCAGGATCCTGGTCAGGCTCTCGGCCAGTTTCCCTCTCAGCGAAGAGAGGGCCTGCGTGGGCACGCACGAATTCTTGAGCGCTCGTCGGAGGGCCTCGACGAAGCCGCGGTACCGCGGGGTCGAGGCTTCGTCCCTTTCGACGAAGAGGTACATGAGCAGGATCATCAGGAAATACGAGAGCCCCCTGGCGCGCGCACACCTGCCCTCGATCCCGGGCTTGTCGAGGGCGTTCGTTTGCGCGGCGAGGAGCAGCCCCGGATCCATGTAGAAGCTCCAGTCGGGGTCGACGTCGATGAGCTTGACGTCTTCGCCGGTCACGACTGCGTTGCCCGGCTTGATGTCCACGAGGCAGAAGCCGAGGTCCGAGACTCGGCAGAACTGTCGAAGCAGCGACTGTCCCACGCGCCGCCCCGCCTCCGCGTCCTCCTCCTTCGTCGAGCCGCGCGCAACGAGCCACTGCGCCAGCGAGGTGTCGCCCCGCTGCATGACGGTCGTGGCCAGGACCTGCGCGCGGCCGGCGGCGCGGCCGCTCTCCGAGAGACCAACGACGTGCAGTATCGGGTGGACGCCGTGCCGCGAGAGTACCTTCATGATCCCCTGTTCCAGTTCGGCGGCCGGCCTGTCCACCGGATAGGAGGGCTGCGACGTCCGCACCACGACGGGCGCGCCTTTCCACTGCGCCTCGGTGATCAGGTTGTAGGTCCCGCTCCCCATGATCTCGCCGAGCTCGACGACGTCCTTCGTCCCCTTGACGCGCAAGCTCCTGGTCGCTGGTGGCGCGCCGGCCGCCGATGTCATTTATCTGGTGCGTCGGCAAGGGACGGCTGGGCCGACAAAGGGCGTCTCCTCTCTCGACCTGGGAGGCGCAGGCCGCTGCCGGACGGGCTTCGAGTCTATCTTCCACCGTTTGCTTTGTCAACCTTGCATGGCATGAAGTAGTTGGCATCAGTGTGGATCGCAGAAGTCGTCGTCGTGAAAGGACAGAGAAGTCACGTTCCACTGTTGAAAAAAAAACGAAGAGAGTCGTTCGATGGAAGCATCTCGAGTGAGAGGCTCAGCGGCGCTCGCTCAGGACCCTTTAACGCCGCCGCCTGGAGCGCTCACCGCTGCGACGCTTGTAGAGCTGATGCGCACCGAGAAGCGCGAGAACGCCCCCTGCAGCTCCGGCCCCGGCCAGCTGTACGGCCGTTCCGTGAGGTATAGTTCCACGATTCGTGCTCCAACTGAATGTTCCGAGTTTCTTTTCGCCTTGCATGACATCCAGCTTCCTTTTTTCCGTGGATAAAATATCGTACATTTCCGCGTCGTCGCCGTGAAAAACTATACCCTTGCGGAGGATCGAATTCGCACTGCGTGGATCATCTATGACGATGCCTTGCTTTGAAAAGAGCAATTTCAAGATGGCCCCCAGTCCAGCTTCGATCACGCTTTCGTTGAGATGGCACTCGTAATCGGCGACATTCACAGCTCTGGACGCTTTTACCTGTTTCTTGGCGTCACCGATGCCCGAAGAAACGTAGAATCGCGTTGGTTCCATCACGGGCTTATACTCGACTTTGACGAAACAGGGCAGTTGCTCCAGCAGGCGTCGATGGTATCCTGCTCGACGGGTGTCCTGCGGTTCTTCCGCTCTTGGCATCGCTTAGTAATTTTATAGATGGCGTCGCGTGTTCGCGTGACAGTTAAGACGTTCGATCTCGAGGGCGCTCGTCGCCGCGCCTGTTTTTAGAACGCCCGTGAAGTAGCTTTGCTGCGACGGCGAGCGCAAGGACGCCCCCCAGTTTTCGGACGTTTTCTCCGGAGATCCCGCGACTCGTCCCCCAGCGGAAGGCGCCTACTTCTTCAATCCCATGACCGGTCTGTTTTTTAATCTTCAATTGAAGCTTTCGCGTTCTTTGCCAGTCATTTAGGAACGTGTAGGAACCTTTTTTTTAATGAAATTTTTAACGCTCGAGTTGTCAAGAGACCCATAAACCGTGAAATCGTTCCCTATATCCAAATCGTCCAAAATTTGTTTAAGTCCTTCTTGGATGTCCTGTTCTGGAAGAGAGCATGGAAAATGGTACGAGTCTGGGTCCGGGTCTGTCGCCACTCCTCTTCCAGATGCGATGTAATAACTAGGTTGGGTAGGGCCCTTCCACGGATAGTACGTCGCCTTCACGAGACATCTCGGAAATTTGTGTTTCAGCTTGCCCGTTTCGTCGAGCTGCGGTTGCCTTTGAGCTGCCATCTGATCCTTTCTTTTTAGTGCAGTCGCGAACGTCGTCCATCGTCTTAGAAAAAACGAAGAGGGTCGGCATCTGGCAGTCGCCTGCAAGCCGCCGGCAGGGGCGCTCCTTCGAGGGGGACGAAGCGCTGGCAGCAGGCTTGCCAGTGGCCGACGTAGCCGTGGACTGGGCGGTCGAGGGCGTCGCGGCATGTGCTGACGAAGCCTCTGACGTGCCGCCCCTGGGCGTCGAAGCAGCCGAGGTCGGTCCCCCCGTCGTCGCACCACTGCTGACAAAAAGCGCGAGGAGACGTCGGGGGGCCGGTGCACGTCTGGCGCACCTCGGAACTCTCGGCGCAGGTTTCGCGATCGAAGCACGGATAGTCGAGCATTCGCGCCTTCGTTTTTTTTGTAATTCGCATGCGACCCCTCCTAAACAGCTTGCATCTGCGGAGTCCTTATTCCTCGAGCAGTGCGTGTGTGTGTGTGTGATTGATATCTGCCGGGACCGCATCCATGGCGCCGAAGAAGGCGACCGTGAAGCGCGCCGGAGAGCTGGAGTTCCAGCGCCTGTCGCCCGAAGAGCACGTGCTTCAGCGCCCGGATCTCTACGTGGGGCCCAACGATCCCGTGGAGGGTCACGGGCGCCTCCTCGGCGCGGACCTCAAGCGCACGGAGCCCCGCTCCTGGCAGCTGTCCCCCATCTTCTTGAAGATCTTCGACGAGGCGCTGGTCAACGCGCTGGACGCCAGTCGGCGGGACGCGACGCAGCGGCGCATCGCGGTGACCTTCGTGGGGGGAGAGGTCTGCGTGGAGAACGACGGCGTGGGGCTGCCGGTGACGCCCTTCCTGGACCGCGAGCAGCGGCCCACGGACCGCCTCGTGCCCGAGGTGGTCTTCTCCGAGGTGAACGCGGGCTCGAACTTCGACGACGGCGCGGACCGCTTCGGCGGAGGCCGCAACGGCGTGGGCATCACGTGCTGCAACATCTGGAGCGAGCGCTTCGAGGTGCTGGTGGAGGACAAGCTGCGCCGCTTCCGCCAGGTCTTCGAGCGCAACATGACGGTGCGCGGGCGCCCCGAGGTGGAGGACAAGGTCTGCAAGCAGGGGCGCGTGCGCGTGACCTTCCGCCCCGACTACGCGCGACTGGGCCTCGACCCCTCGTTGCCCGTGCTGGAGGAGCTGCTGCGCACGCGCGCGGCCGAGGCGGCCATCTGCGCGCGGGCCGGCGTGGAGGTGACCTTCCAGGGCGCGCGCCTGCCGGCCAAGCCGCAGCTCTTCGCCGCGGAGCTCTTCGGCGGCGCGGAGCTGCTGACGGAGGAGCTCGGGCGCACGGAGGGCCCGGGGGCGACGGTCATCGTCGGCGCGCGCTCCTGCGGCGAGGACTTCTGCGGCTTCGTCAACGGCGTGCGCTGCGACGGGGGCACGCTCGCGGCGCACGTGCGCGAGAAGCTGCACAGGGCCGTCTGCGAGCTCGCGCGGAAGCAGAAGTGCGCTGCGGCCGTGCGCCCGCAGACGGTGCGCGAACACCTCGCCGTCCTCTGCGTGGCGCTGGTAGACAAGCCGCGCTTCACCTCGCAGAGCAAGGAGAGCCTCTCCACGCCGGCCAAGGCCTTCGGCTTCTCGGTGGACTTCTCGCCGCGCTTCCTGCAGAAGCTGGCGCGCTCCGCCGGCCTCGAGGCCATCCTGCGGCAGGAGACGGAGCGCGACCTCGCGCAGAACCTCCGCAAAGTGGCGCCGTCGCGGCGCGAGGGGCCGGCCATCGAAAAGTACGACCCGGCGCTGGACTGCCGGCGCTGCCCGCTGGACTGCACGCTCATCCTCACGGAGGGCGACTCCGCCAAGGCGCTGGCGGTCGCCGGCCTGGCCGTGCTCGGGCGCGAGCGCTTCGGCGTCTACCCGCTGCGCGGCGTGCCGCTCAACGTGCGCAACGTGCCCCTGAGCAAGGCGCTGAAGAACAAGGAGATCGAGGCCGTGCTGCGCATCCTGAACGTGCAGCCCGGCGGCTCGCCGGCCACGCTGCGCTACGGGCGCGTGGCCATCATGAGCGACCAGGACCTGGACGGCGCGCACATCTGCGGCATGCTGCTGGACAACCTGAAGCAGCTCCTGCCGGAGGTGCTGGCCGCCAGGCCGGACTTCGTCTGCCGCATCGTGACCCCCCTGCTGCGCGCCACGCCCAAGAGCGGCGGCGGGCGCGCCGAGGCCTTCTTCACCATGCAGGCGTACCGCGCGTGGGCGCAGACGGCGCGCCTGGACGCTTACGGTATCAAGTACTACAAGGGCCTGGGCACGAACTCCAGTCGCGAGGCGCGCGAGATCTTCCGCGAGCTGCCGCGCCACACCGTGACCTTCGAGCTGGACGCGCGGGCGGAGGAGCGCCTGCACGCCTACTTCGACGACAAGCAGGCGGACGAGCGCAAGCGCATCCTGACGGAGGACTACTCGCCGGACCTGGAGCTGGACTACGGCGCGCCCAGGGTCAAGGTCTCGGACTTCCTGGACCGAGAGTTCATCCACTTCTCGCAGTACAGCGTCTTCCGCAGCATCGCCTCGGCGCTGGACGGGCTGACGCCCTCGCGCCGCAAGGTGCTCTTCTACTTCCTGGGGCTCAAGGGCGCTCGCGAGGTCAAGGTGGCGCAGGCGGCCGCGGCCGTGGCGCAGAAGACGCTCTACCTGCACGGCGAGAGCTCTCTCGTGGAGACGATCGTGGGCCTGGCGCAGGAGCAGGTGGGCGTCAACAACGTGGCGCTCCTGGAGCCGCTGGGCCAGTTCGGCTCGCGCCTGGATCCGCCGAAGTGCCACGCGGCCGCGCGCTACATCTTCACGCGGCTGGCGCCGGTGGCGCGCGCGCTCTTTCCCGCGGAGGACGACGACGTGCTGCCCCGCCGCGAAGAAGAGGGAGAGGCCATCGAACCCGTGAGCTACGTGCCGGTCATCCCGCTGGCGCTCGTCAACGGCGTGAGCGGCATCGCCACGGGCTTCGCCACCAGCGTCCCCTGCTTTTCCGTGGGCTCCGTGGTGGCCTGCTGCCGCGCGGCCATGCGCGGGGAGCCGCTGCCGCCGCTGCAGCCCCACTACGAGGGCTTCGTGGGCTCGCTGGCCGTCACCGCCAAGGGCGTGGTGACAACGGGGGTCATGGCGCGCCGAGACGCGCGGACCGTGGTCGTGACGGAGCTGCCCGTGGGGCGCTGGACGGACCCCTGGCTCACGGAGCTCAAGGAGGGCGGAGAGAAGGCCAAGTTCCAGGTGGCCTCGGTGGTGAACCTGAGCTCGGACACCAAGGTGCGCGTCGAGGTGGGCTTCGCGGAGGACGTCAGCGGCGTGCCGGACGAGAGCCTCGCCGCCTTCCTGAAGCTCTCCACGAGCGTGCCGGCGACCTTCATGTACCTCCACGACGCCGAGTACAAGCTGCGGCTCTTCGAGAGCTACCACGACGTCGTGCGCTGTCACGCCTCGGAGCGCCTGCGCCTCTTCGGGGTGCGCAAGGAGGCGCAGCTGGGCAAGCTGCAGCTGAGGATCCAGGTGGCGGAGGCCAAGGCCGCCTTCGTGGAGCTGGTCGTGAGCGGACGGCTGCGCCTGCTGGGCTCGAAGCGCGCGCAGCTGGAGAGCGAGCTGGCACAGCTGGGGCTCCAGCGCCTCCGCCCCTGCGCAGCGGCGGGTGGCGCGCCCGACGGAGAAGGGGCGGGCGCGGAGGAGGAGGCCTCGGGCGGCTACGGTCACCTGCTGAGCATGCCCTTCTCCAGCTGCACCGAGGAGAGCATCTGCAAGCTCCGGGCGGACGCGGAGGCGCTGCGAGCGGAACACGACTCGCTGCGCGCGAAGAGTCCCGCCGAACTCTGGGAGGAGGCGCTCGTGCGCTTCGAGCAGGCCTACGAGGCGTACCTGCAGCAGCGCAGGGAGCGCCAGGCCGGCGCCGCCGCCGAGGGCTCAGGCGACGGCGACGCTCCCCGAGCAGGAGGCAAGAAGCGCGGCGCCGCCGCCGGCGCCGCGCCTCCGAAGCGGGGCGCGAAGGCTCGGCGCTGACACCCGGGGGCGAGCGGGCAGGTCAACGGAGAGACGGAAGGAGACAGCTGTCTTAGCTCATGTCGTCGTCGTCGTCGTCTGTTTCGTCTGATGCGTCCGCGAAAGAGAAGGCGGGAGGGTTGAGCACGCCCTTGCGGGCGCCCAGCTGCTCCAGACGCAGGCCGAAGGTCCACTGCAGCGCTGTCCAGCCGGCCTCCTCGTCGAAGGGCCGGTTCGGGAGGCTTCCGAGCGCGGCGGCGCCGCGGAACTTCTCCAAGTTGTTGACGAAGGGGCGCAGGGAGAAGATCGGCCAGAGGGAAAGGTAGGGCTCGCCGTCCCAGTAGTCTTCCGGATCGAGGCGCGCCTTCGCTGCCGCGTCGACGTGAGGCAGGACCTCCGTGAACCCGTCGCGGCGCACGAGGCGCTCCTCCGGCAGATCGTCCCAGTCGTCCGAGAGCTGCAGCTGCCACAGGTCGGAGCCTGGACCCCGGAGCGCGGCGCGGGCGCTGTTCCAGAAGGGGCGGCAGCAGACGTGCGCGTCGTCCACGTGGACCCAATACTTGGCCCGGTGACACGAGGTGGCGCAGAGGAAGGCGTCGTTGAAGACGCGCCCCCAGGAGCTGCCCGAGAGGCGGTAGACGTCGGCGCCGATCGCGTCGCGGAGCTCGGCGGCGGCCGCTTCGAGGACGCCGTCAGACTCGAGGCCGAGCAGCATCACCGCGTGAGCGCTCGCCACGAGCGTCGGGTTCTTGTCGGCCACCGAGGCCCAGCAGCGCCGGAAGACCGCGAGGTCCGCCGCGGCGTCGCCGGTCGCTGGCAGCGCCAGAGAAAGCACGATTTCTAGGTTGGCGTTCATGTCTGCAAAGGGATGAGCTGGACGCGCGCGCGGTCCGCTTTCTTTAGGCCCACCAGCGATCCGGAGCCTTCGTGAACGAGCCCTTTGGAGAGCGCATTGGCCAGTCCGTTACTTCGTGCTGCGCGCCGACGGAGAGCTTTGCGCTTTCCCGCCGTGATTCTTCTTTGCGGCGAACGAGCGGTGAGCGGCGTACAATCCGGCGGCGCTCAGACCCGCCGCCAACGCAGCAGCTGGAACCCACCGTCTGGTCGGGCGCGCGTCCTTTTCAGTCGCGCCTGTCGTCTCTGCTGTCTCTGCTGTGGGGTGGTGCGTCGTGTTTTCTGTTCGACCAGAGCTCATGGTGGTCGGTTGAAGGGGTGGTTCATGCCAAGTACTAGCGCGAAGGCTCGTGTCGTCCGTTTGCGGGCGTGGTTCGCGATTCCGAGAACGTCCTCGCTTGCTCGCCTGGCCCGCAGGGATCGGTCCGCGATTCCGAACACGTCTTCGCCTTCTCTCCTGGCTCGTAATCGAATCTTCACGCTCGGAATCAGTGAGGCTGAAATACTCGGGTTTTTGAGTTAGTTTCGAGGCTTGCGTAGGAAAAAGCAGCCATGGAGACCAGCTCCACGCGATTTGTGCCTTGATGCCCCTAATAACGACCTCAGCGACGCCGTTTGGCGTTTCAAACTTAGGAAAGTGCTTAATTTCATTAATCTCTTTTGGTACTTCAAACTGGTCCAGTAGCATAGATTCAAACCAGTTTATGATACGGTCCCGGTTGGTTTTGTTTTGGAATGTAGCATCGCCTGCTTCGCTTGCTTCGACTACGGACCATTTTTCAGTTTGTCGCATGTCTTCGGTGCAATTGCCATGTGAGTACACTAACGTCACTGGTTCGTTACTCTGTTTTGTGTAAGTCACGACGGCTTGAAAGAATCCTGGAGGGGGTTCAGATCTAGCTCCGGATGCTCCGGCATTCGGCGATGCTCGAGACCAGGACTTGGACGTCATTTGAATCTTCACGAGGTTTCTTCACACGACGAAGTATATTTGCCAAGCCTGGAGTCGGCTGGCGGGGCAGCTGCGATCGCGTTCGGACAGCTCCGAAGGGTGACCCGCCCCCATAGAAAAGAGGCGAGATGAAGCCTTCCAAGGTCCTCGATCACGCGGCCCGGGCTCTGCGCGGCGGAGACTGGCGGCCGCTCGTGGCCGTGTACGCGGCTCTGGACGTGAACGGACCCCGCGGGCCTTTCTACGGCCCCACTGACCTCCACGCGCTTCTCTGCGGTGACGAGCGCTTCCAGGTCACGGGCTGGCCCCCTGGAGCTGCGTGCGTGCGCCTGCGCGACCTGCGCCTGGCGCGGGCCCTGGTCGCGGAGGCGCGCTACAGCGTGGACGGGTGGCTGAAGCTGGAGACTCTGCGGCACCTGGCCTCGCGTCGCCTGGGGCGACCCGTGAGCCTGCACGAGGCGTCCGCCGAGGTCTGCGCCGACCCCGTGCGCTTCGAGCTGTGCTACTGGACGGACGGGCTGCCCTGGGTGCGCGCCACGTACCGCCACGGCGCGTGAGGCGCCTCCGACTTTTCAAGGAGACATCGGATCGTCCTCGTCGCTGCTGTCGAAGCGATACGTCAGGTCGATGGGCGACGCGAGGGGGCGCTTGAAGGCGTCCTCGAGAGAGCGCAGGTAAAGCTTCTCCAGACGCTTGCACGCCCGGAGGTCGCCCTCCAGGGCGAGCTCGCTCGAGCGCTTCGCCTCGGCCGGGAGCGACGGCGAGCAGAGGGCCGACGAAGCGCGCAGCTCAGTCAGCAGCGCCCCCGCCACGGACGGGTAGGCGCGCGAAAGGGACGCCAGCAGTACGGCGCAGTCCGCGGCCTGCCCCAGTGCCAGCGTCTCGCGGGACACGTCCTCGGCGCAAACGCTGCGGCCGCAGTCGAGGAAGCAGAAGCCGCCGCCTCGCACGCCCACGTTGAAGCGGTGCGCGTCGCCGTGCGCCAGCCCCGCCGCCGCGCACCGGCGCAGCAGCTCGGCCAGGGCCGTCGCGAAGCGCGCCGGCGCCTCGGCGGCCGTCTCCAGGAGGTCTCCGAGGGTGCCGTCGACCAGCTCCATGGCGTACCAGCCCAGGAAGGAACGCAGCGCGCGGCGCGCCTTGCGCGGTCGAGGGCCGCGGAAGAGTCGGGCCTGCTCGCGGCGAGAGACCCTGGCGGGGACGAAGCCGCGCAGCTGCGCGTCGAGGGCCTGAGGCCCGAGGCCCACCGCGTGGAACCTGCGGGCCATAGCGAGCTCGTGCTCAGGGGGCGCCGGCTCGTCGAGGGGGTCGTTGGCGATGACTTTGACGGCCGCGAAGAACGGCTCCTCCGCGCCGGATCGCTCCGCGAGGAAGACGCTGCCGGAGAGCCCTCCGCCGATGTAGCCCCTGAGGCACCATTCTGGGCGCTCGCCGAAGACCTGCTCGGAGCACCAGCGGCAAAGCGCCTCGTACGGCAGGTCGACGGTCGGTTCCAGCAGGTGCAGCTGCGCCTCGAAGAGCTGGCTCCAGGGCGAGCGGGCTCGGTGCGCCCTGGCTCGCGCGTCGGAGGGGAGTTCCTCGCCCCAGTCGAAGAACCTCGGCTCGGCTTCCGCCAGGGCGGCCGCGCGCGCTCCCGCCGCGTAGACGTGCAGGAACCCCCGCAGCAACTCGAGCCGCTGACACGTGGGCGCCGCCATTTCGGACACGGCTGGAACGCTCGAGACTCGGTACGTCCCCTCGTTTTGTCTTGAGCTGCGCAGGCCTCCGTTCCCGGTTTGAACTCGGCTCCAGCTCCAGTTTCCCCCTCTCCTTCCTCGCCTCCGAGCGGCCTCAAACCATGGGCGCCGAAGCGGGCGGCGAAGAAGCCGTCCTGGCCGCGCCGCCCGAGGGCGGCGCGCTGAGCGTCACCAAAGCCGAGTGGGAGCAGATCGAGGCGGTGCCCCCGCACACGCGCCGCGTGGGGCTGCTCTTCCAGAGGGCCGCCCTGGAGCTGGACGGCGCGCCGCCGCCTGCGCCCCGGCGTCGCGCCTTCGACGCCACGCTCTTCGCGGCGGTGCGGGACGGCGTCTCGAGCGCTCCGGGCAAGCCGCTGAAGAAGGCCGACCAGATCCGAGCGAAGACCCTGGCGGAGGTGCTCAAGGCCGACCGTCTCCGCGCGCAGGCGCCGCAGGACCTCGCTTCGGAGCGAGCTCCGCCGCGCCTGGAGGCCTACGGCGGGCGTTTCGAGAGCTACTCCTACGCGCTGCTGGGGTGGCTGCGCGCGCTTCCGCCGGTGGCTGCAGCCGTGGCGGCCGACAAGGCGCGGCGCTATTACCTCGAGCGCGTGGCCGCCGCGCCGCCTGAGCTGCTGGCGGAGCTGGAAGAGCTGGCGAGCGGCCGCGGCTGCGACCCGCGCGAGGCGCTGCGCGCCGTCTGCGAGCACGAGGAGCTGCTGAGCACGGCGGCGCCGCTGGACGCGGAGCTGGCGCTGCACCCGGAGCAGGTCGAATTCGTGCGCGTCGTGCGCGCCGCCTGCGCCGCCTCGACGCCGCTGCTGCTGCGCTACCAGACGCCTCCCAGCGGCGGCAAGACCTCGGCCAGCGCGCTGCTGGGCGCGGCGCTCATGGCGGAGAAGAAGCAGCGGCGACACGTCATCTACGCGTGCTTCTCGCGGCCCGTGCGCGTCGACGTGTGCAAGCACCTCGTGGCCGCGTCCGTGCCCTTCGCCATCGTGGTGGGCGGAGTGGCCTCGCCGTCCTACACTTGCTTCCACGGGAAGAGCGTCAAGCCCAGTTCGCCGCCGCCCCTGGAGGCGGAGAAGCGCGCCGAGTGGTCCCTGAAGCTCTGCGCGCGCTGCGACCGCTTCCCCGTGGTGCTGGTCTGCGACCTCCTCTCCACGGCCTGCATCCTGCGGCACCGCGACACGGACGTGCTGCTCTTCGACGAGCCCACGGCCCACCTCTCCGAGACCCTGCAGGCCCAGGTGCGCGACGTGCTGCGGAGCTGCCCGGCCGTCACGGTGCTCATGTCGGCCACCGTGCCCGACTTCGAGGAGGTGCCGCGCTTCGTGGGGCGCTTCCTGGCGCGGCACCCGGGCGCGGAGCTCCGCACCGTGCGCACCTCCCGGCTGCCCATGAGCGTGACGGCGCTGGACGGCGCGGGGCGCGTCTGGGCGCCGCACGACTTCGGCGTGCCCCTGGAGGTCGTGGAGGCCTCGGGCCACTTGCGGCGCTTCTACTCTCCGGCCGTGCTGCGGCGCCTGGCCCCCGCGGACCTGAGCTTCGCGGACCTGCTGAGCTACGAGGCCGTGCGCACCGCTTGCTTCCGCTGCCTGCGCTCCGGACTGACGCCGCCGGCGGACGCGGCGGACGCGGACGCCGCCGCCGCCGAGCTGCAGCTGCGGCTCTTTTGCCGCGAGCAGGCGACGCTCTTGCCTGGCGCCAGCCTCATCGTCATGGACTCGCCGGCGGACTTCGTCGCCGACGCGCTGGCGCCCCTGCTCGAGAGCGTGCCCTCGCTGCGCCGCCTCGCGGCTCGCAACTCGGAGCTCTCTCGCACGCGCACGTGGCCCGTGAACGCCAAGGAGCGCGAGGAGCTGCTTCGCAGCGGCTTCGGGGACGCGGAGCCGGAGCGCCTGCAGTGGCCGGCCGACTGCGTGGTGAACCACCGCGAGCACGTGGCCCGCTTCCACGGCTCGGCCCAACGCTTGCCCGTCAAGTGGCAGCGCGCGCAGCTGCCGCTGCCGCAGAGCGTGGTGGACACCACGCAGACCTGCCTGGTGGAAGCGGCCCTCTGCGGCGTGCTGCAGCTGGGCAGCGCCTTCGGGGACGCCGCCTTCGAGGCCGCCGCGCAGACCCTGGCCGAGCAGGCGCGCGAGAGCTTCGTGGTCTCCGGCCTGCACCTCATCTACGGCATCAACCTACCGGTCGAGCGCGTGATCGTGGCGTGCCGGCCCCTGTCGCACTCGGACATGATGCAGCTCTGCGGGCGCGCCGGGCGCACGGGCCGCTGCGCCAAGGCGGAGGTGGTCTTCCTGAGCGACGCGGCGCTGAAGGCGGCCATGGTGCCCGGCGCGACGGGCGGGGCGGACGCCTCCCTTTTCGAGCTGGCGTGCGCGAGCGCGCCTTGACTATAGCCTCGGAACGCCTGCGCGAATGGGTAAACGACATGCTCCCTGCCAAGCCGCCCGCCGGCTCTCCCTCGCGCCCCTTTGCCGCCGCCAGCCCTCTGGAAGCGCTCTGCGCCGCGCACGAGCGCTTCGACTGCGGGAAGCTCAAGCAGCCCAAGGCGCGGCGCTTTTGCCAGCGCATCGAGGCGGCAGGCGCCAAGCTCTGCCCTGGCGGCATGGAGGAGGTGCATCGCTCCTGCGTGGCGGCCCTGACGGAGGCAGAAGGCCCGCAGTTCTGCGCTGCCGCCGGGGAGGCCGTGCGCACGCTCCTGGAGAGCGCCACCGTGGCCGCGCACCTGCCGGCGCAGTCGGTGGAGAAGGTGATGCCGCTCTGGGACTCGGCGTGCCAGGCGGAGCAGCAGCGGCTCAAGGCTGCCGGGCCGGAGGCCGTGTGCAAGGAGGCGGAGACCATGCTGGTCAAGGCCGTGTTGAAGCGCGAGTAAGGAAATGCCGGCGCGCGGGAAGCCGCTGCTCGCTCTCGCGCTGGTCGCGTTCTGCGTCGCCGTCCTGCTGCTCGCCGCCTCCGCGAGGCCCAGCCACGCGCCGCCGCCGCCGCCGCCGTGCGACCTGCGCGTGGCGGACGCGCTCCTGCGCGTGGAGGTCCTCTGCGAGGAGCCCGTGGTGCGGCTCTACGAGGGCTTCCTGCTCGACGCGGAGATCGAGGAGCTGGTGAGCCTCTACCTGCCGCGGCTGGCCCCCTCCACCGTGATGAGCCCGCGGGGCGGCACGCAGGTGCACCCGGGCCGCACCTCCTGGACGGCCTTCCTGCCGCTCGGTTCGGGAGGAGACGCCCTGGAGCGCATCGAGCGGCGCGCCGTGACCCTGAGCGGTCGGCCTCGCTCGCACCTCGAGAACCTCCAGCTGGTGCGCTACGAGCCCGGGCAGCGCTACGAGCCGCACTTCGATTACTTTACGGAGGACCACGACAGTCAGCGAACGACGAGCATCTTCGCGTACCTCAACGACGCGGATCCAGGCGCCTGCACGGAGTTCCCGGAGCTGGGCCTCTGCGTCGCGCCCCGCAAGGGCAGGGCGGTGAGCTGGGAGAACTGCGCGGCGCACGGGCTGGGGCTCCGCGTGGAGCCCAAGCTGAAGCACGGCGGTCGGCCGCCGGCGAGCGGCGTCAAGTACGGGCTCAACGTCTGGTTTCGCAGCGCCCCGCAGCGGGGCCTCTAGTCGAAGAAGGCCGCCGTCGCCGGCGGCGGCGCGCGGCGTTTGGACAGCTCCAGCGCCGTGAAGATGTTCTCCGCGTGGACGTCGTTGACGGCAGCGAGGCACCGCGCCTGCTCCCGCAGCTGCTGGAGCGTGTCGTGGATGGCCTCCTTGACGCGGCGCTTGACGCTCACGCACCCCTGCACCATCGCGCGCATGCACACGGCCAGCTTGAGGCTGTCGAAGCTGAAGCAGACCAGCGCCGCGCTCATGTCGCGGAAACAGTGGCGGATGCAGCGCAGGAGCACGGCCGCGTTCCGCGGCTTGCGCACGAGCGGCGAGCTCAGGGCCTCGGAGAGCTTGCGCATCACGAACGCGATCTCCGACACCAGCACGCCGTAGAAGGCCGCGCAGGCGGCCGGCAGGCCGTGCCTGCGGCAGAGGTCGCGCACGCGGGCCTGCGCCCGCGCCTCCTGCTCGCGGCTCTGGATCGTCTCGGGGCGCACGGTCGTCAGCACGTCGTGCAGCACCACGACGAGGCAGCGCATGGCGTGCGCGTCGGAGACGTAGTGGCCGAGGGCCAGCGGCAGGCCCGCGATGTCCTGCACGAGCTTCGTGAGAGCTTCTGCCAGCACCTGGGTGACGTGCGGGCCCAGGCGGTCACTCTTGCGCAGGACGCGCTCGAGGCACTGCTCGACGATGCGCCCCGAGCGCAGGAGCTTTCGCGCGGTCTCCAGCAGCGAGTGTTCCATTTATGGTGCGACCACAAAATAGTGCTTGACGCCTCACGCCCGCAGGCGGTTCTGCGCGGCCTTCATCTCCTTGAAGCTCGGGATCTTCTTCGTGGAGAGCGTGACACCCTCCTTGTACTTGGACTCGGGCGTCCAGGAGCCCTCGATGAGCAAGCGCCGGTCGGCCTGCGTCAGCTTGTCGGCGGCGAAGGGCGTGTAGATGCCCTGCGGCGCGCCGGGCAGCGGCGCGAGGCGGTCGAGGAGGTCGACCTCGGTCAGCGAGGCGCAGGAGCGCGGCACCACGCTGGGCTGCGCGAACAGAGACATGTCGAGGGGCGCCTGAGGGCGCGGTTGGAAGAGCGCCTCCGGCAGGTAGTTGAGCTTTCCCGAGAGGCAGCGCTTGGCCGAAGTGACCTGCCCGCGGCCTTGGAGGAAGGACTCCTGGCGCACCTGCTGGCTGGCGAAGCGGTTCGTGTCGACGGAGCTGTTCAAGAAGGCGTTGCCCTTGCTCAGGTCGCTGCTGTACTTGGGCTGCCACTGCCAGTAGTTGTAGATGCTGTCGTTGTCGTGCGTGTAGGCCTTGACGGCGCAGCCCTCGGCGGTCGTCAGATCCTCGCCCCACTGGCTGTCCAGGGCGGCCTTGCAGAAGCTCCTGCCGGGCCCGCAGGCGAGGTCGTCGGCAGACTGCGCGAGGTCCTGTTGCTGGCGCGCCTTCAGTCGGTCCATGCGGTCTTTACATGGGCCGGGTATTTTCTGGACGCCAGCTCCGGGCCCCCGGGCGCTGCGGACCTCGAGATCCGCAGGGCGGCCTCGCAGAGTTCTTCAACGTCGAGTCCGTGTCCCTCAGAGAGCGTCTGAAAAATCTGAAATAGTAACAAGTTCAGAGCAGGGGTCATATGACAGTGATTTCTGCAAAAAAAAACGAACTGGCTAGATGCGTCTACCAGCTTGACACGAGGGTTGGGAGTCGTGGGCGGCCAAGAGTGCTTTCAACAACAGAAGCGATCGATAAAGTATTGTTCGTGTGTCGCACAGGTTGTCAATGGTCTGATCCAAGCATCACCTTCGGGAAAGCGATTGAAGATGTCCTCAAAGAGAGAACAGTGGCAGATGATTCTTCCGTTCGCCCTATCTTGCCTGTCGATGGCCAGAGACTGGTGGCAATTGACCCAGGGCGCCGAGATTTGATTGCAGCTGTGACCCCTGAGGGGGAACGGTTCAAGGTATCCTTGAAGAGTTTTCGACATAACGCAGGAACCAAGCGCTGCACGAGCTATACGCAGCGTCTTCTGGAAGGACACACGTGCTGCGACGGTCGTCCACTGCTGCGGAAGATGGAAGGACTGCCCTGTCGTCGGAACTTGGACGAATGGACTGCTTACACTTCTGCAATTATACCCTTGTTAGGTGACATCGCATCAGCGTACAAAACGCGTGGTCTTCGCAGATG
>Ga0194124_10000756_pt1 | contig 46074 bp, 38 predicted proteins | sample TA2KigCas0mmetaG_FD_148605 | JGI IMG/M metagenome (GOLD analysis project Ga0194124, IMG submission 148605) | Freshwater microbial communities from Lake Tanganyika, Tanzania - TA2015031 Kigoma Deep Cast 0m | ecosystem: Environmental > Aquatic > Freshwater > Lake | place: Tanzania: Lake...
CAGATAAAAATTATGGTTACAATTGTTGTTCAATGTATTATAAAATAAGAGAATGTTTTAAATTAGCAGAAAAATATTCACAAGAAAATAATATCAATTATGATTTATATATACGTGCTAGATTGGATTTTATATGGGAAGATTATATCAAATGGGATGAATTTATGCCAAACAAACTTTATTTAATAAAAGATAGATATGCAACACAATCTAAAATAGTAACAAATGATAAATTTTTTGCCGGTTCGTATGACATTATGAAAAATATGTGTAATATATTTAATTATTTAAAAAGTTACCAAGACAAAAATATTCAAATTGAGGGACAAACTATTAATAATCGCCATATATTGGCAAATAAATTTGACTATACATTTATTGGACATAAAAATACATATTATAAATGTATGGGTCGTCATAAAATAAATTATAAAAATATTAAATTAATATTTAATATATTGGACCAAAATAAAAATTTTATAGATGAAATAGCATATTATTTTTTAAACAATGGTTATTATGTTGATTACAATACACATAGCTACAATACTTATTTTATAAATTGCAATAATTTAAATTTTAATGGCATAGAATATAATATTAAATTCAACATATTAGATAATTATTTAGTAATTAATTTTTTGGATAATATAATTAAAATAAATAATAATCTATTGAATCAACATTATGGAATATTTAATTTTTTATTATCTTTGTTGGAATGCGAAATTAAAAATAATACTTATCAATTTGATGAATTAAAACTTATTAATAATATTATCGATGGAGAAATAATAATATATAAATATAAAGATAGTGGTTATTATAATTTACCAATCAAAATAATTGATAATTGTTTTTATATAAATTTTTTAAATAAACTATCACAAATTGACAGAAACACATTCATAATAAAAAAAATATATAAGTATTATTCTGAAAATATTTTACCATATTAAATAATATATGTTTGCCATTATAAATCATTTCAGTGATAATTATGTATACAATTATCATATATATATGTTATTGACGCAAATTATGACTGATACGGATTCAAAATTTATTGATGTTAATCAACTTGGCAAAAATAAAGGCAATATTAAAAATTATTTATTAGAAACTTATAATACCATACCAAAATATTATATTACTTTTGGCGGCATTGGTTCATTAGATCCAATTATTGACGAACTCACTCATATTTTAAAAGTTATAATATTTTGTGATGACATTCATCATTCTCGCAGATTAGCAATTGCACGTGTAAAACCATATTTACAATCATATTTAAATTTTAATACATATGGTTATCAGTTAAACCGATGGACCTTACCAAATGTTAAAAATAATTATTATTTTCCACATGCTGTTAGATGGACATTAGATATAAATAAAAACCCAATTAATAAAATTCTTGTTTCTGGTATGGTATGCGATGTTTATCCTGATAGGATTTATGCAATAAATTTAAAACATCCAAAAATAGATATATTAAAAAAAACAACACATGACGATAAATCTGTACCAATTGGAATTAATTTTTTTAAATATTTAAATAAATATTTGTGTTGTTTTGTTGATACGGCACGTGATTATATATTAGCGAAAACATTCGAAATTTGCGGAGTTGGTAGTTTGCTATTATGTATGAATCCAAATCTTTTGGATATTTTTGAACAATTAGGATTTATAGATGGATATAATTATATTTCATGTACTCGCGAAAATATAATAGAAAAAATAGATTATATAACTAATCCAGATAATAGAAAAGACATAGACATAATAAGAGAGCGTGGATATAATTTAATAAAAGAAAAACATACTTGGGAATATAGATATAAAACTTTTTTAGAAATTCTTGATGGAAAATTTATTGCAAAAAAATGTTTTAATCCAAAATATGGAACTGATTATTATCTCGGGTTTTAATTTAATAAAAATAATAAAAACTATAATTATAAATAAATGTTTTCTGTCATAAATGAGTTTGATGTAAATTCCGCAAAAACAATACATATTTATGATATGTTATTAAAAATAATAAACGAAACTAATTCTAAATTTGTAAATATTAACAAACTTGTAGAAAACAAAGGAAATATTAAAAATTATTTGATTGCGACTTATAATTGTTTGCCTGTATTTTATATAACATTTTATGGAATAGCATCTCTAGAACCAATAATTGACGAATTATCTAGTTTATTAAAAATTATTTTAATTAATGAAGACATTCATCATTCACGAAGAATAGCTACCGGAAGGATTAAACCCTATCTCAAATCTTATTATAGTTTTAATACATCTGGTTATCAATTGAATCGGTGGAATTTGCCAAATGTTCAAAATAATTATTATTTCCCCCATTCCGCGCGATGGATACTGGATATCAATAATAATCCAATCAATAAAGTACTTTTGTCAGGAGCGAATAGTGATATTTATCCAGACAGACTATATGCAATAAATTTAAAACATCCAAAAACAGAAGTACTAAAAAAATTAAAAGACACTGATAAAAATGCTTCTTATGGAATTAATTTTTATAAGCAATTAAATAAATATATATGTTGTTTTGTAGATACTGCGCGCGATTACACATTGGCAAAAATATTTGAAATATGTGGAGCGGGTAGTTTATTATTATGTATGAATACAAATATTATTGATATATTTGAGCAGTTAGGTTTCATAGATGGAGAAAATTATATTGCCTGTACGCGCGATAATCTAATAGAAAAAATAGAATATATTACTAATCCGGACAATCTAGAAGAAATAAATAAAATTAAATTAAATGGCCAAAATTTAATAAAAGAAAAACATAATTGGGAATATAGATATAAAATATTTTTAGATGTACTTGCCGGTAAATTTGTTGGTAAGAAACAAAGGAATGACAAATATGGTACAGATTATTATTTAGGTTTTTAGTACGTTAAGTTCTTCTTATTTTTTTATTTAATATAGTTAAATGAAAAAAGTTTTAGTTACAGGTGGTGCCGGTTTTATTGGGTCACATATATGTGATTATCTATTAGAAAATGGTTATAGTGTTCGTGTATTAGACAATCTTGCTACAGGTGATAAAAATAATATTATGCATAATTTAAATAATCCAAATTTTGAATTTATGTATGGTGATATTTCTAATCTGGAAACAGTTCGTACTGCTTTGCAAGATATAGATATGATTTGCCATCAAGCGGCGTTAGGTTCTGTCCCGCGCAGTGTAAGTGATCCATTAGGCTCACATAATACCAATGTAAATGGATTTCTCAATATTTTACTTGGAGCAAAAGAAAAGAATATTAAACGTATCGTTTATGCATCATCGTCATCAGTATATGGTGACCATCCGGAATTACCCAAACAAGAACACAAAATAGGAAAACAATTATCACCCTATGCGATTACTAAATATATAGATGAATTATATGCTCGTAATTTTACAGAACTATATGGTCTAGAATGTATTGGATTGCGATATTTCAATGTATTTGGACCACGACAAAACCCAAATGGAGCATATGCTGCTGTTATACCTAAATTCATTAGTGCTTTAAAAAATAATCAACAACCAGTAATTAATGGCGATGGTAATTATTCGCGCGACTTTACATATGTCAAAAATATAGTAATGGCAAATTATTTAGCACTAACAACTGAAAATACTAATTGTTATGGAACTATATTTAATATAGGAGCTGGAGGTAGAATTACTATAAAAGAAATGTTTGACAGCATAAAACAAATATTAAATTCTGATATAGAACCAATATTTGGCGAACCACGCATAGGTGATATTAGTCATTCTAATGCTGATATTTCAAAAGCAAAAGAATATTTAAATTATAATCCAATAATAGATTTCATTGAAGGTATTAAATTGACAATTGATTATTATTCTAAATAAGTAAAGTTATTACTATAAAATAAATTAATATAATAATTATATGACTTGGTCAGCAATTTCACACATTCATGATTGATATATTTAATTTTATATTTTACCAATAAAATATTCACAATTGCTTGATCATACTGATGAGCGCATTTTTTACGGTTCAATTTTTTTATACAAACTGGAACTGTGCAATAATTAAGCCATTCTCTTATAAATTTAATAGAAAAATCAGTTTTCTTTACAAATAGAGGACTAGTTTGTATATGTTTATGATTTTTATAATAATCTGTATCTGCGTCCATATATTTGAAACATTCTTCTTGAACTAAATATTTATTGATATTATGTGTTACCAATCCCGGAAGAATATCAGTATTATTATTTTTCATAAATTCAATTATTGGCCTAATACTTTTTTTAAATCCATCTAGATCATATTTAGAAGAATCTTGATAATATACATAATCACCATCATTTATTTCTTTTAGTTTTTCTAAAATTATAAATGGTTTCCATATCCACAAACCAAAACCTGTTGTATTTTTGAAAATATCTTTATTGTTTTTGTAGAATTGTGTTTTTATAATATCTGTATCTCGCCACATTGTATGAGTATCTATATTAGCAATATTTATTGTTTCATTTAGTATTTCTTGTGATTTTATGTATATATCACCATTGGCAAAAGTAACAAGATGTACTTTATTCATATATTATCATTAAGTAAATTTATAATTTGTTTTTGCCGATGTGAAATTAAATGATTATTAATTATTAAATTATAACCATTTAGTCTAATTCTTTCAATTTCTTCTTTATTTTCTGGTTTAAAAACATAATTGCATTTTTCTATTAAATCTTCTATGTTGGTAAATTTAATATAATTGACATTTTCAATAAATCCACAATCTTTCATTTCTTCTTCTAATTCTGGCAATACATGTGCTAATAACAGAGCACCACAACCGGGAATTTCAAAATATTTAGCTACTAAATATGGACAATAAAACTCTAAGTTATCTCCAGTTGTAGCAATCGAAGCATATGAATTATGTAATATATTATAATATTTATTAACATTGACACTTTTTCTAAAAACAGATATATTGCAATTTATTAGTTTGTCATTAATTAAATTTGAATTATTCATAATATATTTTCTAGTTTTATATGTTTGATGTCTAAAATGGCCCAATATTGATATTTTAATATTTCTCGGATTATTTACACTATGCACAAAATTATCATGTATATAATGTCTATTAGATATTATTTTAGATGATTCCAGTTCTGGTAAAAATTTTTTTTGTAGATATTTGTAGAACATTAATTTAATATCAAATTTATTTAAATAATTAATATCAATACTAACATGATATTTTGAATGAACATCATCAATAAATATAATTTTTTTTTTTGGAATATTTATTATGTCATTGTATATTTTTTTTTCAGTATCAATTAATTTTGCTTGTCTTGGATAAAATATTACATAATTTAGTTCTTCTAATTCAACAGGTAGTGCAAATTCAGCTATATCATTTATACACATATAAATATAATTATTAGATAAATCATATTCTTTTAATTTCATAACAATATCTTCTCTATATAATTGATATTTCAGTTCGCGATGATAAAAAATAATAATATTCATAATATTATTTTACCATATAAAAAATATCCAGAAATAAATTTAATTTTTATAGAAGCAGCAAAGAATGTAAATTGCAAAAGAGAAAAACTTAGACCATATCATAGTATTGGAAGATGATTCTATACCTACGCCAACTATAATTTTTTATAATGAACTACAAGAACCGCTAAATTTTTTGCAGACCCTTAATACATGGAATATGTTTTTAGGAGTTGGTAACAAAATAGAACCAAAAAATATAAAGGAAATAATAAAATATAATACAAGTACTTATATTAAAGTTAATTTATCAAATGTAACTAACCTAGTTATTTATAATAAAAATACATACGATTTTTTTCTTAATGCAGATCCAACTATAAATAGTCCAATAGATAAATACTGGCACTATAATCTAGAAGCAATAATAAAAATTCCATTTATCATAGAAACTTATAAATCATATAGTAATATTGAAAGTAAATCAACTAATTATAATAAAGTATTTCGAAAAACATTATCTATCATAAATAAATATATTAATAAAAAATATTAAATAAAATATATTTATTATATATAATGATAGATATTTATGTAATAAATCTAGTAGAGCGAATAGACAGAAAAACTAAATTATTGGAAACATATAAAAAATATCAAGATATCAATTTAATTTTTATTGAAGCAATAAAACACGATAAAGGAGCAACAGGATGTTTTATGTCACACCAAAAATGTTTAGAAATAGCTAAAAATAAAAATTTAGATTATATAATAGTATTAGAAGATGATACAATTCCTGTAGAAAATATAAATTTTTATGACGAATTAGTTGAAACAATTTCTTTTTTACAAACACTTAATACATGGGATATATTTTTGGGAATTGGCAATAAAATAAAGCCAACAAATATACAAAAAGTCATTAAACACAATAATAATAATTATATTATTACAAATAAGTCGTTTACTTTAAATTTAGTAATTTATAATAAAACAATATATGATTTTTTTTTAAATGCTGCTTCAGATAAAGAACCAATTGATGTATATTGGAATTATAAGTTGAATGCAATTATTAGAATTCCTTATTTTATTAAAACTTATAAAACATATAGTGATATAGAAAAAAAAACACACGATTATAACGGAGCATTTGACAGAACACAAAAAAATATATTACATTATCTTGAAAATAATTTAAAAACATAAAATTAATAATAATTTATAATTATGTCAGATATATATGTAATTAATTTGAAATATCGAAAAGATAGAAAAAAAAAAATCGAAGCAATTTATAAAAAATATAAAAATATTAATTTAATATTTATAGAGGCAATTAAAAATAATAATGGAGCAATTGGATGCTTTATGTCGCATCAAAAATGTATTCAAATAGCGAAAGAAAAAAATTTGGATTACGTTATAGTAATGGAAGATGATACTTTTCCTCGCCCAAATATTGATTTTTATAAAGAACTTGATGAAACACTTAATTATTTGAAAACAAAAAATGATTGGAATATCTTTTTAGGAGTAGCCAATAAAGTAGGACCTGATAATATAAAACAAATTACAAAACATAATGGTAATAATTATATTTTAACTGACAAATCATTTATTACCAATTTAGTAATTTATAATAAAAATTCATATGATTTCTTTTTGGCGGCAGACCCAAAACAATGTCCAATTGATGTATATTGGCATTATAAAGTATTAGCAGCTGTTCGTGTGCCATTTTTAGTAAAAACCTATAAAACATATAGTGATATAGAAAATCGTGATGTTGACTATAATGATTTATTTGATGCTACAGAAAAAAATATACTTACTTTTATCAATACTCGAATGCAATAAATTATAAAAATTATAATAAAGTTACACAACTTTATTATAATATAGATAAGAAAAATAACATTTATTTATGTTATTTTGCCGTTTTTTACTAAAAATGTATCAACAAATCCTTTAATAAAAAGCTGGTTATTGTGGCTTATGTGTTCTATAGGAGATAATAAAAACTATATCAACCATAATTTAATTGTAATAATATTATTACTAATTTTTCAGTAAAAAGGTGTAATTTTATTTTTGTGATAGTGATTCTAACGAAAAAATAAAATATTAATCGCTATAAAGAAGTTATTGAAAAAATCAAGATACTTATAATTTTAACTTATTTTTGGAGTAATAAATAAAATTCAATTAAAAATATTATTATAAAAAACTAAACAATTTTATAATTAGTTGTATAAATAATAAAAATGGTGTAAATATATAATAAAAATGCAAAACGGAGGTCGCCCAGATTCATATGATATTCGAAACTACAAAGATGGTATATTTAGAAAGCGTATAAATGACAAATTTATTTATTATTATATCACGAATGAAAAAGAAGTAACAGATAAAGATTATTCTAGAATAAAAAAACTAGGCATTCCGCCTGCATGGGAGAATGTTTGGATATCCGTAGATGCAAAATCCAAAATACAAGCAGTTGGCATAGATATAAAAGGCCGTAAGCAATACCGCTATCATACTGATCATATAGAACTAGCAGAAAAACAAAAATTTGTTAGATTATTAGATTTTATTAAAGCGCTACCTGCATTAGAAAATTATATGAAGTTACATAATAAATTAGGCATTTATGAAAAGAATCGTGTCATTAGTACTATGTTGAATATCGTAAAATTGACTTATATGCGTGTAGGCAAAGAACAGTATGCTAGAGAAAATAAGTCTTATGGAATATCTAGTTTAAAAAAGACTCATATGAAAATTACAAGTGATACTATTAATTTTAACTTCAAAGGAAAGTCTAACCAAAGATTAAATTATACTTTGAAGAATCCAGAATTAAAAAGCCATTTGCAAATATTAGAAAAACTAGAAGGAGAAAAGTTGTTCCAGTATATAGACATAGAGAACAAAATAAAACGCATTACTGATAAAGATATCAATGAATATATCCAAATGTTTATGGGAAAAGACTTTAGCATTAAAGATTTTCGTACTTATGCCGCTAATTATCATTTTATCAATGCTCTATTAGGTGAGACTAAAAAGAGACTTCCGAAAGATGATAAATCCAAGAAAACGAATATATTAAAAGCTCTTAAAAAGACTGCAAAATATTTAAAACATACAAAAGCAATTTCTAAAAAGTCCTATGTTATGAACTTTATGATAGAACTCTATATAGATAATCCGAATTACTTTATAGAGAAAAAATATTATGATACTGATGAAGTATTATTAGATTTGTTAAAACTCTATAAAAAAAGTATATAATATTATATATGGAAATTAAAAATTTATTGATCACTGGCGGTTGTGGTTTTATCGCTTCTAATTTTATTAACTATTATTTTGACGTTAATAAACAAGTAAATATTATAAACATAGATGCTCTTTATTATTGTGCCAATGAACATAATGTCAAGCAAAAAATAAGAGAAAGTCCAAGATATAGATTTATCAAAGGGAATATATGCTCTTATGATTTAATTAATTACATTATAAATCATTATAAAATAGATGCTGTTATACATTTTGCTGCTCAATCACATGTTCAAAATTCTTTTAGCGATTCGTTGCAATATACACAAGACAATATAGTAGGAACACATACTCTACTAGAAGTATGTCGTCAATATGGAAAAATTAAGAAATTTATACATTGTTCAACTGATGAAGTATATGGCGAATCCATGTTAGTGGATAGTGAACAGAAGAAAACAGAAGAAAGTATATTATGCCCAACTAATCCATATGCTGCTACTAAAGCTGGAGCAGAATTAATAGCACAGTCTTATTATCACTCTTTCAAAATGCCTATTATAATAACACGTGGTAACAATGTATATGGCCCAAATCAATATCCAGAAAAACTTGTTCCGTTGTTTATTAAATTATTGCAAGAAAATAAACAAGTTACTATACAAGGGGATGGATCTAATGTTCGCGCATTTTTACACGTCTATGATGTATGTACTGCTTTTGGAGTAATTTTAGAAAAAGGAGAAGTTGGTGAAATATATAATATTGGAAGTGATGAAGAACATGAATATACTGTATTACAAGTAGCACAAATACTTATAAAACTAATTAAAAAAACAGATGATTATAATAATTATATAACTTATATAGAAGATAGACCATTTAATGATAAACGTTATTATATTTCTAATCAGAAAGTAAAAAATCTTGGTTGGAATATTACAAAAAATTTTATTGATGGTCTTCAAGACTTAATTTGTAACGGCCCATGATATTTTTTACCGATTCTTTAATATTTTTAATTTGGGGATACAAATTTTCTAATTTACTTGTATCCAAATAATTATTCGAGCGCTCTGCTGCTAAAATTTTTTTTTGTTCTTCTATATCAAAGTTCTTCCATGTAAATTCTGGATTGACATGTTCTTTATATAGTTCTAATATTTCATTATGTGTTATGAGCCCTGGATTAGTAAAATTAAATGTACCAGTTGTTCGTTTTTCTGCCATATCAATCATAATGGGCATTAGTTCAGGTAACACCGACATAGAATTAGGAACCGAACATATTTTTTCATAATTAGTAATCTTAGTAATAAAGTTTCTGGAATTATAACTTTCTGTAATTGGCATGCGAATTCTTAAATTGAGAGTATTACTTTCTAACATATGCATTAGCTCATCGGTAAATCCCTTTACTACACTATAACTTGATCCAAAAAAATTAGGCAGAGAATCTTCAGTAAAGCCATTAATTTCTTTGCCAAATGGATGAGACTCGTCAAATTTAAATATACATCCAGTACCCATATAAGTAAAATGCACCTTATGTTTATTAGCTAACAATGCTAATACAAGTGGACTAAATAAATTATCTCTTACATTTTCATAAATTTTTCCTTTCTGTTCTAAATAATCAATAGTAGTATATTCTTTATTATCTATACTACCATGTGTTCTTCCAATAAAAGAAAATATATTAGTTGGTCTAGTTTCTATAATTTCTGCCTCTAGATCTTTTTTATTTTCACAGCGACTTTTTCCTAAAACCACTGTATGTTCTGTATTTTCTAAAAGTTTAACAACTTGTTGACCAATCCAGCCTTGATGTCCATAAATTAGAATCTTCATGTTATAATACTTAAATAAAATTATAAATTTAAGTATATTTTCATTGATACATTTTTATTTTTTGTTATTTCTAGATTACTTGCAAAAAATTCTTTGCATTATTTTTTATATCGCCATAAAAATTAGATAAGTTATATGATTTTTTCTTCAATAGATAAGCTATAGATAAGCTATTATGTATTATTATTTTTATTGTGCTTTTTTTTTCTTTTATTTTTTTTAACACTGGTCCATACAATCGATTCTAAATTATTATTAGATTCAATACTTTTTGTTTCAATTTCTTTATCAGATTTAACACTTTTTGTTTCAATTTCTTTATCAGATTTAACACTTTTTGTTTCAATTTCTTTATCGTCAATATGATTATTGATTTTTTCTTTTTCAAAGAGTTCACCTAATATTTCCTTTGTTATGTTTTCTATTTGTTTAGTTTCTTTTAACTCGGTATATAATTTATTTGAAATAATACCATATAGTTCATTTGCAATAATACCATACATTTTTTTATTTATAAAATCGCCTATTTTTTTTTCTATTAATTCATCAACAATATTACTTATATAATTAGCTACATATATACTAATTGTATTTTCTAATTTTGTCATAACATTATTTTCAAGTCTATCATGCAAACCATTAATAAATAATTCACTATTTATTTTTTCTTCTATTTTTTCTTCTACTTTTTCTTCTACTTTTTCTTCTACTTTTTTGTTAATTTTATTATTAAGTTCGTCTTCACAAGATTCTTTTGCTTTTTCAAATTCTTGTTGTTTCATTAAAATTTCTTCTTCAAAAGATATCATATCTATCATTTTTTTACTTGCGTCGTTAATATTTTTATTGATGCTTTTTTTAGTGTTTTTTTTGTTATTGTCATTATTACTATTTGCATATCGATTTTTAATTTTAATCATTTTATATAATAGTTACAAATACTTTTTTTATAACCAATAAACGAAAAATTATAAATTAAATTTTTTGATAAAATTGCTTTTACTTATTATTTCTATATTTAATTCTTCTGCTTTTTTTAATTTAGAACTAGTTTTTTCATCATCAGCATGAACTACTAAATTAGTTTTACTAGAAACACTTGTATTAACTGTTCCCCCTAATTTTTCTATTTTTTCTTGCAAGTTATTATCCCTAAATCCTGTAAATACTATTTTATTATCTGTAAATATTTTTTTAGTTTCTGATTCTGTACTTTCATCTGATTCTTCTAAATATTCTATTTCATAAATTTTCCTCAATTCGTCATAAAAAGTTTTAAATTTATTAATGTTATCTACAAATTTATCTGCAGATATATCACTAAATCCTTCTATATTAAGTATTTTCTTTTTTAATTCTGCTTTATCTTTTATTTTTAGAACATTTGGGAGTTTTCTAAGAATTAGTTTTATTTTTTTTTCTCCAATACCTGTTCCAAATACATGAGAACCTGCCATAATTTTTTCTAATTTAGTATTTTTCATTATTTCATCTATATTTTTAAAAATTTTTACTATTAATTTTTTCCCTAATCCTTCTATCTTTGCTAGTTCTTCATGATCTGCTTCTAAAATACTTATAATATTATCATAACCGGCATCTACAAGTTTTTGTAATATACCAATGCTAATATATTTAACTCCAATAGTAGAAAAGAAATAGTCCATTCGTTTAGCTTTGATTATTCGTAAATGTTCACTTTCTTCTAGGTTTTTTATTAATATGTTAACATGATTTTTATCCCATATATAATCAACAGATGGCATTTTAGGCTTATTATTACTAGCCGGCTTAATGACTTCCATTATATCTGGTATAACATCGCCACTTCTAATAATTTTAATTACCGCACCTGGACCTAATTTATTTTCTTCTACAAATTTTGCATGAAAAGCAGTAGCATATGTAATAGTAACTCCTACTAATTCTATTGGATTTATTTTAACTCTTGGTTTTAAAAATCCATCCATTGAAGGCTCCCATAATACATCTGTAACAAGAGCTTCTGCATATTGGTCAGACAAAATTGCTTTGAATGCAAAACCATATTCAGGATTTCCTCCAGAATGTTCATATTTTCTACTTGAATCGTATACTACTATACCATCTATATCATAATCTGAATTCTTTCGTCTATCTTCTAAATATTTAGAAAGATTATCATTTGTTAATTTATTATAATTATATTTTTTATATTCCACTATGTGATTTAATGGCTTGAAAGTTTCTAAATATTTCATTTGGTCTTCCTGTGTTAAATTTGGCATAATAACAGTATAACCGACAAAATCTACTATGTCGGCAAGAGTTTTATTAATTCTTTTAGATTTAACATAACTAGTAAGAGCATTTCGTGAATTTTTATATTTAGTATTTACTTTTTTGAAGTTCTCTCTTGATATAATTAATTCACCACGTATACTTATTGGTAATTCTAATTTCTTTATTTTTTTTATTTTTTCATGGTTAACTAGATATTTTACTAAATGAGATATATCATAACCATGTTCACTATCGCCACGTGTATATAAATGAGGTTCTCCTTTAGAATCTATATATAATTGACATGAGAATCCATCTAATTTATCAGAAATAATATAGGGTCCTTTATAGCTAGCTTTCCATTTATCTAATTCACTAGTATTTGGTTTAATTTTATCAAGACTTCCCATTGGATAAGGTAATTTTACTTCTTCACCTATAGTTACTGGCGCACCTATCTCTTGTAAAAAAGAATTATTTGAATCTTTTTTTTCAAGAGTATCTTTTAAGTAATCAAATATTTCATCACTCAATAGGGATTCTCCTTTATTGTAATAAGCATCTGATAGTTCTCGCAATATTTTTTCTAATTGATTTGCTGATAATTTAGTAGCAAAAGTATCCAGACTAAAACTTTTATTACTATTAATATTTTTAACTAATTCTTTAGTTAGTTTGCTCATTATTATAATAATATAATTAATAAATTATTATTTAAATATCAATTTTTTTATAAATAAAATAACTATTTTTTCTACGCCAAATACTAAACCATAATTTTTTCTGCAAAAAAATCTTTTCTTGATCTTCTCATTTTTAATTCCACCATAGATTTAGCAAATAATTTATTTAGTTTGTGATTTTCCAGAATGGAATCTTCTTTGTCAGAATCTATACTATTAATATCGTCGTTGCTATCATATTCGATATCTTTATTTTCAATAGTATTATCTGAATCACTACTAATTTCTATTAGCTCCTGTTTTTTTCTATCTAACATATAGTTATTGTGTCTAGTTTTTAAATACTCAATATTTATATCCATAGTATCATATTCACTATCTATAACATCATATTTACTATCTATAGTATTTATAGTATTTATAGTATCATATTTTTTATCTAAATATTTATTATGTGATAACAAAGCTTTTTCTATAAAGTCATTATCATATATTATTTTACTATTTATATAATTACAAGAACTCTGATCCATTTTCTCAAATACATACTTAATAAAATTATCAATAATATTCATTCTTTTATAAAAATCTTCTTTGTCTTCATCATTTGATTTTAATAAATCTTCTTCACATATTTGAATTCCTTCAATAAACCTAAAAATATAATTATATCTATATTGTAATTCGTCCATAGTATATTATTTAATAATAATTATTATTTATACTTATTATAAATCAATTTTTTTTGTAGTTTATTAATTTCTTATTATTTAATTGCTGTAATGATTTTATTATTTGTGGATTTTTTCTTATTTTGAAATAAGCAATACATATTTTTTTATATTCTAAATTTTTTTTGTGCCTTTTTTTTTTAATGCAATTTATAATTTTATCATACCGTTTTATATTTGTGGCAACACGATTTTCTATTTGTAATATCATATTGTTAATTTTATTATTTTTTGTATAATTATATGGTTTATCTATTATACTCTTTTTATTATCTTGATTATTAGTTTCACTATCATTTTCAAAATAATTATCAAGTTGATTACTATTATTATTATTATTGCTAGTATATTTCTCACTTGAACATAGAAATATATTATTATTTGCCTTTTTAAAAGTTGTATAAAAATCTTCTACATTGTTATTTATATCACTAATTATTATCATAAATTATTGATTATAATAATAATTTTTTTAAATAAAAAAATATCAACTTTTATTATATGTTTTTTTTACTTCTTTGTTTTAGTTGATTTTTTTGCAGATTCTTTTTTAGGTTCTTTCTCTACTTCTTTATTTACTTCTTTCTCTACTTCTTTATTTACTTCTTTCTTTACATCTTTCTTTACATCTTTCTTTACATCTTTCTTTACATCTTTTTTTGCATCTGCTTTTACTTCTTTCTCTACTGTTTTTATTTTACTTTCTTTTTTAGTTTCTTTTACTTTAGCAATTTTTTTGTTTGTAGTTTTTTGGCCTTTTTTTGATTTGTGTTCAGAGTCTTCATCAGACTCTTTATCAGACTCTTTATCAGATTCTTTGTCGGAATCTTTATCAGACTCGTTGTCAGATTCTTCATCTGAGTCTTCACTAGAATCTTCTACTTTTTTCTTATTAGCTGGTTTTTTCTTGACTGGTTCTGATTTTTTACCGCCTTTTGATTTAGGTTCAGGTTTTTTTTTTGGCGGAGGAATAGATGATGCATCACTTTCAGAACCATCTGAATCATCGTCTGGTTCTGAGAAATTATCATCAGAATTATCTTCAATAAATTTTTCTTTATATGCTTGGTGAATCATTGCCAGATAATTACGCGATTCATCAAGTAAAATATCAAGATCACTTATTTCATTAGAAATTAAAATAAAATATTTATTATATTCTGCAAATAATGAATCAAAACTATCTTTAGTAGATAAACCCGATAATTTATCTTTAGGTGACTCTAATTTTAGAGTTTGTGATAGACTAGTATAGTCTTTTTTATCTTCAGTAGATGCTTTAGTATTTTTCTTTGCCATAGTTATTCTTTATTATTAGTTAATAATTGCTTATCTTTTATATTGTTTTATTTTCAACTTTTTATAGCCATCATTTATTCAAAATATTTTTATAAATTATATATATAATAAATGAACTATAAATATCCACCTGTTTATAAATATATAATATTGTTAATCTTGATTACTACTTTCCTACGATACTATAAAACTTTGAGTAAAAATGATTTCTTATTAATTGCAGGTATTTTTACATATATGGTATTTATTTTTGATTATGTATTAATAAATAATCATCCTGCTCTTCTCGATGATAAACAAGAAGAAGCAGAAACAAAAAAAATAATTTATGTAAAAAAAGATAAACCGAAAAAAGAAAGAAAAGAAAAAAAAATAAAAGTTATTGATGAAAACAAAGAATTAATACCAGAAGATTCTATGACAGAATTTGATCTTGCTAGCTCTAAACTAGAATCTCCTATTGATAAAGAACTAAAAGAGCTAGATGATTTATTAGGCGAATCTGATAACTTAACAGAAGAAATACAACGAGAACTTGATGAACTTGATTTAGATTAGTATAAACAACTTTTAATTTACATTTGGATTCTCTATATTATACTATCTATATTATACTGTCTATATAATTTTCTAGATTAGTTTTAGTAAAATTTCCAAAATATAATAATCTAATTTTAATAATTATTCTTAAATAAACATTCCATATGGAATATTATTATCTGATTTCTTTTTATTATTTTTGAATCTTTCAAAAGCATTTGTAAAATCTTTTTCATTAAGTTTTTTTCTATTAAATGGGTGTAAATTAAATACTCTCTTAGAATGTACAAATTTGCTATTTAGTATAAAATTTTCTATGTCGCCTCCATAATTTTTAAATTCGTCTTTATTATTAGTAAAAAAGTTTAATAAATATTTATCATTCATTTTATCATCTAGTTTCCATCCAATATCATATAGTTTCTTAATATAAATATCTTTAATTTCACTACTAGAATAACCATCAATAGTATATACAAATGGAAATCTTCTTTTTAGTCCTTGATTATAACTAAAGAATGAACTTTCTAATTGTTCTTTATAACCTGCTACTATTACTATTAGTTTTTTTTTATTTTCCGATAAATTTTGATTTAATATATCAATACATTCTTTAGAAAAAGTGTCTGATTTTTCACTAGATCCACCAAGCATATATGCTTCATCTATGAATAATACACCACCATCTGCGTCATCGATTACGCTTTGTGTTTTATGGGCAGTATGTCCTACATATTCGCCAATTAAATCAGTTCTTTTGACAAGTTTAAACTTATTAGAAGGGATTATTCCAAGACTAGAATAAACTTCTGCAAGAATCTTTCCTAATTCTGTTTTACCAACACCAGGTGGTCCTTCTATAATAGTATGTAACATATTAGAAGTACCTTTTTCAAACTCTTGCATATAATACAATATCATTTCTAAGATTTGATTTTTAACTGTACTTAATCCAATCATACTATTTAATTTTTCTATTGGACTTACTAATTTATTAAGTTTTTCAATATTGATGCCATAGTATTTAGCATTATATTCATATAATCCATCTACATTATCAAGAACTTTTTTAGATTCAACTAAAGGAAATTTTTTAGCTAGTTTTAATATATCAGTAATATTGTCTATATTATCATCTATTATTTCTACTGGATAAGTTTCTAATTTAGCAAAATCATGTTGTGTTTCCAAATCAGTGTTATTGTTATTAATATTTTCAAACTTAATTTTCTTTTTTTCTCCACCTAATTGTTTAAAAAATGTTGTCAATGGATTAATACTATCTTTTGAATCTTCATCTTCATCTCCTTCTTTTTTTTCTAATTTATTAAAAGAAGAATTGATTATTTTTCCTGTTTTCATTTCTACAATAACACTTCCTCTATTAGGAATCATATTATTTCCATTCATTAACATTGAACTTAATAAATTATCCACAAGTTTATTAATTTCTTTGTCTTCTGTTTCTTTATTTTCTGCTTTTTCTGTTTTTTCTAATTTTTTATTTTTTGCTTTTGTGTTTTTAGATAATTTTTCTTTATTAGTTTTATTTTTTTTATCTGATTTTTCTTTAATTTCTGGTATATTTTGACCATCTTTAAATACATAAATAGCACCATTAGTTATACATTTATCATCAATATTATCATCGTTATCACTATTATCATTAATAGAATTCATAAGATGATTAATAGTATTATTCATTTTTATTTGTTTTTTTTTCAAATAGTTATTATTTGTTTTTAGTTTTTTAATTTTTTTTTCAAGATTATTAATTTTTGATTCATATACATTTATTTTATCAATATAATCAAATCGATCACTTACATTTTTCTCCATATTTAGTTTAATTTGTATATTAGAATTTTCTAATTCATGTATTTTACTCATCATAAAACTTATTTGTTTCTCCAAAAAAAATACATGGTGAAAATAATTAGTATTATATAAATTATGAAAATTCATCAAATATGGGTCCATTATATTATTATATACATATTATAATATTATATTTTCAATCTTTTTTTACACTATTTAAAGAATTCTTTAAATATATATTATATATTTAAATGTCTGAATTCAAGTATGAACTCTATATAGATAATTATTGCATATATGCTAATAAAGAAATTAATTATGTTTTTCATGAATATTTATGTTATTTTGATAACAATAAAGATTGCGAATTGTCCATAAAAAAATATTTAGATGATCATAATAAGCATTATAAATTATATTTAGAAAATATTAAATACAATCCAGATAATCATATATTTGTATCAGAATCATCAGTATATCCTATTAATCATATTCCTTATTTAAATAAATTGCTGAACCATACTAATCATACTAATCATACTAATCATGAAGAACAAAATAAACGTCAATCTAATAAAGTTACATTTTCTCCTACTATTAAAAAAATTCCAATTAAAACAATTAATTATAATAATAATAAAATTATTAATAAAGATGAAGAAACAGTTGCTAAAGAACCAATAGATGAACTAAAATTAAAAGAACTTGAAAAAATGATTTTTGATATGGAACAAATAAAAGAAGAACAATTAGAAAAACTAAAAGAAGAACAAACAATTATTGAAAATAAAGCGATGGAAGAGCGTGCACTAAAAATGAAAGAAAGAATTAATAATGATAAAAAAAAAGAACTAAAAAATATATTTGAAGCAGATAGACGCCTTTATTATACTATTAAAGAAATAAAGACAGAATATGAAAAATTTAAATATAATTCTGAAAATAATATAATTGATACATGTAAAAATAACGAACTATCTAGAAACCAGTTAACAGCAAAAGCACATTTTACTTCAAATCGTGAATATGAAATTCCCATTATGTTTATTCATAAATATCCTGTATTTAAATTTATGGATGAATGTAATATTATAGAACATGAATATGCCTTTTATGTATATAAAATAATTTATTATACTAATTATGAATTAACCACCGAATCAAGAAAATATTTTGGCAATAATATTTATTTACTAAATGCTGAAGAACTGGAAACTTATAATTCTGTATTCAGTGAAGAACAAAAAGAATTGATAAATACATGTTCTAAAGAATTACAATCTAAAGCAATCAATATTGATAAATTGATTACTGATAAAATTTATGATTCTAATAAAAAATTTTCATCTAGACAAAATAATGAAAATATAAATGATACTTTATTTAGAGTTGATAATCAAAATCAATCAAGTGAATTAAATGAATCCATAGATGCCGATAATTCTGATACAGAATCAAATGAATCAAAAAATACTGATAAATCTGATACAGAATCAAATGATCAAGAATAAATTATGCTTTAGTAATTTTAACAATATTTAAATCACAGCCAGTAATATCTCTTAAATTTTCTAATTCTTCTTTATTATGATTTACAACAAAATAAATAGTATTAATACATTTTTGTATTTCATTCAAATCATAATCTATATTAGTAATAATATAATTTATCAAATTATCTATATCATTATATAAATAATTAAATACAATGTGTTGTTCATAACAGCTATTTGTTATACAATTATCTTTGTATAAATATTTACATTTATAGTTATATTTGCAGAATTTATAAGATGATCTTGGAATTATTTGACTACTATCTGTAGATTTTTTTATGAATGGTATATTAACAAGATCCATTTTATTGCTCATATACTTAACAGATTCACGCAACCATATCATTTTTTTTACTAATTCATTTTTATTTTCTTTTAAATTTTTTAAATTATTTTTTAAATGTTTTGTAATAACGTATTGATATTCTAATATTTTAGGAACTTTTAATATTTCACAATTTAAAGTTACTATTTCATTAATAGTGACTACACGATTATCACAATTATTAGAATCTTTATTTAATTTGATTGATGATTTAAGAGAAAACTTTGTTTTACTGGTTGTAGAATTACTTAAACTACTAGTACTAGATAATAACTTTTCAGGTGTTTTTATTGTACTTTTTAATAATTCATCCCATGGATTAATAGTAGAATCACTTTCTACATAGATATTTTCAAGGTCTAAATCAGTCATTCTTTTTTTTATTATATAATTATATTATTTTAAGTTATTATATTTTTATATATTCAAATTTTTTCGTGTCTATTATGGCTTAAAATTTTAGTAACTATAAATTATATCAAAAATATGTCACTAACGAATGAGTCAGGTCAAGTAGAAGACGATATTTATATTGATTGGACAGGTGAAATATTCATAAATAAATATATATGTCTTTCTAAATTAGGGTATGGTTCCGCATCAAGTGTATGGCTTGCATATGATAATTGCAATTCAAAATGTGTAGCTATAAAAATATTCAATATTAATGATTATAATTGTGGAGAATATGAATTGAATTTAATTAAAAAAATTAATTCTCTAAAAACAAATTTGTCAGTAAAATATTTAGACACTTTTGAAAAAGAAACAGATAATGGTACACATATATGTATTGTATTAGAATTATTAGGAGGTTCTCTATATAATTATAGAAAAACCACTGAATTAAGTCTTAAAGAAATTTCAAATATTGCTCGACAAACTCTTGAATTTTTAAATATTCTTAATAATAATGGAATGTTACATACAGATATTAAGCCAGAAAATATTTTAATAAATACAAATCATGAACTAGAAAAAAAGATAATGGATTTTGTCAAGTCTCCATGTTTTAATGAAATAATTGTAAATAAAAAAAGAGAATTATTGAAAAAGAAAATTGACATTAAAAAAGTTTCTGTTCTTGCTGTTAAACAAGTTTTAATGAAGAAATTTAATTTTAAACATGAATCTAGTCAAAGTTCAGACGACCAATCTGATGAATATTCTGAAGATAGTTTGGATAATAAATCAGAAGATAGTAATTCCGGAGAATATTTTTTTTCTAGAAAATCTATAGAAAATATTAATAAAGAATCTACAGAAACTATAGAATCAAACGAAATAAATACCCCAGTTGAAGAAACATCTATATTCAATATTTTAGATGATACACAAAAAATAAATAAAATAAAAATTGGAGATTATAATACATGTATGTCAATAAATAAATCAGATTTCCAAATACAAACTCGTTATTACAGAGCACCTGAAGTTATTCTAGAATGTAATTTTTCAGAAAAAATAGATATATGGTCACTTGGTTGTACTCTTTATGAACTATTGACAAGAGAAATTTTAATTAATCCAGATGATATAAAAAATTTTAGTGAAGATCGATATCATATTTATATTATTTACAGTAAAATATCTCATATTGATGAAGATTTTTGGAATATATGTAAAAATAAATTTATTTATTTAGACTCGAATAATTTTTTGCGTGGTTTTAATAAAATAGATATTGATCCTTTCTGGAAAAAACTAATAAATAAATATGGCGAATCGAATGAATTATATACATTTATTGATTTTTTAGTAGAATGTTTAACAGTAAATCCATATAAAAGAAAATCAGCAAAAGAATTACTGATTCATCCATTTATAAATCAATCTAAATTATCTACTAATATGGATTAAATTTGATCCATGAATCAAATTTACTATAAATCAAATTTACTATAAATCAAATTTATTATAAATCAAATTTATTATAAATCAAATTTATTATAAATCAAATTTATTATAAATCAAATTTATTATAAATCAAATTTACCATGGATTAAATTTGCACAAAGTTTCTTTAAAACCACTATGGCTATCACGAGCCATACTATATGGGGTATTATTTGAATAACTTACTCCAAGATTAATTGGAGTGTCATTCAAAATGTATTTCGCACTGTGATAAGAATTGTTATTAATCGCACTCATATATATTTTTTCATTCTCTTTAATCTTGTTGATTACTTTAAGAAAATCAGAGAATGAATTAGACATATTATATATGAGTGTGGTTATTAGTTATATAAAAATATAAATTAATAAAGCATACAATCATTTTAAAATTTCAATTTTTTTTATATATATGTTTATATATAAAATGATTTCTATTTCTGATATATTTGGTAACAAAAATATTGATAATAATACACCATTTTTATTAATATATAGTGATAATCTAAAAAAATACATTACTTTGTTAGATACTCGTGATGATGATGGTGCAAGTGATGATGATGTATCTTATATATATAGAATAAATACAAGATTATTAGAAAAAGTATTTTTAAAAAATAAACTTAACATAAATAATTTTTTACCATCTTCAGATTTATTATTATTTAAAAATGATCATTTAACACAATTATTATTTATTAATAAAAATATATCTATATTACCTGATGATTTTATTGCTTTAGAACTATATAATAAAGGAACAGTATGGGAACCAATTGGTACACCTGGTTATAAATCAATTGGGTTACTTTATAATAAAAATGATAAAAAACCAAATATAAGTATTCCAATGATATCGGTTGATTATCTAATAAAAATCAAACATGGTCCTTTTTATTCTTTTAAAAGTATATCTGAATTTAAAAATTTATCTAATGATATGCATGGATATTGGACAATTGATAGAAATATAATAAGTGAAGATAAAGATGACTACTTTAAATTAATAAATTACGATGGAAATTATTTGACTCGAGTCAATGATCAATTTGCCCTTTCTAATATACATGATGCAAATCAAATTATAAAATATACAATAAATGGTGATTTAATAGTAAAAAATAAATGTCTTACCAACAAAGATGGAAAAATCAAATTTGAAAAATGCAATAATAATATTAATAGAAAATGGACTTTATTAGATAATAACATAATATCACGAAAAGATAATAAATGTATGACACTTGATAAAAATAATAATTTTATTCTAGAAAAATGTTCTAAAACAAATGATTATCAACAATTCACTAAAGAAAATTCTGATTATAAAAAAACTCAACATACTGATTATAGTTGGAAAAAGAAAGGACACAGTGTAACACTTATCAATAATCCAAATCCGTGGTATTTAGATAAAAAATTAGATATACCAAAAGAAAAATATTCTACTGAATTAGAAAATTTTAAATATAATAATAAACATAAAAAAAATAAAATAGTGGGATTTTCACAAAATTTAAATAATGATTTTGCAAAATATAATTCAAAATTTAAAAATATAGAAAGATTTGATGAAAAATTAATAGAAGAATTTTCAGATGATTTAAATAATAATATTTATTTATTATGTATTTTATTAATAGTTATTGGAACAATATGTTATATTTATAAAAATAAAAGCAAATTACTAAAAATTAATTAAATTCTTTTGGATAAAATACATAAAATGGATTATAAAATATATTTTCATCTTTTTGTTCATTAAGTGCTAATATATAATTCAGTTCACTTGTTAAAAAACATTTATTTTCTACTAAGTAAATATAAAAATCTTTAACACTTAATTTTTTATTTTTAACTGCTTGTATTGATTCTAATACTTGCTTTATCTCGATTGATTCTGATAGATAAATAATATCTTCTGTATTAATATTAAAATATTTATCTAAATTTTTGTAATTAAATAAAGGTTGTATAATGCCAGATTTAATAAATTCTCCAAATCTTATTTTTTTATATTTAAAATAAGAATATATTTCATAATTAAAATTACCACCTAATATACTTCTATAGTCTCTTACTAATTTTGTTAATTCATTTGCATCTTTAAAATATTCACAAGATATAAAATCACATGAAATAGCAACTTCTTCTGAATCAAAATAATTAGCAATATTTTTTAGAAATAATAAAAAATCTTTTATTAAAAAACTATCTTCAATTCGCTGATTGATATAATTAGACGAATTATTAAGATTAATATATATTTCTCTAGTATTATTTTCGTGATTTTCTACTATTTCTATAAAAAATACTATTTCATTATTTTCAATATAATAAAATATAATTTCTTCTCCTCCAACAAAATATACTTTATCAGAATAGGCTTCTGATATATTTATTTTATCAATTGTAATTAATTTATATTCTGTTCCAATTTTTATTTTTATTTGATTAATTTTATTTAAATAATTTTCTTGTAAATATTCATATGCTTTATCCAGAGATTTATCTTGAGAAAGATTAATTAGTTTGTCTATTTTATTAGTAATAATATCTATTTTTGGTTCTATTTTAATATCACTTATTCCTACTATTTCGAATTCATATTTATTTTTTATTTTAATATTAATATCATAATCAGTATGTTGATACAATACTTTATTATCACGTTTAACTAATTTCAATTTTGTTAATGGAGCTAATAATACTTCTTGTTCCATACCAAAATGAGAAAAAAGCTCAAGACATAGTCCAACTCCTTGTTTGTTTTTAGGCACTTTTATTTTCATTAGATTTGGTCCAAAATTATAATATTTAGAAATATAATACGGGTCACGTGTACAGCTCATAAACCCCTTATCACAATATATGTCTCCTATATTTAAATTCTGCAAAAATGAATCATCGTTTACAAATCTATAAATATAAAAACTATCTTCAAAAGGAGGAGCAGTTATAATTATATTCCAAAAGTGTTTAATGATATCATTAAGAATTGAATTATTATATTTAGATGTTTCACTAAGTTCTCTTAAATAATTATTTATAACATAACTACCAATTATACTATAATATTGTAAAATACCTGCTCCATTATTGACCATAATATGTCTATGATGTAATATTAAATTACTTATATGGATATCTCGCATAACATTATAAAGACACATATCTTCGGTATTTTGATAATTGTCATTATAAATAATCTGTGATGCTTCTAGTTCTTTTAAATTATAATATGGTCTAATAAAATAAGTATTTGGTTGAATATTTGTATATACTGGGCGAATATAATTAGCATATGATGGTCTAATACAAGTAGTAAAGTTTTTATAATTTGATTGATTATTCTTTTCAAATTCTTTTATAAAATTTTCTTTTAAAATATCTAGATCAAAATTCTTTAAAAATTCAATAGATTGTTTTATTTTGTTTAATTTTATTATTACTAAATAATTATCTTCTTCCGTCAATTCTTTATCAAGTTCTTTTATATAGTTTTCTAATTTATATTTTAAAGATTCAATTATCATAGTATCTGGAAATCTATAGTTATTTTCATTAACTCGTTTGAATAAATCATTATTATTAATTAAATAAATTGCATCAGTTTCTATGTCATAAAGGGGATATAAATCAAATTCTAATTTAGATATATTTTTAATAATATCTAATTTGTGTATTTTTAAATTATTCATTTCTAAAATACTATTGTCAGGTATCCTAAAATTCTTATTATACAAATTTATTAATATATCATTATTATCAACAAATGTATTTATTAATTTATTATTATTGTCATATAAATATATATTCTCCATATATATTTATTAAATAAAAAAATATAGCTTTTTATTTTTTTTAATTTACAAAATACATAAAAAAATTTAATACTTGCATGATGCAATTACTATAATTATTGTGATTATTATGATTATTATAATTACAATTTAATCTTTAATAATCTTTTTCATTTAATTATTTAATTATTTTTCATATTGTATAACACAAAAATATGCGCAATAACAAGTAGTATAAACAAATGCGCGAAAAAGAAAAAATAACACATGACACCAAAACACAATTGTCCACCCCAATGCAACAACCACGCATTTTGCCCATGGTAAGAACTAACACATGTTAGTACTTCGTATTCTTACCATGTTTGCACTCAAACTCAATAGCGTGTCTGATACGCACTTCCAAGATTGCTTCAAGGAACAGGCGACGATCTCTAGCTGCTGGAAGCTCCGAATGCCTCACATGTTGACGAAGCGGCGGTGCGGTTGCTGGAAGCTTCGGTTGCTCCACATGTTGACGAAGCGGCGGTGCCACTACCGGCGTACCATGCATGTTAGCTGCACCACCCAATGCCTCAAACTCACGAGTTAGCTCTTCAATGCGAGCACATGGGTTTGCTTGATAATAGGCTTCCATTTCGTCAGCTTCTGCTATGGCTCTATCAATGGATTCACGCTCAGCACGTTTCGCCATTTCGTCAGCTTCTGCGATGGCTTTCTCAATGGATTCACGCTTAGCACGTTTCGCCATTTCGTCAGCTTCTGCTATGGCTTTCTCAATGTAATCACGCTCAACACGTTCATACATTTCAGCCTCGGCAGCAACTCGCAGTGCTTCATCGCACTGGAGCTTTTCATCGAGTTCAAATGCACGGCGCAAGCGAATGTCGTCTGGTTCAGAAAGCATAAGTCGTTGATCATCGGTGAGGGTACGTAACGACTCATTTATGGCACGAGCCCAATCTTGATCAAAATTGCGCGATGACATATTGGATATATCAGCCGTTTTGCTATTAAATTTTTTTCCATGGAACATATAAATAAAATAAAATTTCAATTTTTTTTTAATATACCAAACTTAAAAGTATTTCTGCTTACGCAATTATATAACAATTACATAACACCTTTTTCACTTAAAAATGGGACACTTGATAGCTTATGATAAATATAAGGCAAAATATTTCTCCTCTAAATATTACACCTTTTTCACTGAAAGTCAGGACACATCCAACTTAATAAGTAATATTAAAAACTCCCAAAGTTTGGAAAATTAACTTTTTTTAAAAATCTTCATCACTATCTTCATCTAATTCACTCATGTAATTAGCAATGCTTTGAACACTTCTACTGTCTTTACTTCTACTGTCTTTACTTCTATTGTCTTTACTTTTATTGTCTTTGGTTTTAGCATTTTTTTTTTGCTTAGTTTTTTGTTTTTCATCATAATCTTCTTTATAACAAACTCCTACTATATCACCCATTATTAATTCATAGCCTTTATTGGTTTTAAGATAGTTAGCAAATTCATTTCGAGTAGGGATATTTCTACCATATCCTGCTTCAGAATGCCAATTTCTAAAAGTAGCATATAGACTTACTAATGATATACCATCATTTTCATCTCGAGTGTCTACTATATTTTGAGATAGGAATTCATAATACTTATCAGAATCAACTCTGTATTTATCAGTATATTGAGTTACTTTTTTGGGTTCATGTAATTCATAATTATCTTTCCTATAACGTTCATAATAGACAGTTGTCAAATACCACATAAACGCGGGTCCCCATGTTTTCATTTTTTCAGTCAAACTAGGATCTTTCTTAAATTGTCGTTGTTTTGTTGTATCAATTTTATCTACAAATTCAGATTCAAAAGGAACTACTTTTAATCTTCTAAGAGTACCACCATCGACAACACCAGGCAAATGAGGCATCTTGTTACATAACAAACCCATCTTGAATTGTGGTTTGTATTCAAAAGGATCGCCATATAATGCACGAGCAGGAATAATATCACCACCAGTATATTGTTTCATTTGACCTACATACATTACATCATCATGTTCAGGTTCATCAATTACCAAAAATCGTTTGCCACGTTTATCTGCTAATTCTGGTGTAGCAGACGAAGCACTTCCGCGTTTTCTAGTAATAACCCCAGTTGGCAACTTACCAAAATATTGTCCCATAGTTAACTTCAATAAATCCATTGTTTGACTTTTACCATTACCACCAGAACCAGTAAAAATTCTAAATACTTGTTGTCGGATGTGTCCATCTAAAAAACTAGCAAAAGATAAAAGAGTATAATCTCGCATATCTTCATCAACCATGACTTCTTTAAAATATTTAATAATTTCTTTTATTTCTTTACTTTCTAGATTATAATTTGGATTATAATTATATCCAGTACTCAAAAATATATAGTCTTCTGGTATACCCTTACGGAAGATACCAGCTCGTAAATCATATACACCATTTTCAAAACCTAATAAATCACAATTAGAATCCAATAATTCTTCAAATTTTTCATCTATGAATCTACTAGCAGCAGAAGCAATTACTGAATTTTTAAAAGATTCAGTTTTTAGTTTATCTATAATTTTGAATAAGTCTGCTGAATTTTTTCTATATACATCTTTATTAGATCCTGTTTCGGTCAAAGATTTATTCAAATATGCTACACATCTCTTACCAAATATAGTAGCTATTTCATCAGAAATTTTATTAGCTAGAATATAAGCTTGATCGATAAAGTGCCATCTATTATTATAGAAAGCATACCATTTATTCTTAGTTTTAGAAGTACATTTAAATTCGTGTCTATATAATTCAAATAGTAATTTTGCTAAATCATCATGATTACCAGTTTCGGCATTTTCTAGTAATTTGCTATAAACTTCAAGAATTAACTCATTATATCCATCTGGATTATCTTGTTTAGCCCAAAAATGTAAAGAAGCAATGGTATAACCACCTGGATGTATATTATTCCAGAATTTACGACATTCATATTCGTTATATTTAGATGGGCACTTTTTAGAAAATTCTAAAAATTCTTCACATAATCCACTGTCTATATTGTAGAGTGCCCATCCGACAGATGCCCATTCTGCATATTTTACAGCACGATTATTACTTAATAATTTTACTAATTTTCGTGCTATAAATACATCTTTATTATTTTCATTAGCGACATATTGATTTATTGGTTGTATATAATTAATAATTTTTTCTTGGCGCATAATATTAGTTTTTTGCTTTTTAGAACCATTATATTTATTATAAATATTTTGTATATGTTGTCGCATATCATCTGTATTAAATTCTTTTTTAAGTTCTAATGCAGCTTCTTCGTCATAATGTCTAGCGGCAAATAATACTACTAATTCATCTTTAGAAAAAGTATTGCGACTAATAATATTCATTTCTTTATCATAAATTTTAGTTAATATATACGGACTTTTTTCTGGTTTCTTAGATCCATACATAAGCCACCCATTACGCATTACTACGGCTTCATCTATTACATCATCAAGCTCATTAATATATGGTATATCTTCTAAAATATCACTATTTCTAATTATTTCTTTTGCTTCTTCATAGATTAAAAATCGAATAGTTACATCAAATGGCAAAGGAAATACTATATGAAAGCCATCTTTATAATTATCACATTTATCATCATATGTAGATTTTTTTTTTTCAGTAACATATGCTTTTAATTCTGTAGTATCTTTAATATCAAGATATTTTAAAATTAGGTTCATATATACTTCTGTAATATCTTTAATATTTTTAGCAGAATATTGACGGGATTTTTCAGTAAATCTAAAATCATAATCTACAAAAAGTGGACCTACTTTTTTTTGCTTTTCAGTTATATATAATCCACCATATTCTAATACTCCTGCTTCTAAGATCTTCTTATAAATTACCAAAAATTTTTCATAATCCATTCTTTCTCCTATATAATATTTACCAAAAGGTTGTCCATAACAAGTATGTGTATATTCTACATCTTTTCCAACTACACGATGCTTTTCCAAAAAATCATAAAACTTCTTATTCCTATCAATAATTTCTTCTTGAGATAGTTCTTTTTTATAGATTTCTACTTCAAATTCGGACATTTTATATTATCTAAAATAGTATACTCTTAAGTAGATAAAATTTCATTTTTTTTTTCAATTTTTATGTCGAAATATATCTAAAATTTACTATAAAATTTATATATTTGTAAATTTTTATTATAATAAAATTGATTTTTTAATTTAAAACTATATAAATATATATAACTCATAAAATGTTTTACTGTCCTAAATGTCTCAATATTTATAATATTACTAAAAGTATTCATAAAGACCAACTTGGCGGTGGACTTGATAATATTATAAAGCAAATTATAAACAAAGAACCAATTGATGATGACATTAAAATCACAGAAGATGATTTAGATAAATTAAGTAAATTAGACTCTTATAAAAAATTACAAAATAAACAAAAAGATTTAGTATATAATACTTTGTCAGAAAAAGTAAAGAGAATTCCACCTAAAGATAAAGAGTCAAAACATATTCAACAGATGTATTTTATTTGTAAAAATTGTGGAAATACTGAAACTATTAAAGAAGGAACAAATATTATTTCTCGTACAAGCAATACTGATTCCATAAAAGAAGATTCTTTTAATGCTAAAGAATATTTGGCAATGAATATTTTACCACATACACGCCAATATAATTGTATCAATGATAAGTGTGAATCACACAAAATCCCAGAAAAAAAATCAGCCGTTTTTATGCGATTACATAATAGTTATAAAATACGATATATTTGCGAAACATGTGAAAGTGCATGGATTATATAAAATTTAATTAAAAATAAATTATATTTATTTAATAATATATTATAATGTCATCAGAAGAGATTTCTTTTATACGAAAAAAAATAGGAAAATATACATTCCAATTAGCTAATTTATATAGAGATTTATTAAATGGTCGATCTATTTTAGTTATATTTGTTGACGGTTCAGATGTCGAACACACTGTTTTGCGATTTTATAAATCGCTAAGCGAGGGCGGGTTTTGGCGTCTCTGTACTAGTACATATGGTAGAAGCGGGCATTTATATAAAGGGTCTATAGATTATGTGCAACAAACATTAATGCATTTAGATTTGCAAAAATTTGTCAATGAAACAGATTTAACATCAATTACAAGAGATACTACAATAACTGATGATATGATGTTTTGCAAATCAGTCGAATATTATAAAACTCATATTGATGATCCCTCCAGAATTATTAGGATTGATTTATTCGATGGTATAACTCCCTGTGGTAATTATGATGGTTTAATGACACGCACTATAGAACAGATAAAAGAAGAACTTAGCAAATTATCACCTATTTTGGAAGAAAAATTTGTTACATATAAGCCTTATTTCTATTCTGACTACCACTATGAAAATAAGTTTCATTCTAGAATGGTAACAATTGATGGAAAAATCTATAACATGGCTATAAAATATAATGATATGTATTTAGAATTATCTGTATTAAAATATAATTTTAAAGTAAAAGATGTTAATACCAATGTTATACGAATAGACTACACTGATAAAATAATACCAATACAACTTGTGGGGATTACCAATGAAATAACAAAATTTGGCTTAAATAGCACATATGTCCCTGCACAATTTTTTATTTGTAAAATAATGGATTATATCGACCAACATCGTGATATACGCGATTTATACCCATCGCATATTATTAATATCGATTATGGTTATATTGGTAATATTTTAGATGAAATGCCATTTATGCAAAAAATTAATAGAACTATTCCTTCCTTACTAGGTGGATACTACAATAAATATTTAAAATACAAGGCAAAATATTTGAAACTAAAAAATTTGAATTATTAAAAATTTAAAGATATATTATTATATATATAATTAAAAATGCCTCCTAAAAAACAAGTTAATATAAAATCTGCCAAACCTACTAAAAAAAATCTAATAAAAGAATCTTCTCTTGAATCAACTAGTGACAATGATATAGGTACTTCTTTTCAAAAAGAAACAGATTCTGAAAAAAAATCAAATGACCAAATTATAGAAATTACTGATTTATCTGAATCCGATAAAGAAGATAGTGAAATAGAAAAAGATACAGAAGAAGAAACAGAAGAAGAAACAGAAGAAGAAACAGAAGAAGAAACAGAAGAAGAAACAGAAGAAGAAACAGAAGAAGAAACAGAAGAAGAAACAGAAGAAGAAGTAGAAGAAGAAACAGAAGAAGATGCAGAAGAAGAAACAGAAGAAGAAGTAGAAGAAGCAGTTGATGAATGTCTTTATAAAAAAGCAAAAATAAAAAATTTTGATGTAGAAGAAGATGACGAATTGGAATTAGTATATGATGATGATAATCTAAATTATAATGATATAGTAAAACCAGAAGATCGCATTACTAAACCATTTATGACAGTATTTGAACGTGTCAGATTACTTGGAGATCGTGCGAAACAACTATCACTTGGAGCAAAACCTATGATAAAAAATTTAGAAACAATAATGAATCCAAAAGAAATTGCAAAATTAGAATTAGAAAAGGGTGTTATTCCTCTAATTATTGAACGTGTTCTTCCTAATGGACGAAAAGAAAGATGGAAAGCAAATGAATTAAAAATTATTAATTAATAAGTTAAATTTTATTTATTTTATCAGCTACGACTCGAATGTTTTGTTTTTCTAAATATTCGAGATCTTTTTTTATTTGTTCTTGTTCATTGATACACATATGTTGATCCAAAAATCGATGTTTTGCGCAAAAATTACCACCACATGAACACTTAAACCCAAGCAATCCAGTTTTTCTTCTACATAAATGACATTTATTGTCTGTCTTATTTTCTTCTTTAGATTTAGTAAATTTAGTAGATTCAATATATGTACTATCATTAGTTACAGAATATACTATAGAAACTAAATCTATTGTTTCGAATTCTTTTTGAAGTTTTAAAATCTCAATATTAGACATATTAACTGGTTTTATTTACTTCTTATAAATTTATATGATTATATTTTTAATATTCAATTTTTTTTGGGTTTAGACCTTGCCTGCGTAGTCTCTGCCTTTTTGGTAGTAGTTTTTGCATCTACTATGCCGTCTTTTTTATCTTTTTTCTTAAATCGATTAACTTTATTTTCTAGACCTATCTTAATAAGCTCTTTGATTTTTTCTAATGTTAATTCTTTAATTTTATCTTCTTCAATGTCCTTAAGAGGAATTTTTAATGTTTTCTTTTTTATCTTCTTAGAGGTATCTTTAATATCTATATAATTTCCAAAAGGTCCTTTTAATACTAAGTAAATAACTTTACCTTCTGTTTTTTCCCATAAAACATTCTTGCGTTTGTCTTTTATTAATAATATTGCTTCTTCCAAAGTAATATTTTCTTTATCTTTAATTTTTATATTTTCTGGCAATATTTCTAATTGAGCTTTTACATCACCCCATGTAATATATAACCCAAATTTTCCTTTATTGAGTTTTATTTCTAATCCTTCATATTTACCTAATATTTTAGGATATTCTAATAGTTTTATTGCATCAGCTAAAGTAATATTATCTATTGTAAGTGGTTCTTTGATTGGAGCATAGATACACTTTGTTTTAGTAGTACACATTTTAATTACTGAACCAAACTTCGCAATAGTTGCTACTATTTCATGACCCAGCTTTGGATGATTTCCCAATACTCGTGTCATGTCAGATTTTACAGTATCTTTGCTTTTGAGAAGTTTTTCTACTACAGGGTGAAAATTATTATAAAATTCTTCTAATATTTTATACCAAACTTTTTTACCTTCCGCTATTTTATCTAATAATTCTTCCATCAAGGCAGTAAAATTATAATCTACTATTTGTGCAAAATTTTTTATTAAAAAATCAGTCACTAAAATACCTAAACTAGTTGGAATTAATCGATTAGTTTCTTTCCCGATTAATACTTTTTTCATAGTTTCTTTGATTTTAGCACCATCCCAACAAATTATTAAACTATCTTTTTCTAGTCCTTCTATATCACCTGTTATTACATAACCCCTATCTTGAATAGTACTAAATATAGTACCATATGTACTAGGTCGACCAATATTTAAATTTTTAGGATCTAATTTATTTACTAAAGATGCTTCATTATATCTAGTAGGCGGTTTCATATATTCCTGTTCACCTATGATATTATCTACTGATACTTCCGAACCAATTTTTGGAAGTTTTATTTCTACGATAGATTCTTCATCAAGTTCATCATCAGAATCATCATTTTTTTCGTCTTTTTCTATATTCTTAATATTATATACTTTTAAGAATCCAGCAAAAGCTATATTACTAATTTGACTTAAAAATACATAATCTTTTACTTTGTTTGAACTAATATGTATATCAGTAAGTTTTATTTTAGCTGGTTTCATTTGCGAAGCTACTGTACGTTTCCAAATTAATAAATATAATTTAATTTCATCATTGCCAATTTTATCTTTAGCAGATTCTTTAATAAATTCTATAGAAACATCAGTTGGCCTACATGCTTCATGTGCCTCTTGTGTATTTTTAGTTTTTGCTTCATAATTTATACCACGATAATAATCTTCTCCATATTTAGCCAATACATATTTTTTAATATTTTCCATTGCTTCTTTAGATAAGTTGACAGAATCAGTTCTCATATAAGTAATATAACCAGCTTCATATAATTTTTGCGCAGCAGAATTAGTTCTTTTTACAGTAAAACCTAATTTTCTAGAAGCTTCTTGTACTAATGTTGAAGTAGTAAATGGAGGAGAAGGATTTTTTATAGAATCTTTTTCTATAATATCTTTAATAGTATAATCAGACTTAGAAAATAATTTCATTAAATTTCTTGCCTGTGATTCATTTTCTAGTTTGACACGATTCTTTCCTTTAGAATCAAACAAAATAGCATTAAGTTTTTTCTTATTAATTCCAAATATTCCAGTAAATTTAAAATAATCAGTATTTTCTTTTTGCAAGAATTCTTTAATTTCATTTTCTTTTTCTATAAGTAATCGAGTAACCACACTTTGAACGCGTCCTGCTGACAAAGAAGCACCAATGCTTTTCCATAATATTGGAGAAATTTCAAATCCAATTATTCTATCTAATATTCTTCTGCTTTTTTGGGCGTCCACAAGATCCATATCTATAGTGCGTGGATTTTTAATTGCTTTTTCTAATTCCGTTTTAGTAATGGAATTAAAAGTAATTCTTTTTGCTTTTTTTATATCTAATTCAAGTATATGCGCAACACTCCATGCAATCATTTCTCCTTCTCTATCTTCATCTGCAGCTAATAATATATCATCTGCTTTCTTAGCAAATTTTCTTAAATCAACTACTACATTAGTTTTATCAAATCTTTTATCATATTTATCTCCTACAATATCGGATGAACCAATAATAAAATATTCGGGTTTGAAATTATTTTTAATATCAATTGACATTTTCTTAGGATGTAAATCTATAATATGACCAACAGAAGCGACTACTTGATATTTATCTCCTAATATCGTTTGTAATTTTTTTATTTTACCAGGTGATTCAACAATTACTAATATTTTACCCATTTTTACTATATAATTATATATTAGTTATATCTTTATAAATTCATTTTTTTTATATTTTTCCGTGAATAAATATATTTAAATTTTTATCTAAAAATAGTTTATTGAGTATTTTATTTATATCTTGTTTTTTTATTTTATTAAGATTTTCCATTATATTTTTTAAATTAAATAATTCTAATTGTCCAAAATAATTTACTATTTCTAATGGATTATCTAATGCTAATAAATAGTTAGTCTCTCTAATTCTTTTACTTTTTTCTAACTCATCATCTGTAATCCCTTTATCTCTTAATTCTTTAATTTCTTGTAATAGCTCTTTTATACATTCTTTAGTTCTTCTATGATCCACTCCTACATTGATTATAAAAACTCCTTCATATGAATAATCTAATAGATACGAATAATTATAATAACTAATGCCCAATTTATTTCTTAATAATTTAAATAATCTAGAAGAACATCCACTAGACAATATATCACCTATTATATCATAATATAATTTATTATTATTAGAATCACTTGGAGCTCTATAAGTAATCATAATATTAGTTTGTGAAATTAAATCTTCTTTAAGTAAGTGCAATTTAGGTTCTTTTTGTATTATTGCTTTTGGTTCATTTAATAAATAATCTTTTGTATCACTATATTTTATTTTATTAAATTGTTCTTCTATCTTAGCTAAAGCTTTTTTTTCATTAAAGTTACCACATAAAACAAATAAAGTATTTGGAGGAACATAATGTTTTTTATAATAATCTTCTAAATTTTTTTTAGTAAAGGATTTAATATTATTTTTTGTTCCTATAATAGGAAACTGCAAACTAGAATTATTAAAAAGTTTTTTATTAATGGCATCATTTATAATTTCATCAGAATTATCTAATAACATATTTAGTTCTTCTATTATTACTTTTTTTTCTTTTTCTACTTCTTGTTGTTTAAATTCTTGATTATTATATATCTTTGCAATTATTTCTATAAATTCTAAATAATCATTTTTGTTACCATATATATAATAATGGGTAGTTTCATAAGAAGTTTCTGCATTATATTTAGCACCTAAACAATCTAATCGTTCTACTAGATTCTTGTCTTTAAAAAGCATGTGTTCTAAAAAATGTGATATACCATTATTAGTTTTACTTTCATATCGAGACCCAACTTTTACAAATATACTGGCTACACATGTTTGATGTTTTTCGGTAGGAATTAATAATATACGCATTTTATTTGGTAAAACTTTTCGAATCATCTATAATTAAAACAAATAAAAAAATAATTTACATAATAATTTCTGCTAACATTTTACACATTTCTGAATACATGCAATAAGGTTCTTTTATTAATTTATTAGCATAATACTTACTAATAATATCATCATTTATTTTCAAATAATTACATAGTTTATTAAATTCAATATCGAGTATTTCTGTCATAATTTCTATTAATTTGGTGTTATGCTCAGCAATAGAATTTAAAAAGTTACGTTCATCGCTAATATCTAAAAAGTTAAATCTATCAAAATATAATTTGAATAAGTAATTAAATTCTTGCATATTAAATATAATTGTACTTGTATCATTAATTAATATTCTTCTATAAATATTTAATACATGATTTTTAAAATTACTAATAATTCTTACATAATATTCATTTATAGTATACTTAATAACTTTATTTCTTTTATCTTCACATAATTTAATACTTTCATATAAATCTATCAATTCTTTTGGTTCATAGTTGTAAGTTGTAAAAGCACGTAAATATCCACAATCAGTATCTGTTATATAATAATTATTTTCATCAGATAAATCTATATAACATCCGCCATCTTTTCTATGAGGTAACCCATAAAATATATGATCTTTATCTTTGCCTAATGTATAATCATATTTGTAAGCTAAATCATATATTGGTCTTCCAGTATAATCCATTAAAATGACAAACCATTTATAGGCCATTGCTAAATTATTTAATTGTCCTAAAATTGGTTCAAATAATATTTCATCTGGATTATAAGAATATTCTTCATGTGAATATTTAATATATTCACGATATTCAAATAATACTATATTTTTAGTATTATTTAAATAAATATTAAAATAATTATTATCTTGTACCCATCCATCTTCTAGAATATCTATATTATTAATAAATTTATTTTTTACTGTAAAAGAGGGTTCTTCAAGGAGAGGATCAATAAGAATTATATAAGTTTTATAGTCAGCATGATTTTTATTTATTTCTCGTAAGAACATCGGATATTGTTGATCATATTGCTCATCTATAATTAATTGATTATTCATAATACGCGCCATATGATGCGCAGACCCAATCGCAAAATAAATAATTTTCTTATCATAGTTATCGGCATATATATAATCAAGTATTAAATTTAAATCAGGCTTCATAGTTGAATGTATGGTTTTAATAATTATTAATAAAAATAATATTAACAATTATTAATTTCAATTTTTTTTTGGATTATAAAAAAATTGATTTAAATAAAATATATTATTTATCATATTATATTATTATATTAAAATGTCAATTATACCACAATCACTTCCTTTAGAACCTAATTCAGAAACTACTAAAAAGAAGATTCTTACTAATATTATAAAAATGCTTACTAATAGAAATTTATTAGAAAAAAAAAATCTAGATGAAAATATTAAACATTTAATTTCTCAAGATTCTGATAACGAAATTTATAAAATAAAATTAGATCATCCTGAATTATATTATGATAAATCAATAGAAAATACTTATTATATAAAAATGTTACATCAAAAAGTATCTAGTATTTCTAAAACTTCTAATATTGGAGATTTCATTTACTCTAAAAAAAATAGTCCAAAAATGATTATAGTCGATAGTATTACTAATAAATCTTATCAACAATTAAGAGAAGAATTTCCGAATACTGAAGTATTTTCAGAATCAGAATTAAAAATAGATCTTGTATCACATATAGCAGTCCCTCATCATGAAATGCTAACAGAAGAAGAAGCACAAATATTTTTAAAAGATTATTTACTTAAAAAGCGCGAAGTACCTAAAATATTTTTAAATGATCCAGTTTCAAAATATTTTAACGCAAAAGTAGGACAAATATTTAGAATTATTCGTCCAAGTGAAGTAGCGGGTCAAAGTATTTATTATAGAATGGTCATTAAGGGGTCTGGTGATGGGGACAAAAAATAATAGAACTATGTTTTATTGTTTTCAAAAAATAAATAATTAAAAATTTTTTCTTTTACCTAAATCCACACTATGATTATTATTTATTTTAAGATTGATATTTAATCTATCCTGAAACTTACTATTTAATTTATCACCAATTATAAAATTTTTAAATTTATCCAAATTACCAAATATACAATTATTTTTTTCATTTATTACTTGATTTATGATTTCTTTTTGTTTATAATTTGCATATTGTAACATTTTTTGTAATTCATCAATATTTTTATCTTGCAAGTATTGATAAAACTTATCTTCCATATATACTATATTTTAATATATTTTATTTTCTATTTAATTTTATCATTTTTATTTTTTTTTTAGATATCATGTTAAATACTTTTTTTTTGGATTTATTCAATATCTTCTTTTTTAATTTTAATATTTTAATTCGTCTAATAATAACTTTTCTCTTATTTTTTTTCTTATTTTTCTTAATATTTACTAATAAAACACTAGAAGAAAGTTCAGGAACTTGTTCATAATATGATTTTCTTAAATTTACACGAAGATTTGGCAATATATTTGTAAATGTTAAGCTCGTGTTATTTAACAAATTTAATAATGTACTAGTTAGAGCTCCACCTGCACGATTACTTGCCAATATGCTAAATATAGCATTACTTGGATCACTATATTCTGAATATACATTATAGGCATCTGCACTTGTTTGATCATCACGGCATCCGCTAATTGAATATATTTTTTTAGATAATAGACTTTTATAAACTTTACTATTATTTTCCTTTAATGTTAATTTATTATTACTTATCGAATATAAATATGGTAAATCAAGACTAGTTCCTGAATTACATGCATCTATAACTGCCAACATTACAGTATTCTTATTTAAATTATTTAATATTCCCCTTATATCATCATCTCTTATACATCCATTTATCGAAAAATCAACTGGACATAACATTTCATCTTTTTTATCTATTTCATCTTTATTATTATCTCTAACATTAGTTCCATGACCTGAATAATGAAAAAATATTTCAGAAGCATTATTATTATTTGCAGTTGCAATTAAATTATTAAGTTGTGTTATTATGTTTGCTCTAGTTGGTGATATAAAAAAAGCATCATCATCGCGCATTATTATAATATTACTATCTAGATAGCCACGTTTCTCTATCAAATATTTACGCATCATTATTATATCGTTAATACATCCATATAATCTATATGGAGTAGCTATATAATTAATTCCCATTAAAAGAGCAAATTTTGACATTAAATATATTATTACTAAATATATTTAATTCTGAATAAAAATAAAATTAAAACCATTGAAATTTTAATTTTAACGTTGGTATTTAAGAATTATCTTGTTCTTTTTTTGTTTTAATCTTTTGATAATATTTTCTATTTCTTTCAATCAGTTTATCATGATTTTGCCAATAATAATTCTTTTTACGATCTCGCTCTTTTTGTTTGGCTTCTTCTGCTTCCATTCGATTAGCATATTTTTCACGAATTACCTCTTTGTTTTCTTTATAATATATTTTTTTCTTTTGTAATTTTTCTTCTTTAGTTTGTTTAACTACTGGTTCGGGTGGATTGTTTAATTTATCTAAAATGCGTTTATCTTTTCTTAGTGAATATTTACGCTTCTTCTGTTCTTCAGTTAGTGGTTTTCTTATACGACGCTTTTCTGCCTGTTTACTCTTTTCTAAACACGAATCGCAACTCTTATAATAACTTCCATCTAATTTTTTTCCATAGTTTTCTTGCTTCTGTGGTTTTCTACATTTTGAACAATTAACTATTAATTCTTTTATTTCTTCTTTTGGTAGTTCTTTAGATAGTTCTACTGGTTTCTCTTTTATTTCTCCTTCTGTTATCATTAAATTTTTAATATCTTGTTTGAGTTCGTCAATTAGTTCTTTGTTTAAATTAAGATTATACTTCTTATTATATTTGTCTATAATAACTAGTTCTCTTTTAGAAAAATTAATTTCTCTGTCTTCATCTTCTAGTTTTTTATTAAGTTCTTCATTATTTTTGCTATTGTTGGGAACTATATAATGCTTCTTATGAAATTCATCAATTTTTTCTATTACAATATTTAATTCTTCTTGTGTATTAGCTGTGAATATTTCAGTTTGTTTTTCATATGTTGTCAGTATTCTATTACACCTTAGATATTTTTTTATATTGTCTTCTATTTTTTTGGCATTTGCTAAGTTAAAACAATCCCAGCATCTCATAACATAGCTATAGTTTAGAGTTTTTTTATGAGTGGCAAATCGAGTGGCTGGATCTGCTGTTATACCAAATTTGTATAGATTATCTTTGATATAAATTAAATAAACAATCTTTTTGTTTAGCCATTGGTTTATATCAAATGAATATTTCGCGAGACATGATATTGGATTTTTTAGTTTGTTTATTTGGCTGTTCAGATGTTCCATATGTATTTTTTCCATTTCAATATAATATTTTCTAAATTGATGACTCTTTTCAGTCGGTGCAGATAAACATATGGATTTCAATGTATCGAATGTCATATATATCTCATTAACTGGTTTGCATACATTTTCTTTTTTTTCTTTGATAATTTTATAATCTGTGTTTTCAATATATTTATATTTTTTATTTTTCAACATATCTACTATATTTTGTTTCTTTTTATAACCAATCCAATCTTTTACATCACTGTATGAAAGCATATCTATAGAACCAACATGATTTTTAAATTGTTGGACAAAATCTTTGTTTTCAATTTTTGCTTCAAATTTCTTTTCTAGTTCAGACATAATTTATTATAATAATTTTTAGTTCCAAATGTTTAAGTATTTTTAATAGTAAATTTTAAATTAGAAATTACAAATTAAAAAGTAAATTCTAAATTGATAATTTACTATTTTAATAATAAATAAAATAGTAATATAATAAACAAATCATTAAACTCTATCTTGCTCGACTCTGATACGAGGAGCAATATTCATAGCCATCATCTCTTGAATAACTAGTTTGAAAGCATAAGGAATCATTACTTTGGAAATCTTTGTATAGTTCTTGCAAGCTGCACAATAATGTAGATCATTTGGTGTAGCGTGTGATTGGTTATCTTTTTTAAACAATCGTTGGGCAAACAATCCACAAATATCACAGACGTATGTAGAATATGCGTCACTGTTGTCCATTAGTTTTTCTTTCAAATAACGACTTAGCCCGTGTGCTAACAAAGCATCGCGTTCCATTTCACCCACCCTAAGCCCCCCCTCGCGTGCTCTTCCTTCAGGTGGCTGATGCATTAGCGAAGTTTTGGGCCCTCGCGCGCGACTGTGAAATTTATCTTCTACAAGATGCTTTAATCTTAAATAATAAGTTGGACCAATAAATATTTCTGTATTCATTTTCTTGCCAGTCATTCCATTATATAAGTATTCTTTACCGCTACTAGCATATCCTAGTTTAGTAAGCTCTTCGCGAATACTATGAATATCGGTATCATTAAATGGTGTACCGTCACCTTCAACACCTTTAATAGCACAAGACTTGCCCATTACTGATTCTAGAATTTGGCCAAGAGTCATACGTGATGGAATACAATGACTATTTAGAATAATATCAGGTGTAATTCCATGTTTACTAAATGGCATATCTGATTGACGCAAATATAATCCTATAGTACCTTTTTGTCCGAATCTAGAATTGCCACACCATACAGGTATTTTATTTCTTCTTACATAGATTACACCATCACCAATAACTTGACAACAATATACTTTGCCAGAATAGCTTATTCTAGAATGATGTTGATACTCACTATTAAGATTTTCTGTTATGATTTCAGCTCTAAAAATATTATCAATTTTTTTAATATCACATGCAACACCAGCATGTAAACATAATATTTGGAATTGATCTATTTGTGTTTCAGATACTGAATCATAATATTTAGTATTATTGATTAATATACGATTAAGAACTTTTTTTGCTTGTTCTTGTGTTATACTCAATACTGATTCTATAAATGATTCGGAAGCAACTGGTATGTCCACGTTTTTTTGTTCAAAAGGAATATAATTTTCAATTGTCTTTTTGAATCGTTTCATTTTGCCATATATTTCTTCAGCAAGTTCTATTTTGAAATTATTGTCATTATCACTTACCCACATACGATGATTTGGTGTAACAAGTAAATCTAGATTGGCTGATTTGATATTAATCATATTGCCATTAAAATCATAATTCATAACATCTAAAGGTTTTGTATAACTTAAAGTATTACCATTTAACAAAGTAGCTACTTGATGAATTTCTTTATTTAGATCTTTGAATAAAATCCAACCATTTTGTGTTAATACTTCTGTATCAGATGAATAACAACAAAATTTGTCTCCAATTCTTGGCACACATTCTGATCTAATACGAACTTTTCTCATTTCATAACCTTCAGCGTTATAAATATTAGTATATACTTTGTCAATAACACCTGGTCTATAATTTTTGTATACTTTAGAACTATCTTTATAAGTCTTGTTAGAATTACCAACTGCTTGTATTGGTGTTACTTTTCCAATAATAATATCTCCGTCTACAATAGGTGTTTCCTCTGGTACATAACCTTTATCGTTAAGTTTGTCATAAGAACCTGGTTTCATTCCTGCAACTTTAGCAGGGTTTGGTTTCATAAATATATCATCTTGCGATGATTGATTTTTTTGAATTTGTGAAAATTCTTTATTCAAAGAGGTAGATCTGAATAATCCTCGTTCAATAGCAGAAAGATTAAAGACTATACTATCTTCTTGATTAAAGCCAGTATAAATACTAATAGCTACTACAATATTTTCACCACTAGCCAAAACATCTGTATTATTATATCTAGATGACCTAGTTGAAATTAATGGTTTTTGTGGATGATATAAGATATATGATATATCTAGACGGTCTCTATAATTAGAAGTATATAGACCCATGCCTTGTTTAGCCTGTGCATATAAGAATATATTACGTGGTCCATGATTATGATTACAAAATGGAATAATAGATACAATCTCACCAATTAAAAATGATGGATGAAATTCACAATGTGAGTATTTTGTGTAAATATAATCTTCATTATATCTATTTTGTATATCATTTGATTCATCTCCTTTAACATTTTCTATAGTTTTATACATATGTTTGCGTGCTTCTTCTAGTTTGTCTATGTTATCACAAATCATAAGATAAGGTTGTTCCTCCATATCAATAAATTCTATAATACCAATATTTTCAATTAAGAACTCATCCCATGATACTATTTTACCTTTTGCTTTATCAGCTTTATTGAGAGAAATTTTTTTAATAATATCTTTTGTTAGTTTAACTTGATTATTTTCTACTTTTAGGACTGGTCTATACATACGACCACCATCACAATAAATTCTAATTTCTTTTTCTGGAATATCCCATATTATAGAAACAAGTGGATTAAAAGTTCCATTTTCTTTATTTTTTCTTAATTCAGTATTGAGTTTAACAGCATTATCAGTAACACCAATCCATTCACCATTAATAAATACTTTAGTCATATTTTTAATTTCTAATGGAGAAATATCTTGTAAACTTATAATTTTTTTTGATAAATAGTTCTTAATTAAAGTTAGTTGTGAATGTTCCAATATAGTAACAGAAGCAATTAGAGCCAAATGTTTAACCAACCCTACTTTTGCATGTTCCGGGGTCTGAATTGCACATAGGAAGCTAATACTTGACTGATGAAGCAAACGATGATTAATAATTTTACTCGATGCTGCATCACCACTTGGAGCATCAATGCGACGCATAAAAGATATACCTTGTAAATAAGTTAATCGTTGGACCATTTGTGCTACACCACTACGACGAGGCCATGCTCCAATTAATAAACAAGCTTTAATACCTTGTTCTATAGTATTAGGTTTAATTTGATTAATAATATTAAGTGGCGCTTCATCACTACCAGAACGTTTCTTGAAAAAATTACCACAATTATTTAACATTTGACGATAAAATTGTCTAAATGGTTCATTAAGTAGATCACCTGGTAAATCAACACGCTTGTTAACATAAGAATCTCTATCATCAAGAGGAGTACGTCCTAGACTAGTTTTTAGTAATTTGTTAATCATATAACCAATAAAATATGCTTTATCAACAAGATTACCTTCTATATGAGGTAAAAAGTTATTCTCTAAAAGACTCATTATATGAACTCTTTTTTGATTAGTTTTAATATTTTTATCACCTTCTACATATTTCTTCAATACACGCAATTTTCCAGATAAATAGTCTATTGCTTGTTCTTGTGTTAAAATCTTAATATTTTCTTTATCTGTTTTAGAATAAGCTAATCCAGTACGGATTTTATCTATCATGTCAAAATCAGTTTCATCAGAACAAATATAATTAGTAATATCTTTATCTGATTCTATACCCATTGCTCTCATCAATATGAAAATATTTACTTCATTTAAGATGGGAACTCGAATAGTAATATTTCCATCTTTCTTCAATTTAGTGGAAATAATTTGGGTAATTCCATGTGGTTTATAAGAACGAGAATTAATTTGTACAGTATATAATTCAGTGCCTGAATCTTTCTTTAAAAATACTAATGGCTTGTTTTCTACCATACGATCCTGACTAATAATTACTTTTTCAGACCCATTTACTATAAAATAACAACCAGGATCATATGGACATTCACTTTTATCATATCCCTTGTATAAGTTTAAATTACAATATTTAGACCGAACCATTACTGGAATACTAGCAATTACTATATTATCTTCTGGTGAACCAACTATATTTATTTTAGTTTCACCAGTTCCAATATCTATTATTTCTTGTATTTGTGTAACACGTGCTATTAATTTTACTGAATAAGTAAGATTTCTGTTGCGAGCATCAGATGGAAACATTGGTTCAATATCGTTTTCTAAAGTAGCTTCTTTAATACTAATATTTTCATATTTGAACTTATATCTAAAAACTTTATTCTTTGTAATTTTTTCAAAAAATATATGTTCGCCATTTTCTAAAAATTGTGGTATATCTTCATCAAAAAATTTATTCATACTATTATACATATGATTATACATAATAAACTGTCTATTAAAATATAAGTCCATAAACTGGAAAATATCATCTTTAGATAGGGTATTTGATAACATATCAGTATTTTTAGTAATATTGGCCATTTTATCCTTACTCATATAATATAATAACTAATATATTATTATATTATCAAATTTTTATGTAAAAATGGATTTTTTTCTTTTCAATTTTTATATTAGTCTGTTTTATCAGTATTTAATATGTTTGTAGATAATTTGTTAAGTTTTTGAACATTTTTAATATTGCCGTTACAAAAAACTTTATATTTCTTTATACTCTCTTTTAAGTTTTTCTTTAAGGTGTGTAACGGTTTCGGTCATATAGACCGGTCAATTATAATAAATTATAATTAACTAGGCACCTTTATATTAAAGATATTTATTGATGCATTTATATCACGATCTATTTTTATTTTACACTTTTTACATTCGTATGTTTTGGCACTTCCTAAATCTTT